>Ga0180221_1002509_pt1 | contig 10566 bp, 10 predicted proteins | sample eDN5th37CKraftMG_FD_151339 | JGI IMG/M metagenome (GOLD analysis project Ga0180221, IMG submission 151339) | Enriched Miracle-Growth compost microbial communities from Emeryville, California, USA - eDNA 5th pass 37_C Kraft MG (version 2) (version 2) ...
GGTCGATTACGGGTCGCAGCCGAAATTCGAGGGCGCGGGCGCGCCATCGGTGACCGCGAGGCTCACCAGCGTCACGACGCTGCTCAACGGCTATATCGACCTCGGCACCTGGTGGGGGCTCACGCCCTACGTCGGCGCCGGCGCCGGCTTCACGTGGTTCAAGTCGGCCGACGTCCAGACCGCGCCGCCGGTCCTGCTCGCCGTGACCAACGAGGAGCACTGGGACTTCTCCTGGGCCGCCATGGCCGGCGTGAGCTACGCGATCACGCCGGACTGGCTGATCGACCTCAACTACCGCTATCTCGATCTCGGCGAGGCGCGGTCGACCTCGCCCGTCGGCGACATCCGCTACGGCGACTGGACCGCGAACGAGTTCAGGCTCGGCGTGCGCTACCTGATCCCCTGACGCGCTTTTCGGCGTCGGACCGGGCGGCGGATCGCAGCGCGCGCTTGACGCGCCCTGCGCTTTTCCTTATGTGCGGCGGCGGGACACCCTTCCCCACCGAAGGGCGCCCATCTGGAAGGATGGATCAAACATGACGAGCGCCAAGCCCGGCGTGCGGCCGGTCACCCCGCACTTTTCGTCCGGCCCCTGCGCCAAGCGCCCCGGCTGGAGCCTCCAGGCCCTTACCGACGCGGCCCTTGGCCGCTCCCACCGCGCCAAGCTCGGCAAGGCCAAGCTCAAGCGCGCCATCGACCTCACCCGCGAATTGCTGGAAGTGCCGGCCGACTATCGCATCGGCATCGTCCCGGCCTCCGACACCGGCGCCGTCGAGATGGCGCTGTGGTCGCTGCTCGGCGCGCGGCCGGTGACCATGCTGGCCTGGGAATCCTTCGGCGAAGGCTGGGTCACCGACGTCGAGAAGCAGTTGCAGCTCAAGGACGCCAGGATCGTGAAGGCGCCCTATGGCGAACTGCCCGATCTCTCCAAGGTCGATTTCTCCACCGACGTGGTGTTCACATGGAACGGCACCACCTCGGGCGTGCGCGTGCCCAACGCCGACTGGATCCCGGCGGACCGCGAGGGGCTTTCGATCTGCGACGCCACCTCCGCGGCGTTCGCGCAGCAGCTCGATTTCGCCAAGCTCGATGTCGTCACCTTCTCGTGGCAGAAGGCGCTCGGCGGCGAGGCGGCGCACGGCATGCTGATCCTGTCGCCGCGCGCGGTCGAGCGGCTCGAGACCTACAAGCCGGCATGGCCGCTGCCCAAGATCTTCCGCATGACCAAAGGCGGCAAGATCAACGAAGGCATCTTCCAGGGCGAGACCATCAACACGCCGTCGATGCTGTGCGTCGAGGACTATCTCGACGCGCTCGCCTGGGGCAAGTCGATCGGCGGGCTTCCGGCGCTGATCGCGCGCGCCGACGCCAACACCAAGGCGGTCGCCGACTGGGTCGCGCGCACGCCGTGGGTCGATTTCCTCGCGCGCGTGCCGGAGACGCGCTCCAACACCTCGGTGTGCCTCAAGGTCGTCGATCCGGCGGTCACCGCGCTGCCGGCCGACGCGCAGGCCGCGTTCGCCAAGAACCTCGTCGCCGCGGTGGAGAAGGAAGGCGCGGGCTACGACCTCGGCGCCTATCGCGACGCGCCGCCGGGCCTGCGCATCTGGTGCGGCGCCACCGTCGAGACCGGCGACGTCGAGGCGCTGACCCAGTGGCTCGACTGGGCCTTCGCCGTCACCAAGGACGCGCTGCCGAAAGCCGCGTAACTTCGGCCAAGCGATTCCGGCGGCGCGAGGCCGTCGGACCGGCGCCTACATCGCGCTTTCAGCGGCGGCCCTCTTGTTCTAGGGTGCCGCCGCTGTGAGCGGGCCCTTTCACCACATCGCCGTCGTCGGAGCGGGCGCCTGGGGCACCGCGCTCGCCAATGTCGCGGCGCGAGCCGGGTGCCGGGTGGCGCTGCTGGCGCGGGACGGCGAGGCCGCGGCGGCGCTGAGCGAGGCGCGGGAAAGTCCGCACCTGCCGGGCGTGCCGCTCGACTCGAGCGTCGTCGTGTACGGCCCCGACCACGGCCTCGCCGAGGCTGACGCGGTGCTGCTGACGGTGCCGGCGCAGGCGCTGCGCGAGGTCGCGGTCGGGCTCGGGACGCTGCGCGGGGGCACCCCGGTCGTCGCCTGCGCCAAGGGCATCGAGCGGGGAAGCGGCCGCTTCATGACCGAGGTGATCGCGGAGACGCTGCCGGCGGCGCGGCCCGCGATCCTGTCGGGACCGAGCTTCGCGGCCGATGTTGGCCGCGGCCTGCCGACCGCGGTCACGATCGCGGCCGCCGACGCGACGCTGGCGCAGGCGCTGGGCCGGACGCTCGGGCTGCCGACGTTCCGCATCTATCATTCGGACGACGTGCGCGGCGTCGAGATCGGCGGCGCGGCCAAGAACGTGCTCGCCATCGCCGCGGGCATGGCCGCGGGCCGCAGGCTCGGCGCCAGCGCCGCGGCCGCGCTGACGACGCGCGGCTTCGCCGAGCTGGTGCGCTTCGGCCGCGCCTATGGCGCGCGCAGCGAGACGCTGATGGGCCTCTCGGGGCTCGGCGACCTGATCCTCACCTGCGCCGGGCCGCAGTCGCGCAACTTCTCCTACGGCGTCGCGCTCGGGGAAGGCATCGCGCCGCCGGCCGGAAAGCTCGCCGAAGGCGCGTTCACGGCGTCGGCGCTCACGGCCATGGCGGATGCCCGCGCGGTGGATATGCCGATCGCCGCCGCGGTCGCCGCCGTGCTCGACCGGCAGCTCAGCGTCGGCGAGGCGATGGAGATGCTGCTGACGCGGCCGTTCCGCGCCGAAGGCGTGTGAGTCCTTCGACCTGGACGGACGTTTAGGACGGGTTCTTGAGCCGCGCGAGGCCGCTCTTGGCCTCCTCGCTGTCGGCGTCGGCGTCGAGCATGCGCCGATAGTCCGCGGCGGCGTCCTCGCGCCGGCCGGCAAGCTCCTCGATGCGCGCGCGCTCGTGCAGGATGGCGAGCCGCTGGCGCGGATCGAGCGCGAGCGCCGCCGTGAGATCGGAGAGCGCGCCGTCGATGTTGCCGCGCTTGACCTGCACCGACGCGCGCAGCCGGTGGACCGAGGCCATCAGCACGTCGGCGCCCGGGTCGCCGTAGTTCGCCCTCAGCGCAGCCGACAGGCGGGGATCGGTCCGGTAGGCGTCGATCATGGCGCCGAGATCGGCGACCTCGCTGTCGTAGAGCTGCTTGCGCTCGTAAAGCTGGGCGCGGGTGCGGCGGGCGTAGAACACCTCGATGGGCGGCAGCGTCGAAGGGCCGGCGTTGGCGAACTGGATGGCGCGGGACAGATCGACGATGGCGAAATCATTGTCGCCCTTGTAGAGCCTGGCCATACCGCGGCCCTTGTAGGCGGCGGGATGGCGCGGATCGATGGACAGGGCCTTGTTGAAATCGGCCATGGCGCCGTCGGTGTCGCCGTTCTTGAACAGCGCCTGGCCGCGCCGGACATAGGCGTCGGCGAACTGCGGGTCGAGCCGGATGGCTTCGGAGAAATCGGCGATCGCCTGATCGACCTCGTCGTGTCCGAGATGCGCGACGCCGGAAGCGAAGCGCTGCGCCGCCGGAGCCGAGGATGTCGCGGGCGCCGTCGCCGCCGCGTCGGCCTGGGACGCGGACGCGAGCGCGTAAGCCGCGCCATAGGCGTCGATCCAGCGGTCGGGCCTGTCCACGGCTACGGGTGCGCGCGCGCACTGCGTGAAATCGTCGCCGGTGACGGCGAGGCGGCAGGGCAGCAGCAGCGCGACCGGGAAATCGGCGGCGCCGGACTCGGGCGGGTCGGGCTCGGGCGCAGCATCGGCCGGGGGAGCCGCGGCGAGCGCGACCGGCGCGGGCGGCTGGTCCGGGCCTGGCGTGACCAGCCAAGGCGCGACCAGCCAATATGTCGCGAGACCCACGGCGATGAGCGCCGGAATGGCGGCAAGCCGCAGCGCGATCCCGAGCAGGGGCCGCGCGGGCAGCAGGGGTGGGGCGTCCGGCGCCGCGAGCGGAGCGTCGGCCTTCCGGCCGGCGTCGGCCTCGACCGGAACGGCGTCGGGCGCGGCCTGCTCGGCCTCGACGCGGGCGATGGCGCGTTCGAGCATGGCTTCCTCGGCGGCGACCTCCGCGTCGGACAGGGGCGGCTCAGCCGCGGCCAGGCGGCGGACCACCGCCCGGGCATGGTCGTAGACGGCGCGGCGCGCCTCGACCGTGTTCTCGGGCAGGTCGATGACCGTCGCGAGAACAATCGAATAATAGTCGATGGGCGTTGACGCCATACTCGAACCCGCGCGCCCGGTCCCGGCGCGGCGCCGCCCGCGCGCCGGATCCCGACAAAGGCGAAAACCAAGCCACTTCAATGCGATAAAAGTTTGGCGGCGGCCTATGGAAGCCCGTGCCCGCGATGATATATCACTCGCCGCGAATGACCGCGTCGCGCGGGCCTTTTTGACCAGGATTAGAATGTTTCGACAGGCTTTGCGTTGGCGGCTCGCGGCGGGCCTGTTCCTCGCCGTCGCCCTCGACACCGCGACCCAGACATTGTGGAAGATCGGCGCGGCGGACATCGCCAGCGACGTCTCGCTCTGGCAAACGCTCGACGTGCTCGCCAACCGCACGATCTTCCAGGTCGTCGGCGTGCTGATGCTGGTCAAGCTCGTCAACTGGCTCAAGCTCCTGGAGGTCGCGGATCTCAGCTACGCCAAGCCGGTCACCTCGCTGAGCTACGTCACGGTGGCGCTGGCCTCGGTGCTCGTGCTCGGCGAACGCATGCGGTGGCAGCAGGTCGCCGGTATCGCCGTCGTGGTCGCCGGCGTCTGGCTCATCAGCCGGACCAGCCCCGCAGACCACGATGCGCCGCAGGCCGCCCCGGACGCGGCGGCGCCATGACCGGGACCACGCTCGGCGTGCTGATCGTCCTGGTCTGCACCGTTCTCGAGGGCATCGCGCAGGTGTTCCTGAAGCTGTCCGCCATGAGCGCGGCCCGGGCCAAGGACCTGGGGGCCGCGTGGGTCCGGCGCTACGGCTGGATCGCGCTCGGCGTCGCCTTCTATCTCGTCGAGATCGGGCTCTATACGATAGCCTTGCGCATCCTGACGGTCAGCGCCGCCTTCGCCGTCAGCAGCCTGAGCTTCGTGACGGTCACGGTGTTCGCCGCGTGGATGCTGCATGAGAGAGTCACGCGCGTGCGCTGGCTCGGCATCGGCCTGATCCTCGGCGGCGTGACCCTGATCGTGGCCTACGCCTGATGCTCTCCGTCCGCTTCGTCCCGTCCGAGAAGGACATCCCGCCCGAGCTGTGGGAGCGGAGCTTCCCGCCGCAGCTCGAAGGCCGCTGGTGGTACGGCGTGCTGGAGGACAGCGGGCTCGAAGACCAGTTCACCTTCCTCTACGGCGTGATCGAGGACGACGGCCGCGCCGTCGGCGTCGCGCCGATGTTCGTCATGAGCATCGAGCTCGACTTCCTGGTGCCCAAGGCGCTGCTTCCGTTCCTGGCCTGGCTCGGCCGGATGCTGCCGGCGCTGTCCGCGCCCAGGGGCCTGTTCATCGGATCGCCCTGTTCGGACGAGGGCGCCGTCGGCGTGCTGCCCGGCGTGGATCGCCGCGCGGCGCTGCTCGCGCTGCAGCGCGCCGTGGAGGCGGAGGCGGCGCGGCGCAAGGCCGGCCTCGTCGTCTGGAAGGACTTTCCTGAATCCTACGACGCCGACCTCGGCTGGCTCGCCAAAGAGGCCGGCCTGTTCCGCATGGTCGGTTTCCCGGGCACGGCCTTCACCGTGCCGGACGGCACCCGGGACGGCTATTTCGCCATGTTCAACGCCAGGGGTCGCAACAAGCTCAAGAAGAAGCTGAAGAAGAGCCGGGAGGCGTTCGACGCCGTGGTGGAGGTGGTGTCGAACCCGGATGATGCCACGCTCGACGAGGTGCATGCGCTGTTCCGGCAGACCCGCGCCAAGGCCAAGACCTCGTTCGAGGAGCTGGACCGCCGCTTCTTCGCCCGCGTGGCGCGGGAGCCGGTCGCGCATTTCCTGATCCTGCGCGAGCGCGGAACCGGCAAGGCGGTGGCCTTCAAGCTCATGTTCCTGCTCGGCGACCATCTCATCGATAAATACATCGGCATCGACTACAGCCGGCCGAAGGACTGGTTCCTGTTCTTCCGGCTGATGGACGAGGCGATCGACTGGGGCTTGGCGCACGGCGCGCGCTCGTTCCAGTGCGGGCAGACCGGCTACAGCGGCAAGCTGGAGCAGGGCTACAAGCTCTATCCGCTCTCGGTCTATGCCAAGCACCGCAACGCCACGTTCCACCGCATCTGCGCCGCCGTGGTATCGCGCATCGGCTGGGACACGCTCGACGACGACCTCTCGACCTATCTGCGCGCGCACCCCGAGGCGCGGCGCGGGTAGCGGCTCACTGCGGCAGGTGATTGGTCCGCGCGACGAAGGCGCGCACGTCGGGCAGGATCGCAGGCAGCACGGCCGCGACCTCCGCCCGCGTCATGCCAGGCCTGATGCGCGGGTCGTAGAGGATGTTGAGCAGCAACTGGTCGTAGACGTCGAAGAAGCCCATGGACACGTCGTCGTTGAACATGCTCCAGGGCAGCGACGTGTCGTCGTTGATCGGCCCGAGCGCCTGCAGGATCTCCTCGTAGGCGCAGTCGTAGAACACGAAGTCGCCGGCATCGACGACCAGGATGACTTCCGCATGCTGGATGCGGAAGGCGTCGTCCTTGCTGTAGCCGGCGAGGCACTGCGGCTCGTGCTCGCGGCGGATGCGGCTGGTGCGCTCGCCGCCGTAGAGCGCGCGGATGGTTTCGGTGAGGTCGCGGTCGTGGATCAGCTTGACCACGGCGTTGGCCTCGTCGGCGTCCGGCGTGACGGAGATGTCGAGGTTCTTCACCCGCGTCCGGATGTCGTCGATGACCGCCTCGATCTCGCCGCTGCGGTCGGGCGAGGCCTCGTTGTCGACGAGGACGCGCACCGGCCGGATGTATTTGCGGATGCGGTCGCTCTGGCCGCCGAACCGGAACTCGGCGCCGAACGCGATCTTGAGGAAGCCGTCGATGATCTCGGCGTCGCTGAACGTCCGCCGCTCGGCGGCGCGGCGGACATCGACCTCGGAATTGGCGGGCAGGCCGGCGGCGGCGGCGCCCCCGACGGCGACGAGCGACAGGAAGATGAAGGTTGCAGCGTTGGTGCAGCGCAAATCTCGACGCTCCGCATCGGCATCATGCCGGGAGCGGGGGGAGGCTGCAACGGGCGATGAGCGGATTGCGCCAGGCGGAGGGCGGCGACGGCGCCGCAGTCCGCGTTATTGGGACGTCACGGGGGAGATGCGGGAGGCGCGGGCCTGGAGCGCGCGGATGCGGTCCGCCAGGTTGCCCTCGTTGGGATCGGCGGCCTCCGGCTCGGCCGCGCGCAGCGCCGCCTTGGCCGGCTGCTCGGCGTCGAGGTGGGTCGGCTCGGCCAGCATCGCCTCGATCGGCGATTCCGGCCCTTCCAGCGCCATGGTCAGGCGCGCCACCTCGGTGGCGATGTCGTTGATGCGCTCGCGCAGCAGCGCGTTCTCCACGCGCTCGGCGGCCCAGGTCGATTCCGCGTCGCGCTTCAGGCTGGCGAGCTCGGTCATGAGCTTGTTGCGCTCCTCGCGGGTGTGCTCGAGCTCCTTCTCCAGCACCGCCTTCTCCGCGCGCAGCGTCGACGCGGCGCTGGCGTATTTCTGCTCGAGCCCGGCGATCTCGGCGCGCAGGTCGGCCTCGACCCGCTTGGCGTTCTCGGCGGCGCCGCGCAGTTGCGCGCTCTCGTAGTCGCGCTCGGCCAGGGCGCGGCCCTGCTCGGCGAGGCGGCTTTCGAGCTCCTGAACCCGGCGGTTGAGGAGTTCGCTCTCGGTGGCGTGGACCGTCAACTGCCGCTCCAGCTCCTCGATGCGGCCTTCGAGCGTCTCGACGCGCTGGCGCTCGGCGGCCAGCTCGCGCGAGGCGGTCTCGGCGGCCTGCTTCTCGCGCAGGAGCCGGTCCTGCGCCTCGTTGACGTCGGCCTCGGCGCGGTCCATCTGGCTCTTGAGCGCCTCGACCTGGGTGCGCAGCGCCACGATCTCGACGCGTTGGCTGTCGGTGAGCGAGGCGCGCTGGCCGAGCTCCGCGGTGAGCTTGGCGAGCTCGGCCTCCTTGTCGGAGAGCGCGCGCGTCGCCTCGTGCATGGTGGTGGTCTTGACCGCGAGCTCTTCCTCGGTGGCGCGGATCTGCTCGCGCAGCGCGTTCTCCCGAGCCTCCATTGCCAGCAGCGCGGCGTTCTTCTCGCCGATCTCGCTCTTGAGCCGGGCGATGGCCTCGGTCTTCTTGCCGAGCTCGGCGAGCTGGCCGGTGGTGCGCGCCTTGAGCTGGTCGACGCTCATCTCGAGCCGGCGCGTGGACATGGCGAACTCGGCGCGGAGCTGGTCCTTGTCGGCCTGGATCTCGGACATCGAGACCGGCGTCGCCGCTTCGAGGCGCTTCACCGTGAGCCGGGTGGCGCGGCTATGCACCAGGGGGATGATGACGAGCCCGATCAGGCTCGCCGTCAGGAACCCGATGCCGAAATACATGATCGTTTCGATCATGGATCAACGCCTCCACGCCGGTCCGCCGAATGCAGGACCGAACCATGGCACGGCGGCCCGGTTTTCACCAGTGAGATCGACGGGTTAACCTAAACGGGAAGGGTCGGCGGCGGCCCTGCGGCCTACCTCAGAACGGATTCCAGGTCCCCTGCGGCGTGAACTTCAGGTAGCCGACGCTGGCGCCGAGCCGCAGGCCCACGCCGGAGCGGATCGGCACCACCACGATGTTGTTGGCGGTCAGCGCCGTCATGCCGAGGCCGCCGACGAAATAGGCGGAGCCGTCGATGCCGGCGAACCGCTGGTAGATCGCCTGCGTCGCCGGCAGCCTGTAGACCAGCATCATGACGCGCGTGCCTTCGCCGCCCCAGTCCCAGCCGATCGAGGGGCCCTGCCAGTAGACCTTCAGGTCGCCGGCGTTCTTGGTGTAGAGCGTGCCTTCGCCGTAGCGCAGGCCGGCGAAGAACGCGCCGCCGCCTTCCTCGCCCAGGACATAGCCGTTGGGCAGGCCCCACTGGCTCGCCGCCTTCTGCACGATCTCGGCGAGGCCGCGGGTGATGCCGCCGAAGAACTTGTGGCCTTCGTTGATGATCTCGTTGGACGAGTATTCGCCCCGCGACTGCGCCGCCGCTCCGGCAACGCCGAGCCCCACGATCAGCGGCAGGCCAACGACCATGATCGCCAGCGCGCGCCGGATGCCGTGCATGAAAGTCCCCCTCGGTTGGCTTAACCCGTTTTCCACCCGGACACGGTACAACGCGGGCCGAATCGCGATGATAGGTCACAATATGGCTTTGCCACGGCGCGCGCGGAAGCGCCCGGTCCTGCTTCCGGTGTTGATCGTCGTCGCCGGCCTGTGCGCCGGCCTTGCCGGCCCGCTCGCGGCGCAGACCGCGGCTCCGGTGGTGAGCGACCGCCACACCGGGCTCGCGATCTACGGGTTCGATCCGGTCGCCTATTTCACCGACGGCAGGGCGGTCGTGGGCCTGCCCGACTACGAGTTCTCGCTCGATGGCGCGCACTGGCGCTTCCGCAATCCCGGCAACCGCGCGGCCTTCGCGGACCATCCCGAAATCTACGCTCCGCGCTACGGCGGCTACGATCCCATCGGGCTGGCCCGCGGGGTGGGGCGGCCGGGCAACCCGCTGATCTTCCTCGTCTCCGGCGAGCGGCTCTACCTGTTCTACGACGAGACCGCGCGAGCGCGCTTCGCCGCCGACCCCGACTCCGCCATCGCCGCCGCCGACGCCCGCTGGCCGGACGTGATGCGCGCGATGGCGCCGTAGTCCGCGCGGCGGCGGGCGCGCCGCTTGGCCGAATCATGGCGCTCGCGTAAGCCATGGGCGGGTGCGCGTGGCTCGGCCATGCGCGTGGAGAGCTTTCCGATGGCGGTTACGCTTGCTGGCCTCGACCTCGCGGCGCTGCTGTGCTCGCGGGTGTGTCACGACCTCATCAGCCCGGCCGGCGCCATCGTCAACGGCCTCGAAGTCTACGAGGAGGCCAAGGACGAGGAGACCAAGGTCTTCGCCCTCGACCTCATCCGCAAGAGCGCGCGCACGGCCTCGGCGCGGCTGCAGTTCTGCCGCATCGCCTTCGGCGCGGCGGGCTCGGCCGGCGCGCAGATCGACGTGGGCGACGCGGAGACCGTGGCGCGCGGCGTGATCGAGGACGACAAGGTGAAGCTCGTCTGGAACCTGCCGCGGGTGTTCCTCGGCAAGAACCGGGTGAAGCTCCTGCTCAACCTGCTGCTGGTCGCGCTCCAGGCGATCCCGCGCGGCGGCTCGCTCGCGGTCGACCCGATCGGCGAGGGCGAGACCATGGGCTTCCGCGTCATGGCGGCGGGCATCAACGCGCGGGTCCCCGCGGTGCAGGACCTGCTCGACGGCGGCGGCCCGGACCAGATCATCGACGCCCACGCCATCCAGCCCTACTACACCGGCCTGCTGGCGCGGGAATGCGGGCTCGCGGCGCGGGTGCGCGCCGAGGGCGACGCCATCGTGGTGGCC
>Ga0180221_1002512_pt1 | contig 10561 bp, 6 predicted proteins | sample eDN5th37CKraftMG_FD_151339 | JGI IMG/M metagenome (GOLD analysis project Ga0180221, IMG submission 151339) | Enriched Miracle-Growth compost microbial communities from Emeryville, California, USA - eDNA 5th pass 37_C Kraft MG (version 2) (version 2) ...
TCGCGTTCTGCTCGGGGTCGAGCACCTCGAGCAGAGCCGAGGACGGATCGCCGCGGAAATCGGCGCCCATCTTGTCGATCTCGTCGAGCAGGAACAGCGGGTTCGAGGTCTTCGCCTTCCGCATCGACTGGATGATCTTGCCGGGCATCGAGCCGATGTAAGTGCGGCGGTGACCGCGGATCTCGGCCTCGTCGCGCACGCCGCCGAGCGACACGCGCACGAACTCGCGGCCGGTCGCTTTCGCAATCGACTTGCCGAGCGAGGTCTTGCCGACGCCCGGAGGGCCGACCAGGCACAGGATCGGGCCGGTCAGCTTGTTGGCGCGCTGCTGCACGGCGAGATATTCGACGATGCGCTCCTTGACCTTCTCCAGGCCATAGTGATCGCCGTCGAGCACCTCCTCCGCGAGCTTGAGGTCCTTCTTGACCTTGGACTTCTTGCTCCACGGGATCGCCAGCAGCCAGTCGAGATAGTTGCGCACGACCGTGGCCTCGGCGGACATCGGAGACATCTGCCGCAGCTTCTTCAGTTCGTGATTGGCCTTCTCGCGGGCTTCCTTCGAGAGCTTGGTCTTCTTGATCTTGTCCTCGAGTTCGGCGAGTTCGTCCTTGCCGTCCTCGTCGCCCAGCTCCTTCTGGATCGCCTTCATCTGCTCGTTGAGATAGTACTCGCGCTGGGTCTTCTCCATCTGGCGCTTGACGCGCGTGCGGATGCGCTTCTCGACCTGCAAGACCGAGATTTCGCTTTCCATGAAGCCGAGCACTTTCTCCAGACGCTGGGTCACGACCGGCGTCTCGAGGATTTCCTGCTTGTCGGAAATCTTGACGGCGAGATGCGAAGCCACCGTGTCGGCGAGCTTGGCGTAGTCCTCGATCTGCTGGACCACACCGACGACTTCCGGCGACACCTTCTTGTTGAGCTTCACATAGCCTTCGAATTCGGACACCACCGAGCGCGCGAGCGCCTCCGCCTCGACCTCGTTGCCGATGTCGTCGGCAATCACGGTCGCTTCGGCCTCGAAATATTCGCTGCGGTCGGTGTATTTGACGACCTCGGCGCGCGAGGCGCCCTCGACCAGCACCTTCACGGTGCCGTCGGGCAGCTTCAGGAGCTGCAGAACGCTCGCGAGCGTGCCGGTGGTGAAGATCGCGTCCGGCGACGGCTCGTCGTCGGAGGCGTTCTTCTGGGTCGCCAGCAGAATGTAGGTGTCGGACCGCATGACTTCCTCGAGCGCGCGGATCGACTTCTCGCGCCCGACGAACAGCGGAACGATCATGTGCGGAAACACCACGATGTCGCGCAACGGCAGCACCGGGTAGGACTTGGTGTCGCCGGCCTGCAGCGGAGGACGGGGTTTCGCTGTGGTCATTGCCTTATTCCCTTTCGTTGTGCCCCTCGGCCTTTGTCCCGCTGCTGCGGCAACACCGACCAAGTGCAAGTCACTGACGTCAAGCCGCCGGCGTTTGCATCGCCAGCCAGTTCCGGCTCAGGGTAACGCGGTCGACGGCCTTCAGTCGGCCTCCCGCGCGCTTCATCAGCGGGTACGAATCCCCGAAACCACGGTCGCGTCGCGAATCTACGTACGTTTGTGCTTCGCACAGTATAGCTAAGATGGCGACCGACCCGGCGCAAGTTGCGCCGGATTTCCCAGATAAAACGGGAGCGTAGCCGGCTTGACCGGCCGGGAATCGGGCTGCGCTGCGGCGCTGGATGACGGAACCCGTCAGGCGCTGACGCTGCCCGCCGCCTCGTTCGAGCGGTCGGTGCGATCCGCGTAGATGTAGAGCGGACGCGCGGTGCCTTCGACGACCTCGCGCGAGATCACCACCTCCTCGACGCCCTCGAGGCTCGGCAGGTCGAACATGGTGTCGAGCAGGATGCTCTCCATGATCGACCGCAGGCCGCGGGCGCCGGTCTTGCGCTCGATCGCCTTGCGGGCGATCGCGCCCAGCGCCTCTTCAGCGAAGGTCAGGTCGATCTGCTCCATCTCGAACAGCCGCTGGTACTGCTTGACCAGCGCGTTCTTCGGCTCGACCAGGATCTTCTTCAGCGACTCCTCGTCGAGGTCCTCAAGCGTGGCGACGACCGGCAGACGGCCGACGAATTCCGGGATCAGGCCGTATTTCAACAGGTCCTCGGGTTCGACCTCGCGGAAGATTTCACCGGTCTTGCGGTCTTCCGGCGCGAGCACCCTGGCGGCGAAGCCGATCGAGGTCGAACGGCCGCGCGCCGAAATGATCTTGTCGAGGCCGGCGAACGCGCCGCCGCACACGAACAGGATGTTGGTGGTGTCGACCTGCAGGAACTCCTGCTGCGGGTGCTTGCGGCCGCCCTGCGGCGGCACCGACGCGACGGTGCCTTCCATGATCTTCAGCAGCGCCTGCTGCACGCCCTCGCCCGACACGTCGCGGGTGATCGAGGGATTGTCGGACTTGCGGCTGATCTTGTCGATCTCGTCGATATAGACGATGCCGCGCTGGGCGCGCTCGACATTGTAGTCGGCGGCCTGCAGCAGCTTCAGAATGATGTTCTCGACGTCCTCGCCGACGTAACCGGCTTCGGTCAGCGTCGTCGCGTCGGCCATCGTGAACGGCACGTCGAGGATGCGCGCGAGCGTCTGCGCCAGCAGCGTCTTGCCGGAGCCGGTCGGGCCGATCAGCAGGATGTTCGACTTCGCGAGCTCGACGTCGTTGTGCTTGGTCTGGTGGTTCAGCCGCTTGTAGTGGTTGTGAACGGCGACCGAGAGCACCTTCTTGGCGTGGTCCTGGCCGATCACGTAATCGTCGAGAACCTTGCGGATCTCCTTCGGCGTCGGAATGCCGTCGCGCGACTTCACCAGCGAGGACTTGTTCTCCTCGCGGATGATGTCCATGCACAATTCGACGCATTCATCGCAGATGAAAACGGTCGGCCCGGCGATCAGCTTGCGGACTTCGTGCTGGCTCTTTCCGCAGAACGAGCAGTACAGGGTGTTCTTGGAATCGCTGCCGCCTACTTTGCTCATTCCGCTCTCCGTCTTCGGCGGGTCGAGGCCGCGAAGGCCAAATCCCGCTTACTCAAGCACTTCCCAAGCAAGTCCCGCGCCAGACCGTCGGCAGCGGGGGCTTTTCGGCCGGTTTGTCGATGGCGCCCGGCCAGCGGCACCATCCTCGCGCTTTCGGCCAGCATAAGCGAAGCATGCTAACGGGAGGATAATCAAGATTCGATTAACGATAATACTCCCGCCACTCGCCGGCTCCATTACGGCGTTTTGGAGGCTTTCAAACCTGCGCCGGCGCCGCGAAGCTGCGGCAATAAGGCGCTTTTACGCCGGATTGGGCGTCAGTTCCTCCGGACGCTTTTCGATAACCTTGTCGACAAGTCCGAACTCCTTCGCCGCGTCCGCGGTCAGGAAGTAATCACGCTCGAGCGCGTCTTCGATCTTCTTCAGCGACTGGCCGGTATGCCGGACGTAGATTTCGTTCAGCCGCTTCTTCAGGTTCAGGATTTCCTGGGCGTGCAGCATGATGTCGGTGGCCTGGCCCTGGAAGCCGCCGGACGGCTGGTGGACCATGATGCGCGCATTGGTCAGCGCGAACCGCATGTCCTTCTCGCCGGCCGCGAGCAGCAGCGAGCCCATCGAGGCCGCCTGCCCGATGCACAGCGTCGACACCGCGGGGCGGATGAACTGCATGGTGTCGTAGATCGCCATGCCCGAGGTCACCACGCCGCCGGGCGAGTTGATGTACATCGAGATCTCTTTCTTCGGGTTTTCCGCCTCGAGGAAGAGAAGCTGCGCGACCACCACCGTCGCCATGCCGTCCTCGACCGGACCGGTGAGGAAAATGATGCGTTCCTTCAGGAGCCGCGAGTAGATGTCGTAGGACCGCTCGCCGCGGTTGGTCTGCTCGACCACCATGGGAACGAGATAGTTCATGTAGGTATCGACTGGATCGCGCATCATTCACCCGGTTGTGGTGGAATATGAGAGACGCACGGCACCCCGCCCGGCCTCACCCGGCCCGGCAACGCCTTACACCCGCGCGCACCCGTCTAACTGGAATCACATATATACTCGGATCGGCGTCCGGCAACCAACCGCAAGGGCCGCTTTTACAGGGCTTTCGGGCCGGACGGTTGACCGACCGTTAGCCTGCCGCGGGGGCGTCGTCCTTGTAGAGGTCCTCGCGCGAGACCTTCTTTTCGGTCACGTCGGCGAGCTCCATCAGGAAGTCGACCACCTTCTCCTCGTAGAGCGGAGCCCGCAGTCCGGCGATCGCGCCCGGATTGTTGCGGTAGTAGTCCCACACCTGCTTCTCCTGGCCGGGGAAGCGGCGCGCCTGCTCGACCAGCGCGCGGTTGAGCTCGTCGTCGCTGACCTCGATCTTGTTCTTGTCGCCGATCTCGGCCAGCACCAGGCCGAGGCGGACCCGCCGCTCGGCGATCTTGCGATAGTCCTCGCGCGCCTTCTCCTCGGTGGTGTTCTCGTCGGCGAAGGTCTTGTTCTGCTGCTGCAGCTCGGTATTGACCGACTGCCAGACGCGATTGAACTCATCCTCGGTGAGCGACGGCGGCGGCTCGAATTTGTGCAGCCTGTCGAGCTCGTCGAGCAGCGCGCGCTTCACCTTCTGGCGCGTCATGCTGTTGTGCTCGGCCGCGATGCGCTCCCTGACCGCGCTGCGCAGCTTCTCCAGCGATTCAAGGCCGAGCGACTTGGCGAAGGCCTCGTCGATGGTAACCGGCTGCGGCGCCTCGACCGACTTCACGGTGACGTCGAACGAGGCGTCTTTGCCGGCGAGCTCGGCGTTCATGTAGTTGGTCGGGAACGTCGCCTTGATCTCTTTCTTGTCGCCGGCGGCGACGCCGATCAGCTGGTCCTCAAAGCCCGGAATGAAGGTGTTCGAGCCGATCTGGACGCTGATGTCCTCGCCCTTGCCGCCGTCGAACGGCTTGCCGTCGATCGAGCCGACGAAGTCGATGACGACGCGGTCGTCTTTCTCGGCCTTGCCCTCCTTCGCCGCATAGGGGCGGTTCTGGCTGGCGATGGTCTGCAGCGCCTCGTCGACCTCGCTGTCGGCGACCTCGGCGACCGGCTTCTCGAGCTTGATGGTCTTGAAGTCGGCGAGCGTGATGGCGGGCAGGATCTCGAGCGCGACGGTGTAGGCAAGGTCCGACTGACCCGCCATCAGCTTCTCGACCTCGGCCTGGTCGGAGGGAAAATCGACCTTCGGCTCGCCGGCGAGCTTGAGGTTGCGCTCGGTCACGATCTGCGAATTGGCGTCGCGCACCGCGGCCTCGATCGCCTCGGCCATCGCGCTCTTGCCGTAGAGGCGCTTGAGATGCGCCACCGGCACCTTGCCGGGACGGAAACCGTCGATGCGGACGCGGTCCTTCAGCTCGTTGAGCCGCGCATTGACCTTGCTGTCGAGCTCGGCGGCGGGCACCACCACCTTGAACTCACGCTTGAGGCCTTCCGACAGTGTTTCCGTAACTTGCATGACCACACTTTTCTCGTTCGTATCTTCGTTCGTGCCGATGTCCGGCGGTTTCTTCCAGCAGGCGGGCGGCCAAGCCGGGCCCGATATCCGCGCCCAGTAGTCGCGCCCTGTGGCGTGGTGCGGGCGGAGGGATTTGAACCCCCACGACTTGCGTCACTGGAACCTAAATCCAGCGCGTCTACCAGTTCCGCCACGCCCGCAGAGGGCAATACCGGCTTGCTCGACTGCCGACGGGACGCCGGCCTGCTCGATTGCCGGCAGAACTTTGACGTCACGACTTAGACGCCGCGCGCCTTGCGGACAAGACGCTCAAAGCCCCGGGGCGGCGCGGCTTATATCACGAAACGCGCGCGGCACTAGCCTTTCCGCATCAGCGCGCGGGTTCCGGCGCCGCGCTTTCCGCGAGCCCGCGCAGCACCGCCGGAAGGTCGTCGGGGAGGTCTTCCGAGATCAGCCCCGGGCCGAACCGCAGCGCGGCGTCGCCATGCATCCAGACCGCCGCCGAGGCCGCCTCAAAGGCCGGCATGCCCTGCGCCAGCAGGCCGGCGATCATGCCGGCCAGCACGTCGCCGGAGCCCGCCGTCGCCAGCGTCGGCGGCGCATGGGCGTTGATGGAGGCCCGGCCGTCTGGCGCGGCGACCACCGTGTCGGCACCCTTGAGCAGCACGACAGCCCCGACATCTCGGGCGGCTGCGCGCGCTTTTTCAAGTTTTGAATGAAGTTTAGGATTATTATTTATATTATTGAATAATTTTGAAAATTCTCCGTCATGCGGCGTCAGGACCACCGGCCGCTCCGGCTGGCCGGCGATCGCCGCGGCGAGCGCTGCCGCCTCGCCGGCAAAGCTGGTCAGCGCGTCGGCGTCGAGCACGACCGCCGCCCCGCTGGCGAGGCCGGCCGTCACCTGCTTCCGCATCGGCGCGCCGACACCGCCTCCCGGTCCCAGCACCAGCGCGTTGCGCCGCCGGTCGGCCATGAACGCCGCGAGCTCCTGCGCGCCGTCGACCGGCCTGACCATGACCGCCAGGTTCTCGGCCGCCTGCGCCGGCAGCGCCTCGCGCGGCGAGGCGATGGTGACGAGGCCGGCCCCGATCCGCAGCGCCCCGCGCGCCGCGAGCCGCCCGGCGCCGGTCGAGGCCAGCCCGCCGGACACCACGACCGCGTGGCCGCGGCCGTATTTGTGGCCCTCGACGCCCGGCTGCGGAAACACCGGCCACCACAGCGGCGGCTCGTTGGCGAAGGCCTGCGGCCGGATCGCCGCGAGCAGGCGCGCCGGGATGCCGATATCGGCGACATGCAGCCGCCCGCAATGCAGCCGGCCCGGCAGCAGCAGGTGACCCGGCTTGCGGCGGAAGAAGGTCACCGTCTCGGTCGCCCTGACCGCCGCGCCCATCACCGCACCGCTGTCGCCGTTGATGCCGCTCGGCAGATCGACCGCGATCACCGGCTTGCCGGCCGCATTGACCGCCTCGATCATCGCGCGCGGCAGCCCCTCGACGTCGCGCGCGAGGCCGGCGCCGAACAGCGCATCGACCACGATGTCCGCGCCAGAGAGGATGGCAGGGTCAGCAGCTTCGACCGGCCCGCTCCAGCGTCCGGCGGCGATCGCCGCGTCGCCCTTGAGATCGCTTGTGCGCCGGCCGCGCTCGCCAACCAGCGCCAGCCGGACCGCATAGCCGCGTTCCGCCAGCAGCCGCGCCGCCACGAAGCCGTCGCCGCCATTGTTGCCGGGACCTGCCACGACCGTCACCGACTGTCCGGCCGGCAGCGCCGCCACCGCGTCGGCGACCGCGAGACCGGCGCGCTCCATCAGGTCGATGCCCGGCACGCCGCCGGCGATCGTCTGCCGGTCGGCATCAGCCATTTCCGATGTGGTGAGCAGCTCGATCATCGCGGCACCGTAGTCGGGGTAACCGGACACGACAATTCGTCGACACTGCCGCCTGTTCCGGCGGCAGTTCGACGCCAAGATCTGCTCAAAATAGCGGCATACTGCTTATTCTCGCGCCATCGCGGCGCTCCGGGGCAACCGCTCCCGCGCCGACCTGCATCTATGCCGTTGATTTCAGGGTTGTTTTAGCGACAGCCCGGGTTGGCACGAGACCTGCAAACAAAAGGGTCGGCCTGCCGGCATTCGAGGCGGGTCACAGGAAGGGTCACTGCGCGATGAAGAAGATCGAGGCCATCATCAAGCCGTTCAAACTCGACGAGGTGAAGGAAGCGCTTCAGGAAGTTGGGCTGCAAGGCATCACCGTCACGGAAGCCAAGGGCTTCGGCCGCCAGAAGGGCCACACCGAGCTCTATCGCGGCGCCGAATACGTCGTCGACTTTCTTCCCAAGGTGAAGATCGAGATCGTGCTGGGCGACGACGCCGTCGAGAAGGCCGTTGATGCCATCCGTCGTGCAGCCCAGACTGGCCGCATCGGCGACGGCAAAATTTTTGTTTCCAATATCGAGGAAGCGATCCGGATCAGAACCGGAGAGTCCGGCCTCGACGCCATCTGAACAACGCGGGCGAACCGACCGCGGAAATTTCCACATCAAGGGGAATGCTATCGATGAGTAACGCCAAGACCGTCATGAAGATGATCAAGGACAACGACGTGAAATACGTCGACTTCCGTTTCACCGACCCGCGCGGGAAATGGCAGCATGTCACCTTCGACGTCTCCATGATCGAGGAAGATACGTTCGCCGAAGGCCAGATGTTCGACGGCTCTTCGATCGCCGGCTGGAAGGCGATCAACGAGTCCGACATGTGCCTGATGCCGGACCCCGCCTCGGCCTGCATCGACCCCTTCTTCGCCGAGACGACGCTGGTGCTGATCTGCGACGTGCTCGAGCCGACCACCGGCGAGCCCTACAACCGCGATCCGCGCGGCATCGCCAAGAAGGCCGAGGGCATGGTGAAGTCGATGGGCATCGGCGACGTCATCTATTTCGGCCCGGAAGCCGAGTTCTTCGTGTTCGACGACGTCAAATACGCGGCGACGCCCTACAACACCGGCTTCAAGGTCGACTCGGTCGAACTGCCGACCAACTCCGACACCGAATATGAAGGCGGCAATCTCGGCCACCACATCGGCATCAAGAAGGGTTACTTCCCGGTGCCGCCGCTGGATTCCGCGCAGGACATGCGCTCGGAGATGCTCGGCGCCATGGCGCGCATGGGCTGCAAGGTCGAGAAGCACCATCACGAGGTGGCCTCGGCTCAGCATGAGCTCGGCCTGAAGTTCCAGCCGCTGACCCCGATGGCCGACCATCTCATCATCTACAAGTACTGCATCCACCAGGTCGCCCAGATCTACGGCAAGACCGCGACCTTCATGCCGAAGCCGGTCTACGGCGACAACGGCTCGGGCATGCACTGCCACCAGTCGATCTGGAAGGCCGGCAAGCCGATCTTCGCCGGCAACAAATATGCCGACCTGTCGGACACCTGCCTGCACTACATCGCCGGCATCCTGAAGCACGCCAAGGCGATCAACGCCTTCACCAACCCGACCACCAACTCCTACAAGCGTCTGGTGCCGGGCTTCGAGGCGCCGGTGCTGCTGGCCTATTCCTCGCGCAACCGTTCGGCGTCGTGCCGCATTCCCTACACGACCAACCCGAAGGCCAAGCGCGTCGAAGTGCGCTTCCCCGACCCGCTCGCCAATCCTTATCTCGCCTTCGCGGCTCTGCTGATGGCGGGTCTCGACGGCGTCAAGAACAAGCTCGATCCGGGCGGCCCCGCCGACAAGGATCTCTACGACCTGCCGCCGCAGGAGTTGAAGAAGATCCCGACCGTGTGCGGCAGCCTGCGCGAGGCGCTGCAGAGCCTCGACAAGGACCGCGAGTTCCTCAAGGCCGGCGGCGTGTTCGACGACGACTTCATCGACAGCTACATCGCGCTGAAGATGGAGGAAGTGATCCGCTTCGAGCACACCCCGCATCCGGTCGAATACGAGATGTACTACTCGGCGTAACGCATGATCCCGAAAAGCTTGCCCTCGGACGTGATCCGAGGGGGGAACCGGTTTTCGGGCCAGATCATGCGGTGAAGAAACATCGCCGAACGCGCACTAAAAACGCATCGGGGCGTCCTGTGGGGCGCCCCTTTTTCTTGTCGTCTGATTCTTTTGCCTGAGAGGCCGTCAGATCAGGATGAGCACGAGGACGACGAGGCCGCACAGCACGCCGGCAACCGTGGCGATGGCCCGGCGATGCCGCCGCGGGCCGTAGACGCCCTCGGCGCGGCGGGCCCGGATCAGCGCCGCATCGAACTCCGCCGACGACGAATAGGAACAGGCGAGCGCCCGCCCGGCGCCGTCGGCGCAGGCTTCGAGCACCGCGAGATCGACGGTCGAGGCGGCGGAACGCTGATTCATGCCGCCAGTCTAAGGCCGGCTTGGTAAACGCTTGGTTGCCGGGCTCAGGCGTGGCCGTATACGGCGACGTCCGGGACGAGCGGGGGCGCCGCGGCCGCCGGCGTCTCGCCCGCGCCATGCGCGGCTTCGTCAGGCGCCGCCGCGCAGACCCGGTTGCGGCCGCCGGACTTGGCGCGATAGAGCGCGGCGTCGGCGCGCGCCATCAGCGCCTCGATCGTTTCGCTCGCGTCCGCCGTCGCGGCGACGCCGATGCTGACGGTGGAATTGACCTCGATGTCGCCGACGAAAGCCCCCGCCTTCTGGAAGTTCGCCCGCACCCGCTCGGCGATCCTGAGCGTCGTCTCTTCGTCGCCCGGCACCACCGCCGCGATCTCCTCGCCGCCGAGCCGCGCGACGATGTCGTCGGCGCGCATCGAGTTGCGCAAGGTGGTCGAGAACAGCCGCAGGATCTCGTCGCCCATCGCATGGCCGAAGGTGTCGTTGATGCGCTTGAACTTGTCGAGGTCGAACATCATCAGCGTGATCGGCCTCGCCGCGCGTCGCTGCCGCGCGTAAAGCGCCGCGGTACAGGAAAAGAAGGCGCGGCGGTTGAGCAGGCCGGTCAGCGGATCGGTCGAGGCCGCGGTGCGCTGCACCTGCACGTGATGGTCCTTGACCATCAGCAGGACGATGAAGGCGGCGCCGACCGAGTAGATCATCGTCTCGAGCGCGAAC
>Ga0180221_1002514_pt1 | contig 10554 bp, 12 predicted proteins | sample eDN5th37CKraftMG_FD_151339 | JGI IMG/M metagenome (GOLD analysis project Ga0180221, IMG submission 151339) | Enriched Miracle-Growth compost microbial communities from Emeryville, California, USA - eDNA 5th pass 37_C Kraft MG (version 2) (version 2) ...
CTCGACCGCGGCATGAACGTGATGATGGCCGACGTGGAACAGGCCGCGCTCGACGCCGCCGCCCACGGCCTGTCCAATTACGGCGACCGGGTCGCCAGGGTCACGGTGGACGTCGCCGTCGGCGAGGCCATGGCGGAGGCGGCGCGCCGCACGTTCGAGACCTTCGGCAAGGTCCACGTCCTGTGCAATAACGCCGGCGTGTCGCGGGTCGGCCGGGTGGAGGACATCGCGCTCTCCGACTGGGAATGGGTGATCGGCGTCAACCTCTACGGCACGCTCCACGGCATCCGCGCGTTCCTGCCGCACATGAAGGCCCACGGCGAGGACAGCCACATCGTCTCCACCTCGTCCATGTCCGGGCTCGTGCCCAAGGCCCTCGCCGGCCCCTACGGCACGACCAAGTTCGGCATCGTCGGGCTCTCCCACGTGCTGCGCGAGGAGCTTGCCGGCAGCAACGTTGGCGTCAGCGTGCTGTGTCCCGGCTGGGTGCGCACCAACATGCCCAACAACGGCCGCAACCGTCCGGCGCGCTTCGGCGGCCCGCTCTCCATGGCGGACGACCCGCTGTTCGCCGAGCGCAACCGGCACTACCTCGAGAACGCCGCCCGGGGCCTCGACCCGCTCGACGCCGCGGCGCTCGTCGTCCGCGCCATCGAGGAGAACGAGTTCTACATCGTCACCGAGCCGGGCCGGCGCGGCGACGTGGAGAAGCGCTACGACGAGATCATGCGGGCCTTCGACGCGGTGGACGCGCGGCTGCCAGACATGCGCAAGGCCGGCTGAAGCCGGCGGCGACGGGAGGAAGCGAATGAAATTCCACTGGTTCCACCTGATGCCCTATCCGCACCTGCCGGACGACTTCAAGGAGCGGCATCACTCGGTCTGGGTCGATGCGCCGGCGGGCGAGTTCTACGACCCGGTGAAGGGCCACCAGGTCTACAACGACTACCTCGACCAGCTCGAATACGCCGAGCGCGCCGGCTTCGACGGCATCTGCGTCAACGAGCACCACCAGAACGGCTACGGCCTGATGCCCTCGCCCAACCTGATGGCCGCGGCGCTGACGCGGCGCACCAGCAAGGCCAAGCTCGTGGTGCTCGGCAACTCGGTGGCGCTCTACAACCCGCCGATCCGCGTCGCCGAGGAGATGGCGATGCTCGACGTGATGTCCGGCGGCCGGCTGGTATCGGGCTTCCCGGTCGGCACCGGCATGGACACCGCGTTCTGCTACGGCGCCAACCCGGCGACGCTGCGCGACAAGTACCGCGAGGGCGTCGAGCTCGTGGTGCGCGCCTGGAAGGAGCGCCGGCCGTTCGCCTTCAACGGCAGGTTCACGCAGCTCCGCTACGTCAACCCGTGGCCGGTGCCGGTGCAGACGCCGCATCCGCCGATCTGGATTCCCGGCGGCGGCAGCATCGAGACCTTCGAGTGGTGCATCGAGAACGACTTCCTCTACGCCTACCTGTCCTACTGGGGCTATGAGAACGGCCGGCCGGTGATGGACCAGTTCTGGGACACGGTGGCGCGCAAGGGCGGCGAGATGAATCCCTACCGCGCCGGCTTCCTGCAATTCGTCGGCGTCGCCGACAACGACGCCGAGGCCGAGCGGCTCTACGCCGGGCCGGCGGAGTATTTCTACAACAAGTGCTTCCACATCGCGCCGCAGTACTACAACCCGCCGGGCTACCAGAGCATCGCCACCATCCGCAAAGGCATCAGCGGCCAGGTGGTGAAGGCCTCGCAGAACCTGCGCGGCGCCAACGTGAGATGGAAGGACCTGATCGAGGCCGGCTGCATCGTCGCCGGCAGCCCGCAGACCATCGTCGACCGCTTGAACGACATGGCCGACAAGCTCAACGTCGGGCACGTCATGCTGCTGTGCCACTACGGCAACATGTCGAACGAGACCACCTACTACAACACCACGCGCTTCGCCCGCGAGGTGATCCCGAAGCTGCGCCACCGCTTCGCCGACGCCGAGGACCGGTGGTGGCCGAAATCGCCCATCGCGGACGTGCAGAAGCCCGCGCCGCTGGCCGCCGAATAGGACGAACGCCATGCTGACACGCGAGACGGTCGCGCTGCCGGGCGGCGCCAGGGCGCAGGTGTTCCGCGGCGGGCAGGGCCCGCAGGTCGTGTGGCTGCACGGCCCGCACGGGCTGCGCGGCCACGATCCGGTGCTGGCCGAGCTGACGAAACGCTACACGGTGATCGCGCCGCTCGCTCCGGGCTTCGCCGACCTCGCCGAGATCGAGGACATCGACGACGTGCACGACCTCGCGCTGTGGTACGACGCGGTGTTCGACGCGCTCGGCCTCGGCCGGATCACCCTCGTCGGCCATTCGTTCGGCGCCATGATCGCCGCGGAATACGCCGCGCATTATCCGCGCCGCGTCGGGCGGCTCGTCTTGCTGTCGCCGTTCGGCCTGTGGCGCGACGACAAGCCGGTGGCGGACCTGTTCTCGGTGCCGTTCGCGAACGTCAACGCCATGCTGTGGAAGGGCGGCAAGGCGCTCCCGGCCATGGCCGACCCCGCCGACGACCCCAACGACCCGGTGGAGAAGCAGGTCACGCTGGTGCAGGCCATGACCACGGTGGCCAAGTTCATCTGGCCGATCCCGGACCGCGGCCTGCGCCGCCGGCTGCCGCGCATCGGCGCGCCGACGCTGGTGGTGTTCGGCGCCGACGACGCCTTCGTGCCGGCGCTCTACGCCGACGAGTTCGCGAACGCCATCAGGGGCGCGCGCAGGGCCGTGGTCCCCGGCGCGGCGCACATGGCGCCCTACGAGAAGCCCGCGGAGGTGCTGCGGCTGGTGGACGACTTCGTCGGCGCTCCGGTTCCGGCCGCCTGAGCCGGACCGTTGCCGCTCCGGCCCGGTTCGGCTATGGAAAAAGCCGCACGCGCCCGTAGCTCAGCTGGATAGAGCGCCACCCTCCGAAGGTGGAGGCCACACGTTCGAATCGTGTCGGGCGCGCCATCTCCTCATTGCCAAGGTCGGGGTTGAGGGTTCGAATCCCTTCGCCCGCTCCAAATTTCCTTCAAGGAAATCAGAGCGATAAAGACGGCCCTTCGGGGCCGTTTTTGCTTAGATTTTCAGAGATCAGCGCCGCTCTAGTCTAAGCAGAATCTATTCACTTGGACGAAAGTCAGCCAACACGACCATCGTCGCCCATCTCCTGGGTGATAGAGACGAGCTTCACGCCGTTCTTGGCAAGCTTGCGGACGTAGAACTCCATATCGAAGGCGTCTCGGAAGAAACGGCTGAACGAATGGACGATCACAACGTCGAAGGGTGCGGGCTTCGATGTGCCCGCCTCAATCATACGCTGGAACTCGGGGCGACGGTCATTGGTGGCGGTTGCGCCGGGCTCGACAAAGGTCTCGACCAACTCATAGCCGCGAGACGCGCACCAGGCTTCGCCCTGCCGCTTCTGGTCGGGGATGGAGACATCGTGCTCGGCCTGCCGCGCCGTCGAGACGCGCAGATAGAGGGCGGCGCGCAACGGCATGGTCATGGCGTATGTCTCCTTCTCACCTCATCGGCACGGCCCGAACAGCTCATCGAAGAGATCGCCGAACCATGCCTCGAACACGTCCACCTCGGCTTCCGTGACCGGGATACGCTCGGGCCAATCGTCGGTGACGGTCCAGGTCGAAAGGTCATGTTTCGGCGGTCGGCCCGGAAACGGCCAAGGATAGCCGAGCAACGCTTCAAGCCGTTCGGATGCGGTCGGCGGGCGTTCCTTGCGAGGTCGGCCATTGGTCCAGAATCGCCGAACGAGGCCGTTGAAAGAATAGCCTTTCTCTACTCCAGAAGCCTCCGCGCGCCGTGGCGTAAAAATACTTGCACGCGACGGCGCGGGGCGGAAACAGCGTAGGGACGAAGGCGCGCATCATGGCGATACCAGGCTTAGCGCCGTCGTCACCGGCAGATAGAGCGTGCGTGGCCGCCGGACCAAAGGGGTGAAACCGAAGGCCGCATAGAATGCCGCCGCACGGTCGTCGATGGCGTCGGCGAAGATGGCGTGCGCTCCGATGGGTGCGGTCGCCACGGTCTTGATGGCGTCGAACAGCAAAGCTTCCCCAAGCCCCTGTCCGGCATAGTCGCTATGCCGCCCAAGCCAGCCAATTAGTACGGCCGGGACAGTCGGATAGCGCGGCAGCTTCTTCGCCAGCGGTTCGGGAACCTCGTTCAAGGGCACATTGCTGGACGATAGGGTATAGAAGCCCGCCACCCGGTCCGTCGCGATCTCCCTGACGACGAAACAGGTGGCGTATTTGCGCTTCACGTCCTGCGAGACGGTCTCGCGGAAATAGCTGTCGATCCGGTCGTTGCCGCAGGTGAAATCCGCCCGCTTGTGCGCCTTCGCCAGCGGCTCGATGGCGAAGCGGACACTCACCGGCGTTCGATCAGCTCGGCATGGCGCTTCGCGGCGCGGATCAGCCGCTCATTCGGCTTGGGCGGATTGATCAGCGCCTCGGCGAAGCGGATTTGATCCTCGCGCGCAAGGCGCATGATCTCCGCGTCCTCGACGACACGCCTTGCGTCCTCACCGGCGGTGGCGATGAGATAGCCGGTCAGGGTCAGGCCGCGCAGGCGGGCGGCGCGCTGCATCTGGTCATAGACCTGGACAGGAATGCGGGCTTCCAACCGGGCAGTCTCGGCTTCGACTTGGAGCTTGGGCATGGGGGCCTCCTTTGGCCCAATTATATACGGCAAAATGCCGTATCGTTCAAGGCGCTTCATAACCCCAGCCCAATCTGCCGCTTGCGGCTGAACTCCCATTCGATGCCGCCGTCGTCGCGGCGGACGCCGCTGATGTAGTGGTCGAGGCGCTTCTCCAGGGCTGGCTGCCAGGGAACGAGCTGGAAGCCAGGCCGTCCTCGATCATGGCGAAGCGCCCACCGGCCAGATTGGCGACTCCGGTAAGCCGGCCGCTCACATACTCGCCCGGCCCGGACGGGGCGTAGGTCAGCCCGCGCTCGGCGGCCATCTGCCTGCCGGCGCGCTCCACCTGCTGACGCTCCAGGACGGCGACGGTGCGGCGTGGGATGCTGATGAAGTCGTCCTTGAGGGTGGCGTGCCCCATCTCCACCAGCCGCTCGGCGCGCCGGTCCAGAGCGGCGTTCACCTCCCGTCCGAAGCCGGCGTCGGTGATGGGCAGATGGTCCTTCGCCACAAGCTCTCGGTCGAGCCAGGTCGCGCCGTCGCTCCCCACCTGACGGTCGAGGTTGAGAGTGGACAGGGTGCGGATGGCGAAGTCCTTGGGCCGGGTCGGGGCGTCATAGGCGACACCACGTTCAAGAATGTCCTTCGGGATTCTCCAGTGGTCGGCGTCGATCCGCTCGACGTGGCCTGCGCGGCGCAGCGCCTCCAGCCGGCGGACATGGGATCGGATGTAAGCCTCGGGGTCTCCGCCCCGCTCCTCGATGACATCCCGGATCATGCCCAGATGCTCGCTCGGCCGGTAGATGCCGCCGCTGGCCTCCGCGATGGCGTGGAAGTTGGTGTCGGAGGGGCGGGGCTCGGCCGTGGTCGCCACCGGGTCGAGCGCGACGATATGGCCGCGCCTGATCTCATCCAGTCGGGGCGCCTCCGCCGTCTCGACATAGTGGGTGCGTCCGTCCACCCGTCGATGACGAGATGCACTCGGTCGCCTAGTTCGTCGCCGGCCAGCCCCTTGGCGAGCACCCGGCCGACGATCCGCTCGGTGATCTGCTTGCCATGCGCGGCGTATTGGGCGGGTCCGCGCTCATCGGCGAGGCCGTGGTCGGCGAGCGCCCGGTGCATGGTCTTGATGATGTCGCCGCGCTCGCCCATCTCGCGCAAGGTCGGCTCGGCCTGGGCGGAGATGGACCAGCGGCCGACCTCCACCTCGCTCGCCAGCCCCATGCTCTCCAGCTTGCGGGCGCGGGCGATCAGCAGCGCCCGGTTCTGGCGAGCGGTCTCCAGCATGTCCCGGTCGGGCCGCAGGTCGGCGAACTCATTGCTCGCCTCCTGCTCGGCGATCAGTAGCCGGTCGAGGCGGGTGAAGCGTTCGGCGTCCACCTCGCGCTCAAGCTGGCGGCTGACCTCCTGCTCGGTTTGCCGCCCCAACTCCAGGGTGACGATCTCGCTGGCCCGTTCGCGGATGCCGTGGGCGATGTAATCGCCGGCGATGTTGAGAATGCGGCCGTCGTCCATGACGCCGCGCACCAGGATATGGGTATGCGGGTGGCCAGTGTTGTGGTGATCGACCGCGATCCAGTCGAGCTTCGTGCCGAGGTCGGCCTCCATCGCCTTCATCAGGTCGCGGGTGGTCTCCCGCAGGTCGGTCAGCTCGACGCCTTCCTCGGCGGAGACGATGAAGCGGAACTGGTGGCGGTCGTCGCGGCCCCGGTCGAGGAAGGCGCGGCCGTCCTCCGCGTCACGCTCCGCGGAATAGACCTGCCCTTTCTCGCCGTCGCGGTTGACGCCATCGCGCTCCAGATAGCGCAGGTGAGCGTCCACCGCCTTGGCGCTGGCGAACTGGCGGCCCCGCGCCGCGCCCCGCTGGGGTTGAGCTTCACGATCCGGGCCTTCATCGTCACCCGCCGGGCGCGGGTCCGCACGCCGCTCGCGTCCCGGCTCCAGGCATTCCGCCCTTTCAAGGCGGCGGCGACCGCAGCCCCCCGGCCGCGCGCATTGAACCGCCCGCTTCCCTTCCCGGCCGAGTCCAGCCGATTGGGGTCGCCGCCAGCGCGGCGGATGGCCTGATGCACTTCGGCCAGGAAGGTCTTGGGGCGCGGCCGGACCGCCCGCACAGACCGGACGCCGGAGCGGTCGCGGACCTTGCCGGGACGGATGCGGAAACGGTCTTCGTCGGTCGCCATGACGTGACGATTGAAAGATCAAACCGCCGACACAAGGTCAAAAATAGAGGTGTAGGGCCGTGGCGTAGAAATACTTGCTACAGCGTAGAAACGGCGGAAGCGCACATGGCGCACATTGCGGGCGCCATACAAAATGGCATTTAAAAGACTGGATAAATCAGCATCTCCGGCACCGGCGCACCTCGCCCGATCGGCGGCACAATGCCAAAAAACAATGTGCAGCAAACACTTAGGAACGAAGTTCCGGCAGCGAGGAATCTCGCTTTATCTTGCCCTCATCGGTCGTCTCTTCTCCGGGGGCGGCGCTCGACTTCAAACACCGCTTTCCACGCCCGAATCAGACCACCAACGGCGCCATTGCCGAAAAGAGCCATTTCGCCCTAAATGGCGCAATGGATCGCCACGGGGTTCGGCCATGAAAACCATGTCGGCGCGCGAAGCGAAGAACGGCTTCGGCCTGATGATCGACACCGCGCGCGCGGAGCCGGTGCTGATCGAAAAGCACGGGCGCGGCGTTGTGGTGGTCGTCTCGGTGGAAGAATATGAACGGCTTTCCGTGCAATCTGGACGCACGGATAAGGGGAAAACGGGGACCAAGGGGGCGTCGAAAGGTGGCCAATGAAGCGTTCGCGCGCGTCAAGATAGATCAGCTTCTGAAGGACGCCGATTGGTCGCTCTCGGACGGGCGCAACGTGGGTTTCGAATATCCGCTCGATGACGGCTGCAAGGCAGATTACGCGCTGTTCGACCGCCGGGGTCGCGTGCTCGCCGTGCTGGAGGCCAAGAGCACCAGCGTCAATCTGAGCGCGGGCGAAGCGCAGGGTGGGCGCTATGCCGATCAGCACGGCGTGCCCATCGACACCCGGATCGCAGGTGGAGGCGGGCGCCTGAGGGAGATGACGCCTGTCGGCGTGCGAGCCCTCCATGAACACCAACTCACATAGCAGGAGAAACGGATGCCGCTGAACGCTGATCAACTCAGGAAACTGGTAGCCGGAGACGCCGTCGCCATCCGCGGTACGGCGACGTTGGAACCCGCAGGTGGACCGGGGGACAAAATCTTCCCGCCGACCTACGCCGTGGACGACAAGAACAAGAAACCTGGCCCCAAGTATGCGTTCGAGACCCGCCGTATCGACGGGCAGGACGCGACGTGTGTGCTCATCGACTCGGTGCAGAGCCAGGCAAACCGGATGGAGGAGGCGCTTCAGGCGTTGTGGACCGACAAGCAGATAGTGCTTCCCATCGTGAGCGTCGACTTCTCGTCGGTCGCGCCCGAGGTGGGACGCGTCACGTCGCTCACGGCGCCTCACCGCATCGCCGACGCGCTCCTGCGCGACAGTCTGCTCGATGGCAAGCTCTTTCGGCTTTCGGACATCGGCAAGTCGTTCACGGACGCGAGCACCAGAAACGCGACCGCCCCGTTCAAGGTCTGCCCGACGGGGCTGGTCTTCGGCTTGTGGGATAGCACGGGACCCAAGGGCGGCCTCGGCGCCAAGTTCCAGCGCGCGCTCGCTCCGACGACCCAATGAATGCACCCGCGACGATGCCGACAAGGGACGCAAGTAGCCATCCGTAGACCATACATTCGATGGTGGCGACCCAGCGTGCGCCAAGATCACCGACCGTCAGCCCACGCACCAGCGCGGCCCATGCACGGTCGGGGCCTGGCAGGAACACCGGTGAAACCAACCGCATGTCGGAAGCGTATTGCCACAGAATCACAAATCCAGCCGCGACCAGCAGGCTGACACCGAACCAGGCGATGCGCATCGGCGTCACAGACGTGCCCCGATGTTGGCGGCAGGCCCGAACAGATGTTTCTGCGCCAATAGCATGACCCCGTTCACAAGCCAGCCGAGAATCCCGATCCAGACCAGATAAGCCAGCATCAGCGCTGGCCGCAGGCTCTGGCCCGCAAGCATCGTCTCGTGGCCAACGCCGATCGTGTTGGCGCTAATTTCAACCGTGACGGCGACGATCAGCGAGATGCCGATGCCAAGCCGAAGCGCCACAAAGATACGCGGCAGCGCCGCCGGAATTACGATTTTGAAGATGCGTGACAGCAAGCCGAATTGCAGCGCTCGCGCCACTTCAAAAAGCCGTGGCTCGACGCCGCTAATGGCCGCGCGCGACAGGATCAGCGCCGGCCACAGCGTCGCGAACGCGACGACCGCGATCTCCATGCGATAGCCAAAGCCGAAAACCAGCAGCGCGACCGGAATGAGCGCCACGGACGGGATTGGACGAATGGATTCGATCGTCACTTCGAGCATGTGATCGAGAATGCGGAACAGCCCAAGCAGCGTGCCGAGAACAAGCCCAAGGCTGAAGCCGATAGCAAGGCCCGTCAACGCGCTTCCCAGCGTCTCGTAGGTCGCCTTGATCATGCTGCCGTCGAGCAGCGCCCCGACTCCTGCAACAACGATGGCCGAGGGCGGCGCAAGGCTGTCGCTCTGAAGGCTCGTGACGTCCGCCGCGACCTCTGCCAACGCGACAAGACCGACCGGGATGACGAGACCCCTCATGTCGTATTTTGCGAAGCCGCTCACCCTTCCGCTTCCTTGATGAAGTCGAAGAGCGCACGGCGCAGGCGCAGGAATTCAGGATTCTCGCGGGTCGCGAGTTGATCGCGCGGCCGCGGAAGCTTCACATTCAGCACAACCGCAACACGACCCGGATGAGGCAACAGACCAATGACCCGATCGCCGAGATAGATGGCCTCCTCAGGTCGTGCGTAACGAAAAAGGACGTCGCGCCGGTCGACCGAGCGATCGAAAGAATCTCGTCCTGAAGCCCCTGTCGCGTCATTGCATCAAGGGCGTCGAACGGCTCGTCCATCAGGAGCACCGAGGGATTCTGCGCAAGGCAGCGCGCGATCTGCAATCGCTGCTGCATGCCGCCGGACATCTGGTTCGGATATTTATCAATCTCGCCGGGCAGCCCGACCTTGGCCAGCAACGCCTCGATCCGTTTATTACGGCCTGCGCGTGGCGCGCCGATCGCTTCCAGCGCCAACGCGACATTCCCGCCCGCCGTCCGCCACGGAAGCAGCGCCTTGCCGTAATCCTGAAACACAATCGCGACGTCCTGGCGCGGGCTGACCATTTCCTTTCCGCGAAAGCTCACCAAGCCTTGCGACGGCTGGTAAAGGCCCGCCAGCAACCGCAGCAGGGGGGTCTTGCCGCAGCCGGATGGCCCGACGACACAGACGAATTCGCCTTCCTTGATGCTGAGATTCAGCACTTCGATCAGCGCTTTAAACCTCCGATATTGAATTTATTCAGGAAAGGGGAGAACAAGTCGACGTCAAGCGTAGCAAACAAAAGCGATTTAAGCCCTTCCCAAATTGCTGCAGCTCGGCCCGGCTAAATGCTTAACTCATTCCTCCGCGTACGAACGCCAGCCGGTCTCTGAGATCACGCATACACCCGCTGTAACACGGACCGATATCGCGTCGGCGACGGCCAACCACTGTCCTGATGGAATGGCAACTTAATGCCTCCGATACACGTCGTCGAATCGGAGGATGTCGTCCTCGCCGAGGTAGGAGCCGACCTGGACCTCGATCAGCTCGAGCGGGATCCTGCCGGGGTTGGCCGTGCGGTGGACCGAGCCGATGGGGAGATAGATCGATTCGTTCTCGTGCACGATCTTCGTCTCATCGTCGCGCACCACCTCGGCGGTGCCCTTGACCACCA
>Ga0180221_1002516_pt1 | contig 10551 bp, 6 predicted proteins | sample eDN5th37CKraftMG_FD_151339 | JGI IMG/M metagenome (GOLD analysis project Ga0180221, IMG submission 151339) | Enriched Miracle-Growth compost microbial communities from Emeryville, California, USA - eDNA 5th pass 37_C Kraft MG (version 2) (version 2) ...
TGGTCGTGGGGGACGCCAACGTGGACCTGGTGCTCCGGGGCGACGTCGTGCCCCGCTTCGGGCAGGCCGAGCAGCTCGCGGAGTCCGGCGACCTCGTGCTCGGCGGCTCCGCGAGCATCGCGGCCGCCGGCGTCGCGCGGCTCGGGGTGCCGACGTCGCTCGTGGCCCGCGTCGGGGCCGACACGTTCGGGGGCTTCACCCTCGACGCGCTGCGGGCGTCCGGCGTCGACGTCACCGCCGTCGAGGTGGCCGCGGACGAGCCCACCGGGGTGTCCGTCGTCCTGTCCACGCCCGACGACCGCGCCATCCTCACGGTCGCCGGCACGATCCCCACCCTGACCGGGGCGCGGGTCGACGAGGTCCTCGACGGGTGGCGCGGTGGCCCGGGCCTCGTGCACGCGGCCTCCTACTTCCTGCAGCCCCACCTGGCACGCGACCTGGCGGGCGTGCTCGCCCGGGCCCGCGCGCGGGGCTGGGTCACGAGCCTCGACACCAACTGGGACCCGGCCGAGCGGTGGTCCGGGCTGGACGCCGTCCTGCCGCACGTCGACCTGCTGCTGCCCAACCGCAACGAGCTGCGCGCGATCGCCGCGTCCCTGGGGGAGCCCACGACGCTCGACGACGTCGCCCTCGCGACCCGGCTCGCCGCCCGCGGCCCCCGGGTGGTGGTCAAGGACGGCGCGGACGGAGGCTGGTCCGTGGGCGCCGACGGTGCGGTGGTACGCGCGCCGGGCGTCGCCGTCGACGTCGTGGACACCACCGGCGCCGGTGACAGCTTCGACGCCGGGTACCTCGCCGCGCTCGCCCACGGGGTCGACGACGAGGCGGAGCGCGTGCGCTGGGCGACGACGGCCGGCTCGCTCTCGACGCTCGGCGCGGGCGGCACGGGGCGCCAGGCGACCCTCGACGAGCTGCGGGCGGTGCTCGCCCGGTGATCTCCGCGCTCGCGATCAGCCCCTCGCTGGACGTCACGTACGTGGTGGACGACCTGGACGGCATCCAGCGCCCCCTGTCGACGCACCGGGTGCCGGGAGGGAAGGCGCTCAACGCGGCACGCGCCGCGACCGCGCTGGGGGCGACGGTGGCGGTCGTCGCGGTGCTCGGCGCCGGGGCCGGCGAGGATGTCGCCGCGGGAGCGCGGCGCGAGGGCGTCGACCTGCGGGTGGTGCCCGACGAGTCCCCGACCCGCAGCTGCGTCTCGATCCTGGCCCGGCGCAGCGGGAGGCTCACCGAGATCTACGAGCACGCCGTCCCCGTGACGCCGGGCGCGGCGCGGGCCGCCGTCGACGCCGCCGTCGGGCTCGCCGCCGACCGCCCGGGGTGGGCCTTCGCGTCCGGCGGCCTGCCCGCCTCCGCGCCGGTGGACCTCCTGGGCGACCTCGTGGCGCGATGGCGCGCGGCCGGCGCGCGGGTCGCCGTGGACAGCCACGGGCCGGCGCTGCGCCGTGCCGTGCGGGCGCGGCCGGACCTGGTCAAGGTCAACCGTGGCGAGGCCGTGGAGCTCACGGGCCTCGGAGAGACGACGCCGGTGCCCGAGCTGCTCGCAGCCGTGCGGGCGCTGACCGGCGGTCTGGTGGTGGTGACCGACGGCGCCGCGGGGGCCTGGGCCACCGACGGGCGGCGCCTGCTGCGGGCCGGTCTCCCGGAGCGCCGGGGCCGCTTCCCGGTGGGCAGCGGGGACTCGTTCCTCGGGGGGCTCCTGGTCGCCCTCGACCGGGGCGACGACCTCGCCCGCGCGCTGGCGCTCGCGACCGCGGCCGGGACGGCCAACGCCCAGACGCCCGGGGCGGCGGTGCTGGACCCGGACCTGGTGCGTCGCCTCGCACCCGAGGTCGCGCTGCACGAGGAGCGGGTCGCCGCGTCGGCTCAGTCCGCGACGACCTGAACGTCCACCCCGGCGTCGCGGATCGCCGCCAGGGCCTCGGGGTCGGCCGACGAGTCGGTCACGAGCACGTCGATCTCGGAGAGCTCGGCCATCTTCGCGAGGGTCACCCGGCCCACCTTCGACCCGTCCGCCACGACGACCACGTGCTCGGCGTGCGCGACCATCGCGTGGTTGGTGCGCGCCTCGGTCTCGTCATGCGTCGTGGCGCCGCCGCGCAGGCTGATGCCGTCGGTGCCGAGGAATGCCGTGCCGACGTTGATGGCGTTGAAGGTATTCTCCGCGAGCACGCCGACGGCCTCGAACGAGCTCGACCGCACGAAGCCGCCCGTCATGATCACCTGCAGGTTGCTGCGCGAGGCGAGCTCCATCGCCGTGGTGAGCGCGTTGGTGGCGATCGCCAGGTCGGGACGGGTGGCGAGCTCCCGCGCCACGGCGGCCGCGGTGGTGCCGCCGCTGATGGCCACCGAGTACCGGCCGGGCGGCAGCAGGCCGGCCGCGTGCTCGGCGATGCGCAGCTTGGCCTCCCGGAAGCGGGTGTCGCGCAGCAGCACCGGCACCTCGGTGGTGGGGTCGAGCGCCCGGACGCCGCCGTGCGTGCGCATGAGCAGGCCCTGCTCCTCCATCGCGGCGAGGTCGCGCCGCATCGTCGCGGAGGACACCCCCAGCTCGCGCACGAGGTCGGTGAGCCGCGCGGAGCCGCGCTCGTTGACGTAGGTGAGCGTGCGCATCATGCGGTCGGTGCGCTTGTGGGAGATCGCCCGCGGTGCCGTCTCCGCCGTCGTCGCCATACCGTCCCTCCGTGGTGGAGGCGGCCGTCCGCCCCACCAGGTTTCTCGAATCGCTCATCAGAACTGATCGGTTTTCAGGAATTCTGATCGTATTCTTGCACAGCTTGCGCGGGCCCACCGATGATCGTCGACATGGTCAGCATCGCGTTCATCGGCGCCGGGAGCGTCGTCTTCACCCGCCAGCTCGTGGGCGACATCCTCCGGTACCCGGAGCTCGCGGGCGCCCGGCTCGTGCTCCACGACATCGACCACGAGCGCCTGCGGGTCGCCGAGGCGACCGCACGCCAGGTCGACCGGCAGCTCGGCGCGCGCGCCACGGTCGTCGCGACGGCCGACCGGCGCGAGGCGCTGGCCGGCGCGGACTTCGTGATCGACATGATCCAGGTGGGCGGCGTCGACGCGACCCTCGCCGACCTCGAGATCCCCGCCCGGTTCGGGCTGCGACAGACCATCGGCGACACCACCGGCGTGGGCGGCATCTTCCGCGCGCTGCGCACGTTCCCCGTGCTGTCCGCGCTCGCGGCCGACATGCGCGAGCTGTGCCCGGACGCGTGGCTGCTGAACTACACCAACCCGATGGCGATGAACGTGTGGTGGCTGTCCGTCGTCGCGCCGAAGCTCAAGGTCGCCGGGCTGTGCCACAGCGTCTACTGGACGGCGCACGACCTGGCCGAGCTGGTGGGCGTGCCGGTGGAGGAGACGCGGTACCGCGCGGCCGGCGTCAACCACCAGGCGTGGCTGCTCGAGTGGGAGCACCAGGGGCAGGACCTCTACCCGGTGCTGCGCGAGCGCATCCGCACGGACCCGGAGCTCGAGCGCCGCGTGCGCGTCGAGATCTTCCGCCGCCTCGGGTACTACCCGACCGAGACCAGCGAGCACTCCTCCGAGTACCTCCCGTGGTTCCTCCGGTCGGACGAGCAGATCGAGCGCTACCGGCTGCAGCCGCTCGAGTACGCCGAGATCTCCCGGGAGAACCTGGCCGAGCTCGAGCGCGCCAAGGCGACGCTCGCCGCCGGGGGCGACCTCGAGCTCGAGGGGGGCGCCAGCGAGTACGCGCCCCAGATCATCCACTCGCTCGTCACCGGCACCCCGCGCGAGGTACACGTCAACGTGCCGAACCGCGGCCTGATCGACAACCTGCCCCAGGGCGCGGTCGTCGAGGTGCCCGCCACCGTGGACGTGAACGGCCTCTCGCCCGTGCCCATGGGCGAGCTGCCGGTGCAGTGCGCCGCGCTCAACCAGCCGTACGTCTCGGTCGGCCGCCTCACCGTCGAGGCCGCACGCACGGGCGATCCCGTGCTCGTGCGCCAGGCCGCGCTCATGGACCCGAACGCGTCCTCCACCCTGACCCCCGAGCAGATCTGGTCCGTGTGCGACGCCCTCGTGGACGCGCACGGCGAGCTGCTGCCCGAGGCGCTGCGCGCCCACGTCCCGGCGGGTGCGCTGTGACGCTCGCCGCCACCGGAACCCTCGTCGCCGACGCGTCCCGTCACGGCGGCGCGGTGCTGGCCTTCAACGTCATCACGCTCGAGCACGCCGAGGGCATCGCCCAGGGGCTCGAGGCGGCCGGGCTGCCCGGCGTCCTCCAGGTGAGCGAGAACGCGGTGCGCTTCCACGGAGGTCGCACGGCGCCGCTCGTCGCCGCGTGCCGGGAGGTCGCGGCGTCCGCCGGGGTCCCGGTCTCCGTCCACCTCGACCACGTGCAGGACACGGCCCTCGCGCGCGGCGCCGTCGCGAGCGCGTGGCAGCTCGGCATCTCGTCGCTCATGGTCGACGCCGCGCACCTGGACTACGAGGCCAACGTCGCGACGACGGCGGAGCTGACCCGGGCGGCGCACGCCACGTCGCTGTGGGTGGAGGCCGAGCTCGGCGAGATCGGCGGCAAGGACGGCGCGCACGCGCCCGGCGTGCGCACCGACCCGAAGGAGGCCGCGTCGTTCGTCTCGCGGACGGGCGTGGACGGGCTGGCGGTGGCCGTGGGCAGCTCGCACGCCATGACGACGGCGACCGCCACGCTGGACCTGCAGCTCGTCGAGCGGCTCGCCGAGCGGGTGCCCGTGCCGCTCGTGCTGCACGGCTCGTCGGGGGTGCCCGTGCCGATGCTCCGGGAGGCCGTCGCCGCCGGCATCCGGAAGATCAACGTCGGCACGGCGCTCAACGTCGGGTACACGGCGCAGGTGCGCCAGTTCCTCGACGCCGACGGGACGGTGACCGACCCCCGCAAGTACCTCGACCCGGCGCGCGGCGCCGTCCGCGACGCCGTCGACCGGCTCTGCACCCAGGTCCTGCACGCCTAGCACCCACCGGCCGACCGAGAGAGGGACGAACCGTATGAGGCACGCACGCACCCTGACGGCGACGATCGCGCTCACGCTGACGCTGACCGCCTGCGGCGGGACGACCGGGGCGAGCGGCGCCGCGTCCGCCGCCGACATCGCCGGGCCCGAGCTGCCGCCCGCCGCCGGCGTCTTCGACTACCAGCTCGGCGGCGCGTACGACGAGGTCGGCGGGACGGCGATCGACGTCGTCGTCCGCGACGCGACGGCCGACCCGCTGCCGGGTGCGTACAACGTCTGCTACGTCAACGGCTTCCAGACGCAGCCCGACGACGCGGAGGCGTGGCTGGAGCGCGAGGAGCTGCTGCTGCACGACGCCGACGGTGAGCTCGTCGTCGACCCGGACTGGCCGGACGAGTACGTCCTCGACCCGTCGACCGCCGAGCAGCGCGAGGGGATCCTCGACGTGCTCGGGCCGGTCGTGACGGGCTGCGCGGACGCCGGCTTCGACGCGGTGGAGCTCGACAACCTCGACACCTGGACGCGGTTCGACGCGATCGACGAGGCGGGCGCGCACGCCCTGGCCCGCGCGTACGTGGACCTGGCGCACGGCGCCGGGCTCGCCGTCGCGCAGAAGAACGCCGCCGAGATCACGCAGGTGGCCAAGGACGACCTCGGCTTCGACTTCGCCGTCACCGAGGAGTGCGGCGTGTGGGACGAGTGCGCGGCGTACACCGACGTCTACGGCGACCACGTGCTGCAGATCGAGTACCCCGAGGCCCTCGACGAGGCGGGCCTGACGTTCGCCGACGTGTGCGCCCTCGACGACCGCGCGCCGCTCACCATCCTGCGCGACCTGGACCTCGTCGCTGCGGGCGAGGACGGGTACGTCTACGACGCCTGCTGAGCCCGACTCACCAGCCGTTCGGGCTGAGCACCTTGCGGATGCGCTTCTCGCTGACGGCGCCGTCGGTGCCGAGCTGCTGCGCGAACAGCGAGACGCGCAGCTCCTCGATCAGCCAGCGCACGTCGGCGAGCTCCGCCGCCCGCGCCGGGTCGGCGGGGCCCGCGGCGTACGCCGCGCGCGCCTTGTCGTAGGCCTCGGTGACGTCGTGCACGCGCCAGGCGAGCTCGGCGTCGCGCGCGGGGTTGGTCTGCGCCTTCTCCAGCCGGTACGACGCCGCGCGCAGGTAGCGCACCAGGTGCGGCACGCGGCGCGGCGGCGTCGCGGAGACGAAGCCGTCGCGCACCAGCCCGGCGACGTGGTCGCGGATGTCCTGCAGCGTGTTGAGCAGGGCGAGGGACGACGACGCCCGCACCTCGCCCTCGACCGTCCGCCAGGCGGTGAGCGCGGCGACGAGGTGCCCGGCGATCCGGTGGACCTCGTCCTCCAGGTGCCGGCGCACGAACTCGCGCGCCGCGGCGTACGACTCGGCGTCGCGGATCTGTACAGCGACGGGGCCGCCGGTCGGGGTGCCCGGCGCCTTCTCGGCGTCGGGGCTGGTCAGGGCGATGACGGCGGCGAGCTGGAGGTCCGCCACCAGGGCCTCGGTGTTGCGGTACGGCGCCGCCGCGAGCGTCAGCGACTGCTTCGCGGTCCAGCGCGACGTGATGCGCCCCGTCTGCAGCGCCGTCTCGCCCAGCAGCAGCCGTCGCACCCCGCGCGCGTGCGCGGCGTCGCGGCCGGACGCGTCGGCGAGCACGCGCAGCGCGACCGCCGGCGCGCGCCGGGCGTCCTCCTCCTCGACCAGGGCCGGGTAGCCCTTGACCACGACGCCGCCGCCCAGGTCGGTCGACACGCTCTCGGGAAGCGTGCCGCCGGGCAGGCCGTCGGGCCACGTCGTGAGGCCGGTCCGCTCCGGGACGACGGCGCTGGTCCCGACGGCGGTGGGCCGTGCCGGGGCGTCGGGCGACGGCTTGTCCGGCGCCGGGGCGCCCGCGGCGGGGGACGGCGCGCCGGCCTGCCGCCGCGCCTCCTCCAGGGCCAGGCCGACGGCGCCCTTGACGGCCGCGCGGACGGCGGCCTCCGCCTGCGGGGCGAGCCGCCGCTGCAGGGACAGCAGGTCCTTGGACTCGTCCAGCGGCGTGGGGGCGGGGCGCCGGCCCTTGCCCCTGCCCTTGCGGTTCCTCCCCGGCGGGGCGCCCTTCGCCGGGGCGGTGGCGTCCTCGACCCGGAAGGTCATGCGCAGGTGCGCGGGCAGCCGCTCGACGCGCTCGGCGTCCCACACGTCGTCGGGGATGACGACGTCGCGCAGCGCGCGCACGGCGCGCGTGAACGCGACGTGGAACGGCTCGGCCATGTCGCCGGCGCGCGTCATGTCCTCCCAGGCGGGCGTGTTCTCCCGCAGCCAGTCCGCGACGGCGCGCCCGACGTCGGGCGCCGGCACGAGCTGGACGCGCACGGCCTTCGGCAGCGACTTGATCGTGGCGACGCACAGCTCGTCGAGCAGGCCGGGCACCATCCAGTCGAAGCCCTCGGGGGCGACCCGGTTGAGGATCGACAGCGGGACGTGGACGGTGACGCCGTCGGCGGCCGTGCCGGGCTGGAACTGGTACGTGAGCGGCAGCGTGACCTCGCCCTGCGTCCAGGTCTCCGGGAACTCGGACGTGTCCACGGCGTCGGCGTCGACGAGCTGGTCGAGCGTGAAGGTCAGCAGGTCCGGCGTCTCGCGCTGCGCCGTCTTCCACCAGCGGTCGAAGTGCGCGGCGCTCACCACCGAGTCGGGCACCCGTTCGTCGTAGAAGGCGAAGAGGTCGTCCTCGGAGGCGACGAGCCCGCGCTGCCGCGAGCGCGCCTCGAGCTCCTCCGCCTCGGCCAGGAGGCGCCGGTTCTCCGCGAAGAACCGGTGGTGCGTCGTCCACTGCCCCTCGACGAGGGCGTGCCGCACGAACATCTCGCGCGCGGCCTCGGGGTCCACCTTCGCGTAGAGCACGGGCCGGTCGGCGACGATCGGCACGCCGTACAGCAGCACCTTCTCCGTGGCCATGGCCGCACCCTGCTTGGTGGACCAGTGCGGGTCGGAGTAGGTGTGCTTGGCGAGCGGGCCCGCGAGCTCCTCGGCCCACTCGGGCTTGATCCGGGCGACGTCGCGCGCCCACAGGCGCGACGTCTCGACGAGCTCGCCGGCCATGATCCACTCCGGCGGCTTCTTGCTCAGCGGGGAGCCGGGGAAGATGGCGAACCGCGCGCCCCGCGCGCCCACGTACTCGTTGCGGGCGCGCCGCGCGGCCTGCCGCAGCGCGCGGGCGCGGGCCTCGCCGCGCAGGTGGGCCACCGACGACGCCTTGATCTCGCCGGTGTCCTGCATGCCGATCTGGCTCAGCAGCCCGGCCAGCAGCGAGCGGTGGATGGTCTCGCCGTCCCAGGTGAGGCGGTGGTCCACGGCGCTGTCAGGCCCGTCGCCCGGGATACCGCTCGCTGGTGCTGACAGCTCGGCGGTGCGGGGCCTGAACGACATGTCGATGCCGAGCGGCTTGGCCATCTCGCGCAGCTGCGCGACGACGTCCTGCCACTCGCGGATGCGCAGGAAGTTGAGGTACTCGGCCTTGCACATCCGGCGGAACGCGGACGAGCCCATCTCGTGCTGCTGGCCGCGCACGTACTCCCACAGGTTGAGCGCGGTGAGGAAGTCGGACGTCGGGTCGGTGAACCGGGCGTGCAGCTGGTCGGCCTGCGCGCGCGACTCGGCCGGGCGCTCGCGCGGGTCCTGGATGGACAGCAGCGCCGCCACGATCGCCACCTCGCGCGCGACGCCGCGCTTCGAGCCCTCGATGATCATGCGCGCCAGGCGCGGGTCCATCGGCAGCTGCGCCAGCGTGCGGCCGACGTCGGTGAGCCGCGTCGCGCCGTCCGTCGTCTCCAGCGCGCCGAGCTCCGTGAGCAGCTGCACGCCGTCGCGCACGGCCCGGGTGTCCGGGGGCTCCACGAACGGGAACCGCGCCACGTCGTCCGGCGTGGTGACGACGCCCACCGAGATCATCTGCAGCAGCACGGACGCGAGCGACGTGCGCAGGATCTCCGGCTCGGTGAACTCCGGTCGGCCGGCGAAGTCCTCCTCGGAGTACAACCGGATCGCGACGCCGTCCGCCACGCGGCCCGAGCGCCCGGAGCGCTGGTTGGCCGACGCCTGGCTGATCGGCTCGATCGGCAGCCGCTGCACCTTGGTGGCCTTCGAGTACCGCGAGATGCGCGCCGTGCCCGGGTCCACGACGTAGTGGATGCCCGGCACGGTCAGCGACGTCTCGGCGACGTTCGTCGACAGCACGATCCGCCGGCCGGGGTGGGGCTGGAACACGCGGTGCTGCTCGGCGGCCGACAGCCGCGAGTACAGGGGGAGGATCTCGACGTGGTCCGGGCGCTTGGCGTCGCGCACCCGGTCCTTGAGGTGCCCCTCGAGGGCGTCCGCCGCGTCGTGGATCTCCCGCTCGCCGGACAGGAACACGAGGATGTCGCCGGGGCCCTCGTGCATCAGCTCGTCGCAGGCCTCGACGATGCCCGTGACGAGGTCCTTCTCCTCGCCCTTCTTCGTGGCGGGGGCGTCGGGGTCCGTGTCCGGCGACAGGGGGCGCCAGCGGATCTCGACCGGGTACGTGCGCCCGGAGACCTCCACGACGGGCGCGTGGTCGGGCAGCACCTCGACGACCGCCTCGGGCGCGCCGCCGATCTCGGCGAGGTGCGACGGCGAGAAGTGCGCCGCGAACCGCTCGGAGTCGATGGTCGCGGACGTGATGACGAGCTTGAGGTCCGGCCGGCGCGGCAGCAGCCGCGACAGGTAGCCGAGCAGGAAGTCGATGTTGAGCGACCGCTCGTGCGCCTCGTCGATGACGATCGTGTCGTAGGCGAGCAGGTCCGGGTCCCGCTGGATCTGCGCCAGCAGGATGCCGTCGGTCATGACCTTGACCAGCGTCTCGTCGCTGGACTCGTCGGTGAACCGCACCTGGTAGCCGACGACGCCGCCCAACGGCGTCGCCAACTCCTCCGCGACGCGCTCGGCCACGCTGCGGGCCGCGATCCGGCGCGGCTGCGTGTGCCCGATCTGGCCCGCCCGGCCGCGGCCGAGCTCGAGCAGGATCTTCGGCAGCTGCGTCGTCTTGCCGGAGCCCGTCTCGCCCGCGACGACCACCACCTGGTGGTCGCGGATCGCGGCGGCGATGTCCTCCCGGCGCGCCGAGACCGGCAGCTGCTCGGGGTAGACGATCGGCGGCACCTCCACCGCGGCGCGACGCGCGGCGGCCCGCTCCAGCTGCTCGCGGCTCACGCGGCGGGGGCCGGAGCGGCGCGCGGGCCCGCGCCCGCCCTGGCGCCCCTGGCCCTTCCCGCGGCCGCGGCCGCGACCCCGGCCGCGGGGACGACGGGCACCGCCGTCCTCCGACGGCGACTGCGGGGCGGGGCTGGGCTCGGTGCTCACGACGTCCCATTCTCTCAAGACCCGCAAGCTGATACGTGCGCGGTCGCCCGCCGGGAGGTCCCGGCGGGCGACCGGCGCCCCGTCCGGCCGATCACGAGCCGATCACGAGCCCGAGCACGAACCGGCCAGGAAGGTCAGGGCACGCGGTACCCGGCGGCGCGGAACAGCTCGTACCACTCGGCGCGCGTGAGCGG
>Ga0180221_1002518_pt1 | contig 10547 bp, 7 predicted proteins | sample eDN5th37CKraftMG_FD_151339 | JGI IMG/M metagenome (GOLD analysis project Ga0180221, IMG submission 151339) | Enriched Miracle-Growth compost microbial communities from Emeryville, California, USA - eDNA 5th pass 37_C Kraft MG (version 2) (version 2) ...
ATCCCGGCCAGTCCCTGGGAACGCACCTGTTCATGGCGGTGGCCGCCGATCCGGCCGCGGGAACCGCCCGCTGGATCGCGCTGTCGATTCCCACCGAGCGCATGCGCGTGCGCTCGGAAGGTCGTCACCGCCGCCGCAGCGTGGACTACGTCAGCACCGTGCCGGTTTCCGCCGCGCAGGCGCTCGACCGCATCGAAATTCCGCCCGACGTGGTGGCCCGCATCTCCGACCTCATGTCGGCCGGCGCGACGCTGATCGTGTCCGACGAAGGTCTGGGCCGCGAGACCGGCCGGGAGACCGATTTCACCGTGCTGACGCGGTAACGACGCGGGCCCTGTGGGCCCCCGTCCTGCGACGGGCGACGGCCCGTCGCGACAGCCGCCTTTTTGCTGCACAACGCGGCTGCAACTGTTTCTTAAACCATAATTTGGTGTGCTGATGCGGCGATTCCCGAACCGCCGCGTTGTAGGGGACGGGAGGAGCATTTCTCAAGCCCATGACCCTGGCTTGATGGAAGTGGCGGCGGTGTCAGGGTCCGACGAGGCAGAGAATTGCACGGCCCGAGTTCGATCGTCCGTCTTTCCACCAGTCCCGCCGGCCGCATCGGCATCGCCGTCGCGGCGGCCGTCATGGCCGCGTCGCCGGCCATGGCCCGCGACTACGATTTCTTCGGCAGCATCTTCGCCCCGCATCCGCGCTATTACGCGCCGCGCGGCGACGACCAGCGCTCCGACGACAGCCCCTACGTGGACCGGCTGAAAAGCCTGACCGCCGAGCAGCTCAAGCGCGCGCCCAAGCCGCCGCCCGCCAAGGGGCCGCTGCTCATCATCGTGTCGCTCGCCAAGCAGCGGCTGACGCTCTACGACGACGGCGTCGCCATCGCCCACAGCCCGGTGTCCTCCGGCACCGCGTCGCGTCCGACCCCGGCCGGCGTGTTCGCGGTGATCGAGAAGCAGCGCTGGCACCGCTCCAACCTCTACAGCGATGCGCCGATGCCGTTCATGCAGCGCATCACCTGGTCGGGCGTCGCGCTCCACTCCGGCGTGCTGCCGGGCTATCCGGCGTCGCACGGCTGCATCCGCATGCCGAACGACTTCGCGATCCGCCTGTGGCAGACGACGAAGGTCGGCGCGCGCGTCATCGTCACGCATGGCGAGGTGACGCCGGTCGATATTTCGAACCCGAAGCTGTTCCAGCCGAAGCCGCCCGAGCCGCCGCCGGCCGAGGCCACGCTGCAGCCGGCGATCAGCGTCGCCACCGATAAGGCCGACACCACGGCAGCGATCGGAGCGGCGAAGCCGGACGCGGAGAGCCCGGCGGCCGACGCCAAGCCGGCCGCTCCCGACACCAAGGTTGCGTCGGCCGATGCGCTTCCGTCCAAGCCGGAGACGCGGCCGGCGATCGACATGCCGCTGCGGCCAGGGCCGGTGTCGGTGTTCATCAGCCGCAAGGAGCGCCGTCTCTACGTGCGCAAGGGCTTCGCGCCGGTGTTCGACACGGCCGTGACGATCCAGGATCCCGACAAGCCGCTCGGGACCCACGTGTTCACGGCGCTCCATCCGACGGACGGCGGCTCCGGCGTGCGCTGGATGGTGGTGACGGTGCCGCAGCCCGACAAGGATAAAGCCGAAGTCCGCAAGCAGGCCCACGCGGCCCGCCGCGGCCACCGCGATTCCGAACCGGGGCCGGCGCCGGCATCGCCGAAAGCCGCCAGCGAGGCGCTCGACCGCATCACCATTCCCGACGACGCGGCGCAGCGCATCGCCGCGCTGACCACGGTCGGCGCGTCGCTCATCATCAGCGACCAGGGGCTCGGCCCGGAGACCGGCACCGAGACCGACTTCGTGGTTCTCACCGACGCCAGGAAGCCGCTGAAGAAGGAGCGGCCGAAGCCGCCGCCGTCACGCTACCGCGATGACGACGATGACGACGACGGTGCGGCTTATCCGTATCAGTATCAGTGGAATTACCTGCGCCGGTCGTTCTAGCGCGCCGGCCTCCGCGCGCCGCATCGCTCAAATCGATGCGCGCTTGGGGGAAGGGAGCGGGGCGGCAGCGCCCGATTTCGGGGATTCCTCGCCTACGATGTGGCGAAGGACAATGGCTGCCGCCTTCTCTAAGTCGGCGACGATTTCGGCAGGACGGACATCGAAAGCGCCTTGTGAACGCTCATCCCGCCGCCCGATAGACGTCGATCGCCGCGTCCACGCCGGCGCCCGGCGGCGCCTTGTGGCCGAAGCGGCGCAGCGCGGCTTCGAGCGCGTTCAGGCAAATGAGCACGTTCTCCTTGCGGCACACGTAACCCATGGTGCCGATGCGCCAGATGCGGCCGTGCAGCGGGCCGAACGAGGTGCCGATCTCGATGCCGAAATCGTCGAGCATCATGCGCCGCACGCCGTCGCCGTCGACGCTCTGCGGGATCACGACGCCGGTGACGTTCGGCATCTTGTGCGAAGGATCGCCGAACAACGAGAGGCCCATGGCTTTCAGCCCGGCGGTGACGGCGGCGCTGGCGAGGCGGTGGCGCGCGAAGCGGGCGTCGAGCCCTTCCTCGATCGCGACGCGGGCGGCCTCGCGGGCGGCGTAGAGCATGGACGCCGCCTCGGTATGGTGGTTGAGGCGGCTCTCGCCCCAGTAGTCCATCAGCATGGCGAGGTCGAAATAGTTCGACTGGATGATCGGTCCGTCGCCGTCGACGAAGCCCGGCGGCCTGATGCCGGCCTCCACATGGCGGCGGCGGCCGACGACCTCCACCACGCGCTCGTTGACGGTGACGGGCGAGGAGCCGGGCGGCCCGGACAGGCATTTCTGCAGGCCGGCGGACACGGCGTCGAGCTCGAGCGCATCGACCGGCACGTCCATGCCGCCGAGCGTCGCCGTGGCGTCGACATAGAGGATGACGCCGTGCCTGCGGCAGAGCGCGCCGATGCCGTCGAGCGGCTGCGCCATGGTGGTGGAGGTGTCGCCGTGGACCAGCGCCAGCACCTTGGGCTTGTGGCGCGCGACCGCGGCCTCGATCTCGCCATAGGTGAAGACCGTGCCCCATTCCCGCTCGATCTCGACCACGTCGCCGCGCGCGCGCCGCGCGATCTCCGCGAGCAGCGGCCCGAACCGGCCGAAGCCAGGCACCAGCACCCTGTCGCCGGGCGAGATCAGCGACACGAGCAGCATCTCCGCGCCGGCGCGGGCCGAGCCGTCCACCAGGAACGTCCATTTGTTCCGCGTGCGGTAGAGCTGGCGGTACAGCGCCATGGTCTCGTTCATGTAGGCGGTGAACGCCGGGTCGAACTGGCCGAGCATGGGCATCGACATGGCGCGCAGCACGCGCGGATCAATGCCGACCGGGCCGGGTCCCATCAGGATGCGCGGCGGCGGGTTGAGGTCGGGGAGGGGAGTCATCAGGCGCTCAAACCTCCGGCACGTGCCCGCGCGGCACCGCAAGCTCGGACTTGGCGCGCGGCACGTAGGCGCCGCCGCCCTTCTCGCCGACCAGCGCCCCGTCGCGCACCACGAAGCGGCCGCGCACCATGGTCGAGACCGGCCAGCCGGTGACGGCGATGCCCTCGTAGGGCGTGTAGTCGGAGCCGTGGTGCAGGAGGTTCTGCGAGATCGTGACCTGCCGGTCGGGGTCCCAGATCGCGATGTCGGCGTCGCTGCCGACGGCGATGGTGCCCTTCTTCGGATAGAGCCCGTAGGTCCTGGCGTGGTTGGTCGCGGTGAGGGCGACGAAGTCGTTGAGGCCGATGCGGCCTTTCTTCACGCCTTCCGAGAACAGGATCGGCAGCCGCGTCTCGACGCCGGGGATGCCGTTGGGCACCCAGCGGAACGAGGTGCGCCCGCGCGAGACGAGCTTGCCGGTCTCGTCGTAGCGGAACGGGCAATGGTCCGACGAGTAGAGCGAGAAGATTTTCTGCTGCAAGCCTTCCCAGCACGCCTCCTGGCTCGCCGCGTCGCGCGGTGGCGGCGAGCAGACGTATTTCGCGCCCTCCATGTTGAGCCCTTCGAGGTCCTTGGCCGTGAGCACGAGGTACTGCGGGCAGGTCTCGCCGTAGACCTTGAGGCCGCGGCGCTGGGCGCGGGCGATCTCCTCCATGGCCTCGCGGTTGGAGACATGGACGATCATCACCGGCACGTCGACGAGCTCGGCGAGCGAGATGGCGCGGTGGGTGGCCTCGCGCTCGACGGGAATGGGCCGCGAGGCGACGTGGTAGTGCGGCGCGGTCTTGCCGGCGCGCTCCAGCCGGTCGGTGAGGAAGCGGATGGCGTCGTAGTTCTCGGCGTGGACCATGACCAGCGCGCCGGTCTCGCGCGCCACGCTCATGACGTTGAGCATCTCCATGTCCGAGAGCGCGAGGCCCTCGTAGGTCATGAACACCTTGAACGAGGTGTAGCCGTCGTCGACGAGGGCGGGGAGCTCCTGGCCCAGCACGCGGTCGCTGGCGTCGGCGATGATGAGGTGGAACGAGACGTCGACGTAGCACTGGCCGTCGGCCTTGGCGTGATACTGCTTCACCACCTCGCGCAGGGACTCGCCCTTCTGCTGCATGGCGAAGGGCAGCACCATGGTATTGCCGCCGAAGGCGGCCGCCCGGGTCGCCGAGGCGAAGTCGTCGGCCATGACGATGCCCGGGCCGGAGGGCTGCGCGATATGGACGTGGCTGTCGATGCCGCCCGGCAGCACGAGCTTGCCGGTGGCGTCCACGACCTCCGCCGCCGGGCCGAGATCGAGGCCGAGAGCGGCGATCCGGCCGCCGCTGATGCCGATGTCGCAGGCGAAGGTGTCGGACGCGGTGGCGACCGTGCCGCCGCGGACGATGGTGTCGAAGGCCATGGCAAACTCCGTGGCCTTCGTTCTAGCGGGCTTTTTTTGAGGCGGCGACACCAAGGAATAGGCAGCGGAGCGGCCGGACCGCCTACTTGAACATCTCCGTCGCCGCCTTCTGCATGGCCTCGCGGTCCTCCAGCGTCGCGGTGCCGAGAAGCTTCACGTCGGCGAACCGCCTGGCGTCCGGATCGGAGAGCTTGTCGGCGACGCCCTTGGTGGTGATGCCCATCCAGGCTTCCGCGTAGGTGAGCTGGGACTGCGGGTCGAGCAGGTGGTTGATGAGGAGCCGCGCGGCATTGGGATGCGGCGCGCCGTTGAGCACCGCGCCCTCGATCAGCGTGTAGGGACAGCCGTCCTCGGGCAGCACGACCTTCACCGGCAGGCCCTTCAACGGCGAGGCGAAGGCGATGATCTGCTGCAACAGGACGGAGTATTCGCCGCGCGCCACCCGGCGCGATGCCTGCTGCAGGTCATGGTCGAAGACGAGGTTCTGCTCCTTCAGCTTTTGCAGGAACTGCATGCCGTAAGCCTTTGCAAAAGCTGCAAATGTGGTCTGGCCGCTGCCGATCGCGGCCATGTCGTCCGAGAGCAGTCTGCCTTTCCATTTCGGGTCGAGCAGGTCGCTCCAAACCTTTGGTTCGTCGGCAGGTTTCACCAGGGTGGTGTTCACCAGCGGGCAGATCACCTGGACCCAGGCCGGCACCGCCCATTTGTCGGCGACGAACGGCGGCCGCAGGTTGGCGGCGTTGGGAATGTCGCCATGCTCGGCGATGAAATTACCCTGGCGCTGCTGGCCGATGGTGGCTTCGCCGTGAAACTCCACGTCGGCGACATAGTGCTGCGAGGTCTGCTCGACGCGGACACGCTCGGTGAGCTCGCTCGCTCTGGTGTCGAACTCCTTCACGTCGATGCCGTACTTGTCCTTGAACGCCTGGATCACCTTGCGCCAGTGCGGCGTGCCGAATTGAGCATGATAGACGGTGACGGTGCCTTCCTTTTTCGCGGCGGCGACGACGCTGTCCCAGTCCTGCGCGGCGGCCGGCGTTGCCGCGATCCCGGCGGCCACGACGACGGCTCCCAGCATTCGGTATTTTTTCATTGGTGTTTCCCAAAGCGGTGGAGGTGCGGACCCTAGCACCCTGCACCGGCGAATCCAGCGGCCAGCCCTGCCGGACGGACCCTTTGCAGGGGCGGGCTGGATGCTATAGATCGTCAGTAGGAGAACGCCTATGGAACACGCTGCATCAGGGCCGGCAGGTCCGGCTGCCGGAGCCGTGGCCGGTCTTCCGGCCGCGCCGAGCGTCTTCGGGCCGCCGGCCATCGACTGCGACGTGCACGTCGCGGTGCCGTCGGTGAAGACCCTGCTTCCCTACCTGGACGACTACTGGCGCGACCAGTTCCTGACCCGCGGCATCGACCGCATCAGCTGGAACATGACCGGCGACCCGCCCAACGCGCCGATCTCGGCGCGGCCGGACTGGCGGCCGCAGGCCGGCAAGCCGGGCACCGATCTCGACCTGCTGCGCGGCGCGCTCGATGCCTTCGGCTCGTCGGCCGCCATCGCCAACTGCATCTACGGCGGCGCGGCGCTGCACAGCGAGGACATGGCGGCGGCGGTGTGCCGCGCCGTCAACGACTGGATCGTCAAGGAATGGCTCGACCGCGAGCCGCGGCTCTCCGCTTCCATCGTGGTGCCGCTCGGCAGCCCCGAACTGGCGGTGGAGGAGATCGAGCGTCGCGCCGGCGACCGCCGTTTCGTGCAGGTGCTGCTGCTCGCCATGGGCGAAGTCCTGCTCGGGCGGCGGCATCACTGGCCGATCTACGCCGCGGCCGAGCGCCACGGCCTTCCCATCGGCGTCCACGCCGGCAGCACCTATCACCATCCCACGCTCGCCGGCGGCTGGGGCTCGCATTTCATCGAGGACTACGTCGCGCAGGCGTTCGGCTTCGAGAACCAGGTGCTGAGCCTCGTCTCGGAGGGCGTGTTCGCCAAGTTCCCAAGCCTGAAATTCGTGCTGATCGAGTCCGGCGTCACCTGGCTGCCGCCGGCGCTGTGGCGCTTCAGCAAGACCTGGCGCGGCACGCGCGCCGAAATCCCCTGGGTGAAGCGCAAGCCGAGCGAGATCGTGCGCGACAACATCCGCCTCACGGTGCAGCCGTTCGATGCGCCGGACGGCGCGGCGCGGCTGGAGCGCATCGTCGAGCAACTGGGCAGCGACAGGATGCTGCTGTTCTCCAGCGACTTCCCGCACTGGCACTACGAAGGCACCGACGCGCTGCCCGTCGCTCCGTCGAGCCCGCTCGCGCAGCGCATCCTGTTCGACAACCCGGTCGAGACCTACCCGCGTCTCAAGGTCCCGCCGGCGAGGGAAAAGGAGACCCTCTCATGAGCACCACAGTCCTCGAACGCGCGCCCGCCGCGCAACGCGGCACTCCGACCCCGGTGAAGCTCAGCGTCATCGACTGCGACATCCATCCGCAGGTCAAGTCGCCGGCCGAGCTGATGCCGTTTCTCCCCAAGCAGTGGCAGGACTACGCCCGGATGTTCGGCGGCCTCTACCGCCAGGTGTTCTCCGACACGCTGTCGCATCCGCGCATCGCGCCCGACGTGGCCCGCGCCGACGCTTGGCCGCCGGACGGCTCGCCGCCCGGCTCCGACGTGCCGTTCATGCGCATGCAGCACCTCGACGCCAACAACGTCGAATACGGCATGCTGATGCCGCTCAACCGCGGCCCCGGCAACCAGCGCAACCTCGACTACGGCGCGGCGCTGGCCAGCGCGGTCAACGACTGGCAGATCGAGAAATACGTCAAGGCCGAGCCGCGGCTGCGCGCCTCCATCGTCATCGCCCATGACGATCCGCCGGCCGCCATCGCCGAGATCAGGAAGCGCGCGGGCAACCGCAACTTCACGCAGATCATGATGCCGCCCAAGAGCATCGAGCCGCTCGGCCGCCGCCGCTACTGGCCGATCTTCGAGGAGGCGGTGGCGCAGAACCTGCCGATCGCGCTCCACGTCGGCGGCGTCAACGGCTTCCCGCCGACCGGCGGCGGCTGGCCCTCCTATTACATCGAGGAGCAGCACACCAACGTGCAGGGCATGCAGGGCCTCCTCACCAGCCTCGTCATCGAGGGCGTGTTCGAGCGCTTCCCGGACCTCAAGGTGGTGCTGGTGGAAGGCGGCATCGCCTGGCTGCCGGCGCTCAAGTGGCGGCTCGACAAGCACTGGAAGCGGCTCAAGGCCGAGGCGCCGCATCTCAGGCTGGCGCCGTCGGAATACATCCGCCGCAACATCTGGCTCACCACCCAGCCGCTCGACGAGCCCGACCGCGACAGCGACCTCGCCGAAACGTTCGAGCTCGTCGGCTTCGACCGCATCATGTTCTCCACCGACTATCCGCACTGGGACTTCGACGAGCCGCGCTTCCTGCTCGGCAAGCTGAAGATCGGCAAGGAGAACATCGAGAAGATCTTCAGCGGCAACGCCAAGGCGCTGTACGGGTTAGCGTGACATGAGCAGACGTCACGTCGTTGCGACCGTCGATGAGGTGAAGCCCGGCACCAGCAAGCTGGTGTCGGCGGGCGGCCGCTCCATTGCCCTGTTCAACGTCGGAGGCTCGTTCTACGCGCTGGCCGACAAGTGCCCGCACGAGAGCGGGTCGCTGTGCAGCGGCCGCATCGTCGGGCTCGCCCAGGCCGACGAGCCGGGCAGGTACCGGCTGGAGCGGCGCGGCGAGTTCGTCAAATGCCCATGGCACGGCTGGGAGTTCGACATCCGCACCGGCCAGTCCTATTGCGACCCGTCGAAGACGCGGGTGCGCGCCTACAAGGCCGAGGTCGAGTCCGGGGACGAGCTGGTCAAGGGTCCCTACGTCGCCGAGACCTTCCCGGTAACGGTCGAGCGGAACTACGTCGTCGTCGAGATTTGACGGCGCGTCGGTCTTCCCGGCGCGCATGAAGCGAAGCGGAATGCGGGACGGGCGTTGCGTCCCGCCCGCAACCGGATTTTGCTTCGCTCCAGGCGCGGCCTACGCCCGCTTCGCCGCGGCGATCGCCCGCCAGATCTTCTCCGGCGTCGCCGGCATGTGCACGTAGGGCGCGCCGATCCGCGCCATGGCGTCGTTGACCGCGTTCATCACCGACGGCAGCGCGCCGACGCAGCCGGATTCCCCCGCGCCCTTGACCCCCAGCGGGTTCGTTTTGGTCGGCACCTCGTTCTCGCCGAGGTCGAACGAGCACAGGTCGCCGGCGCGCGGCATGGCGTAGTCCATGAACGAGCCGGAGAGAAGCTGGCCCGTCTCGTCGTAGACGATGTTCTCCATCAGCGCCTGGCCCACGCCCATGACGATGCCGCCGTGCAACTGGCCTTCGACCAGCATGGGGTTGATCATGTGGCCGACGTCGTCCACCGCCGTGTAGCGCACCAGCGCGATCTCGCCCGTCGCCTCGTCGATCTCGACCTCGCTGATGTGGCAGCCGTTGGGGAAGGTGCGCGAGCCGCCGTCGAAGGTGCCGTTCTCCATCAGGCCGGGCTCCATGCCCTTGGGGATTTTCGCCGGCTGGAACGCGTCGCGCGCGAGCTGCGTGATGTCGATGGACTTGTCGGTGCCGACGACGGTGAACTTGCCGTCCTTGAACACGATGTCGTGCTCGCCGGCCTCCATGAGGTGCGCGGCGATCTTGGTGCCCTTCTCGACGATCTTCTTCGCCGCGGTGATGATCGCGGTGCCGCCGGCGACCGCCGAGCGCGAACCGAAGGTGCCGGTGCCGATGGCGATCTGGTCGGTGTCGCCCCACTTGAAATTGATGCGCGCGGGATCGACGCCGAGCTTGTCGGCGACGATCTGGCGGAACGCGGTCTGGTGGCCCTGGCCGTGGTCGTGGGTGCCGACCATCACGGTGATGCTGCCGGACGGGTCGAAGCGCAGCTCGGCGTGCTCGATCAGGCCGACGTTGGAGGACTCGATGGTGTTGGAAATGCCGATGCCGCGCAGCTTGCCGTTCCGGCGCGATTCCCTGAAGCGCTCGGGAAAGCCGCGGTAGTCGGCCTTCTCCAGCGCATCCTCCAGGTTCTTGGGGAAGTTGCCGCAGTCGTAGGTATACATCAGCGCCGTCTTGTACGGCATGGCCTCGGGCGGAATCGTGTTGCGGCGGCGCAGCTCCGCCGGGTCCATGGCGAGCTCGCGCGCCGCCTGGTCGACCATGGTCTCGATCACGTAGGCCGCCTCGGGCCGGCCGGCGCCGCGGTAGGGGCCGGTCATCACCGTGTTGGTGAGGACCGTGGTGACATCGACATGCGCCGCCGGCAGCACGTAGGTGCCGGCCAGCACGCCGGTGTTCACCGTGGCCGGACCGGCGGGCCGGTCGGTGGTGAAGTAGGCGCCGATGCTGACGTAGGTCTTCACCTTGAGCGCGAGGAACTTGGCGTTCCCGTCGAGCGCCAGCTCCGCCTCGGTGATGTTGTCGCGGCAGTGGTCGTCGGCGAGCAGGCTCTCGCTCCGCTCGCCGATCCATTTCACCGGGCGGCCGAGCACGCGCGCCGCGGCGACGCAGCAGATGTATTCGTTGTAGAGCCCGCCCTTCATGCCGAAGCCGCCGCCGACGTTCTCCGACAGGACGCGCACCTTGTTCTCGGGAACCTTGAGGACTTCGTTGGCGAGCGCGCGGCGGATCGTGTGCGGCCCCTGCACGGTGCAGCGCAGGGTGATGCGGTCGTCGCGGG
>Ga0180221_1002519_pt1 | contig 10535 bp, 10 predicted proteins | sample eDN5th37CKraftMG_FD_151339 | JGI IMG/M metagenome (GOLD analysis project Ga0180221, IMG submission 151339) | Enriched Miracle-Growth compost microbial communities from Emeryville, California, USA - eDNA 5th pass 37_C Kraft MG (version 2) (version 2) ...
ATGCCGCCGTTGATGTTGACGGTGCCGACCCGCAGCCGCGCGGCCACCCGGTCGGCGCGCTCCGGGTCGGCGGAGAACACGGTGCCGCTCAACCCGTACGGCGAGTCGTTGGCGATGCGCACCGCGTCGTCGTCGCCGTCGTGGGCGATCACGGTCAGCACCGGCCCGAAGATCTCCTCGCGCGCCACCCGGGCGTCGTTGGTCAGCCCGGCCACCACCGTCGGCTCGATGAAGAAGCCCTTGTCGCGGTCGGCGGGACGCCCACCGCCGCAGGCGAACCGGCCGCCCTCGGTGACCGCCAGATCGAGGTAGCCCTGCACCCGGTCGCGCTGACGCGCCGAGATCACCGGGCCGCACACCGTGCGCGGATCGTTGGGGTCGCCGGGTTTCAGCGACCCCATGGTGGCCGCGGCCGCCTCGACGGCCTCGTCGTAGCGGGCCCGCGGCACCACCAGTCGGGTGGTGATCGCGCAGCCCTGTCCGGCGTGCATCGAGGCGGTGAACCCGGCCATCGAGCAGGCGCCGGCCAGATCGGCGTCGTCGAGCACCAAAAACGCCGACTTGCCGCCCAGTTCGAGGAAGACCTTCTTGATGGTGGCCGCCGCGGCGGTCATCACCGCCCGGCCGGTGGCCGTCGACCCGGTGAACGACACCATGTCCACCCGCGGGTCCTCGCTCAGCAGCGCCCCCACCCCGTGGTCGCTGGAGGTGACGATGTTGACCACACCGGGCGGGAAGTCGGTGTGCTCGGCGATCAGCTCGGCCAGTGCGCCCGCGCACCACGGGGTGTCGGGAGCGGGCTTGAGCACCAACGTGTTTCCGGCCGCCAGCGCCGGCCCGATCTTGGCCAGGTTGATCTGGTGCGGGAAGTTCCACGGCGTGATGGCGCCGACGACGCCGACCGCCTCGCGCACGACGCGCCGGTTGGTCGGGATGCCCTGCGGGGTGGCGTAGCCGAGATCGGTTGCCCACTGGTAGTTCTCGGCGGTGTCGGCGGCGACCGACAGGTCCTCGATCGGCGTCTCGAGCTGGCCGCCGGACGTCAGCATCCGCGGCGCGCCGACCTCGGCGATGGTCAGCTCGCGCAACTCCTCGAGGTTGTCCTTCAGCGCGGTCTGCAGCTGCCGCAGGCAGCGCACCCGCAGTTCGGTGTTGGTGGACCAGTCGGTGTCGTCGAACGCCCGCCTGGCCGCCTCGATGGCCCGGCCCATGTCCTCGGCGGTGGCGTCGGCGGCGACGCCGAGCACCTCCTCGGTCGCGGGGTTGATGGTGGTGTAGGTCCCGCCGCTGCCGGCCACCAGCTTGCCGTCGATGAGTAGCTGACTCTCCCGATTCGGCAGCACTGCCATCGCGTCTCCGTTCGCCCGATACTGGACACTTGTCTGGATTGCCTTGTTCCGCACCTTAGTGGCCGGTTCTCACATCTGGCAAGCAGTGCCGCAGTACCTGGGTACTTGCGCGATATTCACGACGTCCGATAACTTGGACACGTGTCCAGCGAACCCGTGGTGGCGGCCACAGGCGGTACGCCTGCGGCTGACGGCGAACCGCCGCGCAACCGCCGCCAGGAGGAGACCTTCCGCAAGGTCCTCGCGGCCGGGATGGAGATGCTGCGCGAGTCGTCCTACGCCGATCTGACCGTGCGCGCCGTCGCCGCCCGCGCCAAGGTGGCTCCCGCGACCGCCTACACCTACTTCTCGTCGAAGAACCACCTGATCGCCGAGGTCTACCTGGACCTGATGCGCCAGGTGCCGTACTTCACCGACGTCAACGAGACACGGTTGACCCGTGTGCAGAAGGCGCTGCGGGCGATGGCACTGACCGTAGCCGACGAACCCGAGGTGGCGGCGGCCTGCACCACCGCCCTGCTCAGCGGTAACGACCCCGCGGTGCGCAAGGTGCGCGACAAGATCGGCGCTGAGATCCATCGCCGCATCCGCTCGGCCATGGGCCCGGACGCCGACCCGCGGGCCCTGGCCGCACTGGAGATGACGTTCTTCGGCGCGCTGGTCAACGCGGGCAGCGGCGCCTTCACATACCACCAGATCGCCGACCGACTGAGCTACGTGGTCGGGCTCATCCTGGGAGAGGAACAGTGACGCTCAGCGAAATCAAGCTGGACCCATACGATTACGACTTCCACGAGGACCCGTACCCCTACTACAAGCGGTTGCGCGACGAGGCTCCGCTGTACCGCAACGAGGAGCTCGGCTTCTGGGCGCTGTCGCGGCACGCCGACGTGCTGGCCGGGTTCCGCAACAGCACGACGCTGTCCAACAAGTTCGGCGTCTCCCTGGATCCGGCCTCCCGCGGCCCGCACGCCAGCAAGACCATGTCGTTTTTGGCGATGGACGACCCCGACCACCTGCGGCTGCGCACCCTGGTGTCGAAGGGCTTCACCCCGCGCCGCATCCGCGAGCTCGAACCGCGGGTCACCGAGATCGCAAACCAGCATCTCGACACCATGCTGGACAAGGCGCGCAGCGGTGAAACCGTGGACTACGTCGACGATTTCGCCGGCAAGCTGCCGATGGACGTGATCTCCGAGCTGATGGGCGTCCCCGAGCCCGACCGCGCGCAACTGCGGGCCTGGGCCGATGCGGTGATGCACCGCGAGGAGGGGGTGACCGACGTGCCGCCCGCAGCGGTGGAGGCGTCGATCAACCTGATTGTCTACTACCAGGGCATGGTCGCCGAGCGGCGCAGGACGCCCACCGACGACCTGACCACCGCGCTTTTGGAGGCCGAGATCGACGGTGACCGGCTCACCGACGACGAGATCCTCGGCTTCATGTTCCTGATGGTCATCGCGGGCAACGAGACCACGACGAAACTTCTCGCCAACGCCATGTTCTGGGGCCATCGCAACCCCGATCAGGTCGCGCCGCTGTACGACGATCTGGACCGGATCCCGGAGTGGGTGGAGGAGACGCTGCGCTACGACACCTCCAGCCAGATCCTCGCGCGCACCGTCGTCGGCGATCTCACGCTGTACGACACCAGGATTCCCGAGGGTGATGTGCTGCTGCTCCTGCCCGGATCCGCACATCGCGACGAGCGGGTGTTCGACGACCCGGACCGCTTCCTGATCGGTCGCGACATCGGCTCCAAACTCATGAGTTTCGGCAGCGGAGCACACTTCTGCCTGGGCGCCCACCTGGCGCGAATGGAGGGCAGGGTGGCGCTGGCCGAGTTGTTCAAGCGGATCCGCGGATATCAGGTCGACGAGGACAACGCCGTCCGCGTCCACTCCAGCAATGTCCGCGGATTCGCTCACCTGCCCATCACCGTCGAGAACCGCTGAAGGTCACCACATGCCGCGTTTTGATCCCCTGCCCGACCGCCGACCCGTCATCGTCGCCGGCGCCTCCTCCGGTATCGGCGAGGCCACGGCGATCGAGATGGCCGCGCGCGGCTTCCCGGTCGCGCTCGGCGCTCGACGCGTGGACAAGCTCGAGGAGCTCGTCGGCAAGATCAACGCCGACGGCGGCGAGGCGGTCGGGTTCCGGCTCGACGTCACCGATCCCGACTCGGTGAAAACCTTTGTCGCGCAGGCCACCGAAGCCCTCGGCGACATCGAGGTGCTGGTCGCCGGCGCCGGTGACACCGACTTCGGCAAGATCGCCGAGACCAGCACCGAGGACTTCGAGCGGCAGCTGCAGATCCACCTCGTCGGCGCCAACCGGCTGGCCACCGCGGTGCTGCCCGGCATGATCGAACGCCGCCGCGGCGACCTGATCTTCGTCGGCTCCGACGTCGCACTGCGCCAGCGCCCGCACATGGGTGCCTACGGCGCCGCCAAGGCGGGCCTGGTCGCGATGGTGACCAACCTGCAGATGGAACTCGAGGGCACCGGGGTGCGCGCGTCGGTCGTGCATCCCGGCCCCACCAAGACGAACATGGGCTGGAGCCTGCCCGCCGAGAAACTCGGTCCGGCGCTGGAGGACTGGGCCAAGTGGGGGCAGGCCCGCCACGACTACTTCCTGCGGGCCAAGGACCTGGCGCGCGCCATCACGTTCGTCGCCGAGACACCGCGCGGCGGGTTCATCGCGAGCATGGAGCTGCAGCCCGAGGCCCCGCTGGCCGAAGTCAAGGAACGTCAGAAGCTCGCACTCGGTGAAGAGGGAGTACCGAACTCATGACCACAGCGATCGTGCCCCGGGTCTCCGGCGGCGAGGAGGAACACGGACACCTCGAGGAGTTCCGCACCGACCCGATCGGGTTGATGAGGCGGGTCCGCGAGGAGTGCGGGGACGTCGGCTGGTTCCAGCTGGCCGACAAGCACGTCATCCTGCTGACGGGTGCGGAGGCCAACGAGTTCTTCTTCCGGTCCGCCGACGAGGATCTCGACCAGGCCGAGGCCTACCCGTTCATGACGCCGATCTTCGGCAAGGGCGTGGTGTTCGACGCCAGCCCCGAGCGGCGCAAGGAGATGCTGCACAACTCCGCGCTGCGCGGCGACCACATGAAGAGCCACGCCACCACGATCGAGGGCGAGGTCCGCAAGATGATCGCGGACTGGGGCGACGAGGGTGAGATCGACCTGCTCGACTTCTTCGCCGAGCTGACGATCTACACCTCCACGGCGTGCCTGATCGGCCTGAAGTTCCGCAACCAGCTCGACAAGCGGTTCGCCGAGTACTACCACCTGCTCGAGCGGGGCACCGACCCGCTGTGCTACGTCGACCCCTACCTGCCGATCGAGAGCTTCCGGGTCCGCGACGAGGCCCGGGTGAAACTCGTTGCGCTGGTTCAGGAGATCATCGACCAGCGGCTGGCCAACCCGCCCAGGGACAAGGCCGACCGCGACATGCTCGACGTGCTGGTGTCGATCAAGGACGAGGACGGCAACCCGCGGTTCTCCGCCGACGAGATCACCGGCATGTTCATCTCGCTGATGTTCGCCGGCCACCACACGAGCTCCGGCACATCGGCGTGGACGCTGATCGAGCTGATCCGCCATCCCGACGTCTACGCCAACGTGGTCAAGGAGCTCGACGAGCTCTACGCCGACGGTCAGGCGGTGAACTTCCACGCGCTGCGCCAGATCCCGCTGCTGGACAACGTCGTCAAGGAGACGCTGCGGCTGCACCCGCCGCTGATCATCCTGATGCGGGTGGCCCAGGGCGAGTTCGAGGTGTGCGGTTACCCGATCCACAAGGGCGACTTCGTCGCCGCGTCGCCGGCGATCAGCAACCGGATCCCGGAGGACTTCCCGAACCCGGACGAGTTCGATCCCAGCCGCTACGACAAGCCGCGCCAGGAGGATTTGGTCAACCGGTGGACCTGGATCCCGTTCGGCGCGGGCAGGCACCGCTGCGTCGGCGCCGCGTTCGCCCAGATGCAGATCAAGGCGATCTTCTCGGTTCTGTTGCGCGAGTACGAGTTCGAGATGGCCCAGCCGCCGGAGACGTACCGCAACGACCACTCGAAGATGGTGGTGCAGCTGCAGCGGCCGGCCAAGGCCCGTTACCGCAGGCGTACCCAGTAGGAGGCGCAGATGGGTTCCTACCGAATCGAAGTCGACCTCGACCTGTGTCAGGGACACGCGATGTGCGAGGTCGAGGCCCCCGACTACTTCCGGGTGCCCAAGCGCGGTCAGGTCGAGATCCTCGATCCCGAGCCGCCCGATGAGGCCCGCGCCGAGATCGAGAACGCCGTCGAGATGTGCCCGACCCGGGCACTGGTCATCAAAGAGCTCGGGCCGTCCGAGAAATAGGAGAGTAGACAATGCCGTCACTGCCCCGCGAAGCCCTCGACAAGTGGGTCGAGGAATGGCTGGAGGCCAACCGTGAAGCCGAACGCAACGGCGACTGGAAGCCGCTGGCCGAGTTCTACGCCGACGACGCCACCTACGGGTGGAACATCGGACCCAAGGAAGACGTCATGTGCGTCGGCAAGGATGAGATCCGCGACATCGCCCTGGGCCTGGAGATGGAGGGCCTGGAGAACTGGGTCTACGAGTACCAGAAGGTGATCGTCGACGACCGGCAGGGCGAGATCGTCGGGTTCTGGAAGCAGATCGCCCACAAGTCCGACGGCACCACCGCCGAGATCTACGGCATCGGGGGCAGTTGGTTCCGGCTCAATGCCGATCTCAAGATCGAGTGGCAGCGCGACTTCTTCGACTTCAACCACGTCGCGAAGGGTTACGCCAAGCTCATCGAGTCCGGCGATCTGTCGCCCGGCATGCAGAAACGCATCGAACGGTCACTGGCCGGGGAGAAGCTTCCGGGGTATTACCCACTGGGCCAGGCGCCTGTGCCACTCTGGTAACCAAGCAGTTGCTTGGAGGGGCTTGACACCTGTCAAACTAATACCTCTAGTCTGTGGGCACTTGTTCTAGCGGAAGGCACCAGCGAATGAAGACAAAAGGCGCCCTTATCTGGGAGTTCAATCAGCCGTGGTCGATCGAGGAGATCGAGATCGGTGACCCCGTCAAGGACGAGGTCAAGATCCAGATGGAAGCCTCCGGGATGTGCCACTCTGACCACCACCTGGTCACCGGCGACATCCCGATGGCCGGCTTCCCGGTGCTCGGCGGCCACGAGGGCGCGGGCATCGTCACCGAGGTGGGCCCCGGTGTCGAGCACATCCAGCCCGGCGACCACGTCGTGCTGTCGTTCATCCCGTCCTGCGGTGAGTGTCCGGCCTGTCAGGAGGGCCTGCGCAACCTCTGCGACCTCGGCGCCGGCCTGCTCGCCGGTGTGGCGGTCAGCGACGGCACCCACCGCATCCACGCGGTCAAGAACGGCCAGCCCGTCATCCCGATGACCCTGCTGGGCACCTTCAGCCCGTACATGGTCGTGCACAAGAGCTCGGTGGTGAAGATCGACCCGTCGATCCCGTTCGAGGTGGCCTGCCTGGTGGGCTGCGGCGTCACCACCGGCTACGGTTCGGCGGTCCGCAGCGGCGACGTCCGCCCCGGTGAGGACGTGGTCATCGTCGGCGTCGGCGGTGTCGGCACCGGCGCGCTGCAGGGTGCGCTCAACGCCGGCGCGCGCAACATCTTCGTCGTCGATCCCGTCGAGTTCAAACGCGATGCGGCGCTGAAGTTCGGTGCCACGCACGCCTACCCGGACATCCACAGCGCGATGGCCGGCGTCGCCGAGGTCACCCAGGGCCGGATGGCGCACAAGACGATCGTCACCGTCGGCGAGCTCAAGGGCGAGGACATCGACGACTACATGAACATCACCGCCAAGGGCGGCACCGTCGTCGCCACCGCGGTCGCCAACATGGCGTCCAACGATGTGAAGCTGAACCTGTCGATGCTGACCCTGCTGCAGAAGCGCCTGCAGGGCACCATCTTCGGCGGCGGCAACCCGCACCACGACATCCCGCAGCTGCTGTCGATGTACAAGGCCGGTCGCCTCAACCTCGACGACATGGTCACCCGGCAGTACCGCCTGGAGCAGATCAACGAGGGCTACCAGGACATGCTGGAGGGCCGCAACATCCGCGGCGTGATCCGCTACACCGACGCCGACCGGTAACCACGATGACGTCGCAGGTGGAGACGACGCCGGCGCTGGCTGCCTCGCACAACTCGTGGAAGTGCGTGCACGCCCACGACAAGGACGGGTGGCTGGCGCTGATGGCCGACGACATCGTCATCGAGGATCCGATCGGCAAGTCCTACACCAACCCCGACGGCAACGGGGTGCGGGGCAAGGAGGCGGTGGCGGCGTTCTATGACGCCAACATCGCCGCCAACGACCTGCGGATCACCTGCGAGGAGACGTTCCCGTCCAGCTCGCCGCACGAGGTCGCCCACATCCTGGTGCTGCGCAGCCGGTTCGAGAACGGGATGACCAGCACGGTGCGCGGCGTGTTCACCTACAAGACGAACGACGCGGGCCTGCTGACCAACCTGCGCGGCTACTGGAACCTCGACGCCATGGAGTTCGCCCAGGTGGGTGAGGGCAAGTAGCCCGATGCTGAGCGGGCGGGGCGCGGTCGTCGTCGGCGGCTCGCGCGGTGTCGGGTTCGCCGTGGCGCGCCTGCTCACCGAGCTCGGCGCCCGCGTCGTTGTCAACGGACGCGATCCGGACGCGGTTTCCGGAGCGGCACAACAGATTCCGCACGCGGTCGGCGTGGCGGGCTCACCAGCTGAGCCCGCCACCGCCGACCTGCTGGTGGACACCTGCGTGCGCGAGTTCGGCCGCATCGACATCCTGATCAACTGCGCGGGCACCGCGGAACCGCCCGGGTCCTCGATCCTGAACATCACCTCGGCGCAGTTCCGGGATCTGCTCGACGCGCATCTGGGCACGGTGTTCGAGACGTGCCGGGCGGCGGCGCCCCGGATGGTCGAGCAGGGCGGCGGAGCGATCGTCAACACCAGCTCGTTCGCCTTCCTCGGCGACTACGGCGGCACCGGCTATCCGGCGGGCAAGGGCGGCGTCAACGCGCTGACGATGGCGATCGCCGCCGAACTCAAGGAGCACCGGGTGCGCGCCAACGTGGTCTGCCCCGGCGCGAAGACCCGGCTGTCGACGGGCCCGGAGTACGAGGCGCACATCGCCGAGCTGCACCGGCGGGGCCTGCTCGACGAGATCAGCTATCAGGGCGCGCTGGACGCGGCGCCGCCGGAGTACGTCGCACCGACATACGCGTATCTGGCCAGCGACGCGGCCGAGGACATCACCGGCCGCATCTTCGTCGCCGCCGGCGGCTTCGTCGGGGAGTTCGCGCGCCCGACGCCGGCGATCCTGGCCTACCGCGACCACCACACCGATCCGCCGTGGACCGTCGCCGAGCTCCACGAAAAGATCGCGTTGGCAAAGACTTAGCCGATCTGTACGCGTCGCTGTCCACGGCCTAGGTGACAGCTTCACCGAATCAGCTAATACACTCGGCCGGGTGGGGACGGGGGGAGATCCGACGCTGCTGTGCGCACGCGCGGCGGCCGAGGCGTTCGTCTACGTGATGCGCCGGTTCGCGGTCCGCACCCATGAGATCGCCCTCGAGGCGTGGACGCCGCCCGGTGGGACCGCTCGCGACACGACGCGCCGCTACCGGGTGGCGCCACCGTTCTGGCCGGTGACCCTGGAGGCCGACCGCACCGGCTACGCCGTCAACACCCGCGGTGAGTTCATCCGCTACATCCAGCGCGATTTCGGGGCCGACCTCGACACGGACTTCGGACCGCGCTGCCGTGACCTGTTGGCCCGCGCCACACACACCAATCCGGCGTTCCTGTGCGAACCGCTGGACCCGGCGCGGGCGCGCGAGGCGGTCGCCGACTATCTCGTCGACGCCACCGCGTCGCTGTCCTGCGGCAACGGCCCCGTCGTCGTCGGCGTCGTCACGGTGGCACCCCCGCGTGCCGACACCTGCACCGCTTTGGAATGCTCAGAACCATGGCCAGCGTCTTCACCAAGATCATCAACGGAGAACTCCCCGGCCGTTTCGTCTACGAGGACGACGAAGTCGTTGCCTTCCTGACGATCGCGCCGATCACCCAGGGTCACACGCTGGTGGTGCCCCGCGAGGAGATCGACAACTGGCAGGACGTCGACCCCGCCAAGTTCGCGAAGGTGATGTCCGTGTCCCAGCTGATCGGCAAGGCGGTCTGCAAGGCGTTCGACACCGAGCGGGCCGGGGTGATCATCGCCGGGCTGGAGGTGCCGCACCTGCACGTGCACGTCTTCCCCGCCCGCGACCTGTCGGACTTCGGCTTCGCCAACGCCGATCCGAACCCGTCGCCGGAGTCGCTCGACGAGGCCCAGGCCAGGATCCGCGAGGCGCTGGCTCAGCTGGGCTGAGCCGCGGCCCCGACCGACTCGGTGATGCGCGGCAGGCTGACCGTGAAGGTGCAGCCGTTGCCCGGGGCGGTGGCCACGGTGACCGTGCCGCCGTGGGCGCGCACCAGCGAGTCGACGATGGACAGGCCCAGGCCGGTGCCGCCGCTGGCGCGGGTACGTGACGTGTCCGCGCGGTAGAACCGCTCGAACACCCGCTGGGCGTCCTCCCTCGTCATCCCCGGCCCCTCGTCGCACACCTCGAGCACGGCGCGGTCGTCGACCGTGCCCACCCGCACCGTCACCCGCGCGGTCTCCGGGGTGTGCTGTAGGGCGTTGGCCATCAGGTTGCTCAGCACCTGGCGCAGCCGGGCCTCGTCGCCGAGCACCTCGGGGATACCGGGGCCGTCGAACACCGTCATCGTGACCGCCCGCTTGGGCGCGATGGAGCGGGCGTCGTGCACGGTGTCGGTGGCCAGGGTGAGCAGGTCGACGGGGTGGCGTTCCAGCGGCCGCTGCGCGTCGAGGCGGGCCAGCAGCAGCAGGTCCTCCACGAGCAGCCCCATCCGGCTGGATTCGCTTTCGATGCGGCTCATCAGCATCTCGATGTCGCGGGCCGCGCCCTGGCGGTACAGCTCGGCGAAGCCGCGGATGGTGGTCAGCGGGGTGCGCAGTTCGTGGCTGGCGTCGGTGATGAACCGTCGCATCCGGTCCTCGGAGCTGCGCGCCTGCTCGGCCGAGGCCTCCGAGGCCGCCATCGCGGACTGGATCTGGGCGAGCATTCCGTTG
>Ga0180221_1002520_pt1 | contig 10530 bp, 12 predicted proteins | sample eDN5th37CKraftMG_FD_151339 | JGI IMG/M metagenome (GOLD analysis project Ga0180221, IMG submission 151339) | Enriched Miracle-Growth compost microbial communities from Emeryville, California, USA - eDNA 5th pass 37_C Kraft MG (version 2) (version 2) ...
GGCATCACCCGCGACGGCACCATGAAGCGCATGGACCGCAAGATGTGGGACGAGGTGATCGACACCAATCTCGGCTCCTGCTTCAACATGGCCAAGCTGGTCTGGGAGGGGATGACGAGCCGCAAATTCGGCCGCATCGTCAACATCGGCTCGATCAACGGCCAGGCCGGCCAGTACGGCCAGGTGAACTATGCCGCGGCCAAGTCCGGCATCCACGGCTTCACCAAGGCGCTGGCGCAGGAAGGCGCGCGCTCCGGCATCACCGTCAATGCCATCGCCCCCGGCTATGTGGATACCGAGATGGTCCGCGCCGTGCCGGAGGATGTGCTGCAGAAGATCATCGGTCGCATCCCGGTGGGCCGGCTCGGCACGGCCGATGACATCGCCCGCGGCGTCTGCTTCCTGACCGCCGACGAGGCCGACTTCATCACCGGCTCCACCCTCTCCATCAACGGCGGCCAGCACATGTACTGAAGGGAGGGCCTGACTTCCACGCCGGGGGCTTGCGCCCCCCGGCGGCTCAGGAGGCGGCGGCCGCTGCCCGGTCGCCGATCGCCCGATTGACGAGCCAGGACACCACGGCGACGATGATCGCCCCGAAGAACGCGGCCCAGAAGCCGGAGACCTGCATTCCCGGCATGGCCAAGGCCGTCAGCCCCAGCATGGCCGCGTTCACCACCAGGGTGAACAGGCCGAGCGTGATGATGTTGAGCGGCAGCGACAGCAGCATCAGCACCGGCCGGATCAGCGCATTGACGATGCCGAAGATGAGCGCCGCGATGAACAGTGTGAACGGCCCGGCGAAGCTGATCCCGTCGATCAGCATGTCGGCACACCAGAAGGCGAAGGCGGTGATGACGGTGCGGGCCAGGAAACCCATGACACGACTCCTTGATGATTCGCCGGCGCAACGCGAGGGCTCCCGCCCGGTTGCAGGATACCTGCCTTGAGCCGGGCCACGCTCGCCGGTTGCGGCGCCATCCTGCTCTGGGCCTTCCTCGGCCTCCTGGCGCGTCTGGCGGATGGCGTGCCGCCGCTGCAACTGACCGCGTTGAGCATGGCGACCGGCGGCCTGCTCGGCCTTGCCGTGGTCGCCCGGCGTGGCGCGCTGGGGACCTTGCGGCAGGGGGGGCTGGCCTGGGCGCATGGGACGGGGGGCCTGTTCGGCTACCACGCCCTGTACTTCGCGGCCCTCGCCCTGGCCCCCGCCGTGGAGGCCAACCTGCTCAATTATCTCTGGCCGTTGCTGATCGTGCTGCTTTCCGGCCTGATCCTCGGCCTGCCGCTCGGCAGCCGGAGGCTCATGGGCGTGGCGCTGGGCTTCGCCGGCTGTGCCCTGCTGATCGGCGGCGGCGCCCGCTTCCCCGCCGGGGCGCTGCCCGGCTTTCTCTGCGCGGTGGCCGGGGCCGTGGTCTGGGCCACCTATTCCGTCACCGCGCGCCGCCTGGCCCAGGTGCCGACCGAGGCGGTGGCGGGCTTCTGCCTCGCCAGCGCCGCCCTGGCGGGGGTGCTGCACTTCGCCTTCGAGGTGACGGTCTGGCCCGATGCCCGGCAGGCGCTGGCCATCCTGCTGCTGGGGCTGGGGCCGGTCGGCTCCGCCTTCTTCCTGTGGGACCTCGGCATGAAACGCGGCGATCCGCGCCTGCTCGGCACCTTTGCCTATGCCATTCCCGTGCTCTCCACCCTCCTGCTGGTGGCAGCCGGGGAAGGGCAGGCGGATGAACGCGTGCTGCTCGCGGCGCTGCTGGTGGCTGGGGGCGGGGTGCTGGCCTCCTGGCGTGGGGAACGCCGCTCGGTGGCATGAAAGGTTGGGGGGTCCGAGGCACTGCCTCGGACAGTCCCCCAGGCCCCCTTCTTTTTTCTGTCAGTTCCCGGCGCTTGCGGTCAGCGCGGCCTTAAACTGAAAAAAAAGAAGATGGGGGTTCGGGGGAATTCTTTCCCCCGACCTTCCTTTTTCAACCCGGTTTCTGCCAAAGCCCGCGTACCACCTCCGCCGGCCCCTGATGCCGCGGCCCTTCGTCCAGTCGCACCGTGCCCTCCAGGCATTCGAGCATGGTCAACTCCGGGAAGGCGGCCTCCGCATCGGCGCGGGTCCAGAGCAGTGCCGGGTCCTTGGGTCCGCCGCTGCGGCGGCCACCCTGCGCGATGGTGAAGCCTTCCAGCAACAACAGTCCTCCGGGCGCCAGGGCACGCTGCGCGGCGGTGGCCACCAGGGCGCGATCGGCCGGCGGCATATGGACGAAGATCCAGGCGATCAGATCGAATCGCGCCTCCGGCCAGTCCCAGCGGGTGAGGTCGGCCACCACCGTCTCCAGCGGCACGCCGCGCTCGGCCGCGAAGGCGGCGGCGCGGGCCATGCCGGCGGCGGACCAGTCCACCGCCACCACCGCCAGGCCCTGTTCGGCCAGCCAGACGCCGTTGCGCCCCTCGCCATCGCCCAGGGCCAGGGCGCGCATCCCGGGCCGCAGCCAGGGCGCCAGGCTGTGCAGGTAGCGGTTCGGCGCCTGCCCGAAGATCCAGGCGCCGGCCTCGTAGCGGGCATCCCAGGCGGCGGCCTCGCTCATGCCGCGGGCTCCCAGCCGGGCGGCGCCAGGGTGAAGCCGGCGAAGTCGAAGGCCGGGCTGACGGTGCAGCCGACCAGGGTCCAGGCGCCCAGGCTTTCCGCGGCCTGCCAGTCACCCGCCGGCACCACGGCGAAGGGCGCTTCGCCCCGGCTAAGGTCCGGGCCGAGCCGGTGCTCGCGCGGCGTCGCTCCTTCGGCGGCGATGCGGAGCCGCAGCGGGGCACCGGCATACCAGTGCCAGGCCTCGGCGGCATCCACCCGGTGCCAATGGCTCCGCTCGCCGGTGGCGAGCAGGAAATAGATCGCCGTGCCCGCCCCGCGCCCGCCTTCCGCCGGCCGGTCGCGCCAGATCTCGCGGTAGTGCCCGCCCTCGGGATGCGGGGCGAGGCCGAGCGCCGCGATCACCGTGGCGGCCGGCAGGGAAGGGTCGCGCAGGTCGGGCACGGCGCGGCGCCGTCAGGCCGGCGGCGGTGCGGTTCGGGTCAGCGCCGGATGGGCGGAAACCTCCGCATACCAAGCGGCCAGCTTCGGGTGCGACTCGCGCCAGGGCTCGTTGCCGAAGCGGAAATCCAGGTAGCCCAGCGCGCAGGCGACGGCGATGGCGCCGATATCGGCGAGGCCCTGCGGCGGCGTCCGCTCCAGCACATCGAGCGCCCGCGCCACGGCGGCCTGCTGGCGGGACTGGAAGGCGGTCCGCCCCTCGTCCTGCGCCAGACCCATGCTCATGCGGCGGGCGACGGCGGCGTCCATCATGCCGTCGGCGAGGGCCTGCATCACCAGCGCCGGAATCCGCGCCGCGCCGGCGGGGAAGAGGGGGGCGGCGTCCCCGAGGCCGTCGAGGTACTCGCAGATCACCGGGCTGTCGTAGATCGCCTGGCCCTCGTCGGTCATCAGGCAGGGCACCTTGGAGAGCGGATTGCTCGCCAGCAGCCCTTCCGGGCTGGTGTGCGGATTGGTGGGGATCAGCTCGATCCGGTTCGCCAGCCCGCGCAGCAGCGCGCAGGCCATGACCTTCCGGACGAAGGGGCTGGAGGGTGAGTGGAACAGCTTCATCGGGTGCTTCCCTGGTGGCGGTTCAGCGGAAATTGTCCTTGGCGGTGCGGATGCGCCCCAGGGCCTCGGCCGATTCGGCGCGAAGGAAGGGGTTGGTCTCCAGCTCCTGCCCCAGCGTCACCGGCAGGGTGGGCTGGCCGGCGGCGCGTGCCGCCTCCACCTCGCGGGCGCGCGCCTTCAATGCGGCATTGTCCGGCTCCACCGTCAGGGCGAAGCGCGCGTTGCTGGCGGTGTATTCATGGCCGCAGCAGACCAGCGTCTCCGGCGGCAGCGCCTTCAGCAGCGCGAGCGCGTGGAACATGTCCTGCGCCGTGCCCTCCAGCAGCCGGCCGCAGCCGAGGGAGAAGAGCGTGTCGCCGCAGAGCAGCACATGGCCCTCCGGGAAGTGATAGGCGATGTGGCCGATGGTATGGCCCGGGCTGTCGATGACCTTGCCCGCGCTGTTGCCCACCCGCACCGTGTCGCCCGGCTTCACCGCCTGATCCAGCTTCGGCAGCCGGTGCGCATCCGCGGCGGCGCCGATCACCTTCGCGCCATAACGTGCGCGGATCTCCTCCACGCCGTCGATGTGATCCGCGTGGTGGTGGGTGAGCAGGATGATGTCGCAGCGGCCGCCACCGGCCTCGATCGCCTCGATCACCGGCCGCGCCTCGCCGGGGTCGCAGATGGCCACGGTTCCGGTGGGAGTGTCGCGCAGCAGCCAGGCATAATTGTCGGACAGGCAGGGCACGGCCTGGACGGTGACGGCCATCGCGGTTCTCCTTCTCGCGGCCCCAAGAGGGCATGTCAGCAAGGGCGTGTCAGGCTTCGAACAGGGACCTATATCGAGCTTATGAACCCAGAGGTCCACGGGCACCGGGATTTCTATACCTCCCCGACGGGGCTGGTCGCCGCGCGGCTGCTGCGCGAGCGCCTGCTGCGGCTATGGCCGGAACTGCCCAGGCGGGAAATCCTCGGCCTCGGCCATGCCGCCCCTTATCTGCGGCTCTGGCGGGAGGGGGCGGCGCGAATCATCTGCGCCAGCCTGCCCGAGTCGGATGTGGTGTCATGGCCGCCGGGCGCCCCCGGCCTCAGCCTGCGCGTCGAGGACGAGGCGCTGCCCTTTCCCGACCTCAGCTTCGACAACGTCCTGCTGGTGCATGGGCTGGAGCACACGGAGAACGCGCGGCGCATGCTGCGCGAGGTCTGGCGCGTGCTGAAGGACGATGGGCGGCTTCTGGTGGTGGCGCCCAACCGGCGCGGCATGTGGGCGCATCTGGAAAGCACGCCCTTCGGCCAGGGGCGGCCCTATTCCACAGGCCAGCTCGGCCGCCTGCTGGAGCGCAACCTGTTCAGCGTGGCGCGGCGTGACCAGGCGCTGTTCATGCCGCCCTTTCAGTCCCGCCTGATGCTGCGCGGCGCCGGCATCTGGGAGGCCGCCGGCCGACTGCTGGTGCCGCGCTTCGCCGGGGTGGTGATGGTGGAGGCCCGCAAGGAGCTTTACGGCGTTATACCCAAGGCGGCCGCGCGGGTGCCGGGCCGCCGCGTGCGAGTCGTCGAGGGCGCCTGGGCGAGCTGCCGCAGTGATTCCGCCGGGGCCGGCGCCTTCCAGGAGGGCGATGGCGAGCCGGCTCGGACCCGTACGGCGCAGGTATCGGGCGGCTAGCCGGTCACCGCCCGTACGACCCGAACCCGCTCCTCCACCGCGGCCCGGGGGAGCGGGATCAGCTCGTAGTCCAGCCTGGAATAGACCTCGGCCATCGCCGCATGGGTGGCCTCGGCTTCCTCGGCCGACTGCTTCCGTTCGGCGTCACGGGCGAAGATCTCCGGCCAGAACGGAGCGATGAAGACTCGGCGGCTGTAGCGGAAGCGCCGGGCCGCGCGCTCCATGTGCGGCGGCACCGGCAGGCCCGAGAGCCGGAGATAGCCGATCACGTCGGGAATACCGCGATCGAACAGCACGGGGCCGGCAAGCCCCTGCGCCGCGCGGTAGGACCGCATGTCCCAGCTCAGCATCAGTTCGGCGAAGGCAAGGCGGTCGGACCAGGGCAGCGCCGTGCCGCCGATCGCCACCTGATCCTGGATGATCGCCCGCCCCGCCTCGGGCATGTGGGAAAGCCCGCCTGCCGCCAGGGCCTCGATCAATGTGCTCTTCCCGGAGCCTGGGCCGCCGGTAAGGACGAAAAGCCGGTCGTCATCGGCCAAGAGACAGGTCTCCTTTCCTTGGCTGTCTTGCAGCGGCTGCCTCGTACGGCCCGCCTGATCCAGTGCTCCCGATGGAGCAGCCGGGGCGCGTGGCGGACCTCGCGGCCGCCGCGTGCCTTCAGTGTCCGGCCTCGGCGGGCGCTGCCTCCCGCGGGGCGGGCTCCCGCCGCCGGGGCGGCATGTGGACGGCGAGCCAGAGCGTTTCCCCGGCCGGGTCCGTCCAGGCGACGCGGTGGCGGCAGAAGGCGGGCAGGATGGCGTAGTCCCCCGACTCCAACCGCCGTTCCGTGCCATCCGGGAAGGCGAGCACGGCGGCGCCGGAGAGGAGCAGCACGAACTCGTCCCCATCCTGCTCGTACCAGAAGCCCGGCGGGCTGGCGGCGCCGCACGAGAGGATCCGCTCGACCCGGGCGCCGCCCGGCGCCCTCAGCAGGTCATGGAAGCACTCCTCCCCGGCGCCGGGACGTGGCCCGCCCTCCGCCAAGCGCCCGAAGGAGGGGACCGCGGTCGGATCCATTCGCATCGTCTCCCGCTCGGTGCCGCCCTGGTCCGGTACGAACATCCTCCGTTCACCGGGAGGAATGGGTGACCGCCTCGATCTTGTTGCCGTCCGGGTCGCGGATGAAGGCCGCATAGTAGTTCGCGTTGTATTCGGGCCTGAGGCCGGGCGCGCCGTCCTCGCTGCCGCCATGGGCCAGGGCGGTGCGGTGGAACTCCTGCACCATCGCCCTGTCCCCCGCCGCGAAGGCGACATGGACGCCGTTTCCCGGCGAGGCCGGCCGCCCGTCCACCGGGGCGACGAGGCTGAAAAGGATCTCGCCGGTGCCGTAATGCACGGCGTCCTCATCCTGCCGGATCAGGCGGAACCCGATCACCGCCAGAACCGGATCGTAGAAGGCGCGGGCGCGCCCGAGGTCGTTGGTGCCGAGCGAGATGTGGTGGATCACGGACAGCCTCCTGTCTGTGGCAGCGGAGCAAAGGGCGGCGGAGGCGCCGGGTCGGCCCGCCTCGGCCGCAGTTTAGGACGCTGGGGCAAGAATGCGCGACGCCGCGTCATGGAAGGTGCCCCGCCGCCCCGCCTAGCCTGGGCCTGCCCTTCACCCAGGGAAAGGGGATGGTCATGCGCACGGAAGCTGTGGCGGCGTTCCGGCAGTCGCTCCGGGGCCCGCTGATCGGCCGGGATGACCCCGGCTATGCCGAGGCCTGCAAGCTCTACAACGGCATGATCCACAGGCGCCCGCTGCTGATCGCGCGCTGCGCCGATGTGGCGGATGTGATGACGGCGGTCCGCTTCGCCCACGAGAACGAGCTGCTCGTCGCCATCCGGGGCGGTGGCCATAACGGCCCGGGGCTCGGCAGTTGCGACGACGGGCTGGTCATCGACCTGTCGCTGATGAAGGGCGTGCGGGTCGATCCGGCGACGCGCAGCGTCCGCGTCGGGCCGGGCTGCACCCAGGGCGACATGGACCACGCCACCCATGCCTTCGGCCTGGCGGTGCCTGCCGGCATCGTCTCGACCACTGGCATCGCCGGCCTGGCACTGGGCGGCGGCACGGGCTACCTCACGCGAAAATTCGGCCTGACCATCGACAACCTGCTTGAGGCCGATGTGGTGCTGGCCGATGGCCGCTTCGTCACCGCCAGCGAGGCGCAGAACCAGGATCTGTACTGGGGGCTGCGCGGCGGCGGCGGCAATTTCGGCGTCGTCACCAGCTTCCTGTTCCGCGCCCATCCGGTCAGCACCGTCTATGCCGGGCCGATCTTCTGGGACCAGGCCCAGGCCGGCGAGATCATGCGCTGGTATCGCGACTTCCTGCCGGAGGCGCCGCCCGAGCTCTGCGCCGTGCTGGGCCTCAAGACCGTTCCCTCCACCCCGCCCTTCCCGCAGGAGATCTGGGGCCGGCGCATCTGTGCCCTGATCTGCTGCTATGTCGGCCGGGCGGAGGAGGGCGAGCAGGCCCTGCGGCCGGTCCGCGCCGAGCTGCCCCCGCCGATCTTCGAGCACCTGGGCGAGATGCCCTTCCCGATGCTGCAAAGCCTTTTCGACCCGCTGCTGCCGAGCGGCCTGCAATGGTACTGGAAGGGCGACTTCGTCCGCGAGCTCAGTGACGCCGCCATCGAGGAACACCTGCGCCACGCCGCCGAGACGCCGAGCGAACTGTCCCTCATGCATCTCTACCCGATCGACAGGGCGGTACGGCAGGTGGACAAGAGCACGACGCCCTGGGGCGCGCGGGACGCCACCTGGTCCATGGTGATCGCCGGCATCGACCCCGATCCGGCGAAGGCGGAAGCGCTGAAGGCCTGGGGCAGGGGCTATTGGCAGGCCGTCCACCCGCACAACCCCGGCGGCGGCTACGTCAACTTCATGTATGACGACGAGGCCGCGGGCCGGATCCAGGCCGCCTATGGCGACAACTACGAACGGCTGGTGGCGGTGAAGCGCGCCTACGACCCCGGGAACTTCTTCCGGGTGAACCAGAACATCAGCCCCGCGGCCTGAGCATCCGGCGGCGCCCGCGCCCTGCCTCCTGCCCTTGAGGGGGGGGCGCCGGCGCCCTGGTGGCACCGTCCTCCTCCTGCCGGCCGGGCGCAGCGCGAGCGGCGCCACACGCGCCCATGATTGGCCTTCCGCCGGTGGCCGGCGGCATGGTTCCGCACGGCCCCGCCCAAGGCGGGGCAGGGAGGAACGAACATGGACCTGCATCATGTCATGCCGCCCCGGCGCGCCTTCATCGGTGGCGCGCTGGGCACGCTGGCGGCCGCGCCGGCCCTCGCCCAGCGTGACTATGGACCGGGCGCCCCTCCGGCGCGTTACCCGGACCCCGACATCCTCGTGCTCGACCCGAAGCGCTTCAAGGCCAAGCTCGGCAATGCGGCGATCCGCCGCCTGCACACCGGCATGGGCTGGGCGGAGGGGCCGGCTTGGCACGCCAATGGCCGCTTCCTCGTCTGGTCGGACATTCCGAACAACGTCTGCCTGCGCATGACGGCGGAGGACGAGCATGTCTCGCCGCGCTTCCGCAGCCCCTCCGGCTTCACCAACGGCAATACATTCGACCGCGAGGGCCGGCAGGTCTCCTGCCGCCACCTGCAGCGGGACGTGGTGCGCTACGAGCCGGACGGGCGGGTGACGGTGCTGGCCGCCAAGGGGCCGGACGGCGAGTTCAACGCGCCCAACGACGTGGTGGTGCACCCGGAGGACGGCAGCATCTGGTTCACCGACCCCGGCTACGGCGCCCTGGTCGAGTATGAGGGCCACCGCTACGACACCGGCAGCCCGCGCCCCTTCATCAAGGAGGCAGTCTACCGCATCGACGGCCAGTCGGGCGAGGTGACCAAGGTGGCGGACCAGCCCTTCAAGCCGAACGGCCTCTGCTTCAGCCCGGACTACCGCATCCTCTACGTCGCCGATACCGGCACCAGCCACTACCCGGAGGCTCGCAACGTTATCTGGGCCTATGACGTGGAGGGCGGCACCATGCGCAACCCGCGCAGCTTCGCCGACATGACGCTGGACGGGAAATCGGGCCTGGCGGACGGCATCCGCTGCGACACCGAGGGGAATGTCTGGTCCTCGGCCGGCTGGGTGGGGGAAGGCTATGACGGGGTGCACGTCTTTGCCCCCGACGGGGTGCGAATCGGCCAGATCCGCCTGCCCGAGATCTGCAGCAATGTCTGCTTCGGCGGCACGCGGCGGAACCTGCTGTTCATGACCGCCAGCCAGTCGCTTTACATGGTGCCGGTCGAGGCGCGCGGAGCGCATTTCTGCTGAGGCCGCGGCCAGGGGGCGCCCCCCCTGGACCCCCCGCTGGGGTGACAGTGTCACCCCAGACCCCGCCATCAGTCAGAGCATGGTGGAAGCGCCGAGCTTTCCAATTTCCGAAAGGCCACGAGCTTTCCGGGCGCCGTCGCCAAAGGGCATGTCCCTTCGGCGTGCTATGGGGCGAAGGGCCGTTGAGGTCGGGGTCCGGGGTGGTTCAACCACCCCGGCCGGAGGGGTTCGGGGAGGGCGGAGCCCTCCCTGAGAGAAGTTCCGACCAGGGGGTTCGGGGAGGGCGGAGCCCTCCCTGAGGGTGCGCGTTATGCCGCCTCGACGCACATGGCGACGCCCATGCCGCCGCCGATGCACAGCGTGGCCAGGCCCTTCTTCGCGCCGCGCGCCTTCATCCCGTAGAGCAGGGTGGTCAGCACACGGGCGCCGGAGGCGCCGATCGGGTGGCCGAGGGCGATGGCGCCGCCATTGACATTCACCTTCGAGGTGTCCCAGCCCAGGTCCTTGTTCACCGCGCAGGCTTGGGCGGCGAAGGCCTCGTTGGCCTCGATCAGGTCGAGGTCCTGGATGTTCCAGCCCGCCTTCTGCAGCGCCTTGCGGCTGGCGGGGATCGGGCCGGTGCCCATGATCGAGGGATCGACACCGGCGGTAGCCCAGGAGGCGATGCGCGCCAGCGGCGTCAGCCCACGCTTGGCGGCCTCGGCCGCGGACATCACCACCAGGGCGGCGGCGCCGTCATTGATGCCGCTGGCATTGCCGGCGGTGACGCTGCCGGTCTTGGAGAAGGCGGGGCGCAGCTTGGCCAGCACCTCGCGGGTGGTGTCCGGCTTCGGATACTCGTCGGCCTCCACCACCACCTCGCCCTTGCGGCCCTTCACGGTCACCGGGGCGATCTCGTCCTTGAAGCGGCCCTCGCGCATCGCGGCACCCGCCTTGTGCTGCGAGTTGAAAGCGA
>Ga0180221_1002521_pt1 | contig 10523 bp, 9 predicted proteins | sample eDN5th37CKraftMG_FD_151339 | JGI IMG/M metagenome (GOLD analysis project Ga0180221, IMG submission 151339) | Enriched Miracle-Growth compost microbial communities from Emeryville, California, USA - eDNA 5th pass 37_C Kraft MG (version 2) (version 2) ...
GCCTGCTCGATGCCCAGCATCAGGCATTCATAGGTGACTTCGACCAGCCGCCGCGCCTTGATGGGCGCTTCCCCGGCAATATACATGCGGCTGCTGTCGCCATGCCAGCCGTCGACCAGCGGCGTCACGTCGATATTGAGGATATCGCCCTCGCGCAGCTTCAACTCGCCGGGGATGCCGTGGCAGATGACGTTGTTGAGCGAGATGCAGCAGCTATGCGTATAGCCCCGATAGCCGAGCGTCGCGGGCACGCCGCCGCCGTCCAGCGTCATGCGGCGGACGATGTCGTCCAGCTCTCCGGTCGTGACGCCGGGCACGACATGCGGCGCCAGCGCATCGAGAATCTCCGCCGCCAGCCTTCCGGCCTTCCTCATGCCTTCGAAACCCGCCGCGTCATATAGCTTGATCGCGGCGGAGCGGGAGATCGGCGCGTCCGCCGTCATCGTCATATAATCGGTCATGCCCGCATTATAGGCCGCCGCGCGCGATAATGCGAGGGGGGCGGGAGCTACCGGCGGAATACTGGGCTCTATGCAGCGCGCGCGGCGCAGGCTATGGGCTTGGTCATGGCCGATCCCCAACGCATCTGGACCGCAGCCCTGGTCGTCATCGGCGACGAAATCCTCTCTGGCCGCACGCAGGACAGGAATGTCGCGCAGATCGCCACCTGGCTGAACGTGCAGGGCATCCGCCTTACCGAAGTGCGGGTCGTGGCGGATGACGCGGCGGCCATTGCCGAGGCGGTGAACACGCTGCGCGCGCGCAACGACTATCTGTTCACGACCGGCGGTATCGGGCCGACCCATGACGATATCACCGTGGACGCCATCGCGGGCGCGCTGGGCGTGGAGGTGGAAATCCATGCCGAAGCGCGGGCGATGCTGGAAGGCTATTATGAGACTCGCGGCGGCCTCACCGATGCGCGGTTGCGGATGGCGCGGGTTCCGGTCGGGGCCTGTCTCATTGAAAACCGCATGTCGGGCGCGCCGGGCATCCGGCACGGCAATATCTTCATCATGGCGGGTGTGCCGCACATCACCGCCGGAATGCTCGAAAGCCTGACCGGCAAGCTGGAGGGCGGCTTGCCGCTGCTGTCCGCCACGGTGGGCTGCTGGGTCGCGGAAAGCGAGATCGCGGACCTGCTGGCCGAAGCGGAGCGCGGCCATGAAGGATGCCAGATCGGCAGCTATCCTTTCTTCCGCGACGGGCGCACGGGCGCGAATTTCGTGGTCCGATCGACCGATCAGGCCGTGCTGGACCGCTGCATCGCGGACCTTGGCCTTGCGCTGGAAGCAGGCGGCTGGCCTGTCATAGCAGGCGGAATCTGATCCATAAAATCCCGCTGCGCGGTAAAATGCCGTCCCGGCGCGTCGATATGTGGCGCGGCAGCGGCGGACCGCGTTGCGCGTGGGCCGCGGCTCGCGTTATGTTGCGTCGCATCAACGGCTGGGCTTGACTGCATCCCGTCGAGGCCGGTCACTGACCGCCTGAAAGGAAATGCGGAGAGTGAATCCCGATGATTTCGGGAGCGGCTTTTTGCACCTTGTGGAAACGCATCGACGGCGCGGGGATGCGCAGAGAATATTCTGGTGAAGGAGGAACTGCCATGCGGATCGTGATGACCGGGTCTGGCTATGTGGGTTTGGTGTCGGGGGCATGTCTGGCGGATTTCGGCCATGAAATCATCTGCGTGGACAAGGACGAACGCAAGATCGCGATGCTGCGCGAGGGCGGCGTCCCGATCTATGAGCCGGGGCTCAAGGAACTGATCGCGCGCAATGTCGATGCGGGCCGCCTGACCTTCACCACCGATCTGGCGGGTTCGGTCGCGCAGGCCGATGTCGTCTTTATCGCCGTCGGTACGCCCGCGCGCCGGGGCGACGGCCATGCGGACCTGACCTATGTCTATGACGCATCGCGGGAGATCGCGGCGTCCCTGAACGGCTTCACCGTCATCGTCACCAAGTCCACCGTCCCGGTCGGCACGGGCGACGAGGTGGAGCGCATCATCCGCGAAACGAATCCGCGGGCAGAGTTCGCCGTCGCCTCCAACCCCGAATTTCTGCGCGAAGGCGCGGCCATTCAGGACTTCAAGCGCCCCGACCGCATCGTCGTCGGGATAGAGGACGAACGCGCCCGCCCGGTGATGGAGGAGGTCTATCGCCCGCTCTACCTCAACCAGTCGCCGATGCTCTTCACCGGCCGCCGCACCAGCGAGCTGATCAAATATGCCGCCAACGCCTTTCTGGCGATGAAGATTACCTACATCAACGAGATTGCCGAACTGTGCGAGCAGGTGGGCGCGGACGTGCAGCAGGTGGCGCGCGGCATCGGCCTCGACAATCGCATCGGGTCGAAATTCCTTCATGCCGGGCCGGGCTATGGCGGCTCCTGCTTTCCCAAGGATACGCTGGCGCTGGTCAAGACGGCGGAGGATGCGGGCGCGCCCGTCCGCCTCATCGAAACCACCGTCGCCATCAACGAAAGCCGCAAGCGGGCGATGGCGCGCAAGGTGATCGCGCTGTGCAACGGCTCCGTGCGGGGCAAGACGGTCGCGGTGCTGGGCCTGACCTTCAAGCCCAATACCGACGACATGCGCGATGCGCCCTCGCTTTCGATCATTCAGGCCTTGCAGGACGCGGGCGCGCAGATCCGTGCCTACGACCCCGAAGGCATGGAAGCGGCCAGCGCCATGCTGAAGGATGTCGAGTTCGCGGCCAATCCCTATGTCGCGGCGGAAGGCGCCGCCGCCGTGGTCCTCGTGACCGAATGGGACGCCCTGCGCGCGCTCGACCTCAAGCGGCTGCGCGGGGTGATGGCGGGCGATGGCCTTGTCGACCTGCGGAACATCTATCGCCCCGACGACGCGGAAGCAGCGGGCTTCGTCTATGCCAGCGTGGGCCGCGGCGCGCCGCCGCTCGCCGAGCCGTTGGTGGAAGCGGCGGAATAAGGCTCAGTCCGCGCCATAAAGTGTCTGGGAGCCGCCCGCCAGGGCGTGCAGGCGGCCCCAGCACTTCACCCACTGGCCCGCTATATCGACCCGCCGCGCGCCGGGCATCAGCATCCCCGCCAGCCCCGCCGTCCGCAGCCCCAGCAACGCGAGCGACCGCGCGAACAGCGCAAGTCCGCTTGCCAGCCCCGGCCTTTGCTTGCGCCTTGCCAGCGTTTCCGTGCAGCCGATGCGCCACATGCGCCGCAATACCCATGACAGGCGCGTGCGCTCGGGCGGCACCCATTCGCTGACCCGCGCCTGCGGCGCCCAGCCGAACGTCCCGCCCGCCGCGCGCAACCGCATCAGGAAATCCAGATCCTCCCCCCCGCTGCGGTTGAAGCGCATGTCGAACCAGGGCGGCGCGACCCGCTCCATTGCGCTCCGGGTGAGGAGCAGGTTGTTGCTCGCCCACAGCATGTCCGTGACGCCCTTGGGCCGTTCCTCCGCCCGGAAAACCAGCGTCTCGCTCACCCAGCGGGGCGGCGGCGCGCTGAACTGCGGATCGACCGGCCCGCCGACCGCTTCCGCGCCGGTTTCCGCCTGACAGGCGATCAGCGCGTCGAGCCAGCCGGGCTGCGGCCATTCGTCATCGTCGATCATCGCCAGCAGCCGCATCGCCGGATCAGCCATCGCCGCTTCCGTAATGGCGTTCCGCACCGCGCACAGCCCCGGCTGCTCCACGATCAGGACATGCAGGGGCAGGGGATAGCCCCCCGCCGCCAGCGCCCGCGCCACCGCCGCGCCCTCTTGCCCGCGCGCGTCATTCTCCGCGACCAGCACCGCCACATCGCCCCGCCGCACCACATCGCTCATGCGCTCAAGCAGGTGGCGAAGCCGGTCCGGGCGGCGAAAGGTGGGGACAGCGATCCAGATCGGCGCGCTTGGGTTCACCAGGCGGCGGCTCCGATGGCCTTGGCGCGGGCGCGGCGGCCGTCATAGAGCCATTTGATCGCCCGATGCCCGCGCACCTCGATCAGATGATAGCTCGCCCAGCAAAGCAGCCATGTCGCCGCGACGGTGCCGATCAGGAACAGCGCGTCCACGCCCGTCACCCCATGCCGCTGCGCCACCGTGAGCGCCCGCGCCCCGATGTCGCGCACGAGCGGATGCCACAGATAAATGGAATAGCTGATAAGGCCGAGGTGAAAACTCAACCGATTGGCCAACAGCGCCCGCGCCGCCGCACCGTCATAATAGCAGCACAGCACCAGCGCGGGCATCAGGCACGCGACCAGCAGGTCTTGCTTCCCCGGCAGCGACAACGCCACGGCAATCGCCGCGCAGACCAGCGCAAACGCTCCCGGCCTGTCGAACGCCGCCCGCGCCCAGCGCATCCGCGCGCAGCGATAGGCGATCACCCCCAGCGCAAATCCGCCAAGGCAGCGCAGCAGCGTCAGCACGCTGTCCGAAGCCAGCACGTCCATCGGGCCGCTCGCGCCCAAACCCGATTGCGCCACCAGCCACAGCAGCGCCACCGCCGCCAGCCCCTGCACCCACACCCATCGCGAAAAGGCCACCGCCGCGATCAGCGGATAGAGCAGATAGGCCGCAACCTCCGTGCTCACCGACCAGCTATTCCCGGCAATCGGCTCCGTCCCCCAACCCCAGCTTTGCACCATCAGCAGGTTGCTGAGGATATTGACGGGGGTAAGGGGAATGCTCTGGCTACCCGAAATGTTGATCAGGATGCGGGCGATGCACACCAGCGTCACCACCAGATGCAGCGGCCACACCCGCGCCGCCCGGTTGACGAGGAAGTCGCCATAGGCGGGCAGGCTCCAATGCCGCCCTACCTTCTCATAATAGCCGACCGATATGACGAAGCCAGACAGGATAAAGAACAGGTCCACCGCCAGATAGGCGCGCGCAAAAAGCGGCATCGCAAAGCCCGCGAAAGCCGCCTGCTGCGGAACATGATAGAACAGCACCGCCACCGCCGCGATTCCGCGCAGCCCGGTGAGGGAGGCGACCCTCACGCCCCGCGCTCCCGCATCTGCGGAGCGGCCCTGAACGCATCGGCGATGGCGCTCCACAGCGGCTTGCGCTTGCCCGCCGCGTCCAGCGGCAGGCCGCGCGACAATTGTCCGTCTGGCCACTTATAGTCGGGATAGTTGGAGAGCCAGGAATAGCGGTCCGAAAGCCCCCAGCATACCACGCCCCGCGTCGCCGGATTGTCCAGCGCCACGTCGAGGAAAGCCTGCGCGAAGGCCGCGACTTCCCGGTCACGCTTGTCGGGATCGGGCGGCCCGCCGCGATCCGCCACATCGAACTCGGTGATGGACAGGTCGAGGCCATAGCCCGTGATCCTGTCGAGGAAATCGGCAAAGACCTTCTGGCTGAACCCTTCCTTATAGGGTTTGAGGTGCCCCTGTATGCCCACCGCGTCCACCGGCACATCGCGCGCCATCAGCCGGTCGAGCAGCTTGAGGAACGCCGTGCGCCGCCTTTCGCAGCGGGGCGAGTCATGCTCCAGCCCGAAATCAGTGAGGAACAGCGACGCCTTGGGATCGGTCGCCCGCGCGGTGTGGAAGGCCGTGTCGATATAGCCCTCGCCCATGGTGCGCAGCCACATATTGTCCGCCCGCATCCCGTCCGGCCGCCCGTCATTCGGCTCGATCGCCTCGTTGACCACGTCCCATTCCGTGATCCACCCGGCATAGCGCCGCATCGCGGTGCGGATATAATCCGTCATCAACTTTTCGCGTGGCCCCGGTTTCGCCGCGTGCAGCGCAGGTTCCAGCCAGTCGGGATTGGCCGCATACCAGACCAGCGGATGCCCGCGCCCGGCAATGTCATGCTTGCGGGCAAAGGCCATGATCGCATCCGTGCCGCTGAAATCATAGCGGCCCTGCTTGCGCTCGGTCGTGCCGCGCTTCAGCTCATATTCCTGCACCACGATGTCGCATTCGCGGGCGACGGCGGCGGTGAAGTCGGGGTCTTCGCGGAGTTGCCGGGATTTGACCGCGCAGCCGAAATAGCGCCCCGTCCGACGCGCCAGAGCGGCAAGGCCGGGGAAGGGCGGGATCGCCGCGCGCGCGGGGGCGGAGGGGAGCGCCCCCAGCGCCAGAGCGCCCATGACGAAATCCCGCCGCCTCACAGCCTGGGCCTTCCCACGACCATGTGGGACAGGTCGATCCAGCGGTCCGTCAGCCTGCGATAGACCGGATCGGGCAGCACGATCTGCATGAAGACCGTGGCGGCGAGGCGCGGGCCGAAAGCGCCCCGGCACACCGCCTCCAGATAATAGCGCATCGCCCGCGCCCGGCTGGTCGGCCATATGCTCTTCGCGGCGTGCCAGCCCATATAGGCGGCAAAGGCGCGGGGCGAGATATGGGGGCGCAGGTCGCGCAGCCATGTCAGGCTGCCCACATTGCCGCGCACATGGGACAGGCGCTGGTCGGTCTTGCTGTCGGCCCAGATCGTGCCGGGCCGCTCCGTCATCACGAAACGCGCGCCCGCCAGCGACAGCCGCACCGCGAAATCGGTGTCGTCGCCAAAGCGCACATCCTCGCGATAGCGCACCTTTTCGGCGAGTGGGCGGCTCAGCGCCATGCTGCTCGTCTGGATGAAACCCCGATCGCACATCAGATAGCCGTCGATCGTCTCGCCATCGGCGATGGCGCGCGGCGGCTTCAGGAAATTGCGCCCGCCGCCCCGGTCGGCCAGCACCTGACCATAGGCCACGACATTGTCGTCCTGCTGCACCAGCGGCAGCAGATCGGCCAGATGATAGGGCAGGAAGCGGTCGTCGCAGTCAAGGAACGCGATGTAGCGCCCGCGCGCCGCGTCTATGCCCCGGTTGCGGGCGGCGGCCGCGCCCTGATTGTCCTGCACGATGACGCGCAGGCGCGGGTCGGATATGGCGGCGAGGGCGGCCTGTGTGTCGTCCGTCGATCCGTCCACGACGACGATCACCTCGACCATGGCGATGGTCTGTTCCAGCGCCGACATGACCGCGCCGACAATCGCATCGGCCCGCTGATAGGTCGGGATCACGACCGTAAACAGCGGGCGCGCGGCCGCCTCCTGCAAGGCTTCGGGGGATTGCCAGGTGCTCATCACGATTTGGCGCCATGGCGGAGCGGCTCGGCCTTGCCGAAGCGCAGGACGAAGCCGTTGACGAGCGACCGATAGAGCGGCTTGGGCAGGTAGGATCGCAATATCTGCCGTGCGATGATTTTGGGCGGCACCCCGCCCGCGACGAAGCCCACGATCAGGTCGCGGATCGCCATGACGGGGCGGACGGGCGCCATGTGATAGGCCAGCACCGTCGCGCGATAGCCCCGCCGCGCCCGCCCGGTCAGCATATGGCCGCACCGCTCCAGCCAGTCGAGCGAGGTTTCATAGCCCTTCACATAGGATGTCCGTCCGGCCTCCGTCGCGTCGAGCCAGATGGTGAGCGGCTGCTCGATCATCCGGAACCGCGCCCCCGCGCCCTGCAACCGGACGCAGAAATCCAGATCCTGCCCTTTCTTGAGCGCCGGGTCGAACAGCACCTTCTGCGCCAGCGGAGTAGACATCACCATGGTCGATGTCTGCATGAACTGGTTGGCGCAGAACAGATATTCGCCCACATCCTCATTCTCGCGGATGCCCCGGTCGGGCCTGATCCAGTAGCGGTCGACGCCCCGGTCCACCTTCATCCGCGAATAAAGCACGGTGAGGCCATCGTCGTCCCTCAGCGCCTTCGCCATGGTGGAAAGCTTGCCCGGCAGGAACAGGTCGTCGGAATCGAGGAAGGCGATATAACGGCCCTGCGCCGCCTTTATCCCGGCATTGCGCGCCGCGCCGCCGCCCGCATTGTCCTGCCGGATATAGCGGATGCGCGGGTCGCCGATGGCGTCGATCACCGGCAGCGGATCGTCGCGCGACCCATCGTCGATCACCACGATCTCGAAGTCCGCCCAGTCCTGCGACAGCACCGACCGGATCGTCTCGCCGACCTGCGCGGCGCGATTGTAGAGGGGAATGACGACGGAGAAAAAAGGCGTGGTCATGCGCCGTGCACCTTCCGATATTCCTCATAATGGATGCCCGTCAGGCCCGCGATCTTGCCGGCGGCGCGATAGAGCCTGCCCAGCCGCTCGACCCGCTTGCCCCGGTCCAGCGTCGCGACCGCGCCCAGCCCGCCCATGATGAAGCCGCCCACGATGCGCGGCGCTTCGGCGGCAACGGCGCGCAGAGGGCCACGCTGGGTCCGCAGCACGATCATGTCGGTCATGCCGACGCGATAGCCGCGCATCAGCAGCCATCTGGCGGTGACGCGGCTTGCCGGGATCAGCTCGGTCACGACCGCCTCCTCCGACCAGGCGAAGCGGTGGCCCGCCCGCTTCATCGCGGTGAAAAGCTGCTTGTCCGACCCGCCGGTCAGCGCCATGCGCTCATCGAACGGTCGCGGCCCCATGGCCCGAAGCGCCCGCGCCGCGATCAGCACATTGGCGGTGCTGTCGATCAGGTCGACCGGCCCCGACGCGCCCCGGCTCTTGGGCTGGAGCAGCGGATGCCGCGCGGCCCATGGATCGACTTCGCTGTCCATCTCCCGCAGCACGGCGCCGCCCACCACATCGGCCCGCCACTTCTCCGCCGCCTCGACCAGCGCGTCGATCCAGCGGGGGCAGGCCGCCTCGTCATCGTCCAGCATCGCGACATGGGTGACGCCCTCGCGCGCCATCGCCGCTTCGGTGAGCGCATTGCGGACATGGGGGATGCCGCGACGGCGCACGGGCATCCCCATGATCGGCCAGCGATAGCCCGTCTTCGCGATCCGTTCGAGCGCGACCAGCCCTTCCTGACGCTCGGTGTCGTTGTCGCCGACCACCACCTCTATCTCATGCCGCGTATCGAGCGCCGCGAGCGATTCCAGCGTCCGCGTCAGGCCCTGCGGCCGGTTGCAGGTGGCGATGCAGATGATGACCTTAGCCATGAGCAGGCTCCTGCGGTTGGGGGGGTTCAAGGAAACGGCGGTTCCAGGCGCGCTGTGGCCGCGCCTTGTAGGTCGCGTGGGCGGTGGCGATCGCCGCGAGGAAGATCACCCAGACCTGCCGGTCCTTGTCGAAAAAGGATGTTTCCAGCAGGTTCTGATACAGCACGAAGACCCAGATCGCGAAGGCGGGCACCATCAGCTTCTGGTTCTCCTTCGTCGTGCCGGTCAGGAACCACCAGGCAGGCAGCGCGACGAACGATAGGAGCAGCATGATGAGGCCCAGCGGCCCCGTCGTCACCCATATTTCCAGATAGCCGTTATGCGAATGGGCCGTGCGGAGCTGGAACACCTGATTGATGTAATCGCGCGATGGCGAAAGGTCGCCCACCTGCCAGAAGCCCCCGAACCCCGCGCCCAGGAACGGATGCTCCTCCAGATAGGCGAGCGGCACATGCCAGATCGAAACCCGCCCGGTAAAGGATGTGGGATCGGCGAAGATCCGCTCCACCACCGGCTGATAGGCGACATAGAGCCACAGCACCCCCACCATGCCCAGCGCCAGCAGCAACAGCAGCACCGCCCGCTTCTGCGTGGAATCGCTCAGCGCCCGATAAACCGCGCACACCATCAGGATTGCGAAGGACAGGGCCAGCGATGTCTTGCTCTTGGTCCCCACCACAAAGACGAAGGCCATCGCGGAAAACAGCGCATAGATCCACTTCTTCGTGTCGATCCACGCATTGACCGTCACCATGAAGCACAGCGCCATCACCGCGCCCGCGATATTCTTGTGGAAGAAGAAGCCGCGCCACGCGCCGACCAGCGCCCGGTCGTTCTCGCTGGGCGGATGCACCGCCGCCGGGATGATCGGCAGCGATACCCAGCAGATGATGAGCGACAGGATCAGCGCCGACCGCAGCGACTGCATCAGCCGCTCCGGCCCGATCATCGAAAGCGTGCAGAAGGTGATGTAGATCACGATGATCTGCTGCATCACGCGCTTGAACGACACGAACGGGTCCACGCCCCATGTGCAGGTGATGGAGAACCAGACCAGCATGATGACCACCGGCCAATAGCTGAACCTGTATCGCGGCGGATGCTTGCGGATGATCTGCACACCCGTCAGCAGCAGGGCGAAACCGATGAACAGCGCCTGCTTGAACAGGTCGCCCCCGTCATTGTTCGCCGCCAGTTCTACCAGTTCCTCCTGCGTGCGCTCCGCAAAGGGGCGCTGGCCGATAAAGACCATCATCAGGAACACGAAATAGAATATCTGCGCCGTCAGGATGAGCCGTTTGGATTCCCGCGGCTGGGACGCCTTGACCTCCAGCGGGGCGCTGCGCTGCCATGCAAGCGATGCCATGGCTTTAGCCCTCCGCCCTTTGCTGGCGCCGCCAGTGATGGTCCAGCCGCCAGATGCCGAGCATCATGACGAGCTGGGACAGCACCACGCCCGCGATGGACAGGACCGGCGCGACCGTCAGCGTCAGCGCGGTCACGGCGACAAGGCCGACGACGCAGCTTCTCATGCTCTGCGCGGCGAGCGGGCGGAACGCCTTGCGCGCCTGCGTCAGCACGCTCATCGGCGTCTGGAGGCACTGGACC
>Ga0180221_1002523_pt1 | contig 10518 bp, 5 predicted proteins | sample eDN5th37CKraftMG_FD_151339 | JGI IMG/M metagenome (GOLD analysis project Ga0180221, IMG submission 151339) | Enriched Miracle-Growth compost microbial communities from Emeryville, California, USA - eDNA 5th pass 37_C Kraft MG (version 2) (version 2) ...
GGGTCGACGACGTCGTGCAGACCCCGCACGGGCTCGGCGTGCGGGTGCACCGGGCGGCGACACAGTCCAAGAAGACGAGCGGGGCGGTGTTCGGGCCGACCAAGACCCACCAGACCCGGACCGTGCCGGTGCCGGCGGCGCTGGATGAGTACGTCCGGACGCGGGTCGCCGGGACCGCGCCCGGCGGGTACCTGTTCCCGAGCCCGAGCGGGGGCGTGTGGACCAACACCAACTTCCGGGCGCGGTCGGGGTGGATGGAGGCGACGCGACGGGCCGGGGTCGAGGGGACGACGATCCACGACCTGCGGCACACCGCCGCCTCCCTGCTGATCGCGGCCGGTGCGGACGTGAAGGCGGTGCAGGTGATCCTCGGGCACTCGACGGCGACGATGACGATGGACCTGTACGGGCACCTGTTCAGCGAAGCGACCTGGCAGGCGATGGAACGACTGCCGGTGATACCGCTGATGCGGGCGCCGCGGGCGATCCAAGGACCTCCGCCGTGACGGAACACCACCTTCTAGTCACGAGGCCGGCGCGGACCTACGCCGGGCTCGCGCCCGCAGTGCTGGCGTCATCACCTTCTCCAGCCGGCGGCGGCGATTCTCCTGTCGATGACTCAAGCACCATCGAAATCACGGGGTGCATCACGAGCCGCAGGCAGAACCACCACATGTACAGGGCCGAGTAGCTCCACGCTGCATTGTCGTTGAGAAGCCCGTGCGCGATGTCGTTACGCAGGTTTGGACCACCCTGAACGATAAGCATGGCCTTCATCTCCATGATCAGACCGGCACCGAAGATCTCCTCGGACTCGGCCATGTCAAGGAGAGCATTCAAGCTCTTCTCGCTCTCCACGCCCAGGTCATCGACGAACAACGTGTGGACACCATGTCGCTTAAGGAGCGCTCGCACAACCTGCTCAAGTTGCGGAACCAATACGCACACGGCGGCGGCGTAATTGCCGTCCATCCCGAGCGCCAAACCAACGCCCCACAACCCCTCGTGGCCCTGCGGCACCGTTGGTGACTCAGTGCAGAGTGCCGCCATGTACTGGCTATCGAACCGATGCTCGGTCGTCAACACCTCCTGCGAAGCCTGAATCATCCTGCCGAGCATCTGTGCGTGGAAGTAGACAGTCCGCACCATCTCGGACCACGCCGCACTATCATCAACTGGCTGCGACGCCCCTTGCCTTACGGCGACCTTCCGCAAGTCGGAGGAGAAGGTTGAGGACGGGAAGATGTGACTGATCGAGCCCTCGACGAGACTCACGGCATGCTCGCGCGTGCTGGCCTCATCCATCGGCGGCACTAGCATCGCGAACGCGGCCAGGGCCTGGAACCTATCAGTCCTACCTACCACTTGCGACCGTGCGTATGACACGGCGCCAGTCAGGTCCACCGGGTCGGATTCGATTCGCATCATACTCTCTATAGACGACTCCCGGCTCTCTTGGAGACGAATGCGGAGGTCGCGAGCGAGCTCTTCAAGCCCGTTTGCCACTCGGTAGGACCGCGGGATTGTGCGCAGGACTGCGATAGCCTTCTCGAGAAAGTGACCTTCAACCAGGGCGCCCGATTCCGGGTCAGCGTGGACTCGCGCGTCGGCCTCTGCAATATACGTGCGTGCGATCCGCTCCGTCGCGGCGCTTGCTGCCTGCGGGTCAGACCCGCCCAACCATGCGAGGGCTTCCCGCTCCAGGTGGCGGGACAGCCGCGGCTCCACCGAGATCGCTTCCGCCGCGAGCGCGAACAAGGCCTCAGGTATCTCGCGGCGCGCCTCCTGGTCGGCTCGACCGTGGAGCCGCAACGTCTCCGCGAGATCCACCGTAAGGAACCGGTCCGCGACCCCACCCTCCAGCACGCGCGCCGTGAGCGCCGTAGACATCTCAGCTAGGCGCGCCTGGCCGTCAGCGCCCCGCCGCGCCAGAAGAGCGAAAGCCCGAGTCCATGCGCCTTTCCCAGCACTGAACCAGACATCGCTTGTTAGCGGAGCCGCTCGATAGGCGTCGATAGCTCTGTCCATCATCGCGATGTCCGACCGATCTCCATACACCCATGCGACGTCGGCAACGCGCGCACGTAAGTCGTCGCGGCGGACTAGCGGAGCAATCTGTCCCAACAGCGCCACCTGCCCCGCACTCAAGTCTGCCGGCACGACGGTCCGCTTCCCGGCGAACTGCATCGCCGGGGCGAAGGGCGCTGACCAGTCATCAGGGTTGAGCATTGCCGATGACGCCATCGCCAACACCTGGAGCACTTGCTCCTTGAGTCCAGTCACGTCCGGGGCGGACGCCGCCGCCTGCAGATGCGTCGCCAAGGCTTCCGCAGGCTCGAACGGCTCATCTCGCGCGGCCGCTGCAAGCACTTCTTCCCACCACGTAGGATCGATGGGGTCGGCTTCCGGATTCAAGGCAGCCATCTCCGTTCGCTCGGCGCTCCCTGGTGGAGCACTCTAGCCAGCCGGCACACGTCGCCCACGGAATCGTGGGGCGGCGGCGAGCACCTACTCGCCGTCGGGCCACGCCTCTCCAGGTGGCCAAGGGTCCGGCAGTCCGAAATAGTGGCCTGCGCCGGTCGAGGCCTGGACCTCAACGAGTCTGTTGCCGACCAAGCCGAGCGTGTCGCACGGCAGCCCAACCACTTCGGGCAGCTCGTGGATCGGGTCGGGATGCCGCCACAGGGTCGTCTCCGCTCGCTGCACGTGGTATGGCATGAGTTGATTCACCACGAGAACCCCTGAGACGTTGCGGTGAGCCCACTCCGGGGGCGTGCCGAAGTAGCCGTCCGGCTGCCGCACTTCGCGGGTTACCGTCGAGCCGTCGGGTGCCTCGCCGATCTGCACGGCGACGTGCCCGTACATGGCGTTGCCGCTATGCCAGCGGTCCCTGTCGTGAATGTACGTGCCGACCGCGATGATGAACGGCGCGCCGAGGTCCCCGTACTCGTGGTGCTTCGTTGCCAGCGCCTTCTGGATTGCCGGGGCGTCATCGATGAAGCTGGCACCCGTATGGCCGTAGACACCAATCGCCCGATCGTTGGGCCGCGCCCCTCGAGCCTCGGGCTTCTTCGGAATCGCCCTGAAGGTGACCGCCCAGCCGTTGTGTTCCCATCGCCTCGTCGGCGCGGCGTCCGGATCCCACGGGGCATCGGGGTCAAGCTCTCCGAGCCAGCGCCGGAGGTCTGACCGAAGGCGCGCCGAGGCGGGCTGCGAGCTGCCCTCTTCGAGCCCGTCCAGCCACAGCATGAAGTTGGGGTCACCTAACCGGTTCACCGTGTCGAAGAGCACGGCTCGCCGCTGCGCCGCCGCCTTCGCGGCTGGAGTAGAGCCGGGCGCGATGGCCTCGATGAAGAGTCGGACGTCGTCTCGATGCGCCAGGAAGTCGGGGCGGCGGCCCGTACCCTCGACATCGGGGTGGATCGTGACTGTGTACCCGGCCCTGATGAGGCTCTCGTGCAGGTAGAGCTCGAGGAAAGCACTGCGGAACTGCTCATCGTCGCGGGACCGGAACCGCTGCCGCAGATCGTTGTACTCCTGCTCGCTTGGGATGCGCTCGAGCCACTCCTGCATGAGGACGCGAGGGTGCTCCCAGTAGTCACCTGCAATGCGGTTAAGGAACTCGAAGCTCGACTCCTGGTGGGTTGACGGCGTGGCGTCGGTTCGTTCGAAGTTGTCGAACAATGGTTGGCGTCCCTGCTCCATGCCAAGCAGCGTGCCAGCAACCGCCGACAGCGGTGGACCTCGCGTTGCTGCCGTGGTTACCGCCCATACGCCGCAGCGGTTGGCAAGCAGACAAGGACTCGGCGACGGGCAGCCCTATGAGGTGGCGCTGTCCGTCACCGTCCGTCCACGTCCTTGACAGGGCGCCCACGTCCTGAGACAAGTCGCTGACCATACGCTGACCACTGGCCCCAAACGGACACCGCGGCCCGGGCGCCGATGTCGCACTTCCGGCCGCTGACCTGCGATAACACTCTGTGCGCCTGGGCAGATTCGAACTGCCGACACCCGCTTTAGGAGAGCGGTGCTCTATCCCCTGAGCTACAGGCGCCCGAGGCCCGCGGGGAGGTCTCCGGCGAAAGTCGCGGTGCGGCTGCACGCGGCCAGGCAGCCACGCCTCCCTTGGATCTCGTGCGGCACCGATCGAGCCGTGGCTCGGCTTGGTGCGCGCCCAGCGTACCGGTGTGGGCGCTCAGGGCGGGCCTGCAGCCGCACCGCCGAGCGGTCACCAGGCGACCGCCCGGTCGAGCTGGCTCGCCGCGCACCGGAGTGGACGCAGGGCCGCGACAATCCCGGCCGCGACAATCCCGGCCGCGACCCCGGCTCAGCCTCTACCGTTGCCGCCATGCGGGTGGACGACGCGCAGCTGTCATCGCTCGAGGGAGCGCCGGGCGTGGCGATGAGCATGCTGGCGCCAGGGACGACCGCGGAGCTCGTCCGGGTGGACCTCGCGGTGCTCGACGCCGGCGCCTCGCTCCCGAAGCATCGCGCCGGGCGGGAGCAGCTGTTCCTCGTCGTCGCCGGACGCGGGCGCGTGGCGGGTGACGACGACGTCGAGCACCCGGTTCAAGCGGGTTCGGTGGTCCGATGGGCGGCGGGCGAGGAGCACACCTCGTGGGCCGACACCCAGATGACGGTGGTCATCGTCCAGCGGCGTGAAGCAGGCTGAGCCTGCTCAGCGACCACATGGGCCGGTCACGAGGCAGCCGCGCCGGTGACCGATGAGTGCCCAGCATCGGCAGCAGCTCCGCCGGCGATCGGCGGCGCCGCCGGCGGGGCCGGCACGAGCCGCCCCCGCACCAGCAGCACCACCGTCCCGACGACGAGCGCGAGCAGCAGTGCGGTCGCGACGACCACCATCACGACGGCCACGACGGCGACGGCCAGATCCGGCCCGGAGTGGGCGATCCGCAGGCCCGTGTTCGCCATCGCGGCGAACCCGAACGAGAACGCCCACAGCCCGGGCGTGAAGCCGGCGGCGAGCACCCAGCGCCACAGCCGCGCGAACAGCAGCAGCTGGAGCACGCCGTAGCCGAACAGGACGAGCGCGACGGCGTCGACCCGCCCGCCGTTGACGGAGAGGTACGCGTAGCAGGCGACGAACGCGGGGGCGAGCTGCACGCCGACGACCCCGCGGGCGGGCGGCGCCACCTCGGCGGCGGTGCGCAGGCGGTGGGTGATGAGCGGCTCGAGGGTGAGCCAGGAGACGACGCCGGCCCCGAGGAACAGGTAGCCGAGCTGCCGCTGCCCGGCGGCTCCGAGGCCGATCGCGCTGATGAAGTTCGCGGCGACGAACGGCAGGTAGAGCGCGGGGGTCGTGGCCTCCAGCGGCTGCGTTCCGGTCCACAGCGGCGCGCACCGGACGGCGACGAACACGAGCTGCCCGACGACGCCCAGCCACAGCAGCACCGTCGCCACGACGGGCACGTACGGGTCCACGCCGACCGAGACGAGCACCGCCCCGGCGGGCAGCAGGCTCACGAACGAGAACGTCGCGGGGTTGCGCCACTCGGCGACGACGCCGTCCCACGCCGTCGCGACCCGGTACGCGTAGATGGCAGCGAGCACCACCCACACGGCGCACCCGGCGAGCACGCCCGCCTCCCCCACCCAGTGCGGCACGAGCCCGATGCTCGCGCCGTACCGCCACGCGCTGCCGAGGCCGAAGACACCGAGGACCATGCCGAAGAAGCTCGCGGGGACGCGGTGCAGGGTGTGCACAGTGGGCTCTCTCGTCGGGCCCGGTGCGGGCGCCGGATGCGGGGTCGGCAGCGACGGTAACCCCGACGCGGGCAGCGGCGCCGGGTCGTTCGTCCGACGAACCGCCCCACCTTCATCCTGTCCACCGGTATCAGGGCCGGGCCACGATGGACATATCGGGCAGCACGCCATCACGCTCCAGCGAGGGGGCAGCGATGTGGCACGACCCGCGCGTCTGGGTGGCGATCTCCGCCGCCCACGGGGAGGTCTGGTCGTCGTCGGACGAGGACCTGGCCGACACCGGCCTGCCGAGCCTGCTCGCGGAGCGCCCCGGCCCGGGCGCCCGGCTCGGCGGCGGTCCGGCGATCGACGCCGTGGCGCGCGCGCAGCACCGCCTGCAGGAGACGCGGCAGTCGTTCGAGCAGCAGGTGCTCCCCGTGTTCGTGCGGGCGGACGACGAGGAGGGCCGCCGGCTCGTCGAGCACCTGCTCGTCTCCGCACCGGCCGAGACCGTCGAGGTGGTGCAGCTGACGCCGCTGGCCGCCCGACGACGCGAGTTCTCGCTGCCGCTGCGGGTCGCGACCGTCGGCGGGCACGCCGGGTCGCTCGTCGACGACCTCGCGGCCCGGCAGAACCCGTGGCTGGGCCAGGACCACCGCACGCCGCCGAGCAGGCGCAGCGACGGGATCCCCGACGAGGCGGACCCGCCCGACCTCCTCGTCGTCGACCCGTACTCCTGGCAGGAGGTGGACCCGTCCGTCGCCGCGCGCACCGGTCTCGTCGTGCTCGGCCGGTTCGACGACGACGAGGGCTCCGACGCCCCGGTCGACACGCGCGGGGCGCCCGCCGTGGTCGAGGTCCGCGGCGACTACGCCAGCGTCGTCGAGCTCGTCGACGCGCTGCTCTGGGCGCTCAGCCACGACCGCCCGCTGCACGACGCGGTCCACGACGCCCGCAGCCTCGTGGCGTACCGGGGGCTGCCGCCGCCCGCCGGCATCCGCCTGGCCGCCAACCCCGAGTCGGTGCACGCGCTGCGGCTGACCTCGGCGTGGAGCGAGCTCGAGCGGCGGTACCGCGAGGTGTCGAGCGCGTTCGGGTCGCTGTCGCGGCTCCCGGTCCAGGCGGACGGGGACGGCGGCGCCGGTGTGCTGCCGCTGCCCGGCCGGATCCCGGACCCGTGGTGGGAGCGCGCGCGGGAGGCGTCCGCGCCCGTCGCGGAGACGGACGTCTCCTGGATCACCTTCGAGCGCGAGAGCCGCGGCCTGTTCCCGCTCGAGGACCTGCGCACGCGCCTGGAGCGCGCCGAGGAGTTCATCCACGACGCGTCGCGCGACCCGTCCTACCAGGACCTCCTCGACGGCGAGGACCTCGAGGCCGCGCCGGTGCGGCTGCTGGAGGTCGGCGTCCGCGAGGTCGGGGGTGCCGGCGGCGCGCCCGCCTCCCCCGCCTACCTCGCGCCGAGCGCGGTGCTGCGCCCGCACACCCCGTACGACGTCGACGTGCAGATCGGCCCTGCGTGGGAGCAGAGCATCGTCGCGGGCGAGCGCCCGCCGGTCGACCCGCTGCTGCCCGACGACCGCGAAGGGCACGAGCTGCAGGTCCACGTGCTCAGCGACGCCGTGGACGTGCCGGAGCCGACGACGACGCTCTGGCTCCCACCGACGGGCGCCAGCCGCATCGCGACGCTCCGCATCGTCACGCGCTCGCTCGGGCCGACGTGGTTCCGCGTGCTCGTCCACCACCGCAACAACCTCGTCCAGACGATGCTCGTCACGGCCGAGGTCTCGACCGAGCCGCCGCGCGTCCCGCAGCACGGCGAGCCGGCCGTCGTCCCCGACGCGCCCGCGCGGCTCGTCGCGACCGTCGACCACGTCAACACCCACCGCTGGACCAACCTCGACGACCTGCCGGAGCGCGACGTCAGCCTCACGCTGAACGACGCCGCCGGCGCGCACCGGCTGTACGTGACGGCGGCCGGCCTGGCGGAGACCGTCGAGCTGACCGACACGGCGCTGGCCACCGGCGCCGACCAGGTGCGCCAGGCGCTCGCGGCGGTCGTCGAGTCGCCCGCCGACGCGGCGAACCTGCTCCCCCGGCTCGCGCGCGCCGGCAGCGAGCTCTACCTCGCGCTCGTCCAGCGCCTCGACGCGGCGGGGCAGATCAAGCTGCGGTCGCTGCTGGAGGACGAGGAGCGGACGATCCAGGTCGTCCGGGTCGACGTGCAGCAGGCGCTGCCGTGGACCGCCGTCTACGACTGGCCGGTGCCCGACGAGATCTTCGGGCAGCCCGACCCGCCCGGCTGCCTCGGCACCGTCGGCGGGCAGCCGTGCACGCACGACGGCTCGACCGACGACGTCTGCATCCGCGGCTTCTGGTCGGTCCGGCACCTGCTGGAGGAGATCCTCGGCGACACGGAGACCCGGGACCGCTCGCTGCGGGTGCCGGTCTCGACGACGGGCACGCTCGTCGCCGCGGGCGTCACCGACCCCGCGCTCGCCACACTCACGCAGCGCCTCCAGACGCTCTTCGCCACCGCCCCGCACGACCTGCCGGGCGCGACGACGAGCCTCATGGAGCGGATGTTCGCGCCGGACCACGCCGGGCTCGTCGTGCTCCTCGGGCCGAGCTACGGCCAGGACATCGAGATCCAGGGCCAGCCGCGCTCGCAGCGGATCGCCCTCACCGTCGCGGAGAAGTGGCTCACCCAGCGCGGGCTCACGCAGGCGTACCTGCGCACCACCCGGCCGTGGGACACCTCCGGGCCGCTCGTCGTGCTGCTCTCGTGCAGCGCGGCCGCGACGAGCCCGCGCGACCTCACCAGCATCGTCGGCGCGCTGCACGCCGCCTCCGCCGGCGCCCTCGTCGGCGCCGAGGTCGACCTGCACGCCGACCTCGCCGCCGACTTCACCGCCCGCCTGCTCGAGGCGATGCGCCCCGCCGACGGCAGCGCCGGCCTGACGCTCGCCCAGGCGGTCCGGGCCACCCGGCTCGCCTACGCACAGCAAGGAGATCTCCGTGGCATGGTCTTCGACGCCTTCGGCCCGGCCGACCTCGTCCTCGCCTGAGCGCCGCCGCGTGCGGCTCGCCGCGAGCCTCGCGCTCGGGGCGGGGCTCGTCGTCGGCGCCGTCGCGCCCGCGCACGCCGCGGACGACGACCTCGTGACGCTCGGCGGCACGACCTCGGCGACGCTGCCGGCGGTCGAGGTCGCCTCCGCGCGCTTCCCCGTCGTCCCCACCGACCCGAAGGCGGTGCTCACGCCCGAGGTCGTCAGCATCACCTCCGACGGGTTCGAGGTGGTCGCCCCCTCGGCGGTCACCGCGCGGTACGACGACTCGACGCCCGCGCTCGTCCTGGAGGTGCGCACCGACGAGCTGCCGGACGTCGCCACCTACGCGGTCACCGTGCGGCTGACGGCCGCCGGCGGGCAGCGGCAGGCCGTCACGGTGTCGCTCGTGCGCCCGGCCGCGACGCTCACCGTGCCGGCCACGACGACCTGGACCCGCACGACGCCGCTGTGCCTCGGCACGGCCTGCCTCGGGGACATCCCCTGGCTCGGCACGCCCGCCGACCAGCCGCCGCTCGTCGTCTCCACCGGCGCCGACAGCCGCGTGCTCGACCTGCGCGCCCGGCCGCCGCAGGGCGACGCGCCGCGGCTCGAGATCGGCGCCCCGAAACAGGGCACCCTCCCGCTCGGCCCGGACGAGGACGTCACGCTCCCGTACTCCGCGGGCCCGGCGGCGCCCGGGTCGGTGGAGCGGACCGCGACGCTCGTCTCCGACCAGGTCGGCACCACCACCCCTGTCGCCGTCACCGTGGTGACCCGCCGCCCGAACACGCTCATCGGCCTGGTCCTGCTGGGCGGCGCGCTGCTGGGCTGGCTCGTCCGCCGCGCACTCCCGCTCTCGGCTCGGCGCGCTGAACACCTCCGCGCACGCTCGACTCTCGAGGACTGGCTCACGGACACCGCCACGGCCTACGACGACCGCGCTGTGAGAGCAGCCATCCAGAAGGCCCGCATCGACCTGGGCGACCGCACGGACGCGAGATCGATCGCGACCGCCGAGACGACCGTCCGCGACGCGCTCACGTCGTTGGAGGAGCGCCTGTCGGCGCGAGCCAAGGAGGCGGACGCTCTGGCGATCGCTGCCCGTCCGCGCGCGGGCCTGGAAGGGCTCGACGACCAGCTCGCCGCGGTCCGCGCGTCCGTCGAGTCCGCTCGGGCCGCGATCGCGGGGCTTCGCGGCGACGACGCTGACCGGGAGATCGGGAGAGCGACGGATGCCCTGCGTCGGCTGGTGCAGGGAGCGGGCGGCGCGAGCAAGGCGTCTCTCACCGAGCTCGCCCGAGAGCTCGCAGGAAAGACCGAGGGCGCCGAAGGTGCACTCGCGCAGCTGGTCGCGGCGCAGCTCCAGGCCCCCGCCGCGCAAGCGCCTGACTCTGACGTCGAGCAGATCAACGTCTACCTCGACGGGCTCTCTGTCGCGTCGCGGCTCGCGACGCTCGACGACGCGGTGCGCGCGGTCGCAGCCGAGGCCGCTGCGGCGTACCGGGGCCTCGGCCAACGGACGCCCATGATCACCGCACCAGCGATCGACGAGGCGGCGCACGCGCTGGACGACGCCGTCACCCAGGGCACCGCGGCCTCGACGGCACCGATCCTGCGCCAGCTGCACGAGGCGTACGCGGCGGTCGCGACGCAGCTCGGGAACGGCATCCCGGAGCGCGTCACGCGCGGCGACGTCGCTGCGCTCATCTCCGAGCACCTCGCCGGCCGCGCCGACACCGAGGACGAGGTCTCGGTGCCGCCGGAACCG
>Ga0180221_1002524_pt1 | contig 10518 bp, 5 predicted proteins | sample eDN5th37CKraftMG_FD_151339 | JGI IMG/M metagenome (GOLD analysis project Ga0180221, IMG submission 151339) | Enriched Miracle-Growth compost microbial communities from Emeryville, California, USA - eDNA 5th pass 37_C Kraft MG (version 2) (version 2) ...
AGCGTGAAGCGCGCCAGCCCATAGCCGATCAGGAAGATGCCGACGAGCTTGCCCGGCTCGTAGCGTGCCTTCGTCTTCCAGAAGGCGAACCACAGAATCGCGAACAGGATGATGCCTTCCAGCCCGGCTTCGTAAAGCTGGCTCGGATGGCGCGGTATGCCGTCGCCCGTGCCGGGGAAGATGACCGCCCAGGGCACGTCGGTCGGCCGCCCCCACAGCTCGCCGTTCACGAAATTAGCGATTCGGCCAAAGAACAGGCCGAAGGGCACGCAGCAGGCGATATAATCGTGGATGCGCAACCAGGAGAGGCCGTTCTTCCGCGCCAGGAAGAAGATCGCGGCGCTGACGCCTACCGCGCCGCCATGAAAGGACATGCCGCCCTGCCACAACTTCAGCACGTCGACGGGGTGGCGGAACATCGCCGGATCGTAGAAGATCGCATAGCCCAGCCGGCCGCCGATCAATATGCCGAGCGTCGCGTAGAAGACGAAGTCGTCGGCATGGCGCCGCGCCATCGGCGCGCCTGGCTGATCAAGCAGCTTCAGCAGATACCACCAGCCGATCAGGATGCCCGCTATATAGGCGAGCGAATACCATTTGATCTGGAAGAAGCCGAGCGACAGCGCCACGGGCGAGAGGTGCAGGTCCTCGAAACGGATGGCCGATGCGGCGTCTGCAAGAAGGGGCAGGATCAAGACGGGTTCCCCGGAAATTTGCCTCTTCAATAAAGGCGCGGAAAGGAAACGCAAAGGGCGTCTGGCGCGGCCGGGGGCTGGCGCTTGGCCGCCTTGCTCCCTATCCACGATCCGGCGATGGCAGAGCGGAAGCAACAGACGTGGGGATAAGCCGCAGGCAGGTTCTGGTCGGCGGTGGCGCGGGCGTGGGCTTGCTGCTCGCCTGGGAATTATGGCCGCGCCATTATGCTCCGAATCTGGTCGCCTCCCCCGGCGAGACGATCTTCAACGCCTTCCTCAAGATCGGGGAGGATGGCCGCGTCGCTATTATCGCCTGCCAGTCCGAAATGGGGCAAGGCGCATGGACCGCTTTGTCGCAGATGCTGGCCGACGAACTGGGCGCGGACTGGCGCACCGTCGCGGTCGAGCCGGCGCCGATCAATCCCCTCTACGCCAACGATTTCCTGGCGCACGCGAGGGGCGACGCTGTCTTGCCCGGTTTCCTGCGGGGTGTCAGCGGCTGGGTGGCGCATGAGCAGGGGACACGCACCGCGACGATGATCACCGGCGGATCGACGACGGTGCGCGGTTTCGAGGCGCGCTATCGCGAGGCGGGCGCGCTCGCGCGGGCGTTGTTATGCAAAGCGGCGGGCAAGCGCTGGGACGCCGCCTGGGATGCTTGCGATACCGCCGACGGCTTCGTCACCCATGGCGACGACAGGCTGCGCTTCGGCGATCTTGCGGCCGAGGCGGCGGCGCTCGCCCCGCCCGACGACGTGCCGCTGCGCGCGGTGGGGGCGGGCGGTCTGTCGGGCACGCCGCAGCCGCGCCTCGATCTGCCGTCGAAGGTTGATGGATCGGCGCGTTTCGCCGCCGACGTGCGCCTGCCCGACATGGTCTATGCCGCCGTCCGCCACGGCCCTTATGGCGATACGCGGTTGAAGCAGGCGGACGAGGCGGCGGCGCGTCCGATTCCGGGCATGTTGGCGGTGGCGAGTAACCCCAGCTGGATTGCGGCTGTCGCCACGAACTGGTGGGCGGCCAATCGCGCGCTCGACGCGATCCGGCCGGTCTTCGCGACGCGCGGCCCCCTACCCGATACCGCCTCGATCGCCGCCTCGCTCAAGCAGGCGCTCCACGCGAAGGGCAAGCGCTTTGCAGGCCACGGCGATGTCGCCGCCGCGCTCGCCGGTCCGCAAGTCCACCGCGCGGAGTATGAAGTGCCCGTTGCGCTCCATGCCGCGGTCGAGCCACTCGCCGCCACGGCGCGGATCACGGGCGACAGGCTCGAACTGTGGGTGCCGACGCAGGCACCGGTGCTGGCGCGCGCCGCAGCCGCGCGCGCGATCGGCTTTGCCGAAAATCAGGTGACGGTCTTTCCGATGTTCATCGGTGGCGGTTACGGTCGCAACTTCGAAACGGACGCTGCCGTGCAGGCCGCGATCCTCGCCAGACAGATGAAGCGCCCCGTGCAGGTCATCTGGTCGCGGGTCGAGGAGACGCGGCGCGATCCCGCCCGCCCGCCCGCGCTGGCACGGATGGCGGCGACGCTCGGCAAGAACGGGGTCGCCGCTTGGGACGCGCGCATCGCCGCGCCCGCGACAGCGGCGGAACTGGAACGACGGCTCAGGGGCGAAAGCGACGGGCAGGACCGGGCCGATGCGGCGGCCGTCTCGGGCGCGACGCCGCCTTATGCGATTCCGGCCTTTTCGATAACGCATCATCCCGTCGATATTGGCATTCCTACCGGCTATTGGCGCTCAGCGGCGGACAGCTACACCTGCTTCTTCACCGAAGCCTTTCTCGACGAACTCGCGGCGACGGCCGGGGTTGAGCCGCTCTCCTTCCGCATGCAGATGCTGGGCGGCCAGCCGCGCCTCGCGCATTGCCTGACGACGGTGACGGCGCTGGGAGACTGGGACGGCGGCGTCGCCGGCAGCGGGCAGGGCATCGCTGCCTATAGCGGGCTCGGCAGCCATATCGCCGTGCTGGCCGAGGCGCATGTCGAGAAGGGGGGTGGGATCGCCGTCGATCGGCTGTTCGCGGTCGCTGACGTCGGCCGCGTGGTCAATCCCGACCTCGTACGCCAGCAACTGGAGGGCGGCCTGATCTGGGGTTTGGCCGCGGCACTCGGCTCGACCACCGGTTTCACCGCCGGCATGGCGGACGCGCGCGGCTTCGATACGCTGGCGCTGCCGACACTCGCCACCACGCCCGAGATTCGTGTCGAGCTGGTGGAGAGCCGCGACGCGCCCGGCGGGGCGAGCGAACTGGCGGTCCCGCCGGTCGCTCCCGCGATCGCCAATGCATTGTTCAGCGCGACGGGCCGGCGCTTCCGCCGCCTGCCGCTCGATGGGAGCGAGGTGTGATCCCGTCCGATCATCCGCCGGTGCCGCCGCGCAAGCTGGGCGTGCTGCTCGTCAATCTCGGCACGCCCGATGCCGCCGAGGCGAAGGCGGTGCGCCGCTATTTGCGCGAATTCCTGTCGGACAGGCGCGTGATCGAGATTCCGCCCTTGCTGTGGCAGCCGATCCTGCGCGGCATCGTGCTGAGGACGCGACCGCGCCGCTCTGCCCATGCCTATAGCCTTGTCTGGCGCGAGGACGGCTCCCCGCTCGCCGCGATCACGCAAGCGCAGGCACGTGCGTTGCAGGGAGCGTTCGGGCCGGACGTGATCGTTGATCATGCGATGCGCTACGGCGCGCCGGCGATTGGGGAGAGACTGCGAGCGCTGAAGGCGGCCGGATGCGATCGTATTCTCCTCGCGCCGCTCTATCCGCAATATTGCGCAGCGACGACCGCCACTGCCAACGACGTCGCCTTCGCCGCGCTCGCCGGGATGCGCTGGCAGCCCGCGCTGCGCACGCTGCCGCCTTATTATGACGATCCCGCCTATATCGCCGCGCTCGCCGCCTCGATCGGCCAGCATCTCGACGCGCTTGATTTCGTGCCTGAAGCAATCCTCGCGAGCTTCCATGGCATGCCGCAGCGTACGCTTGCGCTCGGCGATCCCTATCATTGCCATTGCCGCAAAACCGCACGTCTGCTGGGCGAGGCGCTGCGTGACTTGCCCGGGGGGCGCGACCTGCTCGTCTCCTTCCAGTCGCGCTTCGGCCGTGCCAAATGGCTTGAACCGGCGACCGCTGACATGTTGGCGAAGCTGCCGGGGCAAGGGGTGACGCGCCTTGCTGTCGTCGCGCCCGGCTTCTCGGCCGACTGCCTCGAAACGCTGGAGGAAATCGCGTTGCGCGGGCGCGACACCTTTCTCGCGGCGGGTGGCCGCTCCTTCGCTTATCTGCCCTGTCTCAACGAAAGTGCGCTTGGCATCGCTATGCTGCACGAATTGATCGGGCGGGAGCTTGAAGGCTGGATCGTACATCCTACTCTTGGGGTGAGCGAGGAGGGCCCCCAATGCCGAGAGTAGCGATCGTCACCGGTGGTACGCGTGGAATAGGCGAAGCGATCAGCGTCGCGCTCAAGGCGAAGGGCGTCACCGTCGCCGCCAACTATGCCGGCAATGTCGATCGCGCGGAGGCATTCACCGAACGCACCGGTATCCCCGCCTTCGCATGGGATGTCGCCGATCATGCCGCATGCAAGGCAGGCGTCGCTGCGGTCGAGGCCGAGCTGGGGCCGATCGACATTCTCGTCAACAATGCCGGCATCACCCGCGACGCGACGATGGCGCGGATGGATTGGCAATCGTGGCAGGACGTGATCGACACCAATCTCGGCGGCTGCTTCAACATGGCGCATGCGGTCTTCCCCGGCATGGCCGCACGCGGCTTCGGGCGGATCGTCAACATCGGCTCGATCAATGGGCAGGCGGGCCAATATGGCCAGGTGAACTATGCTGCCGCGAAATCTGGCATCCACGGCTTCACCAAGGCACTGGCGCAGGAAGGCGCGCGCAAGGGCGTCACCGTGAATGCGATCGCGCCCGGCTATATCGATACCGATATGGTCGCGGCCGTCCCGTCGGAAGTGCTGGCGAAGATCGTCGCGCGCGTCCCCGTCGGCCGGCTCGGCCATGCGGACGAGATCGCGCGCGGCGTCGTCTTCCTCGCCGATGACGATGCGGGCTTCATCACCGGCTCCACGCTGTCGATCAACGGCGGCCAGCATATGTATTGAGAGGCAAGCGCATGGGCGGCCCCGTCAAGCGTTCGGTGATGATCGCTGGCCACGCCACCTCGATCAGCCTCGAACCGATCTTCTGGGACGCGCTGGCCGAAGCGGCGGTGGCCGAGGCCGTCCCCCTCAACGCCCTCGTTGCCCGCATCGACGCCACCCGTGCCGCCTTGCCCGATCCCCCCAACCTCGCCAGCGCGCTGCGCGTTTGGCTCTTCGAGCGGGCGCGGGGGCAGCCGGGGCGTGAGCCCGACGGACAGAAAGCACCCAAACCTGTCGTTCCAAGTGACCGCTCGATCACGGGCGATGCTCAAAAGCAGTCGGCCCGCTGTCCACCATGAGGTGCCATGAACCATCGGCATCGCCGGCCCGCGCGCTTTCTGCCCCTCCCGGTGAAAGCCGGGGCCCATGGACGCGGCTCACATTACGATCGATTCACCGTCCATAGATTTCGGCTTTCGCCGAAATGACGAGAGCGAGCGTCCTTGTTTGGATCATTCCTACGTCGCGACGGCCCGACGTCGAGGATCGATCTGCGCTAATCCGAAAGCAGCGCGCGCGCCTGGCTGGCGATGCGGGCGAGCATGGCGGCGCTGGGTGTCGACGAGGCGCGTGCGCGATCGATAAGCGTGCGGAAGCGGGTGAGGGCGGCGGCGTGTGCGGCGATCCAGCTCTCGATCCTCGCGCGGGGATCGCCTTTGCCCGCGCGTTCGAGGAAATCGAGGCGGAGTTGCTCGAAATCGCGCAGCAAATCGGCGATGAGCAGCCGTTCCCATGGATCGGCGGGCATGAAGGCGAGCGCCGCTGTCTTCGCCCAATCCAGCCCCATCGCCTCGCCCAGTCGGTTATAGGCGGCGATTGCGGTACGTTCGTCGATATTGAGCGCCAGCGCCAGCTCGGCGATGCCGACGGCGCCGTCGAGTGCCTCCAACGCGGCAACCTGCGCGGCAAGATCACCCTTGCTGTTGCGTCGCGCCAGCCGGCCGATGCCCGGCCCCAGCCGCCCGGCAATCTCGCCGGGCTTCGCGTCCGCCTTGCTTGCCCGCGCGAGATCGGCGACGTGGAGGCGCACGGCGGCGGCGGCCCGGTTGAGCAGGGAAAGCCGCTCGCCCTCTTCCATCGTCGCTGTCTCGATGCCGTGCCACAAGGCGTCGAGATCGTAGATCGCTTCCGCCGCGAAATAGCAGGCGGCGATGTGGGCGAGTGAGGTGCCGCCTTCCTCCGCCAGTTCGAACGGTGCGACGATGCCCAGCCGGTTGACGAGCCGGTTCGCCATCGCCGTCGCGACGATCTCGCCGCGCAGCCGGTGGGCGAGCAGGGCGGGGCGGAATGTCTCCTGCATCGCCGCGGGGAAATGGGCGAGGAGTAGCGGTTCCAGGCTCGGGCAGGCGACAATGTCGCTCCGCTCGATCGCTTCCTGCAAGGCGAGCTTGCCGTGGCTCAGCAGCACCGCGAGCTCGGGCCGGGTGAGACCATGCCCGTCCTGCGCGCGGCGCAGCAATTCCTTATTGCCCACCAACCCCTCGACCGCGCGGTCGAGTCGGCCCGAGGCCTCCAATATCTCGATCACGCGCACCTGCGTCGGCAGCGCGCCCGCGCCGCCGCGTTCGGCGAGCGAGAGCGCGAGCGTCTGCAGGCGATTGTCTTCCAGCACGAGCGCGGCGACATCCTCAGTCATGCTCGCCAGCAGCGCGTTGCGCTTGTCGAAGTCCAGCCGCCCCTCGCGCATCTCGCGGTTGAGCGGGATCTTGATGTTCACCTCGTTGTCCGAACAGTCGACGCCCGCCGAATTGTCGATGAAGTCGGTGTTGATCCGCCCGCCGGCGAGCGCCACGGCGATGCGCCCCTGCTGCGTCACGCCCAGATTGGCGCCCTCGCCCACCACTTTCGCGCGCACGTCCTCGCCGTCGACGCGGTGCGCGTCATTGGCATGGTCGCCCACGTCGTTGCTCTGCGCACGCGCCTTCACATAGGTGCCGATCCCGCCGAACCAGAGCAGGTCGACTGGCGCTTTCAGGATCGCCGCAATCAGGCTCGAGGGATCGAGTGTTTCGGCCTCGATCCCCAGCCGCCCGCGTATCTCGGGTGAGAGCGGGATCGCTTTCTGCGTGCGCGGGAAGACGCCGCCGCCCGGCGAGATCAGCTTCGGCGCATAATCGGCCCAGGATGAGCGCGGCAGATCGAACAGCCGCTTGCGCTCGGCCCAGGCCTTCGCCGGATCGGGATCGGGGTCGAGGAAGATGTGGCGATGGTCGAACGCGGCGATCAGCTTCAGGCTTTTCGACAGTAGCATGCCGTTGCCGAACACATCGCCCGACATGTCGCCGCAGCCGACGACGGTGACGGGGTCGCGCGTCACGTCCACGCCCATTTCGGCGAAATGGCGCGTCACCGATATCCACGCGCCGCGCGCGGTGATCCCCATCTCCTTGTGATCGTAGCCGTGGCTGCCGCCGCTGGCGAAGGCGTCGCCCAGCCAGAATCCCTGGTCCAGCGCAATCGCGTTGGCCACGTCGGAAAAGGCGGCGGTCCCCTTGTCGGCGGCGACGACGAAATAGGGATCGTCCTCGTCGCGAATCACGACGCCCTGCGGGTGGACCACCTTCTCCTCGACGATATTGTCGGTGAGCGAGAGCAGCGCGCGGATGAAGATGCGGTAACTCTCGGTACCCTCCGCCAGCCAGGCGTCGCGATCGGCGGCGCTCGGCAACTGCTTGGGATAGAAGCCGCCCTTCGCGCCCGTCGGCACGATCACGGCGTTCTTCACGACCTGCGCCTTCATCAGCCCCAATATCTCGGTGCGGAAATCGTCCCGTCGGTCGGACCAGCGCAGCCCGCCGCGCGCGACCGGCCCACCGCGCAGGTGGACGCCCTCGACGCGCGGCGAATAGACCCAGATCTCGCGCCACGGCCGTGGCGCGGGCAGGCCGGGAATGCGGCCCGAATCGAGCTTGAAGGCCAGCGCCTCTTCGCCCGAGGTCGCGAAGGCGTTGGTCCTGAGACATGCCGACACCACCGCGTAGAGCCGGCGCAGGATGCGATCGTCGTCGATCGCGGAAACGCCGGCCAGTGCCTCCTCTACCGCTTTCTCCCCGGCCTCGGCCGCTTTCGCCCCGCCGCGCCGGGGGTCGTGCTGCGCGACGAACAGGTCGGCGATCCGCCGCGCCGCGATCGGCGCGCGCCGGAGGGCCGAGGCGACGGTATCGAGGCCGTAGCTCAGCCCCGTCTGCCGCAGATAGCGAAACCAGGCGCGGAACAGCACGATCGTTGCGGGCGGCAGGCTGGCGGCGATGACGAGTTGGTTGAACGCATCATTCTCCGCCCGGCCTTCCAGCACGGCGGCGATCGCCTGCTCGGCAATGTCGGCCTGCGCCAGCAGCGCGTCGGGATCGCCCTCGCCGCTCAATTCCAGCAGATAATCGTGGATATAGCCCAGCCGCCCGCCATCGAGCGGCGTCGGATTTTCCTCCAGCACGCGAAAGCCGAAATTTTCCAGCACCGGCACCGCGTCGGACAGCGGAATGAAGCCGCCCAGCCGGTAGGTCTTGAGGTGGAGCCGGCCATCGCCGTCGTCCTCGGCGCGGTAAAGCCGCGCGCTCCGCCGCTCGCTGGTGTCGAGCGCGTGGAGCCGCGCCATGTCGCGCGCGGCTTCCTCGGGGGCGTAACGGCCGCGATAGGCCAGCGGGAAAGCCGCCGCATAAGCGAGCACGAGCCGCGCCGCCTGCGTCGCCCCCATCATCCCGGCCAGCGCCGCCTCCACGGCGGGCACCCAGCCGCGCACCATCGCCTCCAACCGCTTGTCGAGCGCGGCCGCGTCGGGCAGCGCGCCGCCTTCGGGCAGGTCCAGCATGTAGCGGATGAGCGCGAGGCCGCTGTCGCCCAGATCGATCGCCCAGCCGACCAGCTTCGCGTGCGCCGCTTCCTCCAGCATCGCGCCGATCGCCGTCCGCCGCGCGGTGGAAAGCTCGTCGCGCGGCAGCCAGGCGAAGGCGAAAAGATGGCGGTTGAGCGCGCCAGGTGCGAGGATCAGCTTCGGGCGCGGCCGGTCGGCCAGCGACATGGCGGTCAGCGCAAGCTGCTCGATCGCGGCGAAGGGCAGCGCGACCAGCAGGTCGTGCGGCAGGATGGAGAGCGCGTGGCGCAGCGCCTTGCCTGCATGGCCTGCCGGATCGAAGCCGTATTTCTCCTCGATCGCGGTCAGCCTCGCGCGCAGGATCGGCACCTTACCCGACGATGCCGCAAGCGCGGCGCTCGTCCACAGGCCGGCGTGGATCGCCACCGCCTCGATCCCACCTGCTCCGCGCACCGGCAGCACCAGCATGTCCATCGGCGCGCGGCGATGCACGGTGGAGAGGTGATCGGCCTTCATCACTAGCGGCGCCTCGCCGCCGGCCTCGAACCATGCGATCGCCGCCGCGCGCGCCGCCCCGCTCCACATCGCGCGATCGTCGGCCAACAGGCCGAGTCCGTCTCGCATTGTGCCGTCGCGCGCCTCGATCCGGTGGCCTAGCAGGGTGAAGTGGCGATCGACGAGCCAGCGCAGCAGCGCCGCGCCCTCGCCGTCAGGCAGCGCCTCGGCGGCGTCGCGCATCTCGATCTGAAGGCGCGGCCAGTCGCCCACCGCCGCGCGCACGTCGGCAAGGACGGTACGCAGCTCGTCAATCAGCTTGCGCCGCAGCTTCGCGTCGGCGCGGTCCATCTCGACATAAATCATCGATTCGCGCCGCGCGCCGCTCGTCCCGGCGGGCAGCAGCGCGGCCAGCCGGCCGGCTTCGTCGCGGCGCACCGCGAGGACGGGATGGAGCAGGCGGTGGATATCGAGCCCCAACGCGCCGATCAGCGCCGCGATCGAATCGACCAGGAAGGGCATGTCATCATTGATAACGGCCAGTCGCGTGCGGCGCGCGCCCTCGGCGTCGGTGATCGATTCGGCGGTGATCGCCGGCCGGCCGGCCTCCCGCTCGGCCGCCACATCGGCCAGGAAGATCGCCGCAGCCTCGCGCGCCTCGGCGTCCATCCCATCGGTCTCGCCGGGTAGCGCGCCACTCAGCAGCGCGGCCGCGAAAGCACCGCGAAAATTCTCGCCTGCATCGGACGAAAGGCTTCGCGTTGCCATCGAATACTCCTTTTGTGCCGCCGTCACCGGGCGTTCTAACCATCATCCATCATGCCGGCTTGCGAGCAAGCTTGCGCAGGTCCTTTTGCTATCGCTTCACGGTAAATCTTCATTCGACTCACCGCGCCCCGCTCTCCTCCCGCCATTTTGAGCGAAAGCGGAAAGCCATCCGCATCGTCGTACAGCGCGTCGCCTTTGTGGATTCCCGTCTCCAGGCGAATGACGATGGAAGTTTGGCGAGTTCTGCTTGTACGAAGAAATGAAGGGCACGCATTACAGGCTCAATTTAGCCTGCAATCTGCTGCACTTCAACGAAAGAACCCATCTGGTTTATTTTCCTGCGTGGCGCAGCGCGCGATCGACCGTCGCGGCATCCGTCACCGGCGCCAGAAGTGCGATCGATCCATCGGGTTCACGCCGCGCGACAAGCAGCAGCAATCCGTCCTCGCCGGCACGCGCCGCCCAGCCGCCTTCGCCCGCTGGCGCTGGCAGCACTGCCTCCGCCCTAGCTGCGCGCCAGCGCGCCCGTGTCGCGGTGCGACTGGGAGGCGTCGCGATGGCGCTTGTTGTTCGGTCGTTGGCGGCATTCTTGCCGAA
>Ga0180221_1002526_pt1 | contig 10513 bp, 8 predicted proteins | sample eDN5th37CKraftMG_FD_151339 | JGI IMG/M metagenome (GOLD analysis project Ga0180221, IMG submission 151339) | Enriched Miracle-Growth compost microbial communities from Emeryville, California, USA - eDNA 5th pass 37_C Kraft MG (version 2) (version 2) ...
CCGCGTCGTGCCCCGCGCATCAAAAAAGGCCGCCGGGCGCAGATCGGGCAGCGGCCTTTTTCGTTTCTGTTCTTTCCGCTTCGTTCGATTGATGCCGGTTTCGCCAGCTGCCGCCGGCGGCTCGATCCGCGCTATTTCTTCACCGGCGCTGCGGGAGTCGTTCCGGTCGCAACCGCATCGGCCGCAACCGGCGTTGCGCCGGGGCTGTCGATGACGACGCGGCATTCGGCGGGAAGCTGATCCATGGTGATGCGCCGACGCTCGCTCGGCGGCACCCACTTCTTCTCCGCTTCCTGCTTCGGCTTGGGCTTCGGTTTCAGCGAAGCTTCGACGCTCTTCAGCCAGTTTGTCAGCTCCGCGCCACATCCATCGTCGTTCTTCACGGGCGGTTGTGCTTCGCAGCCGCCGTTCGGGCAGCCGATGCGGATGTGGAAGTGATAGTAGTGCCCCCAGATGGGCCGCACCTTGTCGAGCCAGGCGCGGTCCTTGCCGGCGGCTTGGCAGAGTGCCTTCTTGATCGCGGGATGCACGAACACGCGCTCCACCGCGGAATACGACGCGGCGCGTTTGATGAGCGCGACGTGCGCGGGCGTGAAGACCTTCGGGTCGACGGCAAGGCTCGTCTTGTCGAGCATCGATGTCGCGGCAATCTCCTCGCGCTCCTTGCGCGTCAGGACGCGATCGGGCATGGGCGTCAGCCAGATATCGGCGTCGAGCCCGACCTGATGGCTGGCGTGACCGCTCACCATGGGGCCGCCGCGCGGCTGGGAGATATCGCCGACCAGCAGACCGTTCCAGCCATCCTGCTTGGCCTCCGCACCGAGCCGCTGCAGAAGCTTGATCAATTTCGGATGGCCCCAGGCACGGTTGCGGGACAGCCGCATCGCCTGCCAGTTGGGCCCAGTGTCCGCCAGGTGCGCGGCGCCCGAGAGGCAGCCCTTCGCGTACCAGCCGATGGCACGCGGCGTGAGGTCGGCGGCGGTCTTCGCCTTGCCGAACAGATCCTTGGCGAGAATTTTGGGCGGTTCGTCCTTTTTCGCGACCGCTTTGGATTTAGGCTCGGGCGCGGGTACCGCGTTCGATCGCTTCGCTGCGACGGGGGCAGGCGCTTTGACGGCCGGCGCGTTGTGCTTGGGTTCGGCGGAAGCCGCATACGGGATCGCAAGCAGCGATCCGATCAGGCATAGCGTATGGGTGCGTTTCATAGCTCCCCCTAAGCAACGTTCAGGCCATACGCGTTCGGTACGGCTAAAAAGCGATCCTCGAGGATACCGGCGAATTAACCACGCGAATATGCATAGGCGGTTGAACGTGGCCAACTTTCTAACAGAAGGTTCGCCGGAAGCACATACCCACGTGTTGCTGGCGCATGGCGCGGGTGCGCCTATGGACAGTCCGTTCCTCAACGGCATGGGACGCCTACTGACCGATCGTGGACTGCGTGTATCGCGATTCGAGTTCGAATATATGGCGATGCGACGGGACGGAGGCAAACGCCGTCCGCCACCACGCGTCGAGACATTGATTCCGGAATATCGGCGTGCGGTTGAGGAACTGCGCGCGGCGGAAGACGCGCAACCGCAGGGCCGGCTGATCATCGGCGGCAAGTCGATGGGTGGACGGGTGGCGAGCCTCGTTGCGGACGAGCTGTTCTCGCTGGGGATGATCGATGGCCTCGTCTGCCTCGGCTATCCGTTCCATCCGCCGAACAAGCCGGACGTCCTGCGCACTGCACATCTCTCCGATTTACGATGCCCCGCGCTGATCGTGCAGGGGGAACGCGACCCGTTCGGAACGCGTGCCGAGATCACGGGCGAAGAACCGACCGGCACGGAGGCGTCGCCGAATGCTCTGCGCGCAGGCGCGTCGACCTCAAAGGGATATGAGCTTTCTCCCGCGATACGCTTTGCATGGATCCCTACGGGCGATCATGACTTCCGTCCACGCGCGGGCAGCGGCTTCACGCGGGCTGGAAATCTCACCCTCGCGGCCGATGCGGTGGCGGCATTTGCAGGCGATATCGCCTAGAGCCGTTCCGACTTTCAAATCGCCCCAGCGTCTCGAACGCTCTTGTGTTTGCGTCGCCGAAAGGCCGATAGCTCCATTTGCGGAAGCACTCCATCTCGCGTGCTTCCCATCGGAAAACCAGTGCCCACTTTTCCGGAAGCACTCCATCTCGCGTGCTTCCCATCGGAAAACCGGTGCCCACTTTTCCGGAAGCACTCCATCTCGCGTGCTTCCCATCGGAAAACCGGTGCCCACTTTTCCGGAAGCACTCCATCTCGCGTGCTTCCCATCGGAAAACCGGTGCCCACTTTTCCGGAAGCACGCGGGCTGAAAAGCCGAAGGCGCCCCGCCATTGGCGGGACGCCTTCTAAAGCACGGCGCTTTTTTTTGATTAGACCGATGATTGACGCTTCGGACTGATAGGGTCCGAAGCGATCATGGTCTAGACCTCAATCAAGGCTCCGGAAGCTTTGCGCCCGGTTACGCTTTCGCGATCAGTCGTCGTCGTTCTTTTTCTTCTTCTTCCGGTCGACGACACGCTCACCGAGCTTGGCTTTGATGTTCTCGATGCCATCCTTGAAGATGCCGTCGATGGTGCTGCGTGCCTCTTTGTCATCCTTGCCGTCAGCGGCGTCATAGGTTGCGGCCCAGACGATGTTGACCTCGTCGAGGTCGTCGTCATCGGGGGTAACCGAGAACTGCGCGGTGTAGTTCTTTACCGGCAGCGGGCTCTCGACGATCTCGTACTGATAGCTCGTGCCGCGCCTGTCGACGAGCTTCTCCTTGATCACGCCGCCATCCTGCAAGGTGAGCGTGCGGAATTCGGTATCGCCTTCCTTGGATTCCTCGCACGACTTCACCGCAGGGTGCCACTCGGCAATCGCGCACCAGCCGCCGAACTGATCCCACAGGGCCTTCCGCTCTGCTTCGACCTTTTCCTCGTCGACGCGGATCTCGATTTTCTTACCCGAGGTGAGGCTCGCCGCATGGGCGGCGCCGGCCAAAGGCAGCAGCGCGAAGGAGGAAAACACTAATGCAGTAATCGGCAATCTCATCGTTCTCTCCCAGACGGGCACGGGGTCCCCTTTAGCGTTTTTGTGCGGCTTTGCTGCACGGCGAAGTGCTACATTGTAACCTTCGAATGGCAAAAGCGCGAGGGGATTTGAGCAGCCGGCGCGGGAGAGACGCAACCGCGGCCGGGAATACCCGCCTGCTCCAGGAAGGTCGCAACGGGCATGGGCGCGCCGATGTAGTAGCCCTGCACGAAATCGCAGCCTTCGCCGCGAACCGCAGCAAGCTGCTCGTCGGTTTCGACGCCCTCTGCCGTTACCTCCAATCCGAGGCTATGTGCCAGCATGACGATGGCGCGCACGATCTTCAGGGAGTCGCGGTTGCGGGTGATGTCGCGGATGAAGGAATGGTCGATCTTGATGCGGTCGAACGAGAAGCGGTGGAGGTAGCTGAGCGAGGAATAGCCGGTGCCGAAATCGTCGAGGGCGATGGAGACGCCGAGGTCGCTCAGCTCATCGAGCACGGCGATGTTGACGGCGTTGTCCCGCAGCAGGACGGACTCGGTCACCTCGAGCTCCAGCCGGCGCGGGGCGAGACCGGATTCCTCCAGTGCCTCCACGACGGCAGCCACGAGGCCGGGCTTCTCAAACTGCACGGGGGAGAGATTGACCGAAATTTTGAAGTCGTTGTCCCATGTCGCGGCGACGCGGCAGGCCTCGCGAATGACCCAGACGCCGAGCTGGCCGATGACGCCGCTCTGCTCAGCGAGCGGTATGAACTCGTCCGGTGGCACCATTCCGCGTTCGGGATGATGCCAGCGCAGCAGCGCCTCGGCGCCGACGACCGCGCAGCGCTCCATGCAGAAGATGGGCTGGAAATACAGCTCGAACTGGCCTTTCTCCAAGGCCACGCGCAGATCGGATTCGGCGCGATAGCGCGCCTGCATGCGCGCGTTGAGCTCTTTTTCGTAGAAGACGTAGCTGCCGCGGCCGGTCTCCTTCACCCGCCGCATGGCAAGAGCGGCATCCTGAATGAGCTCATCGGCGCTGCAGGCATCATCGGCGATGGCGATCCCGATGCTGGCGCCGAGCTGCACATGCCGGCCGCTGGAAATGACCGGGGCACCGATGGTCTCGATGAGACGGTGCGCGCGCTTGGCGATGTCTTCAGCCCGGAAGTCGCCCACCTGGATCACGGCGAATTCGTCGCCGCCGATGCGCGCCGCCGCATCGTGATCGCGCAGCAGCCCGCGCAGGCGCGTGGCGACGAGGCGCATCAACTCGTCGCCGGCCGCATAGCCCAGCGTCTCGTTGATCGATTGGAAGCGGTCGAGCCCGATGTACTGCACGGCGACGCTCTGGCCCGTCTCGCTGACGATGGACATCGTCTCGGTGAGGCGCTGCTGGAATCGGGCCCGGTTGGGCAGCTGCGTCAGTGGATCGGTGAACGCATGCTCGTAGGCCCTGGCGCGGGTCTCCTCTTGCTCCAGTGCGATCATGCATAGGTACAGGCAGGTCGCCACGATCTGGCGCTCGAAGAGGGTCGGGCCGCGGGAGCGCGGATAATAGAAGGCGAAAACGCCGATGACGCGCCCGTCATGCCCCTTGATGGGGCTCGACCAGCAGGCGCGCAGGCCAAGCGGCAGGGCGAGGTGCCTGTAGTTTTCCCAGAGCGGGTCGGTTGCGATGTCCGTGACCTCAACCGGCTCGCAGCGGAACGCCGCCGTGCCGCAGGAGCCCCTGCACGGGCCGATGAGCGAGCCGTCGATCGCGCGCTGGAAATTGGGGGGCAGGCTCGGGCTGGCGACGTGCCGGAGCCGGTGCTCACGGTCGACGGCGAGCACCGAGCAGATGACCGACGGCGCCAGCGCCTCGACCCGGCGGCACAGGGTTTCCATGATGTCCTGGAGCGGCACGCCGTTGGCCATGCTCTGCAGGATTTCCTGCTGAAGGAGGTGAAGGCGCCGTACCGCAGTGCGGCGCACCTCGACCTTGGCAAGGGGGATTTCCCGGCTCAGGAAGCGGCCGATCTCCAGCTCGACGACGTCGCCGACCTCGCCCGTCCGCGTGAGACCGCGGACCTGGAATACGGAGGCGGTGCCGTTCTTCTGGGCCTTGTTCCACACCTCTTCCCAGCGGGCGCCATCCAGCTCCGGCCATACATCGCCGGCGAGGCAGTCCCGCAATTGGAGCGCAGCATGGGCGTAATGGTCGGCGAACGCGGGAGACCAGCCGCACAACTTCCCGCGCTCGTTGAAAAGAGCGACGGGCGCGTGGGGCGCATATTCTATCTCGACTGAATAATCGCGCACTGGCATCCGGCTAGGCGCCCCGGTGGATAACTTGCGATGCGCAAACATCGCGACCACCGGATTCAATCACGAATTCCCATAAAAAATGGGTTACAGATATCCTGCGTCCTGCTCCCCGATAGCCACAATAAGGTCAATTCACCTAAACCGGTGTCACATCACTGGACATCCGCCCAAAGATTGTCTGCGGTCTGATCCTCGTCAATCGGGGGAAATTTATTCGAAGAACGCTATATTTGGCGATGCCGCACTGCTGCGGCACGCTCCAGTGCGGCGCGAACGAGCTCGTCGAGCTGCAGCCCCTCGGCCAAAAGGGACAGAAAGTCTTTCTCGCCCGCTTTTATAGCGAGATCGCTCGCGGCGACCTCGGCGGCCAGCGCGTAGGCGGTCTCGCGGAGGGGAACGGGCAGTGCTTCGGAGATCAGGCGCACGACCTTCGTCATCCCCTCGGGCCGGGCGAGAATGCGACCGCAATCCTGCGCCTCGCGGCTCAGCCATTCGCCGTCGATATCGCGGAAGACCGGGAGCTGGACCACCATCGAGTTGATGCGCGCAAGCTCCTTCTCGGAGATGGCGCGATCGGACGCGGCGACGGCCACCATCGTATAGATGAGGGCCTCCTGCGGGGTGAGGCTGCGTTGTTCGTCCCGTTGCACGTGCTTCCCTCCATCCGCGGCAAAAGCGCCGCACGACCCCGCGTCCCAGCGGATGCTGGGCGTTGACGCCAAGGCCGCGCGGAACATAGGTTCGCCCGCACGCCGTTTCCACGGCCCCCAATCATCTCAACATAGAAGACCGCTTTAGATGTCCCCTTCCGACGCCGCCATCACGTCCGCCCTATCCGACGCCAGGGCATGGCCCTTCGAGGAAGCCCGCCGGCTCATCGCGCGCCTCGACAAGCTGAAGGGCGGGGCGGAGAAAACGGTGATCTTCGAGACGGGCTACGGCCCGTCGGGGCTGCCGCATATCGGCACGTTCGGCGAGGTGGCCCGCACGAGCATGGTGCGGCACGCGTTCGAGCTGCTGACGGGGGGCAAGCGCGCAACGCGGCTCATCTGCTTCTCGGACGACATGGACGGGCTGCGCAAGGTGCCTTCCAACGTGCCGAACCAGGCGCTGCTGCACGCGGCCCTGGAAAAGCCGCTGACGAGCGTGCCCGATCCGTTCGGCAAGTTCGAGAGCTTCGCCCACCACAACAACGCGATGCTGCGCGACTTCCTCGACCGCTTCGGCTTCTCCTACGAGTTCATGTCGGCGACGGAGGCCTACAGGTCCGGCCGCTTCGACGAGACGCTGCTGAAGATGCTCCACGCCTACGACAAGGTCATGGAGATCATTCTGCCGACCCTCGGGCCGGAGCGGCGCGCCACCTATTCGCCGTTCCTGCCGGTCTCGCCGACCTCCGGAAAGGTGCTGCAGGTGCCGATGATCGAGCGGCACCCGCAGAAGGGGACGATCGTCTACATCGATCCCGATACGGGCGAAAAGGTCGAGACGACGGTTACGGGCGGCGCGGTGAAGTGCCAGTGGAAGGCCGACTGGGCGCTGCGCTGGACGGCGCTCGGCGTCGACTATGAAATGGCGGGCAAGGATCTCATCGAGAGCGTTCAGCTCTCCTCGCGCATCTGCAAGGCGCTCGGCGGCACCCCGCCGGAGGGCTTCAACTACGAGTTGTTCCTCGACGATCGCGGCGAGAAGATTTCCAAGTCGAAGGGCAACGGTCTCACCATCGACGAGTGGCTGCGCTATGCGAGCCCCGAGAGCCTGTCGCTCTTCATGTACCAGAAGCCGAAGTCGGCGAAGCGGCTCTATTTCGACGTGATCCCGCGCGCGGTCGACGAATACGTGCAGCTTCTCGCGGCGTATCCGCGCCAGGACGGCAAGGCCCGGCTCGACAATGCCGTGTGGCACATCCATGCCGGCAATCCCCCCGCGGCCGAGATGCCGATCACCTTCGCGCTTCTGCTCAATCTCGTCGCCGCCTCGAACGCGGAGGACAAGAGCGTGTTGTGGGGCTTCATCCGCCGCCATGTAAAGGGCGTGAGCCCCGAGACGCATCCGTTGCTCGATGAGCTTGCGGGCTACGCGGTGCGCTACTACGCGGATTTCGTAAAGCCGCAGAAGAAGTATCGCGCGGCTGACGAGGTCGAGGCGGCGGCGCTGCGCGCGCTTTCCGATACCCTGGCCGGTGCGGATGCGGACGCCTCGGCGGAGGATCTGCAGTCCCTCATCTACGACGTCGGCCGCTCGATCCCGCGCTATCAGGACCCGAACGCCAAAGGCGCGACGCCGGAGCGTCCCGGCGTTTCGAACGCGTGGTTCGGCGCCATCTACCAGGTGCTGCTGGGCGAGGAGAAGGGGCCGCGCTTCGGCAGCTTCGTGCAGCTCTACGGCATCAACGAAACGCGCAAGCTGATTGACCGGGCGCTCAGCGGGGAGTTCACTGCGACGAAGCCCGCCTAGTCATCATCCGGCGTGACGACGTTTTCGGAGCTTAGCGCGGGCGAAGCCCTTTGGGGGGGTGAGCACATGCGCGACAGGACCGCGATTTCGCTATGCGCGTTGCTGGTGGTGACCATGGCGACGCCCGCCGTGCCCGATACGCTGGCCAGTTACAGCAAGTATACCGTCAAGGAAAAGGCCAGGGCGATCGACGCAATCGCGGCCAAACATGACGTCTGGCTCGAGGACGACCAATTCGAGGGCATGGACGCCTGCATCAAGCGTCAGGTGGCGAAAGGCCCGGCGGAGCGAAATCTCGACGACGCCATTCAGGAGTGCTTCCTGGAAATCGTCCGCAGCGATCAGCTTTTTTAATTCCCCGGTCGCGCCTTCTTCGGAACGTACACGGCTCCCGTATTCTGATCACGCCAATGCTTCACGCTTCGGAGCGGTGGGGCCCGGAGGGATAGGCGCGGAGCAATCGTGGCCCAGCACAGCCGCTAGGCGACGTCGCTGCGCGCTCCCTGCATGCCGACGGCTTCAATTCCCCAGATCTCCCGCATGAGTGCGAGGAGCCTGGCCTCCCGCTCTCTGATCTCGGCCGCACGCCACGCGCTCGCCTCGGCTACATCGCGGGTGATCGCCAGCACGGGCGGATCGTCCTCGGAGCCGCGATAGATCTCTCGCTTGCGGTGGAAGTCCTGATTGCGGGCGCGGTCGTTCTGTCGCTGCGTGACGGCGACGAGGTTGCCGAGGCTCTCGGTGCAGGCCTCGCGCTCCTCGGCGTCGGCGAACCAGCGCCGCCATTCGCTCGTGGCGCCGGGCCGCTGCGGAAGCACGTGCTCGACGCTGTAGTCCTTCGGGTCGAGCACCGTGGCGCTGCGGGTCATCTCGTCGTTGAGGCGCAGAAGCAGTTGCTTGCAGACCTGCGCGTCGCGACGATACATCGAGCGCAAATGATAGCCGATGTTGCGCATTTCATCGCGGCTGAGCGCGAACGGTCCTTCGCCGGGGCGAACCGGCGCGCCGGACTTCACCAGCTGCACGACCGCCGCCATGCGGCGCACGCGCTTGCCGGTGCCGAGGCATAGCACGCGCAGCAGATGCACGAGGCGATCGATCTCCTTCAGCAGCACGCGGGCGCGCTCGGGATCGTTTGCGTACTGGTGCACGGCGAGAATAGCGGCGGGCGCCCAGTCGCCCTCCGGTAGCCGTCCGAGATAGACCAGATAGCGGCGCACCTCGGGATCGAGGTTGAGATTGACGTCGCTCGCCCGCAGCACGGTGTCGTAGGCCCTCGAGAGCGGCTCGAACACGTCGTTGAGGAAGGCCTCGGGACCACCGATGTCACGGATCGTACGGCGCACACCGGCGATGATCTTGGTGTCCTCGCGGCCGTGGATCGTAAAGATGTGGCTGAAGAAGGTCTCGAAGTTCGGCCCGAGGAGCTGGGATGCGGCGTCCCACTTCTCCAAAGCGGCGGCCACACGTTCCTTCGGCACATTCTTGAGAATTTCGGCCTTGAGGATGTCGTTGCGCTGCAAGGCGCGGCCGCGCTCGTTCAGGACCGTGAAGAGGCGGTGAGCCCTGTCTATGTCGCGCGTCAGGACCACCACGAAATGACACTGCTCGCAGAGGTAATCAGCGAGATGCCGGCGATCGGCTTCATCGAGCTCGGAGACCTCGCGAACGAAATAGTCGCGGACGGCGAGCATCCGCTCTTCCGCCTCGCTCAGCTCCTCGGCGGTGGGCGCGGAGGTGCAGGCGCCGCGGGCCTGGACGTAGCTTTCGAGGAAGGACTGCTCGCGCGCGCTCACCTCGATGCGAAACTTTCCGCCGAACTGACGTGAAGCGGCGGTATCGGCCAGGATGAGATGATCGAGCCGGTTGCGCGCGCCCCAGCGCCAGCGCTCGGTGCCGAGGTCGCGCAGCACCGCCACAAGGATGGCGAGGGTGACAAGGCGCTGCTGGCCATCGATGATGTCGAACAGGCGCGGCTCGCGTTCGCGCTCGGGCGCTTTGGGCAGACCGCCATCGGCATTGTCGAGCAGCAGGATCGTGCCGAGAAAGTAATCGGGCTCCTCCGCGCCGACCTTACCTCCGAGCCCGGCGGCGCCGAGGATGTCCTCCAGCAACTGACCCGCCTCGGCCGTCGACCACGAATACGGCCGCTGGAAAGCGGGCACGGAAAAGTGGAACGGCGAGGAAAACAGGTTCGTCAGGGTCAGAGACGCTGTAGGAAGACCGGGGAACATCGAACTACTTTTTTGTTTTGGTGTCGCGTGTGCAGGATGTTCGCGAGCGCCGGGGAGCACGGGGAACAAGGCTGATGAAGGTACCATGAGTGCGTGCGCGGTGACAGACGCGATATGGGAAAAGAGATCTTTCTTTGGAGAGGTTGCGCGTCCGGTGTTGATCGGCGGAGACAGCAACGCGACGGGGCGCCGCGCGCGCAAACGGCGCGCTTGTTCCGGACCTGTTTTTTCACAATGCGACTAAGTGGAGCAAGCAATGAGTGATGCTCGACAATTCGTGTACAAGGTGCTGCCGCGCGATGCATGGCGCGATGCATGCCGCACCGGCTCCTATGCTGGCTCGGCCGATGATCGACGCGATGGCTTCATCCATTTGTCGCTATGCGAACAACTGCCCGGAACGCTCGCCAAGCACTTCCGCGGCCAGGGAGATCTCGTGCTCGTGCAGTTCGCGACGGAGACACTGGGCGATGCTCTGCGGTGGGAA
>Ga0180221_1002528_pt1 | contig 10506 bp, 8 predicted proteins | sample eDN5th37CKraftMG_FD_151339 | JGI IMG/M metagenome (GOLD analysis project Ga0180221, IMG submission 151339) | Enriched Miracle-Growth compost microbial communities from Emeryville, California, USA - eDNA 5th pass 37_C Kraft MG (version 2) (version 2) ...
AGGAACGCGACGCCGCGCGCCAGCAAGGCGGCCTGGGCGGCGGACTGCTGGGCTCGCTGCTCGACCAGGACGGCGACGGCCAGGTCGGCCTGAACGACCTGTTCAAGATGGGCAGCGGCCTGCTCAATGGCCGCCGCTGAACCTCGCCCGGATCCGGCAATCCGCTAGAAGCGATGCCGGATCCCCACGCTGATCTGGCGCCGGCCGTTATCTTCATCGGTGTCCAGGTCGCGCGTCTCGCTGTGGTTGTAGAAGGCATACAGATCGGTGCGTTTCGACAAGTCGTACTGGTAGCCGACCGCATACGCCTTGATCTTCGAATCGGTGGTCTGCTGCCATGACGCCAGCAGCGCGCCCGGCCCGACCGGCACGCGCACGCCCGCGGTCCAGGCGTAATCCTTGTCCAGGTCCTTGGCCGGGCCTTTGTTGGCGTCGCTGATGCGCCCTGCCCCGGCGTACACGCGCACCACCTCGAAATCATACGAACCGCCCAATTGCCAGTTGCTGGCGTCGCCGGCCGGATTGGCGCGGCCGCTGACCCGCCGCTGGTCGGCATACAAGTGCTCGTAGGTCAACGCCAGGCGCAGCGGTCCTTTGCCGTAGCGCACCCCCGCGGTCAGCATGCGGTCGTTGTTGCCGGTGCCGAACTCCTGGTCGCCATCCACTGCGAAACTGTAGCCCAGCGCGGCCTCGAAGCCGTGCACCTTGGGCGAACGCCACATCACCATGTTGTCGGCGATGCCGCTGGCGCCGAAATCACCGTCGTTGTAGCCGAAGGTAGTGCCCAGACCCGAGCGCGACCAGGCGATCGAGAACGGGGTGGCCACGCCGCCCCATTCGCGGCCCAGCACCCACTGGCGGCCCAGCCGCAGCTCGCCCAGCGTGGCGCTCTGCAGGCCCACGTAGGCCCAGCGGCCGAACAACCGGCCCGATTGGGCGTACGTGCCGTTATCGGCGTTGAAGCCCCCTTCGAGCTGGAAAACGGCTTTCAGACCGTTGCCCAGGTCTTCCTCGCCCTTGATGCCCCAGCGCGACCCGGACTCGTTGCCGCTGTCGATGCCCTGCGACGTACCCTTGGCATCGTCATGGTCGTTCATGTAGCCGAGGTCGACCAGTCCGTACAGCGTAATGCTGCTTTCGGCCTGTGCCGCGCCAGCCAGTCCGGCGGTGGCAAGCGCCAGCGCCAGGATGATGTTGATGTTCGCGGTTCTTCTCATGATTTGCTCCTCCGTTAAAAAAGCGGGTCGTGGCCGCGCGAACGCAGCCTGGCGGCGACCCCGGCGGGGCCGCGTCGGCAATGGAAAATCAGGAACCGGGGCTAGCGCGCGGGGCAGCCCGTGACGCGGGCGGCCGCCGCAGCGGCCATCTGGTCGTTGCTGTGGCCGGCATCGGGCACATGCTGCAACTGCCAGGCGAATGGCGCGCCGCGCTGCTGCGCGAGCTGCCGCGCCTGCGCATAGAAGCGCTCGCCGCGCGTCCGGCGGTCGGGCCCTTGCGCCTGCGCGCCGGCGGTGTCACGCATCACGCCGCCATGGCGGCGTATATCGTCCTCGCCCAGCATCAGCAGCAGCGGCGCGCCGAGAAAGGCACTGACCTGCGCATCGGTCACGCCCGGCACATCGCGTATGCCGTAGGGCCATTCGACCTCGCGATCCGGATAGGTGTACCAGCCCGAGTTGGCGGCGATGATGCGGCAAGCCTTGCTGTGCGGGCGGAACAGCGCATAGCGATGGGAGAACTGCGCGCCGGCGCCGTGACCGTACAGGGTATAGCCGGCCTGCCCGCTGCCTTCGCGCCGGGCGAAATCGGCGAACACCGCATCGGGCACCGCAAAGCTCCACTGCCGCGGCGGGTTGAGTCCGGCGGGCCTGGCCTTGCCGGTGGCCTCGGCATGCGACACCGCATGGAAGACATTGCCCAGGTTGTAGCCGTTGGCGCCACGGTAGGCCTCGCGGGTGAACAACGGCGCCAGCACCATCAGCTTGCGCTGGCGCGCGATATCGACCCAGCCGTCGCGGTACTCCCGGGCGTTGCGCTTGATGCCGTGCAACAACACCACCACCGGTGTGTCGGCGTTGTAGCCGTCGGGCTTGAAGTAGTACACCTGCACGGGCAGGCCCGTGTCGGCATTGCGGAATTCATAGTCGCCCGCGCCCGCGGCCAGCTCGGCGCGCGCGGAACCGGCGGCGGCCAGCGCGGCCACGGCCGTGATGAACAATCGCTTCAAGTCTGTCTCCTGTGCGGAACGTGCCGCTGTTCTTTTGATGGAACCATCGTTCGTCTTCTGGCATCCTATCGCCGTTGACCGGACCGATTATTCGAATTAAGCAATCACATCTTCGAAATAATGCAATCGTTGCCCGCTGGCGGGCTCACATCATGAACCTGAAATCCCTGCGCCTGTTCCGCCTGATCGTGCTGCACGGTTCGCTGGCCTCGGCCGCCGAACGCCTGCATCTCAGCCAGTCGGCGGCCAGCCGCCTGATCGCCCTGCTGGAAGACGAGATCCGCCTGAAACTTTTCACGCGCGCACGCCGGCGCCTGCTGCTGACGCCCGAAGGCGAGCTGTTCTTCCAGGAAGCCGAGCAGATCCTGATGGGCGTGGACGAGATCCCGCGCATCGCCGAGGACATCCGCGGCAAGAACCGCGAGAAGTTCACGCTGGTCACCTCGGTGCCGCTGGGCACCTGCCTGGTGTCGCCCACCATCAGCGACATGCGGCGCCAGGAACCCGATTTCGACTGCCGCATCCACATCGAAGGCCGCTTCGAAATCGAGAACAAGGTGGCGCGGCGCCGCTACAACCTGGGGCTGATCTCCCTGCCCATCACCAACGCCATCGTCGAACTACAGGTCGAGCCCGTGCTGCAGGTGCGCATCGAAGCCCTGCTGCCACGCCATCATCCGCTGGCGGCGCGCGACGCCATCCGCGCCGAAGACCTGCTCGACCAGCCGATCGTGTCGCTGCAGCCTCACCAGCTGTGGCGCCGCCGCCTGGACGAAATCTACGCCACCGCGGGCGCCAAGCCGCGCATGGCGATCGAAACCACCTCCACGCTGATGGTGCAGCAACTGGTCCGCGACGGCAACGGCGTATCGATCATGGATCGTACCTGCGCCCGCTTGCTGCCCGGCGACAGCGTCGTGTTCCGCCCCATAGAGCCCGAGCGCTGGGTGACGTATGCGTGCATTTTCCCGACCTCCGGCCGGCCGCCCCTGGCCGACCTGTTCGTCGACTGCCTGCGCGGCTATGTGCGCCGCCTGTGCCGCGAAGACGCCGAGGCAGCGCCCAGCTTCCGCCTGCTCAAGCCCGGCGATCAGGCCAGCGGCGCCGCCTGAACCGCGGCCGGCGCCAGCCCGGCCGCCAGGCTGCGCGCCAGCGCCGCCGCGCGCAAGGCGATGTCCCGGCTATTGCCGGTGTATCGGGCCGGCTCCAGCGCATCCACGATCTGCTCGCGCGTATGGTGCGCGGCGATGTCAGGCTGGCCCGCCAGCACATCGGCCAACGCGCAGCCGCGCCGGCGCGCTTCGCGAATGGCCGCGTGCACGCGATCATGCGCATGCTGGCGACCCAGCGTGGCCGCCAAGACCATCATCAGGCGTTCGGACGCAATCACATCGGCCGAGCGCGCCAGGTTCTCGCGCATGCGCGCCGCGTCGAAGCGCACCAGCGGCAGCAGCTCATCCAGACGCACGGCCAGGTCGTAGGCCAGTGGGCAGGCTTCGTCGATGAGGCCGTATACCTGCTGGTTGGTGGCCGAATCGCCCTCATGGCTGGGCTGGCCGGCCTCCAGCGCCGGCGCCGCCAGCGCCCGCAGCTTCGCCGCCCGCGCGATCAGGCCGACCACGTGCTTGGGGTTATCTTTATGCGGCATGGTGCTGCTGCCCACCACGCCCTCGGGCAGCGCCTCGGCAACCTCGCCGATTTCGTCGGCCATCAGCGTGTAGAGCTCGTTGCCGATGCGCGAGCAGGCCATGGCGAACAAGGCCAGCACCAGCACATATTCGCAGAACGGGTCCAGCATGGCCCGCGAATGCACCAGCGGGCTGGCCAGGCCCAGGCGGCCGGCGATCGCGCCGGCCAGCCTCATGCCGTCCGGCCCGAAGGTGTGCATCGCGCCAATGGCCCCGCCGAACACCAGAGAGAAGGCACGCGGCTCGACTTGGCGCAACCGCTCGACGCAGCGCGCCAGCTCTTCGATCCAACTGGCCACCTTGAAGCCGAAGGTGATGGGCAGCGCATGCTTGCGATTGGTGCGGCCGGCCATTACGGCGTCGGCGCCATCCTCGGCCAGCGTGGCCAGCGTGTCCAGCGCGTTGCCGATGCGCGCCAGCAACAGCGCATGCACCCGCCGCATCTGCAGCACTCGCCCGCCCAGAATGATGTTCTGCGTGGTGCCGCCCCAGTGCACATAGCCGCCGGCCTCGTCGCCGCAGGCGTGCGCCAGCGCGTGCACCACCGACAGGACGGGAGCCATGGTGCGCTGGATGTCGGCGCGTAGCGCCGGCAGGTCCAGGTGCTGCAGCGAGGCATGCGCGGCGATGCGCTGCGCGTGCTGTGCCGGGATCAGGCCCAGGCTGGCCTGCGACAGCGCCAGCGCGGCTTCGATATCCAGCCAGGTCTGCCAGGTCTGTTCGGTGGAAAACAAGTCCGCCACGGAAGCGGGCAGTACTGCGGCGCGGCTCATGCTGCGGCCTCCGCGAATGCGCGTTGCAGCGAAGGCACCGAAGCCAGCAGCAGGGCCGTGTACTCGTGCGAGGGCCGCTCCAGCACCGTCGCCGCGGGCCCCGCCTCGACAATGCGGCCGCCGCGCATGACGACGACCCGGTCGGCGATCTGGCGCACGACCCCGATGTCGTGGGTAATGAACAACATGGACAATCCGAACTCCTCTTGCAGGTCCTGCAGTAGATTGAGTATTTGCGCCTGCACCGACACATCGAGGGCCGAGGTCGGTTCGTCGCACAGCAGCAATTGCGGCCGCAAGATCAGCGCGCGGGCGATCGCCACGCGCTGGCGCTGGCCGCCAGACAGTTGCCCGGGAAAACTGTTGATCACGCGCTGCGGCAGGCCGACCCGATCCAGCATGCGTGCGACCTGCGCGCCCCGCTCTGCCGCCGGCACCGCGCCGTGCAGCGCCAGCGGTCGGGCCACGATGTCGCCCACCGGGCGCCGGGGATTCAGCGAGGAATACGGATCCTGAAATACCGGCTGCACCAGCCGCGCGCGCTCCAGCGGCGCCAGCGCGCCCACGGCCTTGCCGCCCAGGGTGATGCGGCCCTGGTCCGGCTCGTCCAGGCCCAGCAGGATGCGGGCCAGGGTGCTCTTGCCTGAGCCGGACTCCCCCACCACAGCCAGCGTCTCGCCGCGCCGCACTGTCAGCGAGGCATCATCGACCGCGCGCACGGTATACGGCTTGGCGAACAGGCCCTTGCGCAAGGTGAAGGTGCGCACGATGTTGCGGGCCACCAGCACGCACTCGGAGCCAAGGTCTTCGGCGGAGACTTCGGCATCGGAAAGCGGCGCCGGACATCCGGTGGTTTCTGCCGCCGGTGTCAGACACCCCGCGGGTGTCTGACACCCAACGGACGCCGCCGTACAAATTCCAGGTGTCTGATTCCCGAAGGGTGTCTGACGCCGCCCCTCCTCCGCCTCTTGCCCCTGCGGATGCAGGCAGCGGAACCAGCCATCCGCGGCGCGCGGCGTCGCCGCGATATCGGCGGCCCGGCATGCCGCGGTGGCGCTGGCGCAGCGTGGCGCGAACACGCAACCGGCCTGCGGCCCGATCAGCGACGGCACGATGCCCGGAATGGCGCTCAGGCGCGCGCCGCGCGGGCCGGTGCCCGGCGCGCAGCCCAGCAAGCCGTGCGTGTACGGGTGGCGAGGCGCGCTCAGCACGGTGCGGGTCGCGCCCAGTTCCAGCGGCTGGCCGCCGTACATCACCATCACGCGGTCCACCGCGTTCGCCACCACGGCCAAGTCATGGGTGATCAGGATCATGGCCATGCCGAATTCCTGCCGCAGCTCGGCCAGCAGGTCGAGTATCTGCGCCTGCACGGTCACGTCCAGGGCGGTGGTAGGCTCGTCGGCGATCAGCAGCTCCGGCCCGGTCATCAGGGCCATGGCGATCATCACGCGCTGGCGCTGGCCGCCCGACAACTGGTGCGGATAGCTGCGCAGGCGCTGCGCCGGGTCGGGCACCTTGACGCGGTCCAGCAGGTATAGCGCGCGCTCGCGCGCCTGGGCCGCGCTGGCCCCGTCGCGGATCATCAGCTCAGTCATCTGCCGCCCGATCGTATAAACCGGGTTCAGCGAGGTCATCGGCTCCTGGAAAATCATTGCGATCCGGCGCCCCGCCACGCTGGCGGCGAATTGCGCGTCGGGCAGCGCGGCCAGGTCTTCGCCCTGGTAGCGCATGGCGCGGGCGCGCAGCCGGGCGCCGGGCGGCAGCAAGCGCATCAATGCCAGCGCGGTCATCGATTTACCCGAGCCCGATTCGCCGACGATGCCCAGGGCCTCGCCGCGCGCCAGCGTCAGGCTCATGCCGCGTACCGCGTGCAGGGGGCCGCCCGGCGTGGGCAGGGTGACGTCCAGACCGTCGATCTGCAATAACGAATTGGTAGACATGCTTTTTCCTGTGTATGGCAGCCGGCTAATTGCGCTTGTCCGGCGACGTGACGTCGCGCAGGCCGTCGCCCAGCAGGTTGGCGCCGATCACCAGCAGAAACAGCGCGATGCCCGGCAGCACCACCAGCCACGGCCGATGGAAGATGGCCATCTTGCCTTCGGCGATCATCAGTCCCCACGATGGCGTGGGCGGCTGGATGCCAACCCCCAGGAACGACAGCGCCGCCTCGGCCAGCACCGCGATGCCCACCTCGAAGGTAAACACCACGATGATCTGGTTGAGCAGGTTGGGCAGAATTTCATGGAACAGGATCTGGCGGCGGTCGCTGCCCACGGCCTTGGCCGCCGCCACGAAATCGAGCTGCCGCAGGCGCATCGTGCTGGTGCGCGTGACCACCAGGTAGTATGTCCAGTGCAGGCCGCCGATGATGCCTATCACCACCCACAGCGAGGGGCCGATGATGAACACCAGCGCCATGGCCAGCAGCAGCCCGGGCAATGCCAGCTGACAGGTCAGCAGGAAGCTCACCAGCGAATCGGTGCGTCCGCCGAAATAGCCGGCGCAGATGCCCAGCGTCACGCCGATCAGACAGCCCACGCAGGCCGCGCCGAAGCCCACGATCAGCGAAATGCGCGCGCCATAGATCAGCCGGCTGAGATAGTCGCGGCCGACCTGGTCGGTGCCGAACACGTAATCCCATGAACCGCCTGGCGCCCATACCGGCGGCACCAGCCGATGCGCCAGCGACTGCGCATACGGGTCATGCGGCGCCAGCCAGGGCGCGAACACGGCGATCGCCAGCAGCGCCAGCACAATCAGCGCGCCCGCCTGCAAGCCGCGGTGTGCGCGCACGCGTCGCCAGAACGCCTGCCGGCGCTGGGCGTCCAGGTCTGGCTCCGCATCGTGCGGCGCCGTCGGCGCGATGCCCGCCATCAAGGTCTTTTCTTGGTTCACGCGCCTACCCCATGCGGATCCGCGGATCGAGCAGCGCATTGAGCACGTCCGCCAGGAAGTTCATCACGATGAAGACCAGCGCAAAGATGAAGATAAGCATCTGCACGGTCGGAATGTCGCTGCCCAGGATCGACTGCAGCGTCAGGCGCCCCAGCCCGTTGATGGCGAAGATCGATTCCACGATCACCGAGCCGCCGAACTTCTGTCCCAACTGCACGGCCAGCACGCTGACGATGGGCAGCATGGCATTGCGCATGGCATGCCGCAGCAGCAACGACACGCCGCGATAGCCCTTGGCGCGCGCCGTGCGCACATAGTCGGAGCCCATCACTTCGATCAGGCCGGCGCGCGTCAGCCGCATCACCGCCGGCACCGAGCTGGTGCCCAGCACCAGGGCCGGCAGCACGTAGTGCAGCCAGGTACCGTCGCCCGATACCGGAAATACCGGGATCATCACGCTGAACAGAATTACCAGCACCAGGCCCAGCCAGAAATTGGGAATGGCCTGTGCTGACACGGCGACGCCCAACGAAAAGCGGTCCAGCGCGGAATTGGGCCTCAGCGCCGCCGCCACCCCTAGCGGGATGGCCAGCAATACCGTGACCACCACCGCCATCAGCGCCAGGCGGATGGTGGGCGGCGCATGCTTGGCCACCAGTTGGCTGACCGAGTCGTGCCAGTAGTAGCTCCTGCCGAAATCGCCGCGCACGGCGTGCGACAGCCAACTGCCGTAGCGTTCCATGAACGGCCGGTCGAAGCCGTACTCGTGGCGGATCTGCTCGACCAGTTCGGGCTCGGCATTCTCGCCCGCGATGGCCTGGGCCGGATCGGTGGCTATATTCAACAGCACGAAGGTGGCAAAGGACACTGTCAGCGCCACCAGCACCGCCAGGCCCAGGCGTCTTAGCGCAAAGCGCAACATGGGTGATCTCCGTAGACCAGGGAAAAGGCGCGCCGCGGGCGCGCCGGGCGGCGCCGCTAGGGCTGCTTCCAGCGCGCCTCGTACAGGCGCGGCAGGCCGTCGGGCGGAATGGGAAACTCCAGGTCCGGCGACATCAGGTAATTGACCGAGTACGTGTACAGCGGAATCCAGTAGGCCTGATCGGCGATGATCTGCAGCGCCTGGTGGTACAGATCGGCGCGGCGGGCGCTGTCGTTGGTGCGCTCGGCGTCGGTCACCAGGCGCATGACTTCGGGGTTGCGCGACAAGTTGCGGTCGCTGTCGCCGAAATGCACCCGCGCGATCATGGCCGTGTCGGCGGTGCCGCCGTTGGCCCATGAGCCGATATAGGCGCGGATCTTGCCCGCGGCGCGGGCGCGGTCCAGCGAGGCCAACTGACCGTAGCGCAGCTTGACATTCACGCCGGCCGCCGACAGATCTGCCGCCACGGCCTCGGCCACGGCGCGGTCGCGGTAGGCCCACAGGTCCAGCGGCTGGTCCTGCTTGTAATGCGCCTCGGCCAGCAGGGCCTTGGCCTTGGCCAGGTCGTAGGGATAACGCGGCACATCCTGCGAGCAGCCGAACTGGGTCGGATGGCAGGCCGTATACAACGGCTCTGCCACGCCGCCGATCAGGAATTCCGCGATGGCCTGGCGATTCACGGCGTAATTCAGCGCGCGTCGCACCTTCACGTCGGCCAGCGGATTCGGCCCCGTCACGCCCGACGCATCCAGTACCACGAAGCTGACCCGCAGGCTGGGGCCGGCCTTGCTCACGGCGCGGCCGGTAGCCGCCATGCTCTGGGCCACATCCAGTGGCATGTCGTAGGCCCAGTCCACTCCGCCGCTCATCAATTCGGCCTGCTGCGTGCCCCAATCGGGGATGGTGCGCGCCACGATACGGCCGATGGCGGCCCGCCCCTTGGGGCTGCCGGCGTAATAGTCGTCGAAGCGCGCCAACACCACCTTCTGGCCCGGCTGGAACGACTCGACACGGTACGGGCCCAGCCCGTCCGGATGGAGGGCCTGGGCGCCGCGATCATCCTTGCCGTCGACCTCGTAAGCGCCGTTGCGACGGATCGGGATCCGCCGCGCCATGTCGCGCAGCGCCAGCGGATACACAGCCTTCAGGTGGAACCTGACCTGCAGGGGACCGAGTTTTTCCACGCTCTTGAGCCAGCGGCTCACCGTGCCCGATGCCCGCGTACCGCTGTCGGGCGACAGCACCCAGTTATAGGTGTAGACCACGTCGTCGGCCGAGAACGGCGCTCCGCTATGGAAATGCACGCCCTCGCGCAGCGTCACATCGATGGTCGTGTCGTCGACGTATTTGTACGAAGTCGCCAGCATGGGCGAAATCTCGTTGGTCTTGGTGTCGACATCGAACAGGCGGTCGTCGGTCAGGTCCGACAGGATCACGTGTTCCTGCGACGTGGTGTAGAGGTAGTCCAGGTTCACCACTTCGCGCTGGAAAGCCACCACCAGCGTGTCGTCCTCGCGCCCGGCCCAGGCCTGCGTGGAGGCGGCCGCGCAGGCCAGCGCCAGGACGCCGGCCCAGCGCCGGCAGCGTCGCAATACCATGTCTTCTCCTTGGAATTATGAGATATCCAGGCATGCTACCGTGGCGCTTAACTGCTTAACTTCGAATTATCAGCAAAAAACATCGAATTATTCGAACGATGAAGGCGCGGCTCGCCGCCGCGCCTAGGGTCCGCCTAGGGCCTTGCGGCGTTGGCGGGCATCGCCTGGTCCGGCGCCGCGAGGCAGGCCGCCAGTGCCTGCCCCAGGGTGTCGAACATCGCATCGGCGCCAATCAGATCAGTGATGCGCGCCTTGCTCAACTTGCCCCGCACCCGCGCATTGGCCTCCACCAGCACCACCCGCACCCCGCGCCGCTGCAGCCGCACGATGACGTCCTCCAGCATCTGCAGCCCGGTCACATCGACAAACGGCACGCGCCGCAGCCGAATCACCAGCAGGCGCG
>Ga0180221_1002530_pt1 | contig 10506 bp, 9 predicted proteins | sample eDN5th37CKraftMG_FD_151339 | JGI IMG/M metagenome (GOLD analysis project Ga0180221, IMG submission 151339) | Enriched Miracle-Growth compost microbial communities from Emeryville, California, USA - eDNA 5th pass 37_C Kraft MG (version 2) (version 2) ...
GCCCACGAGGGCGACCGCGCGGCCGGGTGCGAGCGTGAACGAGACCGGGGCGCACACCGGCGCCCCTCCGTACCCGACGACGAGACCACGAGCGCGCACGACGGGCTTCGACACGCGCGCCAGCGTAACCGCGCCCGCGCCGGGCGCCGCCGCCGCGGTGCTGCGCGACGCCCGTGCGCCACTACGCGCGGTCGAGGAACTCCTCGCGCTCCCCCGCGAGCAGGTCGCCGATCGCGCGCTGCAGCGGCGGCCAGGCCGTCAGCTCCGGGTCCTGCTCGACCCACGCCCGCGCGTCGTCGCGCGCCCGCTCGATGAGGTCGCCGTCGCGGGTGACCCGCAGCAGCCGCAACGACGTGGCCCCGCCCGACTGCGCGGCGCCCAGCACGTCGCCCTCGCGCCGCAGCTCGAGGTCCAGCGCCGCGAGCGCGAACCCGTCGGTCGTGCGGGCGAGCGTCTCCACGCGGGTCGCCGCCGGGGTGCCCTCGGGCGCCTGCGAGACGAGGAAGCACACGCCGGGCTTCGTCCCCCGCCCGATCCGCCCGCGCAGCTGGTGCAGCTGCGAGACGCCGAACCGGTCGGCGTCGAGCACGAGCATGACGGTCGCCTCGGGCACGTCGACGCCGACCTCGACGACCGTCGTCGAGACCAGCACGGGCGTCGCCCCCGACGCGAGGTCGGCCAGCGCCCGGTCCTTGTCCTCCGGAGCCATGCGCCCGTGCAGCATCCCCACCTCGACGCCCGCGAGCTCGGGGCGACGGCGCAGCTCCTCGACCACGTCCAGGACGGCGCGCAGCGGCCGCCGGGCGGGCGCGTCGACGTCGGCCAGGGTGGTCGGCTCGGCGGCGACGAGGTCGGCGCCGTCGCCGTCGGCCTTGTCGTCCGGGTCGATGCGGGCGCAGACCACGTACACCCGGCCTCCCGCGTCGACCTCCTCGCGCACCCGCTGCCACATGCGGTCCACCCACGCGGACCGGTCGGCGGGCACCACGTGCGTGACCACCGGGCTGCGGCCCGCCGGCACCTCGGCCAGCACGGAGGTCTCGAGGTCGCCGAACACCGTCATCGCGACGGTCCGCGGGATCGGGGTGGCGGTCATGACGAGCAGGTGCGGCGTCGTCGCGGCCTTGGCCCGCAGCCGGTCGCGCTGCTCGACGCCGAACCGGTGCTGCTCGTCGACCACGACGAGCCCGAGGTCCGCGAACTGCACGGCGTCGCCGAGCAGCGCGTGCGTCCCGACGACGATGCCGGCGGCGCCGCTCGCGGCGTCCAGCAGGGCGGCGCGCCGCTGGGCGGCGGGCAGCGAGCCCGTCAGCAGCGCGACCCTCGTCGCCACGTCCGCCCCGCCGAGCATGCCGCCCTCGGCGAGGTCGCCGAGCATCGCGCGCAGCGTGCGGGCGTGCTGGGCCGCGAGCACCTCGGTGGGCGCGAGCAGCGCCGCCTGGCCCCCGGCGTCGACCACCTGGAGCATCGCGCGCAGCGCCACCACGGTCTTGCCGGACCCGACCTCGCCCTGCAGCAGCCGCTGCATCGGGGTCGTCGACGCGAGCTCGCCGGCGATCGTCTCGCCGACGTCCCGCTGGCCCGCGGTGAGCGCGAACGGCAGCCGGGCGTCGAACGCGTCGAGGAGCCCGCCGGGCGTGCGGGGGCGCGCGGTCCCGGGCTCGGCCGCCGCCGACGCGCGCCGCCGGGCCAGCTCGGCCTGCAGGACGAACGCCTCCTCGTACCGCAGCCGGTCCCGGCCCCGCTGCCAGTCGGCCTCGTCGTGCGGGGTGTGCACCTCGACCAGCGCGGTGTGCAGGGGGCCGAGCCCGCGCCGCTCGCGCACCTGCGGCGGGACGGGGTCGTCGACGTCCTCGTCCCGCAGCGGGTCCAGCACGGTCCGCACGGTCGAGGCGATCTTCGCCGAGTCGACGTCACCGGTCGCCGGGTACACCGGGCGCGGGCGACCGGCCTCCTCCCGCAGCCGCTCCTCGGCGCCCTCGTCCTCGGCGTCGAAGTAGTCCACCCGCGGGTGCGACAGCTGCGCCTGCCCCCGGAACGAGGTCACCTGCCCCGTGAACATGGCACGCCGACCCGGCCGCAGGCTCGTGAGGAAGGACTTCACGAGGTACTGCTTGCGCACGAAGAACGTGAGGGGCAGCGTGCGCCGGCCGTCGGTGATGACGGCCTCGACGCGCGGCGAGCCGTCCTTGCGCGCGTAGCGCACGGTCGCGCTGCGCACGTCCGCGACGATCGAGACGGTCTCCCCCACGACGAGGCTGGAGATGTCCGTCAGGGTGCCGGGGTCGGCGTAGCGCCGCGGGTAGTGGCGCAGCAGGTCACCGGCGGTGCGCAGGCCCATCGCCTCGAGCTTGGCCGCCAGACGGGGCTGGATGCGGCGCAACGGCTCGTCGAGCGGTCGCCGCTGGGGCTCGACGCCGTCCGCGTACCGCGCCATCAGTCGGTCCCCACGAGGAACGCGGGTCCGGTGCCGGTGGGCCCGAGCACGACCGGCTCGACGTCTCCCGCCGCCAGGTCGCGCAGCAGCGCGTCGAGCGCCTCCGCGTCGAGCGGGTCGCGGTGCACCACGGTGACGGCGTCGCCGTGCCCGAGGCCCCGGGCCGTGGCGCCGACGAGCCAGGCGTCGTCGGCCGGGGCGACCCGCAGCCGCCGCAGCGCCGCCCGGGCGGCCGCGGGTCCCTCGTCGGGCCCGGCCAGCGCCCAGGCGCGCACCACGACCGCGACGTGCAGCTCGTCCGCCGCGTCGAGAGCCGCCACGGCGGCCGTCGTCCCGGGCGCCCGCGGCACCCGGGGCGGCTCCTGGACGACACCGCGCACGACGGCCGCGTCGATCCCCGCCCCGGGTGCGACGAGGACCGCGCGCGCGTCGGTGTCGACGACCGCGTGGGTGAGGTGCGCCGCCGTCACGCGCGCGTCGGGCAGCGCGACGACGACGACGGCGCCCGCCGCCGCGTACGACGCCGCGGCCGTGGGCGACGTCGTCCCGACGACCAGCCCGTGCGGCTCGGTGCCGCCGCCGGCCCGCCCCTCGCCGTGCGCACCCTCGACGAGCTGGACCACCGCGGGCTCCCGCCGGCCGAGCGCGCACCGCTCGAGGGCCGCCGCGGGGTCGTCGGTGTGGACGTGCACGTGGAACCAGCCGTCGGCGCCGACCACCGCCACCGAGTCGCCCACCTGCTGCAGCTGCGCGCGCAGCGCGGTCGCGCCGTCGTCCTCGGCCCGGACGACGAGCATGACCTCGAACGCGCCGCCGGTGCCCGCCTCAGCGACCGGGCGGGGCCCGCGCGGCTCGGGCAGCCACGGCGGCGCCTCGGTCGCGGCGGGCCGTCCCGCCACCGCGCGCGCGAGCGCGTCGAGCACGACGAGCAGGGCGCAGGCCCCCGCGTCCGGCACGCGCGCGCGGCGCAGGACCGGGTGCTCGGCGCTGATCGAGGCCAGCGCCCGGGCGCCGTCGCCGACCACCTGGTCGAGAGCCCGCAGCACGTCCACCCCGGCGAGCGCGACGGTCGCCGCGCCCTCGGCCACCGACGTCGCGAGCGTGAGCGCGGTGCCCTCCTGGGGCTCGACCGTCGCGTCCCGGGCGGACTGCGCGGCGCGGGCGAGCGCCCGCGCGAGGTCGTCCGTCGTGAGCTCCTCGCGGTCGGCCGGCAGCGCGCGCGCCAGGCCGACGAGGTACTGGCTGACGATCACCCCGGAGTTGCCGCGGGCGCCGAGCAGCGCACCGCGGGCCAGCAGGCGCGCGGCCGGCTCCGCGGGGCCGGTGCGCGGCGCGTGCGCGAGCGCGTCCAGGGCGCCCTCGAGCGTGAGCAGCACGTTGGTCCCGGTGTCGCCATCCGCCACGGGGAAGACGTTGACCGCGTCGATCCGGTCGCGCGCGGCGGCCAGCCCGGCCTGCGCCGCCGCGGCCCACGCGTGGATCGTCGCGGCGTCGAACCGCTGCACCGCCTGCTGCACCGCACCTCCGTCCTCGTCGCGCCCGCCGGGGCCGTCACGACCGGCCAGGGCCGGGTCACGGCCCGACCGGGCCGGCCCTGCCGGGCACCCGAAGGCACCCCCGGGCGCGCCTCGGCCGGCCGGGGGTACCGCGGACCACCTTGCCGCACACCGGCGACATTTGGGCGGTCGCGCGCCGATGGGCTAGTCTTGAGCGGTTGCCCGGAGACGGGCACCAGCGGCGTGCGACCGCGAAACCTCACTCACGTGGCCAGGAGACCTGACCATGCGCGCGGGGTGAGCGTCGGTCGGGGCCGCGACGACCGAGCTTCGCCGCCTGCGGCGGCGTGCCAGAACCGCCAGAACTCAGGAGAAGACCGTGGCTGCTACTTGCGACGTCTGCGCCAAGGGCCCGTCCTTCGGGCACAGCATCTCGCACTCGCACGTGCGCACGAAGCGCCGCTGGAACCCGAACATCCAGCGTGTCCGCGCCGTCGTGGCCGGGACGCCGAAGCGCCTCAACGTGTGCACCTCGTGCCTCAAGGCCGGCAAGGTGCAGCGCGCGGTCTGACCGCACCTGACCTCACCGAGAGCCCGTGGGACCGCGTGTCCCGCGGGCTCTCGTGCGTCTGCTCCCGGGTCGACGCGCGCGACCGCGGGTCCGCTTCCGGGCAAGTGCGGGGTGTGGCAGGGTGACCACATGGCCGAGCAGATCGACGACGTGACGGTCCGCCCCGCGAGCGCCGACGACGCCGGCGAGATCGCCCGGGTGCACGTCCAGTCCTGGCGCGAGGCGTACGACGGCATCGTCCCCGCGGAGCACCTGGCCTCGCTCGACGAGGTCGAGCGCAGCCGCGAGTGGGCCGGTCACCTCGCCGCCGGCCCCGCCGACGGGGTCGTCACCTGGGTCGCCGAGACGCCCCAGCGCGTCATCGGGTTCGTCACGTACGGCCCGAGCCGCGACGAGGACGCCGGCCGCGGCGACCGCGAGATCTACTCGATGTACCTCGAGCCCGACGCGTGGGGCCACGGCGTCGCCCGCGAGCTCATGCGCACGGTGCTCTCCGATGCCGGGTCGCACCCGCTCTCCCTGTGGGTGCTCGCGGACAACGAGCGAGCGCGCCACTTCTACCGCCGTCACGGCTTCCAGGCGGACGGCGTCGAGCGGTTCGACGAGGTCGGCGGGGCCGAGCTGCTCGAGGTCCGCTACCGCCGCGGCTGACCCGCCGCGTCCGTCGCCGCCGGCGCGCTCAGCCGCCGAAGTGGTCCCAGCCCGACGGCCCGGTGTGCGGGCGGCCTCCCACGAGCACGCCCGGCTCCCCCGCCACGGCCTCGCCGACGGTCCCGACCGCACGGAACGGCTCAGGCAGCGCGGCGCCCGCGGGGAACGTCGCGAGCAGGCCGTGGTCCTCGCCACCGGTGAGGACCCACGCGACCGGGTCCGCCCCGATCGCCGCGGCGGCGGGCCGCAGCCGCGCCAGCTCGTCGGCCCACGCCTCCTCGGCGGCGTCGAGCTCCACCCGCACGCCGCTGGCCCGCGCGAGCCGGCCCGCGTCGCGCAGCAGGCCGTCCGACACGTCCAGCATCGCCGTCGCTCCCCCACGCGCGGCGGCGGGGCCGGCGGACAGCGGCGACACCGGTGCGAGGTGGTGCGCGACGAGCACCGGGTCCACCTCGGGCCGGCCGGCCGACAGGAGCGCCAGACCGGCGGCGGACCAGCCGCGGGCTCCCGCGTGGGCGACCACGTCCCCGGGGCGTGCGCCCGAGCGGAGCACCGGGTCGCGGCCCTCGAGGTCGCCGTGGGCGGTGACCGCGACGACGACCTCGTCGGCCCCGGACAGGTCCCCGCCGACGACGCCCACGCCCCACGGCGCGCACGCGTCCGCGAGGCCGCGCGCCAGGTCCTCCACCCACGCCACCGGCAGGTCCGCCGGCACGGCGAGCGCGACGACGAGGCCCGTCGGCCGCGCGCCCATGGCCGCGACGTCGGCGAGGTTCTGCACGGCCGCCCGTGCGCCGACGTGCCGGCCGGTCGCCCACTCGCGCCGGAAGTGCCGGCCCTCGACGAGCACGTCGGTCGTCACGACGACCCGGCCGTCGGGGGCCGCGAGCACGGCGGCGTCGTCGCCGGGCGCGACGAGGGTGTCCCGGCCCGTCGGCAGCAGCGGGAAGACCCGCGCCAGCAGCTCCTCCTCGGACACGTCGCGCACCAGGGTCACGGGCCCACCGTAGACGTCGCGCGCGGCTCGCCCGGCGGCTGCCCACGGCCCGTGCAGCCGGGTCGCGGCGGCTCGGCCGGGCCGGAGCTCCGGCTACGGTGGACGTGTGCTCCCCCGCCGCCGCGTGCTCCCGCGCGCCCTCGTGCTCGCCGTCGCCGCGCTCACGCTCGCCGCGTGCGCGCCGACCGTCGCGGTGACCGTCGCCCCCCACGCCGCCGACCCGGCTTGCGCCGCCGTCGTGCTCGCGACGCCGGACTCGCTGGGCGAGGGCCTGGACAGGCTCGACACGAACGCGCAGGCGACGACCGCGTGGGGCGACCCGCAGCACCCCGTCGTGCTGCGCTGCGGGGTCGAGCCGCTCGGACCGACGACGGACCACTGCATCACCGTGCAGACCCCGGACGGTCCCAGCACGGACTGGGTCGCCGTCGCCGACGACCCTGACCACGAGTCGTCCTCCGACTGGACCTTCACGACCTACGGCCGCGTGCCCGCCGTGCAGCTGACGATCCCGGCCGCCGTGCGCTCCGAACGCTCGACGTCCTACCTCGACGTGCTGGGTCCGGCCATGCAGAAGGCGACCAAGGAGCGCGCCTGCCTGTGACGGCGGGAGAGCCGCCCGTCACGGGTCAGCGCAGGCCGGTGGGCCGCTCGAGCGCGAGCGCGAGCAGCTCGTCGACGAGCGCCGGGTAGTCCAGACCGCTGGCGGCCCACATCCGCGGGTACATCGAGTACGGCGTGAAGCCGGGCATCGTGTTGATCTCGTTCACGACGACCTCGTCGTCCGGCGTGACGAAGACGTCCACGCGAGCGAGCCCCTCGCACCCCAGCGCCTCGAACGTGCGCACGGCGACGTCCTGCACCCGGGCGACGACCTCCGGCGGCAGGTCAGCCGGGCAGGAGAGCTGGACGTCGGCCTCGGCGAAGTACTTCGCCTCGTAGTCGTAGAACGCGTGCGTGTCGGCCACGACGATCTCGCCGGGCAGCGACGCACGAGGGCGCGCGCCCGCGCGTCCGCCGAGCACGCCGCACTCGATCTCGCGGCCGGTGATGGCCGCCTCGACGACGACCTTCGGGTCGTGCTCGGCAGCCGCCGCGACGGCCGCCGGCAGGTCCGCGAGGTCGTCGACCCGGGAGATCCCGAGGCTGGAGCCCGCCCGCGCGGGCTTGACGAACACCGGCAGGCCGAGCGGCGCGACGCGCTCCCGGACGAGCTCGTCGTCGTCGTGCTCGCCTGCGCGCAGCACCACGTACGGGCCCACGGGCAGGCCCGACCCCGCGAGGACGAGCTTCATCATGTGCTTGTCCATGCCCACGGCCGACGCGAGCACGCCGGCGCCGACGTAGCGCACGTCCGCGAGCTCGAGCATGCCCTGGACGGTCCCGTCCTCGCCGAAGGGCCCGTGCAGGAGGGGGAAGACGACGTCCACCTCGCCGAGCGCGCGCGGGGCGGCGCCCGGCTCGAGCACCTGCACCTCGCGGTCGTCGGCGGACTGCGGCAGCAGCACGTGCGCCGCGGTGTCCTCGACCTGCGGGAGCCGGCCCGGGGTGATCGCCCAACGGTCCGGGTCGTCCTCGGCGAGGACCCAGCGCCCGTTCGGGGTGATGCCCACGGCGACGACGTCGTACCTGTCGCGGTCGATCGCCCGCAGCACCCCGCTCGCGGTGGAGCACGAGATGACGTGCTCGCCCGAGCGGCCGCCGAACAGCACCATGACCCGAGGACGGGGGTTCGCGTTCATCGCGCCCGACCCTACCCGTGCGGCGACGCGTAGCCTGCACGCGTGGCACCTCTCGACCCGACCTCCTCAGCCTCTCCCACCGGCGCTCACGACGGGCTCTCGCCCGCCACGCTCGCCGTCGTCGCCGGGCGCCCGGCCCGCGAGCAGCAGGCCCCGGTGAACCCGCCGCTCGTGCTGTCGTCCACGTACGTGTCCCAGGGCGTCCCCGCCCCCGGCGAGCTGCTGTACGCCCGGCAGGACACCGAGACCTGGCACGCGTTCGAGGAGGCGCTCGGGCTGCTGGAGCGCTCGCGCCACCCGGCGCTCGTCCTGGGCTCCGGCATGGCGGCGGTCGCGGCCGCGCTCGCCCTCGTGCCGCCGGGCGGCCGCGTCGTGCTGCCCCGGCACGCCTACCAGGTGACGCTCGTGCTGGCGCGTGAGCTGGCCGAGCGCGGGATCGTCGAGGTGGACCTCGCCGACGTCGCAGACACCGACGCCGTCCTCGCGGCCGTCCGCGGCGACGGGCGGCCCGCGGCGATGCTGTGGGTCGAGTCGCCGACGAACCCCATGCTCGAGGTCGCCGACCTGCCCGCGCTCGTCGCCGGCGCGCACGAGGTCGGTGCCCTCGTCGCCGTGGACAACACCTTCTCGACTCCCCTCGGCCAGCGTCCGCTCACGCAGGGTGCGGACGTCGTCGTCCACTCCGTGACGAAGTACCTCGCGGGCCACAGCGACGTCGTGCTGGGCGCGGTGCTGGCGGACGACGACGAGCTGCACGCGCGGCTGCACGCGCACCGCACGACCCACGGCTCGATCGCGGGACCGTTCGAGGTGTGGCTCGCCCTGCGCGGGCTGCGCACGCTCGCGCTGCGGGTGTCGCGGGCGCAGGCCAGCGCCGCCCTGCTCGCCGCGCGGCTCGCGGAGCACCCGGCGGTCGCCGAGGTGCGGCACCCGAGCCTGCCGTCCGACCCGGGCCACGAGCGGGCCGCCCGTCTCATGGACGGCTACGGTGCGGTGCTCGGGCTGCGGCCCCGCGGCGGCGAGCGGGCCGCCGACGCGGTCGTCGCCGCGCTGCGTCTGTGGGTGCCCGCGACGAGCCTCGGCGGGGTGGAGTCGACGATCGAGCGACGCCGTCGGTTCACCACCGAGTCGGCCACGGTCCCGACCGACCTGCTGCGGATGTCGGTCGGCATCGAGGACGTCGAGGACCTGTGGCGTGACCTCGACGCGGCGCTGCGGTCCGCGGCTGGCTGAGGGCCCGTCTCGGCCGGGTACGGCTAGACGCCCTCCGCCTTGTGCGGCCGCGCGAGCAGCAGCGGCGCGAGGTCGTCGACGGGAAGGCCCTCGTACAGGACCCGGACGACGGCGTGCGTGATCGGCATCTCGACACCGAGCGACTGGGCGAGCTCGAGGATCGGTCGGCAGGCCTTGACGCCCTCGGCGGTCCCACCGGTGGCCGCGATCGCCTCCTCGAGGCTCAGGCCGCGGCCGATGAGGCCGCCCACGGTGTGGTTGCGGGAGGCCGGCGAGGCGCACGTCGCCATGAGGTCGCCCATGCCCGCGAGCCCCGGGAACGTCTCGGCGTCCGCGCCCAGCGCGAGCCCCAGCCGCGTGATCTCGACGAGGCCGCGCGTGATGACCGTGGCCATCGTGTTGAAGCCGAAGCCGCGGCCCTGCGCGATGCCGACCGCCAGCGCGATGACGTTCTTCACGGCACCGGACAGCTCCACGCCGACCACGTCGAGGTTGGTGTAGGGCCGGAAGTACGACGACGCGCAGGCGCGCGCGACGAGCCGCGCGGTCCCCTCGTCCACGGAGGCCACGACCGTCGCGGTCGGCTGCCGGCGGGCGATCTCGTGGGCCAGGTTCGGCCCGGAGACGACCGCGACCCGCTCGGGCGGCAGGCACAGCGACTCGCCGACGACCTCGCTCATCCGCTTGTCCGTGCCGAGCTCCACGCCCTTCATGAGCGAGACCGCGACCGTGCGCTCCCCCACCGCGCTCGCGAGCGGCGTCAGCACCGCACGGGCGCTCTGCGACGGCACCGCGACGACGACGACGTCCGCGCCGCGGACCGCGGCCTGCGGGTCGGTGGTCGCGGTCACGCCCGCGGGGAGCTCGACCCCCGGCAGGTACCGCTCGTTGCGGTGGTGGTCGGCGATCTGCGCGCAGACCTTCTCGTCGCGCCCCCACACCGTGACGTCGCAGCCGGCGTCGGCCAGCACCGCGGCGAACGTGGTGCCCCAGCTCCCGGCGCCGAGCACGGCCGCCCGCAGCAGGACCACGGGCTCCATCTCGACGGTCTGGTCCCCGCTCATGCGGGCGGCTCCGGCAACGTGCCGTGCGCCCCGCCGGGGCGCCGCTCGCCGGGCGCGAGGGGCTTGCGCATGTCGTACCGGACCTCCGGGGCCTTCTCGCCGCGGATGTCCTCCAGCAGCGCCGTGATCGCGGCCATCACGCGCTCCGTCGCCTCGCGCAGCGTGGCAGTGTCCTGCGGGCGGTCGTACAGGTCGTCGAGCACGACGGGCGGGCCCGCCACGACGGTCACCTTCTTGCGCGGGATCGGCTTGAGGAGCTTGGCGTACCGGCCGAGCACGTTCTGGGCCCCCCACTGGGCGATCGGGATCACGGGT
>Ga0180221_1002534_pt1 | contig 10496 bp, 9 predicted proteins | sample eDN5th37CKraftMG_FD_151339 | JGI IMG/M metagenome (GOLD analysis project Ga0180221, IMG submission 151339) | Enriched Miracle-Growth compost microbial communities from Emeryville, California, USA - eDNA 5th pass 37_C Kraft MG (version 2) (version 2) ...
GGCCGGTGGGTCGGGGAAGGCTCGGCGTCGGTCGCCGCGCTGCTCGACCCCGAGCTCATCGTCCTCGGGGGTGGCGTCGCCGACGCGGGCGACCTGCTGTTCCCGTCGGTGCGCGCAGGCTTCGAGAACGCGCTGTCGGCACGCGGGCACCGGCCCGAGGCGCGGATCGTCGCGGCGGCGCTCGGCAACGACGCGGGCATGGTCGGCGCCGCGGACCTCGCGCGCGTGGAGTGAGCCGAGCGTACTGACCCGCGCCCGGCAGGCGCGTCGCAGGCTGCCGCGCGCGCACGGCCCGGGTGACGTCAGACGACGGCGCCCGGGTCGTCGTCGTCCTCGTCGCGGCGGTGCGGCATCCGCCAGATCAGCGTGCCGAGCCCCGCCAGGAACGCGACGCCGGCGATCTGGCCGACGAGCACCGGGAAGGGCCGCACCACGACCAGGAGGACCAGGACGAGGAGCGGCGCGAGCGCGACGAGCGCCCACGCGAGGTTGAGCAGCGGGTCGTGGCTCAGCACGGGCGGCGGCTCCGGGGGCACGAAGTGCGACTCCTGCTCCTCGAGGTCCTCGACCTCCGGGCCGGCCGGCCAGTCGCGCGGGCCCGGGGCGTGGACCCAGGGCGCGACGTCGATGGTGCGGGCCGGCGGCCCTGCGGCGTCGTCGGCGGAGCCGGGCGCGGGGACGTCGGTCGCGGCCGGTCCCTCGGGCGGCGTGGGGCGCGCGGGCTCCGTGCCCGACGCCGGCGCCTCGAGGTCGGCCACGAGCGACTTCCACTGCTCGTCGGCCCACGCGTCCGTCCAGGACGACTCGTCGGGGCGTGACGCGCCTGACCCGGCCCCCGTGCCGGGGTCGCCGGGCGTGCCCGGCTCGCGTGCGCCGTCGTCGGGCACGGGCCCCGCGTTGGGATCGACCATGGAAACCACTCTAGAGTCTTGTGCACACGCCGGGGGAGGACCGCGGCTCCTGGGGAGGCGAGACGGTGTTCTACTGGCTGATGAAGATGATCGTCGGGCCGGTCCTGCGGCTCGCGTTCCGGCCGTGGTCGCGCGGCGCGGAGCACGTGCCGCACGAGGGTCCTGCGATCCTGGCGAGCAACCACCTGGCCGTCATCGACTCGTTCGTCCTGCCGCTCACCGTGCCCCGCAAGGTCCAGTTCCTCGGCAAGTCCGACTACTTCACCGGGTCCGGGCTCAAGGGCCGGCTCACGGCGGGCTTCATGAAGGGCGTCGGGACGGTGCCCGTGGACCGCAGCGGCGGGCGGGCGTCGGAGGCGGCGCTCCGCACCGGGCTCCGGCTGCTGTCCGAGGACGAGCTCCTCGGCATCTACCCCGAGGGCACCCGTAGTCCCGACGGCCGCCTCTACCGCGGCAAGACGGGCGTCGCGCGCCTCGCCCTCGAGTCCGGGGCCCCCGTGATCCCCGTCGCGATGATCGGCTCGGACGTCGCGCAGCCCCTCGGCAGGACGATCCCGCGCCCCAAGCGGATCGGCGTCGTCTACGGCGAGCCCCTCGACTTCAGCCGCTACAAGGGCATGGAGGAGGACCGCTTCATCCTGCGGTCCGTGACCGACGAGATCACGTACGCGATCATGTCGCTGTCCGGCCAGGAGTACGTCGACATCTACGCGGCCACCGCGAAGGCGCGCCTCGCGCAGGGCGTCCCCATCGAGGCGGACGGCGCGACCCAGGCCGGCGCGCCCGGGGGTCGTCCCGTCCCCGACGTCGTCCTGCCCGAGCCGCTCGCCGAGAAGGACGACGCCGCGGACGCCGAGACGCCCGCGGACGACCGTCCCTCGGACGACGGGCCGCAGGCCCCGCGGTCGTCAGTAGACTGACCGCGACCCGGGCCGGCGGCCGTCCCGGACCTGGTCGGCCGCGGGCACGTCGCGGCCGGGAGCGTCCGGCACGTGCGTGCTCCAAGCGCAGCATCGCCCGCGCACCTTCGCGCGAGCAGCACCGACCCCAGTACCACCGGTGCGAGGGCGACCACCCTCGCGCCCCAACGAGAGGTTGATCGCATGTCGGTCCGTCGCGTCGCCCTGCTCACCGCGGGGGGCTTCGCCCCGTGCCTGTCCTCGGCCGTCGGTGGCCTCATCGAGCGCTACACCGAGCTCGACCCCGAGATCGAGATCATCGCCTACCAGTACGGCTACCACGGCCTGCTGACCGGCACGAAGGTCGTCGTGGACGCCGAGGCGCGCGCCAAGGCCGGGATCCTGCACCGCTTCGGCGGCTCGCCGATCGGCAACTCGCGCGTCAAGCTCACCAACGCCGCCGACTGCGTCAAGCGCGGCCTCGTCCAGGAGGGCCAGGACCCGCTCAAGGTCGCGGCCGAGCAGCTCAAGGCCGACGGCGTCGACGTCCTGCACACCATCGGCGGCGACGACACCAACACGACCGCCGCGGACCTCGCCGCCTACCTCGAGGAGAACGGCTACCACCTCACGGTCGTCGGGCTCCCCAAGACGATCGACAACGACGTCGTGCCGATCAAGCAGTCGCTCGGCGCGTGGACCGCCGCCGAGGAGGCCGCCGGCTTCGCCGCGAACGTCATCGGCGAGCACCGCAGCGGGCCCCGCATGCTCATCGTCCACGAGGTCATGGGCCGGCACTGCGGCTGGCTGACCGCCGCCGCCGCCCAGAAGTACCGCGAGTGGCTCGACCTGCAGGAGTGGGTCCCCTCGATCGGCCTCAGCAAGGAGCGCTGGGACGTCCACGCCGTCTTCCTGCCCGAGCTCGCCCTCGACATCGAGGCCGAGGCCGAGCGCCTCAAGGGCATCATGGACGAGCAGGGCAACGTCAACATCTTCCTGTCCGAGGGCGCCGGCATGCACGAGATCGTCGCGCAGCTCGAGGCCGCGGGGGAGACCGTCGAGCGCGACCCGTTCGGGCACGTCAAGCTCGACACCATCAACCCCGGCCAGTGGTTCGCCAAGCAGTTCGCCGAAAAGCTGGGCGCCGAGAAGGTCATGGTCCAGAAGTCCGGCTACTACTCGCGCGCCGCGGCCGCGAACGCCGAGGACCTGCGCCTCATCAAGTCGATGACCGACCTGGCCGTCGAGTGCGCGCTGCGCGGCGAGTCGGGCGTCATCGGCCACGACGAGGAGGACGGCGACCGCCTCAAGGCCATCGCGTTCCCGCGGATCGCCGGCGGCAAGCCGTTCGACGTGTCGCAGCCCTGGTTCGGCGAGCTGCTCGCCGGCATCGGCCAGCCCCTGGTCACGGCCCAGGCATGAGCGTCGGCGTGCTCCCCGGCGTCGGCCTCGAGTCCCTCGACGCCTACCGCGCCAAGGTCGCGCTCCAGCAGCCGACGTGGCCCGACGCCGGGGCGCTCGCCGCTGCCACCGACGAGCTCGCCGCCGCGGCGCCCCTCGTGGTGCCCGCCGCCGCCGACCGGGCGCGCGAGCGCCTCGCGGCCGCCGCGCGCGGCGAGGCGTTCCTGCTCCAGGGCGGCGACTGCGCCGAGTCGTTCGCCGAGGCGGGTGCCCTCCGCATCCGCAACAAGGTCCGGACCCTCCTCCAGATGGCCGTCGTCCTCCAGTACGGCGCGTCCATGCCCGTCGTGAAGATGGGCCGGATGGCGGGCCAGTACGCCAAGCCCCGCAGCTCCGACACCGAGACCCGCGACGGCGTCACCCTGCCCGCGTACCGCGGCGACATGGTCAACGCGTTCGAGTTCACGCCCGAGGCGCGCGTGCCGGACCCGTCGCGGCTCGTCCAGGCGTACCGGATCTCCGGCGCGACCATCAACGTCGTGCAGGCGCTCAGCGAGGGCGGGTTCTCCGACCTGCGCCGCGTCCACGAGTGGAACCAGGGGTTCATGCGCAACCCCGCCTACGCGCGCTACGAGTCGACCGCCGCCGAGATCGACCGGGCGATCCGGTTCATGGCCGCGTGCGGCGCCGACTTCGAGGCCCTGCGGACCGTCGAGATCTTCGTCGCCCACGAGGCGCTGCTCCTCGACTACGAGCGCGCCCTGTCCCGCCTGGACCCCCGCACCGGCGCCGCCTACGACACGTCCGCGCACTTCCTCTGGATCGGCGAGCGCACCCGCCAGCTCGACGGCGCGCACGTCGACTTCCTGTCCCGCGTCGCCAACCCCATCGGGGTCAAGCTCGGCCCGACGACGCAGCCCGAGGACGCCATCGCCCTCATCGACAAGCTCAACCCCGACGGCGTCGCCGGACGCCTCACGTTCGTCGCGCGCATGGGCGCCGGCAACGTCCGCACGACGCTGCCCCCGCTCGTCGACGCCGTCCGCGCCGACGGGCGCCCCGTCGTGTGGGTCACCGACCCCATGCACGGCAACACCATCACCAGCGCGTCCGGGTACAAGACGCGCCGGTTCGCCGACGTCCTCGACGAGGTGTCCGGGTTCTTCGAGGTGCACCGCGCGCTCGGGACCGTCCCCGGCGGCCTGCACGTCGAGCTCACCGGCGACGACGTCACCGAGGTCCTCGGCGGGAGCGAGGAGATCGACGACGCCGGGCTCGCGCGGCGGTACGAGACGCTCGTCGACCCGCGGCTCAACCACCAGCAGTCGTTGGAGCTGGCGTTCCAGGTCGTGGAGATGCTGCGGCGCTGAGCCGTCGTCGTGGGCCGGTCTCGCTTCGGTTGCGGCGGGTGGTGCGGGTTGGGGCGGGTGGGGCGGGAGGGGTGCGCGCGGTCTTCCATCCGCCTCGCTCGTTCCTCGCTCGGCTTCCCGCCCACCCGACCACGACCGCGCGCACTCCTCCCGCGCCACCCTTCGCGGTGCCGTCACCTCCGCAGGCGCTCGCCCGCCCCAACGCCGACGGTGACGTCCCGTTCGCCGACGGTGACGCTGGGTTCGCCGACGGTGACGTTCCGTTCGCCGACGGTGACGCCCGGTTCGTCGACGGTGACGCTGGGTTCGCCGAGGGTGACGTGCGGGCGCCGACCATGCAATCACTCACCCGAGTCGTCGCCGACCATGACGTTGCCCACCGTGGCGGTGCTGAACGGGTGAGCAACCACCTGCTCGGCACGACGACGGTCGGCAACCGCATGGTCGGCGCACGCGTGCACCGGGCTACCTGCCGGGCGCGGCTGCTCCGGGCCGAGCACGGGGGTTGCGCACCGATCCCGGCCACGAACGCCCGCCGCAGCGTGCGGCGGCGAGGAACCGGTCGAGCGGGCGGGTGCGGGGAGGTGTCGAAGGACGTCAAGGAGTGCGCACGGCCCCCAGGGCCGCAGCACGACAGTCCGAGACAGCTCGCCGCGCCCGCCCGCGGCCCGACCACGCGGGCTTCGTCCGGGCCACGCAGGGACGGGTCAGAAGATCGTCAGCGAGACCGTCGAGCCCTTCGGCGCCTTCTTCTTCCCGTCGGGGTCCTGGAACCGCACGGTGTCGAGCACGCCGCCGAGGAACTTGTGGAGCTTGACCTTGAAGCCCTTCGCCTCGAGGAGCTTCTTCGCCTCGTCGGTGTGCTTGCCGGTCACCGACGGCACGACGATCATCTCGGGGCCCTTGGACACCACGAGGTGCACGGTGTCGCCGCGGTGCAGCGTGGTGGACTGCCGCGGGTCCTGGCTGATGACGGTGCCTTCGGGGACGTCGTCGGAGAACTGCTTCCTGACCTGGGGGACGAGGCCGGAGCTCTTGAGGGTCGCGACGGCGTCGTCGGCGCTGCTGCCCTTGACCTGCGGCACGGTGACGGGCGCGGGGCCCTCGGACACGACGACCTGGATGGGGTCGTTGTGGGGGACCGAGGTGCCCGGGTCGACGGACACGGAGATCACGCGGCCGCTCGGGACGTCGTCGGAGTAGTCCTCGACGGGTGTGGGGACGGCGTCGAACCCGGCCTTGGACAGGCTCGCGAGCGCTGCGGCGGACGTCTTGCCGACCAGGCCCGCCGGGACGGTCGCGTGCTCGACGCCCTTGGAGACGGTGACCTCCACGGTGCCGTTCTTGCGGACCTTGTCGCCCTCGCCGGGGTCGAGGCTGACGACGTCACCGCTGGGCACGACGTCGTCGAACGCCTGCTTGGTGTCGGCGTGCAGGTCGACCGACGCCAGGGCGGCGTCGGCGTCCTTGGCGCTCGACCCGACGATGCCCGTGGGCACGACGGTGTACGCGCCGGGGCCTGAGCTCATCCACCAGGTCCAACCGGCGAACACCCCGACGACGGCGAGCAGCACGACGAGCGTCCACACCCAGCGCCGGCGTCGGCGGCGGCGCTTGCGCGTCGCGTCCTGGGCCGGCACGGCCGGGCCGGTGAGGACGGGCAGCTCGCCGCGTGAGGAGCCGGCGCCGAGCTCGTCGCGCGTCAGGACCCGGGTGCCGGTGCCGAGGTTGCCGAACGCGGCGGTGGGGATGGCGTCGAGCGAGCTCTCGTCGGGCTCGTCCTCGGTGGCGTTAGCCGCGGCGGCCTCGGCGGTCGTCGCGACGCTCCCCGTGGCGGGGCCCTCGCCCTCGGGGCCGGCGTCGTCGCTCGGCTTCGCGGCGCCGCGGGCGGCGTCGACGGGACCGGACGGGCCGTCGGTCACGACGGCCTCGGGCGGGTCGGCGCGGCGGGCGAGGTCGGCCTCGGACAGGAGCCGCCGGGTCTGCCGGACGAGCGCGAGCGCGGCGGCGGCGTCGCGCGGGCGGTCGTCGGGGTCGCGTGCGGCGAGCGAGCAGACCAGCTCGTCGACCTCGATCGGCATCCACCAGGCGCTCCGCGAGGGCGCGGGGATGTCGGAGTTGACGTGCTCGAACGCCACCTGGATCGGGGTGGAGCCGGTGTGCGGGTGCTTGCCGAGCAGCATCTCGTAGGCGAGGACGCCCACCGAGTACACGTCGGTGCGCGCGTCGCAGCGGCCCGTGGTGATGACCTCGGGGCTGAGGTACGCGACGGTGCCGAGGACCGTGCCCGTCGCCGTGGCCGCGACCTCCGTGACCGCGCGGGCCAGCCCGAAGTCCGCGAGCTTGACGTGCTCGTCCTCGGTGAGCAGGACGTTCTCGGGCTTGATGTCCCGGTGCACGAGCCCGGCCCGGTGCGCCGCGGCGAGCGAGTCGAGGATCTCCTCGAGGAGCCGCAGCGTCTCGCCCAGGCTGAGGGTGCGCTCGTCGCGCAGACGGGCCCGCAGGTTCGTCCCGGGGACGTACTCCATGGTGAGGTAGCTGGTCTCGCCGTCGAACCCCTGGTCGTAGACCCCGACGAGGCCCGGGTGCGTCAGACGGGCGGCGGCGCGGGCCTCGCGCCGGAAGCGGGAGACGAACTCGGCGCCCTCGACGCCGTCCACCAGGTGGGCGTGCATGATCTTGAGCGCGACGTTGCGGTCGAGGCGCCGGTCCACCGCCAGGTACACCGTGGCCATGCCCCCGCGGGCGATCCTGGACACGACCTCGTAGCGGCCGTCGACGAGCGTGCCGACGAACGGGTCCGAGGTCGTAGTTGCCACGGGGTGGAGTCTACGGACCGGTAGGGCTCAGGCGCCGCATAGCGACCTGCCGGGCGGCGAGTCTCACCCGATCGTTACGCTTCTCCCGTGACTGAGCAGCAGCCCGAGCAGGCCTCGACCGTCCCCTCCACGCCCGACGACGCCGCCTGGCTCACCCTCCCCGACGTCGCCGACCGCCTCGGGCTCGACGTGATCCGGGTCCGTCAGCTCCTGCGCGAGCGCAAGCTCGTGGCCGTGCGCCGGGGGGAGCGGAACGTGCTGCACGTCCCGGCGGCGTTCCTGATCGAGCACGAGGGCCGGCTCCAGCCGATCCCCGCGCTGCACGGCACGGTCGTCCTGCTCGACGACGCCCGCTTCACCGACGACGAGATCGTCGAGTGGCTGTTCGCGCCCGAGGAGACGTTGAACGGGCTCAGCCCGGTCGAGGCGCTGCGGCAGGGGCAGCGGGCCGCGGTGCGCCGGGTGGCGCAGGGCCTCGGCTGACGGTCCCCGTCAGGCGTCGCGCTCGACGAGGCCGCGCGCGAGGGCGACGAGCATCGACCGCCCGGGCTCGACCAGCGTGTCCGCGTCGAGCGCGGCGAGCGCGCCGTCCGCGAGGTCGTCGATGAGCGACTCCATCGCGGCGACCGCACCGGACCGCACGAGCGCCTCGCCGACCCGCTCGACCTCGTCCTCGCTGAGGTCCGCGCGCCCGAGCGACCCCTCGACGAGCGCCCGGTCGTCGGGCGAGGCCGTGGCGAGCGCGCGCGCGACCAGCACGGTGCGCTTGCCCTCCCGCAGGTCGTCGCCCGCGGGCTTGCCGGTGCGCGCGGGGTCGCCGAACACGCCGAGCAGGTCGTCGCGGAGCTGGAAGGCCTCGCCGAGCGGCAGCCCGTACGACGACGCCGCAGCCAGGACCTCGCCCGTCGCCCCCGCGACGGCCGCCCCGAGCAGGAGCGGGTGCTCGACGGAGTAGCGGGCCGTCTTCGCGCGGATGACGGTACGAGCACGTTCCTCGTCGGCCGCAGGGTCCGCACCCCAGGCGACCGCCTGGGCGTGCACGTCGAGGAACTGGCCGGTGGTGACGACGAGCTCCATGTCGTCGAAGAGCTCGCGCACGAGGTCGGCCGTGGCCCGGTCGAGACCGTCGGTCGCGCGGGCGAGAACCCGGCCCGCGAGGACGAGGGCCAGGTCGCCCAGCAGGATCGCCGCGGACTCGCCGTAGCGGGCGGCGTCACCCGACCAGCCCCGGTCCCGGTGCCGCGTGCTGTGCACGACGTGCGCCGCGGGCAGCCCCCGGCGGGTCGCCGACGCGTCCATGACGTCGTCGTGGAACAGCGCGGCCGCCTGGAAGAGCTCGAGGGCTGCGCCGACCGCGAGCGCCGCGTCACGGCCCGTCGCGTCGTCGCCGCCGTGCGCGCGCCACGACCAGTAGCAGAGGGCGGCCCGGAGCCGCTTGCCGCCGGACAGCATCGCGTCGAGCGAGTCGGCGAGGGTCTCGGCGTCGGGGCTCACCGCCCGGAGCCGTGCACGCTCCGCCTCGAGGGTGCTGCGCAGGACGTCGTCGACGCCGCGGCGTACGTCCTCCTGGTCGACGAGGCCGGGGGCGGAGGGCATGGGGCGAGTCTATCGGCCGGTGGTCGTGGACCCCGCGCTCGTCGGGGCGTCCTCGGCGGGGGTGGCGGACCCGGAGGGCGTGGCTGTCTTCGTGGCCCGGGGGGCCACGACCTGTCCCGACACCGTGACGAGCGACGTGCCGTGCTCCTTCACGACGGCGACCTGGAGGAAGTCCGCGAGCTCGGTGGCGCCGACCTTCGTGCCGGCCTTGGCCGTCGCCGAGACCTTGCGGTAGGTGGCGCCGGCGTCCGCGCCCGCGGGCTTGCCCGACGCCCGCGAGAAGCCGGCCTTCGTCCATGCCTTCGTGTACGTCGCGACGACCTTCTTCGCGTCCGACGACGTGCGCAGGCTCAGGGAGAACTGGACGTGCGTGCCGTCCTTGCCGCGCTCCGCCGAGCTCGACAGGACCGTGGCGCCGCGCGGCAGAGGTGCGAGAGCCGTCGGGAGGTCCGGGGCGAGCGCACCCGCGGTCGACCCGGCGGCGAACGAGGGCAGCGTCGTGGTGGCGGACGACGGCGCCGCGGTGCTCGCGGCCGCCGGCTCGTCGCGCAGCGACCCCACCTTCCAGACGACGCCCGCGACGACCGCCACGAGCACGACGGCGAGCAGGACCCGGGCTGCGCGGTGCGGGCGGGCCTCCGGACGCGACGCGCGTCGGGCGCTGCGGGTCGGGGTGGGGCTGTCGTTCACGCGCCCCACCGTACCCAGGCGCGCGAGCGGCCCGAACACGCGGCCCGGGGGCCGACCACCGGCGAGTGCGCCGTCCACAGCCCGCGGCGGACGCTTCCCCGGACCGCCGGCGAGCCCTGGGATGTCGGCATGGACACGCCCCTCGTCGCCAGCCGACCCGCCGACCTCCTCGCCTACGTCCCCTACCGGCTGGGCTATCGCCCCCGCGACAGCGTCGTCGTGATCAGCCTCCAGGCGGCGCGCGGCGCCGTCGGGCTCGTCGTGCGTGCCGACATCGCCGACCTCGTGGCCGAACCGGGTGGTCCTGCACTCGCTCGCGCCGTGGCCACCCACGTCCTGCGGGACGACCCGCGCGACGTCGTCGTGGTCGCGTACGGGGACGACGAGGGCGCAGCCGTGCGAGGCGCGGGCATGCTCACGCACGCTCTCGGGCAGCTCGTGCCGGACGTCGCGGTCGCGGCCCGCTGGCACGTCACGTCCACGGGCTACCGCGGGCTCGCCTGCGCCGACCCGGAGTGCTGCCCGCCCGAGGGGAGGCCCCTCGCGGACCTCGACGCGAGCCCGGTGGCCGCCGACCTCGTCTACGCGGGCGTCGCCGTCGCGTCGTCGCGCGAGGCGGCGTACGCGCTGGCGCCCGCCGACCCGGCCCGGCGGGCTGCGGCCCTCCGAGCTGCCCGGCGTTGGGCCGCGCGACGAGGCGAGCTGGGGGTGCGCGCCTGGCGCCGGGCCTCCCTGCGGGCGTGGTGGGACGTGCACGCCGCGGTCGCGGCGGCGGACCCGCGCGTGGCCGTCCAGCCCGCGGTCGTGCGG
>Ga0180221_1002535_pt1 | contig 10495 bp, 13 predicted proteins | sample eDN5th37CKraftMG_FD_151339 | JGI IMG/M metagenome (GOLD analysis project Ga0180221, IMG submission 151339) | Enriched Miracle-Growth compost microbial communities from Emeryville, California, USA - eDNA 5th pass 37_C Kraft MG (version 2) (version 2) ...
ACTGGGGCGATCCGCCGCCGCTCGGCGAGAGCGACCTCGACGCGGCGCGCGAGCAGGCCCTGCTGGCGCGCGCCGACCTCGCCGTCGCGATCAGCGACTACGCCGCGGCGGAGACGAAGCTCGAACGCGCGATCGCGCGGCAGTATCCGCAATTCGAATTCAGGCCCGGCTACTACTGGGACCACGGCATCGCGAAGTGGCCCTTCGATGTCGGTCTCACGCTGCCGCTGTTCAACCGGAACCGCGGCGAGATCGCCGAGGCGACTGCCGTGCGCGAGCTTGCCGGCCGGCGCCTGCTCGCTCTGCAGGCCGATATCCACGGTGAGATCGAGGCCGCCGTGCGCGCCGAAGATGTCGCACGCGCGAATCTCGAAGCCGCGCGGCGGCGCGGCGAGGCGGCCCGGCAGCAGCTCGAGCACGCCGAAGTCGCGCTCCAGCTCGGCGCCAGCGATCGCGCGGAACACACCAGTGCCGAGGTGCTGGCACTGCGCGCCGAGCTCGAGATCGTGCAGGCGGAGGCCGAGCGGCAGGCGGCACGCAACGCGCTCGAAGACGCGCTGCACGCGCCGTTGTCGGGACCCGAGCTTGCGCTCGCAACGCCGCCGCGGGCGGCCGATTCCGGAGTCGGGCCATGATGAGAACGAAACGGGAAACGGACAGGGCGGGGTCGCGCCGTGCGCGCTCGCACCGGCTCGCGCTTTTCGCACTCGCCTTCGCGCTCGCCGCCGGCGCCGCATTCGCACAGGCACCCGCCGATGACGACGACGAAGCGCCCGCGAATGCGCAGGGCACGGTGCCAGCGCTGAACCGCGAGCAGCGCGAGGCCGTCGGCATCGCGGTCGCGCACGTGGCGAAAACGGCGCCGGCCGAGCGCATCGGTGCGTTCGGGCAGGTGCTCGATCCCTCGGCGCTGATCGCCGAGCTCGGCCAGGTGGATGCGAGCCGTGCCGCCGAGCGCGCCGCGACGGCCGAGGTGACGCGCCTGCAGGGCTTGTACAAGGCCGGCGCGGGTGCGTCACTGAAAAATCTCGAAGCGGCGCAGGCGGAGCGGGCGCGCGCACGCGCGGAGGCCGACGCGGCGAGCACGCGCTTTGCGCTGCGCTGGGCGCCTCTCGCGGCGATCCCGTATGCGCAACGGCAGAAACTCATCGACGCGCTCACGGCGGGCAGAAGCGCGCTGGTGCGCGTCGACCTGCCGGGCCGGCAGAGCGTCGGCGAGATTCCGGAATCCGCGACGATCGACATCGACGGCGTCGCCGTCAGTGGACGCGTGCTCGGTGCGCTCGCGCAGGCGAGCGAAGCGCAAAGCGCGAGCCTGCTCGTGCAGATCGATCAGCCGCCGGCCGGGCTTGCCGTCGGCGCGCGCGTCGCGGTCACGCTCGCGGGTCCGGCACGCGCGGGTTTTCTCGTGCCGCGCGGCGCGCTCGTCTACGAGGGAGGCAGCGCCTACGTGTATCACCAGCTCACTGCGCAAGCCGGCGATGACACGATGCGTTACGCGCGCAAGCCGGTGACACTGCTGATGCGCAGCGGCGACGGCTGGCTCGTCGACGGGCTCGACGACGACGATCTCGTCGTCGTGCACGGCGCCGGCGTGCTCTGGTCGCTCGAAGGCATCGGCTCGATCCCGGAGGACGACGATGATTGAGCGCCCGGCCGGTCATCGCTCGCGCGGTCATGCATCGCGCCGCGCGACTCTCCCCCGCTCCCGCTTGCCGGAGAGGGCCAGAGTGAGGACGGTCTCTCGTGGCCGGTGCGTTTCGGCAGCGCTTCGCTCATCCGCCGTGCTTCGCGCGACGGTGTTTCCCGCGAGCGTGAGCGGCGAACGATGCGCATGCTCGGGCGATCACCGCCCCGGATGCGGCCGGGGCGACGGAGCGCGCGCCTGATGCTTGCCGCGATCGTCCGCTCCTCGCTCGCACATCCGCGCATCGTCACCGCGCTTTCGGTGCTGATCGCGGTGCTTGGCGCGGCGGCGCTGGCGAGCGCGCGATTCGACGTGTTTCCGGATTTCGCGCCGCCGCACGTGCTGGTGCAAACCGAGACGCCGGGGCTCGACGCGACGCAGGTCGAGGCGCTGGTCACGCGGCCGCTCGAAGGCCTGCTCGCCGGCACCGAGAACGTGCGCACCGTGCGCTCGACGTCAAGCCAGGGCCTTTCCGCCATCCGCGTGATCTTCGAGCGCGGTGGCGATCCGTACCGGCAGCGCCAGGTCGTCACCGAGCGCCTCGCGGAAGCGAGCGGGCTGCTACCGGAGGGCGTGAGCCCGCCGCAGCTTTCGCCGCTGTCCTCATCGATGGAATATCTCGTCCACTTCGGCTTCACCAGCGACACGCTGTCGCCGCTGGCCCTGCGCGATCTCGTCGAATGGGTGGTCAAGCCGCAGGTTCTCGCCGTGCCGGGCGTCGCGCAGGCGCAGGTCTTCGGCGGCGAGGTGCGCGAGCGGCAGGTGCAGGTCGATCCGCTGAAGCTCGCGGCGTACGGGCTCACCTTGCAGGATGTCGCCGACGCGGCGCGGCGCGCCACGGAGCTGATCGGCGGCGGCTACATCGAGACGTCGACCCAGCGCATCGTCGTGCAGACCGAGGCCGCGGGCACGACGCCGGAAACGCTGGCCGAGGCCGTGATCGCGACGCGCGACGGCGTGCCGGTGCGGCTCGGCGATGTGGCGACGATCCGCGACGGCGCCGAGCCGCGTTTCGGCGATGCGATGATCGGCGGCCGGCCGGGCATTCTCGTCGAGACTTCGACGCAGTTCGGCGCGAACACGCTCGAAGTCACTCGCGCGCTGGAGGCGCGGCTCGACGCGCTGGCGCCGCAGCTCCGGCAGCAGGGCGTCGAATACCACCCGGCGCTGCTCAGGCCCGCGAGCTTCATCGAAAGCGCGATCGCGAAGCTGCGCAATTCGCTGCTGATCGGCGCGGTGCTCGTGGTCGCGCTGCTGCTCGTGACGCTGCGCGACTGGCGCGGCGCGCTGGTGTCGTTCAGCTCGATTCCGCTGGCCCTGCTGACGACGGTCTGGATCCTGGAGACGTTCGGGCTCAGCCTCAACACGATGACGCTGGGCGGGCTCGTCGTCGCGCTCGGTGTGGTCGTGGACGACGCGGTCATCGACGTCGAGAACATCCTGCGCCGCACGCGCGCGGTCGGCGCCGCGCGCATCGACGTGCGCGAGCTCTTCACGCGCGCCTCGCTCGAAGTACGCCGGCCCGTGTTCTACGCGACCGCGGCCGTCGCGGTCGCCTTCCTGCCGATCCTGATGATGTCGGGTCTGCAGGGCGCGTTCTTCCGGCCGCTGTCGATCGCGTTCCTGCTCGCGGTCGGGCTCTCGCTGCTGGTCGCGATGAGCGCGACGCCGGCGCTCTGCGCGATCGTCATGCAGAACCACAAGCCGCGGCCCGAGGCTCCGTTCCTCGCGCGCTGCAAGCGCTGGCAGCTGCGCGCCATCGAAGGCTTCGACCGGCGTCCGCGCGTGCTGCTCGCCGTGCTGATCGCGAGCGGCGTCGCGGGCATCGTGCTGCTGCCGCTGCTCGGCGCGCGGCTCCTGCCGGATTTCCGGGAGAACTACCTGATCGCCCACGCATCGCTGCGGCCCGGCATCTCGATCGCCGAGACCGCGCGCATCGGCGAGAACATCTCGCGGGCGCTCGCGAGGATTCCGGGTGTGAAGAGCGTCGCCGAGCAGATCGGCCGCGCCGAGAACGGCCAGGACCCGGACACACCGAACAAGAGCGAGTTCGAAGTGCAGATCGATCCCGTCAAGGGCCGCTCGGCCGACGAGATCGACGCCGCGATCCGCGACGTCTTCGACGACTACCCGAACCAGCTCGTCGAGATCTATTCGGTGCTTGCCGAGCGCATCGGCGAGACGCTATCGGGCGAGAGCGCACCGTTCTCTGTGAGCGTGTTCGGCGCCGACCTCGATGTCGACGACCGTGTCGCTGGCGAGATCGCCGAAGTGCTCGAAAAGCTGCCGCACTCCAGCGGCGTGCGCCTCGTCGTGCCGCCGCGCCAGCCGCAGCTGCGTGTCTCGCTGAAATCCGACGCGCTGGCGCTGTACGGGCTTCAGGCCCGGGACGCGCTCGACACCATCAACGCGGCGTTCCACGGCAGCCGCGTGGCGCAGATCCAGCAGGCCGACCGTAGCGTGCCGGTGGCGCTGCGCATCGCCGGCGCCGGTGCCGATCCGCACTCGGTGCGCACGCTGCTCGTGCGCGGACGCGACGGTGCGCTGGTACCGCTCGACAAAGTGGCCGACGTCGAAACGATCACGGCACGCAGCATGATCGATCACGAAGACGGCCTGCGCCGGCAGATCGTCGTCGCGACGCCGACCACGGCCGACCAGTCCGGCTACGCGCAGGCGGCGCAGAAGGCGATCGCCGAACACGTGAAGCTGCCGCCCGGCGTCTATCTCCGCTACGGCGGCGCCGCCGAGGCGCAGGCCGAAGCCGCGAACGAGCTGCTGCTGCACTCCGCCGCCGCGTTCGTGCTGATCGTGCTGCTGCTCGGCCTCGCCTTCGGCGCGGCGCGCCACGTGCTGCTCGTGCTGCTCGCGCTGCCGTCGACGCTGATCGGCGGCGTGGCCGCGGTCGCGATCACCGGCGGCACGCTGTCGCTCGGCGCGATGGTCGGCTTCGTCGCCCTCTTCGGCATGGCCGCGCGCAACACGATCCTGCTGATCTCGCACTACGATCATCTCGTGCGCGAGGAAGGACAGCCGTGGAATCTCGCGACCGCCCTGCGCGGCGCCGAGGAACGCCTGACGCCGGTGCTGCTGACGGCGCTGCTGACCGCGCTCGCGCTGCTGCCGGTCGCATTGCAGATCAATCAGCCTGGTCACGAGATTGAAGGGCCGATGGCCGTCGTGATCCTCGGCGGGCTCGTGTCATCGACGCTCGTCAGCCTGCTGCTGATTCCGCCGTTGGCGGCGCGGTGGCTGAGGCCGGGTGAAGCGCGACAGCAAACAGCGGTGGGCTGAAGCCCTCCCTATGAGTGTCGCGGGTGAGTCTGCGTTGGGAGCGCAGACGCGAGACTGCCCCTCATCTACTCGTCGCGGCACACGCAGCCGGACAGCGGCTCCGTCGCGATGTACGTCATGTCGTTGACGTAGGAGCGGAATCCCTTCTGTCTGCCGTACAGCCGCAGCAGGCAGGTTTCGCGCTTGTACTGCACGAAGAACGCATAGTCGGTGCCGGAAGGTGAAGAGACGAGGAACGGCCGCGGGCCGAAGTCGGCCGATGCGACGTTCGCTGCAGCGCTCTCGGCAAGACGTGAAGCGACGTCGGCTGTCTCGCCTTGCTGTGCGAGGATCGTCGAGACGCCCGATGCGAGCGCGTCGCGGCAGGTGTCGTCGGAGACGTTCTCGATGCGCGCCACGGTGGCGCAGCCGCTGGTCATGACCGATGCTGCGACGACGGCGAACATGAAAGCGCGGAGTGGCTGCATGCGTACTCTCCTGTGCTCCGAGGACGACGGCGTTGGCCGTCAATGGACTGAGGATAGGTTACGCGGTCGGGTCTGCCGACGCTTGACTGGCAGGGTGTGCTCGCGTTGCGCAATGCCGCGAAACTGCGCAGGGCTCAGTGAGCCAGGCTTGCGCGAGGCCAGAGCGCAAGCTTCGGGCCGCCCTCGAGCTCGAAGAAGGCGACCGCGCCATATTCGAACTCCTTGCCGATGATGCCGGTTGTCTCGAGGCCGAGCCCGTCGCGGTAGAAGCGCACCGCCGCTTCGAGATCGCCCACGCCGAGCGTGATGAGCGTGATCCTGGTTTCATCGGCGCATCGTCCTTCGCGGCGCGAGCGCCGGCAAGCAGGTTGCGCCGCGATGAGCATCCCGCGGGTTCTCGCTAGAACGAAACGCCGACTGGCGGATCGACGAACTCCGCCTCCGCGCCCTGCTTCTCGCACGTCAGATTGACCGTGCGGCCGACCGCGCGCGTGCGATGCACGGTGCCGGCGGGCACGACCAGGCTTTGCCATTCGGTCAGCGAGACGCGCCGGCCGTCGGCGAAGTCGATCTGAAGCTCGCCGGCGACGACCAGGAACAGCTCGTCGGAGCGCGGATGCCGATGCCAGCGATATTCGCCTTCGAACACGGCGAGCCTCACGCAATCGTCGTTGACGTCGAGCAGCACTTCGTTCCGGTACGCGTCCGTGATTTCGGCCTGTCGCGCGCGTACGTCGACGACCGTCATCGGCGCGTGACGCGCCTTCTCGGACGCATATTCCTCGGCAGTGGGCAGAAGGGACTTCATGGCGTTCACTCAGCGAATCCTGCGATTCGGCGCAGCGATCTCGACGTGTTTCGGGAACGCAAGCGATCGTCGCTTGCGCAGAGACAAACCTGGAGTGTCCGCTGCCGCGACGATCCGTCCATCCTACGGCAGTGTCCGGTGCAATGCGTGAACCGCTCGTGCTGGAGCCCGATCCCGGCTAATGAGCTGTTTCGTGCCCGCAGCTCATCGGCGAACGCGATAGCGGATGTGCGTGGCGTCCGGCGTATCGATCACCCGGACGATCTCGAGCTCGATGCGCGACGGCAACACGTCGAACAGTCGGCGTCCGCCGCCGAACAGCACCGGAATCTGGTGTATCTGCAACTCATCCAGCACACCGGCCTCGAGTGCCTTCTGCGCGGTATAAGCGCCGTGCACGAGGACGATGCGGTCGCCGGCGGCGGCCTTGGCCTGCACCATGGCGCTTTCGATGCCGTCGAGCACATACGTCACCAAGGGATACTGCGCCACCGCGGGATCGGGCGGCCGGTGACTCGGCACGTAGATCGGCACGCCGTGATGGTCTCCACCCCAGTGATCGACCTGCTCCACCGTCCGCCGTCCCGCGACGATGGCGCCCGGGGGATTCCACTCGTCCCACATGTCGCCTGTCGCGCCGGCCGGCCGCGAGAAATCGCCGAACCACTCATGCAGCCGCATGAAGCCGTCGCCGCCCGGGTTGTCCGGCGTATCGTTCGGGCCGGCGATGTATCCGTCGAGCGACATGGACATGTACAGCACCGATCTCGACATGGGTCCCTCCTGCTATCTCGATACATCGCCAGCTTCAAGCCTCACGCAGGGTGCAGCTGGTTGGCAACGGCTCGGCTCGAATGAAAGCGCTGCGCTCGCCCACCTACCCGCGGCCGCGCCAGACCTGGAAAAAACCGATCGCAAGACAGATCACGGCCGGCCAGAATGAAAAGAAGAACAGGAGCCCGGGTCCGATCGGATTCGGGTTCGGATCGGGCCACAGGCCGAGCGACGCCAGAACGATGATGGCGAGGAGAGGCGTCCAGCCGACCAGCGCGATGATCGCTCCGATCTTGAACAACCGATTGTCCCAGTACGCTTTCATCGGCTCTCTCCAGAAGGCGGCGCCTGGCGGCATGAGTCTCGTGTCGTCAGCGCCTGGGCCTTGTCTCAGGAACGGTGCATGCGACTCACGATCGAACCCAGTGCCTCCATCGAGCGGCCGTGGCATTGATCACGCCTTGCGAGCTCGCCACCGTCCACCCGGCTTGAACACCGCGAGCGTGGCCGCGACGATGAGAGCAATGACATCGTACGCGGCGCCGGCAATGAGCCGGCCTTCGGCTCCGCCCTGGCCGTTGCGCATCGCGATCATGCCGCCGCTCAGGACGAGCGCGCCGACCGCAATGACCGACAGGATCAGCACGAGCTTGGTCGTTACCCACGGATAGCGGAAAACGCCCCACCCCGTTCCGAGCCCGAGCAGCAGCCCGGTCAGCAGCGCCAAGAAACTCAGGGGCACGCCGAACAGGAACGCGAACATCCACAGCATTTCCCATGAGGCACGCGCGATCTCGGGGTCGCTCGTGATGGCGCCGCGAATGGCGACGGCGAGATAGCCGGCGGAGTCTCCGAGCAGGCCGACCGACACGATGATGTGCGCGGTCAGCACCAGCTTCCTCAGGAATGGCGACAGGCGCCGCCGGCTGCCTTGATCTTCTTCGCTCACATCACCTCCATCGATCAACCACAGGCACTTTGAACGGGACGGATCGCCGGATCAGGTGCTGCGAAGGCGAGCAAGCAGACCGCCCACACATGCGCCCGCAAGTGCCGCCGCAAAACCTGGCCCCAGTACCAGAATAATCTCGAATGGCCACAGGTTGTGCGAGGTGGCGTCCCGCAACACGTCATAGAGGACGCGAGCCATCACCGCTGCGGGGACTGCAGCGCCGACGATCAGCGTAGCGGGCCAGAGCCTGGCGGCGCCGACGACGCGCGGCAACGCCGCGAAACATGCAACCAGGACCAGCCCGAAACCCCATATGTCATCGGGAAGGGAAAGGCGCGCGTAGGGAATCCGCCAGTACGGCAAGCCGACGCCGAAGAAGGAGCCCGCGAAAGCCCAGGAGAGAATCGTGCTGCTCTTGGTGGACATGCCCCGTGTGCTCCCTCGAGCGCAATTTCTGAACAATTTATCGTTTGCCGGGCTACGCATTCGCTGGCGCGGAGCCGCTACCCGGATTGCTGCTCCGGCAGATTCGAACGGATCAGCGCCGCGGTTTCAACGAGCTGCCTCGCAGAAACCCGGACCCGCTCGCGGCGCTCCGCATCCCCGGGTGGATCGTGCGGGGTGCCCCTTTCGCGTCCGGCGCCGTCGAAGGTAGCGAGTTGGGGCGGCCCAATGCCCCAGTCGCTGCCCTTCTGCCGCGGCACGACGTGGAAATGGAAATGCGGAGTCTCCTGACCGCTGTAGACGCCGTTGTTCTGGAACGTGAGGATGCCGAGCGGCCGATATGTTCTCACGAGCGCCTCCGCGACCCTCCTGGCCGCAATCATGATGGAGCGGCACTCCGCATCTGAAAGGTCGAGCAGCGTCGCGACGTGCCGGCGCGTGATGACGCAGCACTGGCCGACTTCGAACTGCCACGGATTGATTACGGTCAGCGTGTGCTCGCCTTCGTCGATGATCGCCCATCGTTCTTCACGACCGGCCATGCCTTCGCAGAGGTCGCACGGATCTCTTGTGGGGAGTTCGATCATTGCCCCTCTCCGATCGAGCTGGTTTGCCCGGCAACAGGCGCCGCGAGCGCCGTCACATGCCGAATGCGGTGTTCCACAAAGTCACACGCACAGCCGCTTGCGGAACCCTCGTGCTGCGTAGTACGAGTCCGCGCCGTTGTGATACGCGAACGCCCTCAGCGTCTCGATCGGTTCACGTTTCGCCTGCGGGTTCATCGGGTGCCGAGATGGGTGCCGTGCGTTGCCTCACCGAAAACCAGCGTGCCACTCCTGCGCCGGCCGTGGCGGCAGCGCGCGTGGCAGCGAAGTAGCTCCATCTGTTGCTCCATTCCCGCGCTCAGGCAGGCACACGTGTCGGCATACCCGCGTTCGTGCACCTCGTCCTTTTCGCCGAGAGTTGCACTCTGGTGCGAACACTAGTCCGGCGACGCACCAGCGCCTGCACCGACTGCCGCCTGGTACCGCTTCAGCAGATCCGGATCGTCGATCGATCCGTGGTGATGGACCTGCCGCCACCGACCGTCGAGCTGTTTGAACACGCGCGTCGTCCGGATCGCCAGCGCCAACGTCGTCTCGCCGGTCCGAAGCTCACCGCGCTCCCGCCCGACGGCGTAAAACACGTCGCCCGCTTCGTGCAGCGTGTAGTCATGAAACTCGACTCGCACGCGCGCGCCTCCTGTAAAGATCCGCTCGTAGACGGCCGAAATCTGCGGCCAACCGCGCACGATCCCGCCGACCGGATTGTCCATCGCGACGTCGTCGGTCCCCGCCTAGTTGCGCGCCATCGCCGCGAGGTCACGTCCGTTGAACGCGGCGTAGAACTCTGCAAGGGCGCGGCGCGTGTCCGACAGCTTCGCGAGGTCTTCCCGGCCCGTGATCGGCGTTTCCTCCGTTCGCATGCGGCGATTGTATCTCGGGTGGGCCGCAACTCCCTGTTGCTGCAGACGCAGTGGCGACGGAATCCGTGAGCCGCGCGAAGGCGCCTTAGCCGAGGACCTCGTTCCACTCGTGAAAGTGATACCGTGCAACCACGCCATTCAGAACGAACGGGTCGTCCCTGACGAACTCTTCGGCCGCTTCCCGGGTGGTGAAGACACCGAGAGCTCCCATCGGCGGGTTCCCGTAGAGACCCGCCATCAGCAGGACCCCACGCTTGTGGAACTCGTCGAGCCGCGCACGGTGAGCCGGAAAATGTTCGCGGGCCTTGAGCAGCCCGTCCGGGTCTGTCTCGTAGAACATCAGGACCTTCATTTGCGTACCTCCCGGCGGGGCCTGGCGCTTAGGTCAAAGCGCCGCGGCTTCAGATGTTTGAGACAGGAAACCGCGGAGCTTCTCCGAGTAGAGCTGCGGGTGTGACGCGAGGTGCTGGCGCATGATGGGAGAACCGGCCAATGCGGCCCGGACGAAGGACACCAGCGCCGGATCATTCTCTTTTCCGAAACTGTCCTTGAGCACGGCGATGTACTCCAGATAGTTCAGGAAGGTTTCCGCAATAGTGACGGC
>Ga0180221_1002536_pt1 | contig 10493 bp, 10 predicted proteins | sample eDN5th37CKraftMG_FD_151339 | JGI IMG/M metagenome (GOLD analysis project Ga0180221, IMG submission 151339) | Enriched Miracle-Growth compost microbial communities from Emeryville, California, USA - eDNA 5th pass 37_C Kraft MG (version 2) (version 2) ...
TCCGGCTATGGCTCGGAAGGCGGCTCGGAGGCGATCGAGTCCTATCTCAACACCAAGTTCGTCACCCAGCGCGGCCTCTGAGGCGGCCGCGCGAGCGTGCCGTCATCGCCGGTCAGCCCCAGCCTGTGGCGGATAGCGCTTTGAATCTCTTTATGAATCGGGCCGGGTGGAAAATTTCCGCCCGGCCGCAAGATTTTCGTTCCGCAGCGCCCGTGACGCGCTACAAAGCGCCGCGGCCGCGATGGCCGGGGGCCGGCTGGGCCGGCCCATCAGAGACTGGGCAAAACAGTGTCGAAACAGGATATGCGTGCCGAGGCGGAACGGCTGGTCCGCGAAGCCATGGCCAAGAAACTGACCGTCAAGAAAGTCGATACCCGGATCGAGACGAAGTGCGGCAAATGCGGAGCGGCCAACAAGGTGTCGTTTCCGCCGGGCAGCACGCGCGTGCAATATACCTGCAAGGATTGCGGGCATACGCAGACCGCTATCTAAGCGGCGGCGCGACGCGACAGCAGGCCGCATCCTGGCGGCGCGCGTCGCGGTCGGATATGTCCGCGGTTTCGGATATGTCCGCAGGTCAGTGATCGACGGCGGTCATGGCGCGCGACGCGCGCGCGCGATCGCCATGTCGGTCGGCGGCCTGTCTGCGCCGCGTCCGGCCGGAGTGTTTTGAAAACGTAGTGTCATACGAGTGGAGCGACAATGAAAATCGTTGGTTTTGAATCGAATCATGGGCTGCGGCTGGGCGTGATCGACGGCACGGAGGTGATCGACTTGCAGGCGGTCGATGCCAAGCTGCCGGCCGATCTCGGCGAAATCCTGCGCGCCAATAACGGCGATCTCGCTCCGCTTGCCGCGCTGGCGAAGAACGCGCCGGCCACGGCGCGGCTGCCGCTTGCCGGCCTGAAATATGCGCTGCCGGTGGCGCGCCCCGGCAAGATCGTCTGCCTCGGCCTCAACTACATGGACCACGTCAAGGAAGGCAATTACGCCAACAATATCCCGAAGTGGCCGACGCTGTTCTTCCGCATGCTGTCCTCGCTGGTGCCGCACGAGGCGCCGATCGTGCGTCCGCAGGCATCGATCCAGCTCGACTATGAGGCCGAGATGGTGGCGGTCATCGGCAAGCCGATCCGCCATGCCACCATGGACAACGCGCTCGACTGCATCGCCGGCTATTCGATCTCGAACGAAGGCTCGGTGCGCGAGTTCCAGCGGCACACGACGCAGTGGACCGCCGGCAAGAACTTCGACAAGTCGGGCAGCTTCGGCCCGTGGATGGTGACCGCCGACGAACTGCCGAAGGGCGGCAAGGGGCTCAAGATCGAGACCCGCCTCAACGGCAAGGTGATGCAGTCCGACAACACCGACAACATGATGTTCCCGCTGGCGCAGACCATCGTCTATGCGACGACGGCGATGACGCTGGAGCCGGGCGACATCATCCTCACCGGCACGCCGTCCGGCGTCGGCCATGCGCAGAAGCCGAACCCGGTGTGGATGAAAGCCGGCGACGTCTGCGAGGTCGAAGTCGAGCGCATCGGCGTGCTGCGCAACCCGATCGTCGACGAGCGCGTCTGATCGACGCGCGGATCGAGGCGAGAGGGGCGTTTATTGTGGCACTCGATATTCTCACCATCTGCGGCAGCCTGCGGAAGAAGTCGTACAACCGTGCGCTGATGAACGTGCTGCCGTCGGTGGCCCCTCCCGGCATGACGTTCACGGAATCGCCGTCGATCAAGACCATCCCGCACTACGATGCCGACGAGCAGAACGACACGGGCTTTCCCGCATCGGTGACGGCGTTTGCCGATGCGATCCGTCAGGCCGACGGCATCATCATCGTCACGCCGGAATACAACTGGACCATCCCCGGTACCCTGAAGAACGCGCTCGACTGGGTGTCGCGGATGCAGGATCAGCCGTTCCGCGGCAAGCCGGTGGCGATCCAGTCGGCTTCGACCGGCCCGGTCGGTGGCGCGCGCATGCAGTATCACATGCGCATGGCGCTGACTTATCTCAACTGCGTGGTGTTCGGTACGCCGGAAGTATTCGTCAGCATGGCGCAGAACAAGTTCGACGCGAAGACGCTCGCGCTCACCGACGAGCCGACCCGTGCCGTCATCACCCAGCAGCTTGCCGCCTTTGCCGCTTTCGTCGAGCGCGCGAAAGCCTGACGGTTAACTCGATATGAACCCGCCATGAAAGGGAGTTCTATGCTGAACGTGAAACTGCTCGCCGCTGCCGGCGCCGCTGTCGCGGCATTTGCCTTCGCCGCCCCTGCGGCGTTGGCTGAGACTTATCCGACGCGCCCGATCAAGCTCGTCATTCCGCTGGCGCCGGGCGGCGGCACCGATATCACCGGCCGCACGCTCGCCGATGCCATCGCCGCCGACTGGAAGGCGACCATCGTGCCGGAGAACAAGACCGGCGGCGGCACCACCATCGCCTCGGCGGCGGTCGCCGGCGCGCCGGCTGACGGCTACACGGTCTATGTCAATACCGCGAGCTTCATCATCTCGGCTCGGATGATGCCGAACCTGCCCTATGATGCGAAGAAGGACTTCGTTCCGGTCTCGCTTGCCGCCTCGTCGGACCATGTGCTGGTGATCAGCTCGAAGGTGCCGGCGAAGACCTTCGCCGAATTCGTCGACTGGGTGAAGTCGAAGAACGGCACGGCGACCTTCGCCTCGTTCGGCGCCAATTCGTCGTCGCATCTCGGCTTTGAGTTGTTCCTGCACCGGCTCGGCGTGAAGATGGTGCATGTCCCCTACAAGGGCAATTCACCGGCGATGACCGACCTGCTCGGCGGCCACGTCGATGCGATGTTCGCCGATCATGTCGATGAGAGCCTGAAGTCCGACAAGCTGCGTATCCTGGCGATCGCCGGTTCCAAGCGTTCGCCGGAAGTGCCGAACGTGCCGACATTGCAGGAACTGGGCATGAAGGACTACACGTCGCGCTCGTTCTACGGCGTGATGGTGCGTTCCGGAACGCCGCAGCCGATCATCGACAAGTGGAACGCCGCGATCCGCGCGGCGCTCGGCAAGCCCGAAGTACAGGCGAAGCTGCGCCAGCAGGGCATCGACCCGATCGGTTCGACGCAGGCCGAATATGTCGACTATCTGAAGGCCGAAGACGCAAAATACGCGGAAGCGGCGGCGCTGCCGTCGGTCAAGGGACCGGCGAAGTAGGCGCGGACGAATGAAAGGCGGCGCGCGCTTGCGCGTGCCGCCGTGAGCAGAATGCCCGGCATGCACCATGCCGGGCATTTTTTGTCGGGGGAGATATCGCGGGCGTTTACAGCGGCTTTCCGGCGAGCCAGCGCTCGCCGCGGCGGTAGAGCGCCGCCAGTTCGGGGCCGTCGAGGCCGGGCATGTCGGGCTTCACCTTGTAGCCGGCGCGCGTTTGCAGATAGGCGAGGTGGCGGTAGCCGACCGGGAAGCTGCCGAGCAGCTTCTTGTAGAGCTTGACCTTGGCCGCCGGATCGACCGGATCGAGCCGGTCGCGTTCGTAGATCGGTTGCAGCAGCACCACGCCCCACTTGCCGCGGCGTTTCTCGACAAAGGTGTAGAAGCGGCCGGCGCAGACCACGTCGCACAGCACGTTCTCGACCATGCCGCGCTGGGTGATCGTCATCTTCGTCTGGGCGATGCCGCGCGTGCCGTTGATGTCGATGGTGTGGCCGCCGAAGAAGTGCCAGATGCGCGCGCCGCGCTCGTAGCCCTCCTGGCTGACCTTGATGAATTCTTCGGCCGTGCCCTGAAACCAGGTCGCCATCATCCGTCCGTCGCGATGCCAGAGCTGGAGGAAGCGCGGCCAGTCGCGCGCGTCGCGATAAAGCCCCCAGTTCTCGATCAGTTCGCGGATCGCCTGCCGGTCCGTCTGTGCGCTCATGATGGGTTCCGTGCTATGATCGTGCCGATTTAGCGAGGGAATGGCGATCATGGCAAGACTGGCACGGCCGGCGGCGGGCCGGCTCGATGGGCGCGTCGCTATCGTCACCGGCGGCGCGCGCGGCATCGGCCGGCATTATTCGCAGGCGCTCGCCGCCCACGGCGCGCGGGTGATGATCGCCGACATCGCCGACGGCCGTCCGCTCGCCGACGAACTCAATGCCACGCTGAGCCCGACACATGGGGCGGGCGATATCGCGGCCAGCGTCACCTTCGACGTCAGCGACGAGGCGGCGGTGCGCGCGCTGGTGGAGACGACGCTGGCGCGCTTCGGCCAGATCGACATCCTGATCAACAATGCCGCGCTCTATTCCAGTCTGCCGCCGGTGAAGGCGACCGAGATCGAGGTGGCGCTGTGGGACAAGGTGATGGCGGTCAATGTCCGTGGGCCGTTCCTGATGGTCAAGCACGTCGTGCCGCACATGATCGCGCGCAAGAGCGGCAAGATCGTCAATATCTCCTCCGGCACCGCCTATAAGGGACTGCCGAACTTCCTGCACTACGTCACTTCGAAGGGGGCGATGGTGTCGTTCACCCGCGCGCTGGCGCGCGAACTCGGTCCCCACAACATCACCGTCAATACGCTCGCCCCCGGCCTGATCCTCAGCGACACCGGGCTTCAGAACACCGCCCATCTCGAGGATGCGCGCGACAAGGTGCTGGCGAGCCGCGCTCTGCGGCGTGACGGTTTCCCCGAGGATCTTACCGGCGCGCTGGTGTTCCTGGCCTCCGCCGAGAGCGATTTCATGACCGGGCAGACGGTCGCCATCGACGGCGGCTCGATCAATACCTAACTAAAAAGGATAAGCTGGCGGCAGCGCAGACCAGGACCGCCTGGTCCGCATGGCGGGTCCGTGGGCGGTGGTTTCAGTCGCAACTGATTTGCGCTATAAACCGGCACGCAACCGCGGGTCGCGCGAAAGATGAGAGAAATGGGAGAGGTGTCATGACGGTCGCAGCCACAGCCGATGCAAAGCACAATATTCAGGGAGCCCGTCAGGCCTATTATGACAAGATCGCGAAGGACAACCTGGCGCCCCTGTGGGAGGTGCTCAAGGGTCTGGTGACCCCGGAGCCGAAGACCGCGGTTCAGCCGAAACTCTGGAAGTTCGACCACATCAAGCAGTTGATGATGGAAGCGGGCGACGTCATCACCGCCGAGGAGGCCGAGCGCCGCGTGCTGGTGCTGGAAAATCCCGGCATGCCCGGCAAGTCCCGCATCACCAATTCGCTGTTCGCCGGCATCCAGCTCATCCTGCCGGGCGAGATCGCCGACGTCCACCGTCACGTCGCCTCGGCGATCCGCTTCGTGCTCGACGGCGACGGCGCCTATACGGCGGTCGAGGGCGAGAAGGCGATGATGTCGCACGGCGACTTCATCATCACCGCCAACTGGGCGCCGCACGACCACGGCAATCCCGGCAAGCAGCCGGTGATGTGGCTCGACGTGCTCGACATGCCGACGATCAACCACTTCGAGACGTCGTTTGCCGAGCATTTCGACGAGAAGACGCAGAAGGCCGATCATGAGGACGGCGATTCGTTCGATCGCTACGCCTCTGGTGTGCTGCCCGATGGCATGCCGGCGCTCAGCAACCGCACCCCGGTCATCAATTATCCCTACGCCAAGATGCGGCCGATCCTCGAACGGCTGAAGAAGGCCGGCGATGTCGACAAGCGCCACGGCGCGCGCGTGCGCTACGCCAACCCGATCAACGGCGGGCCGGTGCTGCCGACGATGGGCGCCAACCTCGCTTTGTTCCCCAAGGGCTTCAACGGCGAGCCCTACCGCTCGACCGACGGCACCATCTTCGTCTGCGCCGAGGGCAAAGGCCGCACCACCATCGACGGCAAGGACTTCGACTGGAGCGTCAACGACGTGTTCGTGGTGCCGCCGTGGACGCGCTACCAGCACCACTCCGATACCGACGCGGTGCTGTTCTCGATCTCCGACAAGCCGGCGCAGCAGGCGCTCGGCATCTGGCGCGAAGGCAAATAACAGCGCGCGTCCCGGATAAAAAAACGCCGCGTCCGAACGGTTCGGGCGCGGCGTTTTTTTATGATGCGGGGCGTTGTCAGGCCGGGGCGCGCCGCCGCTCGCCGCGCTGGCGCTGCCAGTCGAGCACCAGCATCGCCACGGCGATGGTGATGCCGACGCTGTTGACGTAGACCGCGGCATCGAAGGCGGCCGGCGGCAGCCCGACCGCGAATGCCAGCGCCACGAACAGGCCGCGCATGAGCGGCGTGATCGGCGACAGCGCGAAGCCGACCACCGCCGCGGTGCCGAGCCAGATCGCGAACAGCACGCGGCTGAAGTTCAGGACGATCTCGGTCCAGGTGCCGTCCATCATCAGGCTCGGCGTCAGCACGAACAGGAACGGCAGCAGGAAGGTCGACCAGCCGACGAGGCAGGCGAGCCAGCCGGTCTTCCAGCCCGAGACGCCGGCGATATTGGCGGCGGCATAGGCGGCGAAGGCGACCGGCGGCGTGATCATCGACAGCATGCCGTTGTACATCACGAACATATGCGCGGCCATCGGCGTGACGCCGAGCTTGATCAGCGCCGGCGCCAGCAGCGTCGCGGTGAGGATGTAGACGCTCACCGTCGGCAGGCCGATGCCGAGGATGAAGGCCAGCACCGCGACGAGCAGCAGCAGCAGGAACAGATTGTCGCCCGACAGAGTGAGCAACTGCGCCGTCATCGAGAAGGCGAGGCCGGATATGCTGAGGATGCCGACCATGATGCCGGCGGCGGCGCCGATCAGGATGATGTCGAGCGACACGCGCCCGGTCTCCATCATCGCCCTGAGCATGTCGAGGATGCCGATGCGCTTGCCGCGATAGCCGCGCATCAAAGCCAGCCCCATCAGCATCAGCGTCGCGATCACCGCCGCCTTCTCCGGCGTCAGCATCAGCGTTTCCGGATACATCAGCGCCGCGACCAGGAAGGCGATCGGCACCAGGAAGTGCCAGCCGGATTTCATGATCTCGCCAAGCGGCGGGGTTTCTTCCCGCATCGCGCCGATCTTCTCCTTGCCGGCTTCGAGATCGACGTGGAAGAACAGGCAGGCATAATAGAGCATCGCGGGAATGGCGGCGGCGATGCAGACCGAGCCATAAGGCACTTGCAGGAATTCCGCCATGATGAAGGCGGAAGCGCCCATCACCGGCGGCATCAACTGCCCGCCGGTCGAGCCGACCGACTCGATCGCTGCGGCGCGGTATTTCGAGAAGCCGGAGCGCGTCATGCTCGGGATGGTGACGATGCCGACGGCGAGGACGTTCGACACGGCGCTGCCGGAGATCATGCCGAACAGCGCCGAGCCGACCACCGAGATTTTCGCGGCGCCGCCGCGAAAGCGCGCCATCGCCGACATCGACAGGTCGGCGAAGAAGTCGGCGCCGCCGGTGCGCGCCAGCACCTGGCCGAGAATGGTGAAGGGGATGACGATCAGCACCGACACTTGCAGGATCGGCCCGATGGTGCCGTTGAGGTCGAGGCCGAGATAGATGGTCAGCCGCTCCGGCGAGACATAGCGGGTCTGGAAATCGCCCGCCAGATGCGGGCTGATAAAGATATAGACCGCCATCGCCAGGATGATGCCAACGAAGCCCCAGCCGGAGATGCGGCGGCTGCCTTCGAGCACGAGCACGATCAGGATGGCGCTGACGATCAGCCCTTCGAGCGGCAGGTCGGCGCTCTGCTGCGTTAAATCCTCGTAGCGGACGGCGATATAGGTGCAGGTGACCAGGCCGGCGACGACCGCCACCCAGTCGCTCCAGTGCCGCTTGCGGTCGACCTCGGCGATGAACGCCAGCGCGATGGTCAGGCCGAGCGAGATCGACAGCATCTGCTCGACGTAGAACGACACGCCGAGCACCCGGCGTGGCAGATCGAGCACCCACAGCACGACCACCGCGACGAGCAGCGACTGGAAGATATTGGTCCACAGGACCGTGGTGGAGGACGCGGCGGCGGCAAACGCCGTCGCGTCCGGGATGATCCGTTCCTCGCTCACCGGCGGCCCGTCAGTCGACCGCTTTGGCTTCGATCTTGTGCTCGCTGAAATATTTCAGCGCGCCGGGGTGATAGGGGATGTCGTATTTCTTGTAGAGCCCGGCGGCGGTGAATTCGCGCATCGCCGGCTGGATGGCGACCATGTCGTCCTTCGCCTTCACCATCGTCTCGATCATCTTGTAGACGATGTCGTCCTTCACCTTGCTGTTGGTGAACAGCATGTTGTCCCAGGCATAGACGTTCATCGGCTGTTCGACGCCGACGAAGAACGGGCCGGGCTTGACCGGCGTGAGATAGCCGCCGGCGAGGATCTTCTTGGCGGCGGGCATGCCGCTTTCGGGCACTTCCAGCACCCGGATGCCGCCGACGGTGGCGTCGACCTCGCGCACCTTCGCCGCGCCGAAGGCGAAGAAGAACATGTCGGCATTGCCGGCGGCGAATTCGTCGGCGCCGCGGATGACGTTCGGCACCAGCACCGGCTTGATGTCGGCTTCTCCGAGGCCGCCGGTGGCGAGCATGGCGCGGGCCAGCGGGTCGATGGTCTTCATCGCCGAATAGCCGAACACGACGCGCTTGCCCTTGAGGTCGGCCATCGTCTTCATGCCCGAATCCTTGCGCACGAAGTAGGCGCCGCGCAGCGTCTGGATCGAGCCGATCAGCCGCAGGTCCTTGTTGGTGGCCTTGGCGCCCTCGACCTCGAAGATGTTGGCGATGCCGAACTCCGCCTCGCCGCGCGCGACCAGCGGGATCAGCACCGATTCACCGGCGGTCGGCTGGATCAGGGCGTTGATGCCGGTCTTGTCCTTGAGCACCTTGGCGATCGCCGAGCCGGTGGTGTGGTTCAGCGTGCCCGGCTGCATGGTGGCAAAGCCGAGGGTCTGCGCCGCGGCGAGACCGCCGGTCGCGAGCAACACCGCCGCACCGGCCACCGCCGTGCGCAACTGTCGTCTGGTGAACAGCATCCGTCTTCCTCCCTGTCTGTCGCCCTTCGTCGCTCGCCGGTCCGGCGGGCGCGGGGCGTTCCCGTTGCTAATCTTTACACAGGCGTTTCGGCAAAGCGAGCCGGGGCGGTGGAGGGCGTGGCAGGGATTGGGGAGCAGGATCGCGGCGGTATCGGGACCCGCTGGGCAGAGTCCCGCAGTGTCCCAATGTCGATGGAATCGACGCGGCCATCGGGCTTGCCATGCCGACATCGAGACCGCTTAATTGATCCGCCCGCCTCGCTTATCCCACCTGCTTGCAAAAGATCGGACCATGCCGCGTTTCGCCGCCAACATCGCCTATATGTTCAACGAGCGCCCCTCGCTCCTCGACCGCGTTGGTGCCGCGGCGCGCGCCGGCTTCAAGGCGGTCGAGTTGCAGTTTCCCTATGACATCCCGCCGGCGGTGCTCAAGGCCGAGGTCGGCCGGTACGGGCTCACCGTGCTCGGGCTGAATACCGAGCGCGGCGAGCCGGACCTGTTCGGCCTCACCGCGCAGCCCGGCCGCGAGCATGAATTCGACGCGGCGTTCCGTCAGGCGCTCGATTACGCCGTGGCGGTCGGCGGCAACGCCGTGCATTGCCTCGCCGGCAAGGTGGCGCCGGAACAGCGCGCCGCCGCCGAGCGCACTTATATCGCCAATCTGGCGCGTGCCGCCGATCTCGCCAAGGACCACAATATCAAACTGCTGATCGAGCCGATCAACACGATGGAGCGGCCGGACTATTTCCTGCAATCGGTCGAGCACGCCGCCGCGATTATCGGCGAGGTCGGCAAGTCCAATGTCCGCATGCAGTTCGATTTCTATCATGTGCAGATCATGCAGGGCGACCTGATCCGCCGCTTCGAGAAGCACCAGCCGGTAATCGGCCATGTGCAGATCGCGGCGGTGCCCTCGCGGCACGAGCCGGACGAGGGCGAGGTCAACTATCCGGCGATCTTCGAGGCGCTCGACCGGCTGGGTTACGACGGCTGGGTGTCGTGCGAATATCGCAACCGCGCCCGTACCGAGGACGGGCTCGGCTGGGGCCGCGCCTACGGCCTGCGCACCGATAGCTGACGCCGGTCCCGTTGCCCCGCGCTGTCACGGACATGTGTGAATTTGTGTGAAGCGCCGGCCGCGCCGCCGCCTATAGTCGGCACACACATCCAAACCCGGTCCGGGGAACGCTCATGTTGCAACTGATGCTGCGATCCAAACTGCCATCCATGTTGCCGATCCGCGCGCTGTGCGCCGCCGCTATCATTGGCGCCGCCGGCGCGCTCACCGCCGTGCCGGCCGCCGCCGAGACGGCGGTCATGGTGCCGCCGCCGGCGCTCGATGCCGCGCCCGGCCAGGGCTTGCAGACCGCGGTGCTCGCCGGCGGCTGCTTCTGGGGCGTGCAGGCGGTGTTCCAGCACACCAGCGGCGTGGTCAAGGCGGTGTCGGGCTATTCCGGCGGCAGCAAGGATACCGCGCAATACGAGACCGTCGGTTCCGGCCGCACCGGCCATGCCGAGGCGGTGGAAGTGACCTTCGACCCGAAGGTCGTGTCCTAC
>Ga0180221_1002537_pt1 | contig 10489 bp, 8 predicted proteins | sample eDN5th37CKraftMG_FD_151339 | JGI IMG/M metagenome (GOLD analysis project Ga0180221, IMG submission 151339) | Enriched Miracle-Growth compost microbial communities from Emeryville, California, USA - eDNA 5th pass 37_C Kraft MG (version 2) (version 2) ...
CTGCCGGCCATGCACCGCCTCGGCTTCGTCGCCCCCAACCTCGGCGGCAAGCCGCCGGAGGCCAGCCCCGGCGGCTTCGTCATGGACTCGCGTCCGGGGCTGTACGAATCGGTGCTGGTGCTGGACTACAAGAGCCTGTACCCGTCGATCATCCGCAGCTTCCTGATCGACCCGGTGGGCCTGGTGGAAGGCCTGCGCCAGCCGGACGACCAACACTCGGTGGAAGGCTTCCGCGGCGCCCGTTTCTCGCGCAGCCGGCACTGCCTGCCGGCCATCGTCGAACGCGTGTGGCAGGGCCGCGAGGCGGCCAAGCGCGAGGGCAACAAGCCGCTGTCCCAGGCGCTGAAGATCATCATGAACGCCTTCTACGGCGTGCTCGGCTCCAGCGGCTGCCGCTTCTTCGACCCGCGCCTGGCGTCGTCCATCACCATGCGCGGGCACCAGATCATGCGCCGCACCCGCGAGCTGATCGAAGCGCAGGGCCACCAGGTGATCTACGGCGACACCGACTCCACCTTCGTCTGGCTCGGCGGCGCCCACGCCGAGGCGGACGCCGAGCGCATCGGCCGCGCCCTGGTGCAACGCATCAACCAATGGTGGAAGGAGCACCTGCGCGAAACCTACGGCCTGGAAAGCGCCCTGGAGCTGCAGTACGAAACCCACTACCAGCGCTTCCTGATGCCCACGGTGCGCGGCGCCGAGGAAGGCAGCAAGAAGCGCTACGCCGGCCTGGTGCGGCGCGCCGACGGCAGCGAGGAAATGGTCTTCAAGGGCCTGGAAACGGTGCGCACCGACTGGTCGCCGCTGGCCCAGCGCTTCCAGCAGGAGCTGTACGAACGCATCTTCCGCCGCCAGCCCTACCAGGACTACGTGCGCGACTACGTGCGCCGCACCCTGGCCGGCGAGCTGGACGACCTGCTGGTCTACCGCAAGCGCCTGCGCCGGCGCCTGGACGACTACGAACGCAACGTCCCGCCCCACGTGCGCGCGGCCCGCGCCGCCGACGACTACAACCAGAGCCAGGGCCGCCCGCGGCAATACCAGCACGGCGGCTGGATCAGCTATCTGATCACCACCGCTGGCCCCGAGCCCCTGGAAAACCGCCGCGCGGCCATCGACTACGAACACTACCTGACACGCCAGCTGCAACCGGTGGCCGACGCCATCCTGCCCTTCGTCGGCGATGACTTCGCACGGCTGGTCGATCGGCAGATGGTGTTGTTCTAACACGCCCACCCACGGGAGGAGTTCCGTCGTAGGATGGTGTTGAGCGAAGCGATACCCATCAGCGCAACCGCATGGGTTTCGCAAGCTCAACCCATCCTACGAAGAGCGCCCCGGCGCGGCCTGCAAGACAGTTACGCCTACGGTTCAGAGAAGCACGGGCGTAGGAGCGGACTCCGTCCGCGATTGGATTTGCCGGCCGCGCGGTGGCTCGGCCGGGTGAGCGCGCCCTGCGCGCGATTCGCGGACGGAGTCCGCTCCTACAGATTGACGCCGAACTTCCAGAGCATGCCGGACAGCCCCCTCTCCCTTCAGGGAGAGGGGCGGAGTCAACCTGAACACAGCTGCCGCCGGAAGGCACCGTTCGCGAGCAAGCTCGCTCCTACGAAGAGCCGGAAGCCGGCAGCGCCATGCTCAATCGGCATGGATGTCGTTGTGCCGCGTCTCGCGCAGGAACAGCAGCGAGCACACCAGGCTCACGCCGGTGATCAGCACCGGGTACCAGAGGCCGTAGAAGATGTTGCCGGTGTACACCACCAGGGCGAAGGAGATGGTCGGCAGCAGCCCGCCGAACCAGCCGTTGCCGATGTGGTACGGCAGCGATAGCGAGGTGTAGCGGATGCGCGTCGGGAACAGTTCGACCATCAGCGCCGCCAGCGGGCCGTAGCAGCAGGTGGCAATGAAGATCAGCGCCACGATGATGGCGATCACCATCGGCCGGTTCACCAGCGAGGCGTCGGCCTGGGTCGGGTAGCCGGCTTCCTTCACCGCGGCGCCCAGGGCGGCGGCGTCGAAGCCTTCGATGCGCTTCTCGCCCACGCTCACCACCAGCTCGCTGCCGGCCGGCGCGGCCTGGGTGCTGTAGGGCACGCCGCCTTTCACCAGCAGGGTCTTGGCCTTGTCGCAGGGGCTGTCGAATTTGGCCTTGCCCACCGGGTCGAACTGGAAGGTGCAGGTGGCCGGGTCGGCCATCACCACCACCGGGGCCTGGCGCGAGGCCTGGTCGATCTGCGGGTTGGCGTAGTGGGTCAGGGCCTTGAACAGCGGGAAGTAGAACACCGTCGCCAGCAGCAGGCCGACCACCAGCACCGGCTTGCGCCCGACCTTGTCGGACACCCAGCCGGCCAGCACGAACAGCGGCGCGCCTATCACCAGGGAGATGATCAGCAGCACGTTGGACAGCCCCGGGTCGACCTTGAGCACCTGGGTGAGGAAGAACATCACGTAGAACTGCGCGGCGTAGAAGGTCACCGCCTGGCCGGCGTTGATGCTGAACAGGGCGATCAGCACGATCTTCAGGTTGCTCCAGCGGGTGAAGGACTCCTTGAGCGGCGACTTGCTGATCTTGCCCTCGGCCTTCATCTTCAGGAACGCTGGCGACTCCTGCATGGACAGGCGGATCCAGGTGGAAATGCCCAGCAGCACGATGGAAATCAGGAACGGCAGGCGCCAGCCCCAGGTCTCGAAGGCTTCGCCTGTGGCCTGGCGGCAGCCCCAGATCACCAGCAGCGACAGCAGCAGGCCGGCGGTGGCGGTGCACTGGATCCAACTGGTGTAGGCGCCGCGCTTGTTGGCCGGGGCGTGCTCGGCGACGTAGATGGCCGCGCCGCCGTATTCGCCGCCCAGGGCCAGGCCCTGCAGCAGGCGCAAGGCGATGAGGATGATCGGCGCGGCCACGCCGATGCTGGCGTAGGACGGAAGCAGGCCGACGCAGAAGGTCGACAGGCCCATCAGCAGGATGGTGGCGAGGAAGGTGTACTTGCGCCCGATCATGTCGCCCAGGCGGCCGAACACCAGGGCGCCGAAGGGCCGCACCAGGAAGCCGGCGGCGAAGGCCAGCAGGGCGAAGATGAAGGCGGTGGTGTCGTTGACGCCGGCGAAGAACTGCTTGCTGATGACCGCTGCCAGCGATCCGTAGAGGAAGAAGTCGTACCACTCGAACACGGTGCCGAGCGAGGAAGCGAAGATCACCTTGCGCTCTTCGCGGCTGCTGGAGCGCCCCCGTTCGAACGACTGGGGCTGTGCTAGATCGGTCATTACGGCTCTCCTGCCCCTCGTGGGGGCTCTTATTGTTGTTTCAGCCTCGACCGCCACGGCCCGTGGGGCCGCGCGACGCTGTCTGGTGTCGAACCTCGTGTCGTCCCGCCGGGGTGGCCGTCAGGACAGGGCCTTCTCCTCCCGGCCGCTGATAGGGATGACCTCCGCCTGCCGCGAGGGTTCGGCCAGGATCATCCGCGCCGCCTTCTCGGCGATCACCAGCACCGGCGAGCAGCTGTTGCCGGAAGTGAGCGTGGGCATGATCGAGGCGTCGGCGATGCGCAGGCCGGGGATGCCGTGCACGCGCAGCTGGCTATCGACCACGGCATTCGGCCCGCTGCCCATGCGGCAGGTGCCGGCGGGGTGGAAGATGGTGGTGCCGATGTCAGCCGCTGCGCGGTGCAGGTCTTCCTCGCTGCGGAAGTCCGGGCCGGGCTTGTATTCCTCCGGGTGGAAACGCGCCAGGGCCGGCGCGGCGGCGATGCGGCGGGTCAGGCGGATGGCGTCGGCGGCCACCTTGAGGTCTTCCGGGTGGCTCAGGTAGTTGGGCTGGATCAGCGGCTTGGCGCGCGGGTCGGTACTGCGGATGCGCACGCTGCCGCGGCTTTGCGGGCGCAGGTCGCACACCGAGGCGGTGAAGGCCGGGAAGGCGTGCAGCGGCTCGCCGAAGCGCTCCAGGGACAGCGGCTGCACGTGGTATTCGAGGTTGGCCGAGGCCTGGCCGGGGTCGGACCTGGCGAAGGCGCCCAGTTGGCTTGGCGCCATGGACAGCGGGCCGCTGCGCTTGAACAGGTATTCCAGGCCCATGCCGACCTTGCCCCAGGGCGTGGCGGCGATACGGTTCAGCGTGCGGGTGCCCTGGATGCGGTAGATCAGCCGCAGCTGCAGGTGGTCCTGCAGGTTCTCGCCGACGCCGGGCAGCGCGTGGCGCACGCCGATGCCCAGTTGCTCCAGCAAGGGCCGCGGGCCGATGCCCGAGCGCTGCAGCAGGGTTGGCGAGCCGATGGCGCCGGCGCACAGGATCACCTCGCGGCGCGCCCGCAGTTCGCGGCGGGCGCCCTGCCAGTCCACCACCAGGCCTTTGGCGCGGCCGTCTTCGAGGATCAGTTGCTGCGCCTCGACATTCGTCAGCACCAGCAGGTTCGGGCGCTGCTCGACCGGGCGCAGGAAGGCCTTGGAGGCGTTCCAGCGCACGCCGCCGCGCTGGTTCACCTGGAAGTAGCCGCAGCCTTCGTTGTCGCCGCCGTTGAAGTCGTCCACCGAAGCGATGCCGGTCTGCGCCGCCGCCTCGCGGAAAGCATCGAGGATTTCCCAGGACAGCCGCTGCTGCTCCACCCGCCATTCGCCGCCGCCATGGTGGATGGCGCTGTCGCCGGCGAAGTGGTCCTCCATGCCGAGGAACAGCGGCAGCAGGTCGTTCCAGCCCCAGCCGGGGTTGCCCTCGGCGGCCCAGCCGTCGTAGTCGCGGGCCTGGCCGCGCATGTAGATCATGCCGTTGATCGACGAGCAGCCGCCGAGCACGCGGCCGCGGGGGTACTTGATGGCGCGGCCGTTGAGGCCGGGCACCGCTTCGGTGTCGAAGCACCAGTCGGTGCGCGGGTTGCCGATGCAGTAGAGGTAGCCGACGGGGATGTGGATCCAGGGGTAGTTGTCCGGGCCGCCGGCTTCGATCAGCAGCACGCGGTTGGACGGGTCGGCGGACAGGCGGTTGGCCAGCAGGCAACCGGCGGGGCCGGCCCCCACGATCAGGTAGTCGAAAGCGTCCAGTGCCTGGGGCATGGGCTGACCTCCAGTTGTTCTTATAGTTAGTCGTTCTTATCGATGCGTCGCTTGAGGCTAGCCGCTCATTCGCGATAAAAAAACGAACATTTCGAGTCAGCTGCTGATCGTTTTCTAACAACGGAGCCCGCCATGTTCGACTGGAACGACCTGCGCTACTTCCTCGAACTGCACCGCAGCGGCCGCCTGCTGGCCACCGCGCGCAAGCTGGGCACCACCCACGCCACCGTGGCCCGACACATCGAGAACATCGAGCGCGACCTGGGCACCCAGCTGTTCGCCCAGCACACCGGCGGCTACCAGCTGACCCCAGCGGGCCTGGCGTTGCTCAAGCACGCCGAGGCCATGGAGAACACCGCCCTGCTCGCCCAGGAGGAAATGAGCCAGAGCATCAGCCCCCTGGGCCAGGTGCGCCTGGGCGTGACCGAGGGCCTGGGCACCATGTTCCTCGCCCCGCGCCTGGGCGAGCTGATGCGCCAGTACCCGGGCCTTGAGCTGGAACTGGTGTCGGTGCCGCGCTTCGTCAGCATCACCAACCGCGAGGCAGACATCGCCATCACCCTGGAAAGGCCCAACGCCGACCTGGTGATCAGCCGCCGCCTGACGCGCTACCGCCTGAGCCTGTTCGCCAGCCCCGCCTACCTGGAAAAGGCCCCGCCCCTGCGCGACCGCGACGACCTGTGCAAGCACCAGTGGATCGGCTACGTGGACGACCTGCTGTTCAGCCAGGAACTGATGTTCCACCACAGCTTCTGCCGCCACCCCCAGGTGGTGTTCCGCAGCACCAGCGTGGTGGCCCAGCAACAAGCCGCCCAGGCCGGCGTCGGCCTGGCCATCCTCCCGCAGTTCATGGGCCTGCACGACCCGCTGCTGGTACCGGTGCTGCCGGAGGAGTTCATCGAGCGGGAGTACTGGATGTGTACGCGACGGGAGTTGCACCGGTCGGTGCGGCTGAGGTTGGTTTGGGATTTTCTGGTGGAGTTGTGTGAGCGGGAGCAGGGGATTCTGGTTGAGAGCAAGGCCTGAAAGGAACAGGAAGACGGTGGAGTCCGCTCTACCTGGGCTTCGCCAGGCCCTGCACGTTCAGAAGCCCATGGCTGCGATTGCCAGAGGCGATTTGAAATGGAGCAGGGTATGTCGGGCGCAGATCAGGTAGGTCCTGTCGTTATCCTTGAGACGCGCAATGAATCTCTTCAATTGGGATTTGGCGAGCTGACTGAGCGGATTGCCGAAGTTGATCGGCTGCGGAATGTAATCCATGGCTGCGGAGCAGTTATCCATTTCCCTGACCATTTCAATTACCAGTTCGAGCACAGCCTGATTGATATTCCAATACTGCGCCTGGGGCCCGTACCAGGTCACCAGGACCTCTTTCAGGGCTTGCTCATCAGCGGGATCGATCCGGCTCATCGATCCGACCTCCTGATGCTGCGAACCACTTCGAGCGCCATCGACTCCGGCCCCCTCACCTGGATCAGGTCAACATGGCTCTGACGGAGCACGAGGATTTCGAAGATACCCTCGGGGCTGTCCAATTCGCGCAGCAGAATCCGGGTGTCTGCCATACCGAACAAGCGTACCTGTGACTTGCAGTCGAGCCGGAAGACTTTGCGCAACATAGCCAACTCCTGCGCCTGCCTCTCGGTGAGGGCTGTGGCAGGTTCCACGCCATAGATCAGCCGGTACACCTGGGCGACGGATTGGATGTGCGGAAAGATCTCTCGAAATTCCGGGAAGGTTTCCGAGGTGACGCGCTGATGGCTGACGAATTGCCGGTCGGGATAGGCTGCGATCAGGCCGTCAGTACTGAGAAAGGCCTTGGGCGTCCCCGGGAGGTCGAACTGGATGCCTCCCAGGAGAACCGGCAGATAACGTCCTGCCTTGTACTCCAATGGCTCTTCTTTCGGAGTGCTGAAAACGCAGTTATTCGCCAGAGCGAATAACGGGAAGAACAGAAGAATAATGCTGGTGATGTATCGCATCCAAAGCGTCCTTGATCGTTACGGGCCAGGACTATTATCGAGAGGATGCCCGCTTCCTCCGGCCTGTAATGCGTATGGAGTTTCCCTGCAAGGGCGTATGAAAGCGGGTCTTGGCACTCGACTGCAAATACCGAACTCGGACCAGCCGGAACGCCGCTGCCCTACACAACTAAACCGTGGCGCTCTTCGTAGGATGGGTGGAGCGAAGCGATACCCATCGCCGTGCCCGGCCGGGCGCCAGCAGTGCTGGCGGGATCGCGGACGGAGTCCGCTCCTACAGGTCGCCGGGAAATACGGCATTCCTCTCCCCGTAGGAGCGGACCTTGTCCGCGATTGCCGGAGGTTTCGGCGCGGATCGCGGATAAGATCCGCTCCTACGCTGCCCCACCCACGCCATTCCCATGTAGGAGCGGGCCCTGCGCGCGAATCGCGGGCAGGGCCCGCTCCTACGAGGATGCATGGGCTTGGTCGAGGGGTTACTCCGCGCGGGCGTGTTCGACCTTGTCCGAGGCGGACCAGATGCGGTAGCGGACTTCGATGTCCTTGGGGGCGTAGATCACGATCGGCAGCTTGCTGTTGTAACGCAGCAGGAAGCCGTCGCCGACCACCGGTACGAAGTCCTTCCTGCTGGTGCCTTGCGGGCAGGCCATCAGGGTGCTGGCCGGGCCGCCGACCTTGTCCAGGCGGTAGTAGGGGTAGCCCCAGCCTTCCAGGGTCTTTTCTTCCAGGCTGCCGCCCAGGCGTTGGCGGTTGCAGTCGACGGTCAGGGTCTTGCCGGCCAGGACTTCGACCTTGAAGTTCTCTTCGTGGGCTTGCTGCGGCAGGTGGATGACCTGGCGCACAAAGCCGTCTTCGGCCTTGGGATAGGGCGCCACGTCTTCGAGTTTGGCGGCGTTGGCCAGGCTGGCGGTGGCGCTGAGCAGCAGCGCGGTGCAGAGGGTGAAACGGGTGAAGGGCATGACGCCTCCTTGCCGGTTGAAGGGCGAACGCATCGCGCAGGATGCGTTCGTCCGGATTGATTGCATCCCTTCGACCATGCGCCTGTGCGAATGCGCGGCCCGGGGCCGCGCGAAGTTGTTTCAGGCTACTTCACCGCCGGTCTTGGCCTGCTGTTCCAGGTGCGCCTGCAGTTCCGGGTCGAGCTGCAGCTGGTAGGCCAGCTCGTCCAGGTAGTTGCGCTCGCTTTCCTGCTGGTCGTCCACCAGCATCACGCTGGCCAGGTACATTTCCGCGGCCTTGCCCGGGTCGCCTTGCGCGGCCTGGGCCACGTCGGCGGCTTCGAGGGGTTTCTGCACTTCGTTGTCGAGCCAGGCCTGCAGTTCCGGTTCGCCGGCGTGGCGGGAGATTTCCGCGTAGATCGCCTGCTTTTCCTTGTCGTCGATGCGGCCGTCGGCCTTGGCCGCGGCGATCAGGGCGATGAGGATGGCGTGGCTGTGGGCTTCGGCTTCGTCGCCGGAGAGCTGGTCGACGGTGGTCGGCGGCTGTTGCTGCGCGGCGGCCGCCTGTTGCTGCTGCCAGTTCTGGTAGGCCTGGAAGGCCATCATGCCCAGGGAGGCGAGCATGGCGTAGTTGACCCCGCCGCCGCTGGAGCGGCCCTGGCTGGCCGGGGCGCCGCCGCCGAGCATGCTGCCCAGCACGCCGCCGAGGCCGCCCAGGCCTCCGGCCGCTGCGCCACCGCCGGTGGCTCCCCCAAGCAGGCCGCCAAGCAACCCGCCAAGGCCACCCAGGCCGCCTGCGCCGCCCTGTTGCGCCTGCGCGCCCTGGCCGGCCCGCAGCAGTTGTTCCAGCAGATCCGTGGTGTTCATGGCAGCGCCCTCGGCGTGGTTGCGGTCAGGCAACGATAGTCCCGGTGGCGGATTCCGCCAATGCCGTCCGGGACTATTCAGGGGCACGCTGAGAATCAGGCCGGCAGTGCCTGCAGGGCCTTCTGCGCCTGTGCTTCCAGCTCGGCCTTGAGGCCCGGGTCGAGGCTCAGCTGGCGGGCCAGTTCGTCGAGGTAGGCGCGCTCCATGTAGTTCTCCTCGTCGACCATCAGCAGGCTGGCCAGGTACATCTCGGCGGCCATTTCCTCGCTCTGCGCGGCGCGCGCCACTTCCTGCGGGTCCAGCGGCTTGGCCAGTTCGCGGTCGAGCCAGCCCTGCAGCTCCAGGTCGCCGGTGAGCTTGGCGATCTCGCCGTCGATCAGCTGGCGCTCGCGGGCGTCGATGTGTCCGTCGGCCTTGGCCGCCGCCACCAGGGCGCGGAGGATGGCGTGGCTGTGGGCCTCGGCCTCCACCGGCGGCAGGCGGTCGACGGTCTGCGGTTCGCCGCGCGGTGCGCTGGCCTGCTGGCGCTGCCAGTTGCCGTAGGCCTTGTAGGCGATCACCCCGAGGGCGGCCAGGCCGCCGTAGGTGACGACCTTGCCGCCCATCTTCCGCGCCTTCTTGCTGCCCAGCAGCAGGCCCAGCGCGCCGGCGGCCAGGGCGCCGCCACCGGCGCCGGAGAGCAGGCTGCCAAGGTCCAGGCCGCCCTTGCCCTGGGCCTGACCGGGCTGGCCGCCGCTCTGGGCGAGCCCCTTGTTCTGCAGGAGGTCCTGGCCGGATTTGAGCAGTTGGTCGAGCAGGCCACGGGTGTTCATGGCGGTCTCCTGGGTCGGTTGAGGGAAACCTCGACTCTAGCGCCCGCTCCCGTATGTGCGCAGGCGCAGAGTGCTTCGGGATATTGCTGGGGAGTATGAATCGCGGGCAGGGCCCGATCCTATAGTCGCAGGAGAACATCGTCGTAGGACGGGTTGAGCGAAGTGATACCCGTTACCGCGGCCCGATGGGTTTCGCAGGCTCAACCCATCCTACGAAGAGCGAGCGGGTGGGCGGGTGCTTTCATTCGATTTAAAAGAATGCTCCTATAGATTTTCGATAAAGCACAAAAGCCATGGCCTGCCACCCATGATGACCCTGCGCCAGATCCGCCATTTCATCGCCGTCGCCGAGACCGGTTCGATCTCCGCCGCCGCCCAGGCCGTGTTCATTTCCCAGTCCACCCTGACCCTGGCCATCCAGCAACTGGAGGAGGAGATCGGCGTGCGCCTGTTCGAGCGCCATGCCAAGGGCATGACGCTCACCCACCAGGGCCACCAGTTCCTGCGCCAGGCGCACCTGATCCTGGCCACGGTGGAGAACGCCAAGCGCAGCCTGCAGCAGAGCACCGACAAGGTCGCCGGCAGCCTGACCATCGGCGTGACCAGCCTGGTCGCCGGCTACTACCTGGCCGACCTGATCACCCGCTTCCAGCGCGCCTACCCCAACGTGCAGACGCGCGTGGTGGAGGACGAGCGGCCTTATATAGAGCACCTGCTGGTGAGCGGCGAGATCGACGTCGGCGTGCTGATCCTCTCCAACCTGGAGGACCGCCACGCCCTGCAGACCGAGGTGCTCACCCACTCGCCGCACCGCCTCTGGCTGCCGGCCCAGCACCCGCTGCTGGAGCGC
>Ga0180221_1002540_pt1 | contig 10488 bp, 9 predicted proteins | sample eDN5th37CKraftMG_FD_151339 | JGI IMG/M metagenome (GOLD analysis project Ga0180221, IMG submission 151339) | Enriched Miracle-Growth compost microbial communities from Emeryville, California, USA - eDNA 5th pass 37_C Kraft MG (version 2) (version 2) ...
CGCGTGTTGCTTTCCGGGCTCAGCGATAAGGAGTTGGAAGGCTATCTCCAGCGCACCAGCCTCGAGAGGCTCGCCTCGCGAACCATCACCGACCCGGAGGAGTTGAAGGAAAGCCTGAGACGAATTCGCCGGGACGGCTATGCGGAGAGCGTCAAGGAGCAGTTCGAGGAGAGCGGGGCAGGGGTGGTTGCCCCCGTCTATGACGCGCGTGGCCAGCTGATCGCGGCGGTCGGTGTTTCCGTGCCTCAATTCCGCTTCACCCGGGAGCTGCGCGCCAAGCTCATCCCCGCCGTCAAGGAGACCGCGGCTCGAATTTCGCGCGCCATCGGCGGATCGGGCGCTCAACGCGCATGACTCCCGCAGCCTAGCTTAAGCGCAGGAGCCTCTTTGCGTTTTCCTTGAGGATGCGCGGGCGGACATCGTCGCGGATCTCGATCTTCTCGAAGTCCGCCAGCCAGCGGTCGGGCGTGATCGCCGGCCAATCGGATCCGAACAGCATCTTGTCCTTCAGCAGCGTGTTCGCATACTGCACCAGGATGGACGGGAAATATTTCGGCGACCAACCGGACATATCGATATAGACGTTGGGCTTGTGCGTGGCGACCGAAAGCGCTTCCTCCTGCCAGGGAAAGGACGGGTGCGCCAGGATGATCGGCATATCGGGGAAATCCACCGCCACATCGTCGAGATGGATCGGGTTGGAATATTTCAGGCGCATGCCCATGCCGCCGCGCATGCCGGCGCCGACGCCTGTCTGGCCCGTATGGAAGAGCGCGATCGCACCTTCCTCGGCGATCGCCTCATAAAGCGGATACGCCATCCGGTCGTTGGGGTAGAAGCCCTGCATGGTGGGATGGAACTTGAAGCCTCTCACGCCGAAGTCGCGCAGGAGGCGGCGGGCTTCTCGTGCGCCGGCTTTGCCCTTCGCCGGGTCGATCGAGGCGAAGGGGATCATGATGTCGCTGTTATCGGCCGCGATCCTGGCCACTTCCTCATTGTCGTAGCGCCGAAAGCCGGTCTCCCTTTCCGCGTCGACAGGAAAGATCACGCAGCCGATCTTGCGCTCCCGGTAATAGGCCGCGGTTTCCTGCACGGTCGGCAGATGGTTGTGTGAAACCGGGTTCTTGAAGTAGCGGGCCATGCCGGCCTGGAATTCGTCATAGCCGTCATCGCGCGGGCCGCAGCAGGGCTCCTCGGCATGCGTATGGATGTCGATGGCGACAAGCTCGTCGGTTTTCACAGGCCACTCTCCTTGATGTCGACCAGTTTACGCAGAAGCGCCATCAGCTGCTCGCGCTCGGCGGCATTCAGCCCGGCGCCCACCGTGTTCTCAAAGGCGAAGAACCCTTCGGCAGTGCTCGCGACCGCCGCCTGGCCCGCAGCGGTGAGGGTCAATTCCACCGCCCGCCGGTCCTCGTCGGGAATGCGCCTGGAAACCCAGCCCTTCTCTTCCAGCGCGCGAACGAGCTTGGTCATATGCGCCCGTTTGATCATGAGCCGCTGGCAGAGCAGGCTTTGCCGGATGCCTGGGTTGCATTTGATGACCCAGAGGACCGAGAATTCTCCGGGCTTCAGGCTCTCCTCGCCGAATTGCGTGAAATACTGCTGGAAAACCTTGAGCTGCGCGATGCGCAGCAGGAAGCCCAGCGCGCTTTCAAGGCGGTCGAGTTCAACCTGTTCCAGCCTGCGGACCCGCGCATCCATGGAGGAATCCTCTTACGGCTGCCCCGGTATCTTGAGACGCGCGGCACGCTTTTCCAGGAAGGCGCGCAGCCGCTCTTCCGCCTCGGGGCTGGTCGAGGTGAAGGAGGCGATGAACGATTCCACGAACAGCCCATCCTCCTTGGCCATGTCCTGGATGCGCGGAAGCGCGTTGATCACCGCATAATTGGAGATTTCAGCGTTTCCGGCGGCGGCCTCGGCCAGTTCATGGGCCTTCTTTCGCGCCTCGCCGGCCTCCACCAGATACTGGACGAGGTTCCAGCGCTCTGCCTGCTCGGCGGGAACGACACGGCCCGTCAGCATCATGTCGGCCATCCGGGCGACGCCCGTGAGCCTCGCCACCCGCACCGATCCGCCGCCGCCGACGAAGATGCCGCGCTGGCCTTCCGGCAGGGCGAAGAATGCGGAGCTGTCCGCAACGCGGATATGCGTGGCGGCCGCAAGCTCCAGGCCTCCGCCGATGACGGCGCCATGCAGCGCCGAGATCCAGGGGATCGTGCCGTGCTCGATGCCGGCGAAGACAGCGTGCCAGCGGCGGGAGCCGCGCACGCCCTCCATGGGAGTCTTGTGGATGTGCTCGGCAAGATCGAGCCCGGCGCAGAAGTGGTCGCCATGGCCGAAGACGACGGCCGCCTTGGCCTCCCGTTCGGCGCGCGCCACCACCTCCGCGATCGCCTCAATGAACGTGTCGCTGATCGCGTTGCGCTTTTCCGGCCGATTGAGGCCGATATGCGCGACCTTCCCTTTAATCTCGTAGGTAACGAAACTGCCTGATGCTGCGGCGGCCATTCCTCTGGAACTCCCGGTTTCCATCTGCAATTAATCATTTACGGAGATACTGTTTCCTTGTAAACAAAAATTGGCTCGAGCCGAATGCCGGCATGAGGTCGAGTAAGTGGCGCTTGGGAGGAGTCATGACCGCGAAGGCCCCGGTTGACGTCAAGCTTTGGACCCCCGAGGTGGACTGGGAAACCCGGCCGGACGGCACGATCCTGGTCTGGCGCAAGGATCCCCTCGGACCTTATCCGCGAAAGCTGAACGAGCGGCTGGTCCATTGGGCGAAGACCGTCCCCGACAGGACATGGATGGCCGATCGCGAGGGCGATGGAAGCTGGCGCGAGGTTTCCTATTCCGAAGCGCTCGACAAGGTGCGGCGGATCGGCCAGAGCCTCCTCGATCTCGGACTATCGGCCGAGCGGCCCCTCGTCATCCTGGCGGAAAACTCGATCGAGCATGCCCTTCTCGCCTTGGGTGCCCAGCATGTCGGCATCCCCTCGGCGGCCATCTCGCCCGCCTATGTGACGGCGTCGACCGATTTCGAGAAGCTGAAGGAGATCGCCCGGCAGATCACCGCCGGGCTGGTCTTTGCCGAAGACGGCGCTGCCTTCCAGAAGGCGGTCGACACCGCCTTTGGCCCCGAGACTCCCTATGTTTCGGTTCGGAACCCGGCAACCGGCCGCGGCAAAACCCTGCTGCTGGAGGAGCTGCTTGCGGCCGAGCCCGGCCCCGCCGTCGACGCGGCCTTCGATGCGGTGGGCCCTGACACCGTCGCAAAATTCCTGTTCACCTCGGGCACGACCGGCTCGCCCAAGGCGGTGATCCAGACGCAGCGCATGCTTTGCTCGAACCAGGAAATGGTGGCCGATTGCTACGGCTTCCTGCGCGAGGAGCCGCCCGTCATCGTCGATTGGGCGCCGTGGAATCACACGGCCAGCGGCAACAAGGTCTTCAATCTGGTTCTGTATAACGGCGGCACCTTCTATATCGACAAGGGCAAGCCCACGCCCGCCCTGATCGGGGAGACCATTCGGAACCTCCGCGAGATTTCCCCCACCTGGTACTTCAATGTTCCCGCGGGGTTCGAAATGCTCCTGCAGGCGATGCGGGACGACAAGGAGCTGCGCGAAAATTTCTTCCGGCGGCTGAAGATGCTTCTTTACGCCGGCGCGGGCATGGCGCAGCACACCTGGGACGCGCTGAACGAGCTTTCGGAAGCGACGCTCGGCTATCGGGTGCCGCTGGGGACGGGGCTCGGTTCGACGGAAACCTCCCCCTTCGCCCTTTTCTGTGTCGAGCCGCAGGACAGCCCCGGCAACATCGGCGTGCCCGGTCGCGGCGTGACGGCAAAGCTCGTGCCGTTCGATGATAAATACGAGCTGCGGCTGAAGGGTCCGAACATCACGCCCGGCTATTGGCGAAATCCGGAGTTGACAAAGCAGGCCTTTGATGAAGAAGGCTTTTACCGGATCGGCGATGCGGTCAGGTTCGCCGTTCCCGGCGATCCCCGCAAGGGCTTCTACTTCGCCGGCCGCACGGCGGAAAACTTCAAGCTGCGCACCGGCACCTGGGTTGCCGTCGGCGTGGTCCGTGCCCAGCTGGTGAACCAGTTTGGCGGATTGATCCGCGACGCGGTGATCACCGGCGAAAATCGCCACGAGCTCGGCGCGCTTGCGGTGCCCTTCATGCCGGCCTTGCGCGCGCTGATCCCGGATGAAGCGAAGCTGTCGGACAAAGAGGTGCTATCGCATCCCACGATCCGCGCGGCAATGGCCGAGCGGCTTGCCGCGCATCAGCGCGAGGCGACCGGCTCTGCCTCCCGCGTTATGCGCATGATGCTGATGGCGGAGCCGCCGCGTTTGGACAAGGGCGAGATCACCGACAAGGGGTCCCTCAACCAGCGGGCCGTGCTGGCCCATCGGGCCGAGCTTGTCGAGGCGCTCTATTCGGATGCACCCGGCGTCATCCTCGCCGAGAGGAACGCCGTGGCATGAGGATTCGGATGCAGCCTCGATAGCCAATTCCGCTCGCCGGCCATAAAGGTCCGTCCGCTACGCCTGATCCCCCAACGATGAGCGCCTCAACGTGCTCTTCCACCTCGCCTCCACGACCCGCCCGCCAATACGTGCGGGGTTGATCTCAAAGGGCGTCCAGCCCAGATTGATGGGAAGCTGGAATGATCGATGATGCCGGGAGCGAGCAATGTGCCGAAATATTAGACCTCTTTTCAACTTCGAGCCGCCGGCGACGGACGAAGAGATCCGTGATGCGGCTCTTCAGTTCGTCCGCAAAGTGAGCGGTTCCACACGGCCCTCGAAGCGGAACGAGCAGGCGTTCGACCGCGCCGTCATTGCCATCGCTGCTTCGGTTCGCGAACTCCTCGATGCTCTCGAAACATCCCAGCATCCGCGCAACCGCGAGGAAGAGGCTGCCAAAGCCCGCGCAAAGGCTGCAATGCGCTTTGCATGATGCGGCCTTCGCGTCGGATGGCCTGCTTGGAGACAGCTTGTTAACTTAGAGCCGTCCCAAAAAAGGATCGGAGGATCCTGAAAGACAGACGCACCTCAATCGTGCTCTGCTCGCCATGGTGAGTCCAATTCTGGACGCATTCAACTGTCGGGGGGCAGCTAAGCGGCGACCCCTCGATTCGTCGGACGATCAACGGTGGCACGCTTGCGGAAGGCGTGTCGCGGGCGGCATGCGGGCCGTCTTAGGTACTTAGTTTCGGGTTGGTAAGAGGGCGTCTGACCACTTGATGTCGAGGGGGCAAATCGGCAAATGAAGAATCGAATCGAGCTCCGGGACGCGGCGGCTCCCGAACTGATCATCGGTGGGCCAACCCATCGTTTCGATAAGCCTGCAGACAACGCAAAATATCGCGCTGGCGGGTATCCTTCCGGTCTGAACGAAGCGGCTGTGCCGAGGCTGCCGGAGGCAAATGCGATATCCGTGAATGGGTCTGCACCTGACGAAAAGCTCGACACGGTGGCCGTGATAGGGCACATGGAAGCACTCTAAATAGAAAGCACCGACGTTGCCCGTCTCGATATCCACTTCACCTCACGCCCATCACAATCGTTCTCTCCCAGGCACCCGTTTGCGTGGCTGCGCACAGCTGCTTTCGACCGCGCTTTTGTCTTTCGCCGCGGCATTCCCGTTGTCGGCTTCGGCACAGCAGGCAGCGCTTCCAAATGGCGCGAGTTCACTTCGGGAGGCCTATCAGGATTGGCAGCTGACCTGCGCCCTGCAGAACAACGCGCCGGCATGCGTCGTGTCACAGGACCAGGTGCAGCAGAACGGCCAAAGGCTCCTTACTGTCGAGGTTGCCACGCGTCCTGATGGAGGCGTCGCAACGGTGCTCCTTCCCTTCGGTATCCTTTTCGACGGCGGAGTGACACCCCAGATCGATGATCAGGCCCCGATGCAGCCGCTTCGCTTCAAGACCTGCCTGCCGGGAGGCTGCATCGTTACATTTCCCCTGGATCAGGCGACCCTCGAAAAGCTTCGCTCCGGGACGGCGCTGAAGCTTACCGTCACGACCGCGGAGAATACCTCGCTCACATTCCCGATCTCGCTTAAGGGTCTTAGGGCTGCGCTTGACCGTCTCAGCGCCATCAACGGCGGCTAGAACACCTGGCGAGAAAGGGCGGATGAACAAGGTGCTTTGGCCGGTGAAACGCGTCTTGATGACAGCCTCCAGACCTATGGAGCCAAGGGGGCCAGCATCACGGCACGCCTGCCAGAAACAAAGGCTGCGCCTGGAACGGTACGTGCAGGAAGGCAAGATCGCCTTCGAGCGGCAGGGCGCGCGGATCGTGGAGCCCCTGAAGATCAGAGAGTGCATAGTGGAGCACGCCGGCAGGATAAAGGCCGTCTTGGCGGCGCCAAAGCTCTTGAAGACCCCGCGACAAACGTGAGCTCAAGGAGAGGGCTCGTCAAATTTCGCTGAGCCCGCCAGCCGCCGGACGTCGGTCGGCGCCATGCCGTAGCGAAGCCGGAACTGCCGGTAGAATGTCGAAGGTTCGGTGAACCCTACTTCAAACGCGATATCGGCGATCCGCCGCAAGATCTGCCTGCGGTCGGTAAGGCAGCTATGCACATAAGCGAGCCGTTGCTCCGTCACATAGTCGGAGAAGCTCGTCCCTTCTTCCGAAAACAGCAGGCGAATATAGCGTGCGCTGATTTCGAACTTGCGGGAAACCTGTTCGGCGCTCAGATTCGGGTCGTGCAGGTTATGCGCGATGTGCTGCTTGATCGCGGCAAGGCGTGCCGCGCGAATGCCCGGCGGTGAGGCTTCATGGCGAATGCCGCCGAACGCCGCGGCAAGAATATCGGTGACGTGCCTTGAAATCATCGGAGTGAGCGCTGCCGGCGAGTTCATATGCAGGACGGACCAGAGATAGTCGAACAGCAGGCGGTGCGCCGGATGATCCAGGCCGATGCTGTCAGGGCTTACGTCATCGAGGTTCTTGACCAGCGGCGCCAGCAGCGACCGCTTGAACTGGAGTACCATCGTCCACTGCGAATCCACGGTCGTAACCGAGAACCTTCGGTCCATCGGCAGGATCGCCGCTGTGCCGGGCTTGGTCTCGAAATCGCCGCGGCCCGGCATTGTGAACCGATATCCCCCGCGGTTCCACGACAGGACGATGTCGTCATTGCCGTCGTTCATCAGCTCCGGCGTCCGCTCCCATGTCAGGGGCGAGACCGACCCCATCCCGCATACCATGTCGGGAAGAATCAGCGTCGTCGCGTTGAATTTCAGCGCGTGATCCTGATGCGGCTTGATCTGCAGCCGCATCAGGATCCGGCCGTAGAAATCACGAATGAACTCGTCCCGATGGTGCTCGGGAATGTCATCCGTAGAAAATGATGCAACCTCGTTTACGTCCGGATGCACCTTCGCCGCCCCCACAATACCTGCGGAAGGTGAGCGAATCGCTGCAAAGTTGCAAGAGCCTGCGCTGCAATCGATCGTTCGTTTCCGTCGATGCAAGAGCAACTTCCGTCTCGTCCACACGGTGAGGAAAATTCTCTGATAGCGGTGGCGCAAAGGGGCATCCCAACGATGAATCGTGGCGATGTCGGCTGCCGAAGAGGCCGCCGACATCTTCCGCCATCCAGCGCCGCGAGGAGCGGCGGGGATGCCCGATGCAGCGCAGTCAGAGGAAACCGAATGGCGCAGCCATACTGGACGAGGAAGTCGGCTGAAATTTCAGGGAGCACCCCGTTTCCTTTCGAGACCGAAAGGCCAGCCGCCCTGGGGCCGCGCCGCAGTTTTCATGCGATGCTTCTTGCCACGACGGTGCTCGCGGCGGCGCAGCCGGGCATGCGGGCACATGCGCAGACGGCCTGGACCGGCGCGAATTCGACGAACTGGTTCGATGCGGGCAACTGGAGCGCCGGCGTCCCGACCAACGCGGTGAATGCCGAGATCGACACGGTCGTGAACAGCCTGCCGTCCATCGAGGGCGGCGCTGCGCAGACGATCAACACCTATGTCGGCCTGTCGGCAAACGGCGTCCTCACCATCCAGAATGGCGGCAGCCTGTCCAACGATCGCGGCCTTATCGGTCAGAACGCGAATTCAAGCGGCGCGGTTGCCGTCATCGGCGGCGGAGCGTCCTGGACGAATTCCGTCTACCTGATCGTCGGCAATCTCGGCCAGGGCTCGCTGTCGATCGTCAACGGCGCCACCGTTTTCAGCGATGAGGCCTATCTCGGAGCAGGCCCGAACGCTTCCGGTACCGCGACCGTGACCGGGGCAAATTCGGTCTGGACCGCCACTGGTCCGTTCATTGTCGGCGATTCCGGTTCAGCCACGGCCAACATCGAGAATGGCGGCAAGATCGATTCCTCGCATGTCGACATCGGATACTTCCAGGGTTCGTCGGGCGAAATCAACGTGACGGGCGACGGCTCCGCCTGGGAAAGCTCCGGTATCCTGACGATCGGCCGGGGCGGGGACGCCTTGATCAACATCGAGGACGGCGGCCGGATCGTCAGCGAACACAGCTTCTTTGCCGATCAGGCCGGCAGCACGGCCGAAGCCTTCATCGGCGGCGAGGGCTCCGAATGGATCACCAACGGCAATTTCCTCATCGGCATGAGAGGCGAGGGCGATGTTGTTGTTCACAGCGGAGGTAAAGTCGCAGCCACCAGCAGCGTCATCGGTTTCGACGATGGTTCGTCCGGTCAGATGGTCGTCACCGACGCGGGTTCGGCCTTTTCAGTCTCGAGCGGCATTCATGTCGGCGGCAGTGGCACCGGCCTTCTTGTGGCGGCTGCCGGCGGCGTCGTGCAGAGCGATCAGGGGACGCTCGCGAACACTCCGGACGCCATCGGCAATGTGCTTGTAACCGGAAACGGGTCGGCCTGGCTGAACAGCGGTACGCTGGTCGTCGGCAACAGCGGCACTGCCGGGCTTTTTGTCGAAGATGGCGGACGGGTGACCAGCGCCGGCGCCGAGATTGCCAATTTCAGTGCTTCCGAGGCGGGTGTGAGTGTCACGGGCGCAGGCTCTGTCTGGGAAAACGCCGGCTCTCTTGCCGTCGGCGGAGAAGGAACCGGCACCCTTGGAATCCAGGATGGCGGCCGCGTCAGCAATGGCGAGGCGACCGTGGCGGCTGAGGCGGGCAGCATAGGCACGGTGATCGTCAGGGATTTCGGTTCTGAATGGGCGACTGCCGGCGATCTCTTCGTCGGCTATAGGGGAAGCGGGGCACTGATCGTTCAGCAAGGCGGCGTTGTGAACGCTGCAAACGGCGTGATCGGGGCGCATTCCGGCGCTTTGGGCTCGGTTACGGTGACTGGCGCCGGCTCGGCTTGGGTCAATTCGGGCGATATGCATGTGGGCGGTGAGGGAGAAGCCAGGCTCACCATCGCCAATGGGGCTTTGGTCGAGGCGGGCGGCACGACTTTCGTCGGCGTTGTCGCCGGTTCGAACGGCACCGTGAGCATTGGCGCCGCCACAGGACTGGCGCCGCTGGCACCGGGTGAACTCAAGACGCAGAAGATCAGCTTCGGTGAAGGGGAGGGCGCCCTCGTCTTCAATCACACCGCAGCGGACTATCTCTTTGCGCCGGTGATCGAAGGCGCCGGCACGATCAATGCCTTGTCTGGGACTACCCTGCTCAGCGCGGATTCGGGCGGTTTTACCGGCCAGGCCTCGATCGACGACGGCGCGACGCTTGCCGTCAACGGCAAGCTCGGCGGCGCCGTCGATGTGCTTTCGGGTGGGCGGCTCCAAGGGGCCGGCACGGTCGGTTCCACACAGGTCGCCGCGGGCGGCACACTCGCGCCGGGCAACTCCATCGGGACCTTGAACGTTGCGGGAAACATCACCCTCGAAGCCGGCAGCGTCTATGAAGTCGAGGTGAACCCGGCGGGAACGGAAGCTGACCTTGTCCACGCCACCGGCACGGCAACTCTCAATGGCGGTACGGTAACGCATGTGGGCCTCGGCGGCGCCTATAAGCCTTACAAAACCTACAAGATCATGGCGGCTGACAGCGGCGTCACCGGAACCTTTGATGACGTCACTTCGGATTTCGCGTTTCTCGATCCTCAGTTGAGCTACGACCCGAACAGCGTTTTCCTGACGCTCGTCCGCAATGAAGTGTCGTATTGCGATGTCGGCCTGACGCCGAACCAGTGCGCGACCGGCGAGGGCGTTCAAAGCCTCGGTCTCGGCAACCAGCTTCACGACGCGTTGGTGGTGCTCGATGAAGACACCGCCCGCAGTGCCCTCGACCAGCTGTCGGGCGAGATCCATGCCTCGATCAGGGGCGCGATGCTGGAGGACAGCCGTTTCGTGCGCGACGCCGCGCTCGCCAGGGTGCGTGCCGCTTTCGGCGAAGTCGCGGCGCCTTCGGTGCCGGTGCTTTCCTACAATGGTGAGGGCGCCGCATCGGCTGTCGCCGACGAAGAGCGCTTGGCCATCTGGGCGCTCGCATTCGGCGGCTGGGGTCAGTTCGAAGGAGATGGCAA
>Ga0180221_1002541_pt1 | contig 10487 bp, 7 predicted proteins | sample eDN5th37CKraftMG_FD_151339 | JGI IMG/M metagenome (GOLD analysis project Ga0180221, IMG submission 151339) | Enriched Miracle-Growth compost microbial communities from Emeryville, California, USA - eDNA 5th pass 37_C Kraft MG (version 2) (version 2) ...
GCCCGGCAACGTGGTCGCCGACTGGCATTTCGGCGACAGCGAGAAGGTCGCGGAGGCGTTCAGGACCGCCGCGCACGTGGTGAAGATGCCGCTGCGCAACACCCGCGTCGTGGTCGCCTCCATGGAGCCGCGCGGCTTCATCGCGAGCTACGACAAGGCGACCGAGCGCTTCACCCTCTACACCGGCGGCCAGAGCGCCTTCGGCCAGAAGATGGCGACCGCGGACGTGCTCAAGGTGCCGCCGGACAAGGTCCACGCCATCCTCGGCAACGTCGGCGGCTCGTTCGGCATGAAGGCGCCGGTGTTCCCGGAATACATCTGCGTCTGCCACGCCGCGCGCGACCTCGGCCGGCCGGTGAAATGGATCGACGAGCGCTCGACCGCGTTCCTGTCCGACACCCACGGCCGCGACCACGACCAGGTGGCGGAGCTCGCGCTCGACAAGGACGGCCATTTCCTCGCGCTGCGCATCACCGGCTACGGCAACTCCGGCGCCTACATCTCGATGATGGGCACCATGCAGCCCACCATCACCACCATGAAGAACAGCATCGGCGTCTACAAGACGCCGCTCGTCGAGCAGAACACCAAGCTCGTCCTCACCAACACTACGCCGATCGCGCCCTATCGCGGCGCCGGCCGGCCCGAAGGCAACTATTACATGGAGCGGCTGATCGATCAGGCCGCGCGCGAGCTGGGCATCGACCGCATCGAGATCCGCAAGCGCAACCACATCCAGCCCTCGGAGCTGCCCTACAAGGCGCCGAGCGAGAACGTCTACGACAGCGGCAACTTCCCGGCCCTGTTCAAGCGCGCGCTCGAGCTCGCCGACGTGAAGGGCTTCGCGAAGCGCAAGCGCGAGAGCCGCAAGGCCGGCAAGCTGCGCGGGCTCGGCTTCGGCAGCTTCCTGGAGCAGACCGCCCCGGCCACCAAGGAGCTGGGCGGCATCCGCTTCGAGGACGACGGCACGGTGACCATCCTCACCGGCACGCTCGACTTCGGCCAGGGCCACTGGACCCCGCTGGCCCAGGTGCTGTCGTCGCGGCTCGGCATCCCGTTCGAGAAGATCAGGCTGATGCAGGGCGACAGCGACCAGTTGCCCATCGGCGGCGGCACCGGCGGGTCCAAGTCCGCCATGTCGAGCGGCAACGCGGTGGCCGAGGGCGCGCAGAAGGTGATCGAGCAGGGCAAGCAGATCGCCTCCGTCGTGCTCGAAGCCTCGCCCGGCGACATCGAGTTCAAGGCCGGCCGCTTCACCATCGCCGGCACCGACCGCGCCATCGGCATCATGGAGCTCGCGGAAAAAATCCGCTCCGGCCTCAAGCTGCCGCCCGACGTGCCGCAGACGCTCAACGTCATGCACGTCAGCGAGGGCTCGCCCTCCACCTTCCCCAACGGCGCGCACGTGGCGGAGGTGGAGATCGACCCGGCGACCGGCGTGGTGACCGTGGTGAAATACGTCGCGGTCAACGACTTCGGCACCGAATTGAACCCGCTGCTGGTGGCCGGCCAGGTCCACGGCGGGCTCGTCCAGGGCATCGGCCAGGTGCTGATGGAGCACACCGTCTACGACGAGGAAGGCCAGCTCCTCACCGGCTCGTTCATGGACTACGCCATGCCGCGCGCCGAGGACGTGCCGAGCTTCTACACCGAGAGCCAGCCCTACCCGGCGACGACCAACGCGCTCGGCGTGAAGGGCTGCGGCGAGGCCGGCTGCGCCGGCTCGCTGGTGGCGGTCAACAACGCCATCGCCGACGCGCTCTACGAGGTCGGCGTCACGAACCTGGAAATGCCGGCCACGCCCGAGCGGGTGTGGCGGGCGATCCGCCAGGCCGGCGGCGCAACGATCCAGTAACGAAGGCCGGCGATCCTCCGCCGCGCCGCGGAGACCGCCGGTCCGGCCGCCGGGCCAGCGGCCGCCGGGACAAACATATCGCGACCGGGGAAACGCCATGACCGCCGAGACGCCCTCGCTTCCGCTTCCGTCGGGCCGCGCCGCTGAGACCCGCGTCATCGCCGGCATCGGCGCCGCGCACCTCGTCAGCCATTTCTATTTCCTGCTGCTGCCGCCGGTGCTGCTGTGGGTGCGCCGGGACTACGGCGTGACCTACACCGAGCTCGGCGTCTGCATCGCCGCGTTCAATATCGTCTCCGCGATCTTCCAGACGCCGGCGGGCCTCATGGCCGACCGCGTCGGCCCGTTCGTGGTGCTGGTCTGCGGATTGGCGCTCGAAGGCGCGGCCTTCGCGCTCGCCGGCGCGGTCCACTCCTACTGGTTCATGGTGGCGATGTTCGGCGTCGCCGGCCTCGCCAACACCGTGTTCCATCCGTGCGATTACGCGCTGCTCTCCCACCACGTCGGCAAGGAGCGGGTCGGCCGCGCGTTCTCGATCCACACCTTTTCCGGCATGCTCGGCACCGCCATCGCGCCGTCGTGCATGCTGGCCATGCAGGCCGCCATCGGCTGGCGCGGCTGCTTCGTTGTGGCGGGCCTCGCCGGCATCGCCGTGGCGCTCGCGCTCCTCCTCCAGCGCGGCGACTATGCCGAGGGGCCGCATCTCGCGGCCGGCGCCGGGACCGGCGGCGCCACCCTCGACAAGCGGGCCCTGCTCGCCTCGCCGGCCATCGTGCGCGCCTTCGTGTTCTACGCGCTGCTGGCGGGGACCGGCTCCGGGCTGCAGAACTATTTCATCGTCGCGCAGCACGACCTGTTCGGCACCCCGGCCGACGTCGCCAGTACCGCGCTCACCGGCAACCTGGTGCTGACCGCCATCGGCGTGCTCGCCGGCGGCCTGGTGGTGACGCGGACGCACGACCACACGCTGGTCACGGTCTGCGGCATCGCCGTTGCGGCGCTGCCGATCTTCGTCATCGCCATGGTCGATCCGGGCGCCATGCTGCTGCTGGCGCTGATGAGCGTCTCCGGCTTCGCTTCCGGCATCGTCATGCCGTCGCGCGACATGCTGGTGCGCGCGGTGACGCCGCCGGGCGCGTTCGGCACAGTGTTCGGCTTCGTCACCACCGGCTTCAACGTGGCGGGCGTGGTGTTCCCGCTGGGCTTCGGCCTGTTCATGGACCATGGCAATCCGCGCGCCGTGTTCGTGGTCTCGGCGCTGTGCGCGCTGGCGGCGCTGGCCACGGTGGCGAGCGGGCGGCAGAAGCCCGCGGTTGCGGCCTCCTGAGAGCGCGCTAGAATCGCGGGTGCCGATCCGGAGCATGGCCATGGCCGAACCGCCGCTCCTGCAGTCCCTGGGCTACCTCGGCGTCCGCGCCGTGAGCGTGGACGACTGGCTCGCCTACGGCACGCGCCTGCTCGGGATGCAGGTGGCGGACCGCAGCGCGGCCACGCTGTCGCTGCGCATGGACGACCGCCGCCAGCGCCTCGTCGTCAACGCCGACGGCGGCGCCGGCATCGCCTTCATGGGCTTCGAGGCGGCGGACGCCGCGGCGCTCGACGCGCTCGCGGCCCGGCTCGAGGCCCACGGCGTCGGCGTCGCCCGCGGCGCCCGCGCGCTCGCCGACGAGCGGTTCGTCAGGGACCTGATCGTGTTCCACGACCCGGCCGGCAACCGCATCGAGGCGTTCCACGGCGCGCAGGAATCACCCGAGCCCTTCGTGCCGGGCCGCTCGATCTCGGGCTTCCGCACCGGCCCGCTCGGCATGGGCCACGTGGTGCTGGCCGCCGCGCGCTCCGAAGACCTCGTGCCGTTCTACCGCGACATCCTCGGCTTCCGGCTCAGCGACTATTTCCTGGCGCCGGTGAAGGTGCATTTCTTCCACCTCAACCCGCGCCACCACACGCTCGGCATCCTGGAGACCGGGCAGAACGGCATCCACCACATGATGGTCGAGGTGAATTTCCTCGACGACGTGGGCCAGGGCTACGACATCGCGCTGGGAACGCCCGATCTCGTGCGCCAGACGCTCGGCCGCCACATCAACGACCACGTCACCTCGTTCTACAGCGCCAACCCGTCGCGCTTCATGACCGAGTACGGCTGGGGCGGCCGCTCCATCGACCCCGCCACCTGGACGCCGAAGGAGGTGGTCGAGGGCCCGAGCCTGTGGGGCCACGAGCGGCTGTGGCTGCCGCCCGAGGGCCGCGCCCAGGCCCGCGCGTTGCGCATGAAGCTCGCCGAGGAGGGCCTGCGCATCCCCCTCGACGTGATGGAGGGCAACCACACGCTGGCGCCGGGCACCTGCATCCTGTGGGACAAGATCGGCGAGGCCCGCCGGCGGGGCTATGCGTGAGAGGCGCCCGCCTCCTTCCCGGTTGACCCGCGGAGCGGGACCGCTAGATATACGCCCCGGCGGCGCCCGCTCCGGCGCCGCCCCGGTCCTCGGGCCTCCGGGATTGGGGAATAGTTCAATGGTAGAACAGCGGACTCTGACTCCGTTAATCTAGGTTCGAATCCTAGTTCCCCAGCCATTTTCGCATCACTCGATAAAATCAGCGCCCGGGAGTTCGTTCCCTGCGGCTTGAACTCGATGGGCCGCATGGATCGGACGCCGTCAGGGACGGCGCGCTCTTTCATTGTTCGTGCAGTTTTGCCGCTTCCGCCAGCGAGGCCGCCCTGCCCCGGAGCGCCGCCTCGGGCGCCTCCGCGATCCGGCGCAGCAGGCGCTCGTCCGCGGTGACGAGCCGGCAATCCTCCGCCACGGCCAGCGCGAGATAGAGACAATCGTAGGCCGGGTGGTCCAGCGCGATCGCGAGGCGCGTCGCCACCTCGAACAGCGCCCGCGACGGCAGCAGCTCGATCTCGGCACCTTGAAGGAGCCGCGCCGCCAGCAACGCTTCGTCCCTCAGAAGCTCGCCCCGCTGCACCTTCTTCCACAGGACGTTCGCGCATTCGGCCACCAGCAAGTCCGGCGCGATCAGCCGGGCGCTCCGACGCAGCGCCAGCGCCAGCGGCGTGCCCGCTTCCTCGACGACCCACTTGAGCGCGACACTGGCGTCGATGACGAGCGTCGTCACCGCTCCTTGCGTCCTTCGCGGAGAAGGTGTTCCGAGGGCGTCTGCCGGCGACGCGCGGTCAGCGCCCGCAACTCGGCGGCCAAAGCGTCGAAGGATGGCTCGACCTCGGCGGCAAGCGCCTGGCGAAGGATTTCACGGTGCTCGGCCTCGGCCGAGCGCCCATGGCGGGCGGCGCGGCGCTTCAGGCGCGCGACCAGGTCGTCGTCAAGGTTACGCACATGCAGACTGGCGGGCATCGGCGCTCCGTGATAGCAACGCTATCAATGATAGCGTCGCGAGTGGCGCCCTTCAATGGCGTTCGCGTGCCTCTACCCCGGCTTGCGGCCGGTCTCCTTCTCGATGGCGCGCAGGTGCACGGCCCTGATCTCGTCCTCCGAAGGCCGGCCCAGCCGGAAGCGGATGTAGTCCGGGTTCATCCACAGCGTGAACGGAATGAGATAGTTGAAGGCGATGAACTCCAGATAGTCGGACTGCCGCTCGATCGGCACGTATTCGTTGCGCAGGCGCTGGTCGAGCCGCGTGTAGGCGGCCGGCCGCAGCGCGCTGTCGCCGAGGATGTAGGTCGGCCGGTTCATGACCAGCCCCTCGAAGGCGACCGAGGAATTGATCGTCAGAATGCGCTTGCAGCGCGCCACGAAGGCCACGCTCGACGGCGAGTCGTCGATCATCGCCAGGTTCTGCTGCTGGTTGAGCGACATCTTCCCGAACGGATGGTTGCGCGCCAGGATGTTGGCCTTGGCGAAAAGCTGCCGCGCCTTGTAGAGCACGCTGAGATTGCTCTCGCCGTTGCTGAAGGAGATGACGTTGCTGTCGTCCTCCACCTGCAGCGGGATGCCGATCTCGTACCGGATGTCCTCGTCGCGCGTCCGGTAGATCGCGTACTGGTCCGGCCCGAGCAGAAGCTCGGCGATGCGCTCGCGGCCGTTGCCGTCGCCGCGGTGGTCCCAGGCCGCGAAGCGCCGCGCCGCCTCGGTGTTGCCGTTGACGCCCTGGAAATCGAACTGAAAGGTCGAGACGCGCCACGCCGGATGGCGCATGAAGCCGCCCTCCATGTGCACGACCGGGATGCGGAGCGACTGGCACACGTCGTCCAGGCTCGCGTCGTTGACGAAGGTGACGGCCGCCTCGATGTCCTTGCGCATCCGCACCAGCGCGTTGAACAGCCATTCCCGGTATTCCTGGAACCCGGTGCGGATCATCGCGTCGAGCAGCTCCAGCGGGCTCGCCACGGACTTGACGGTGCGCGCGACCACGTCGCCCGGCACCACGATCTTGCGGATCCCGTCCCAGTCCACGTCGCCCGGATGGCCGACCAGGCCGTAGACCCACGGCGCGAACGGCACGGTCCGCGGATCGGCCAGCTGCGGCTCCGTGCCGAGGAAGACGATGTCCTCGTGCCGGAATCGGTTGATCGCCGGGATCGTCATCCAGGTATAGAGGTGACCGATCTGCTTGACGGGAAACGGGCAGAGATTGAACAGGAACATCGCGGCCAAATGGGTTCGTGAGAGAGAATCGCCGGCTGCCAGTCTGCAACGGCGGCGGTCGCCTTAAACAGCCCCGCGTTTGCAGGGGGCGGCCCCGGCCGGATTCCGCAGGCCGAATGCCGGACGTGGCCGCTGGCCGCGGCAATAATCATGATGATACAATCGGTTGGGCGGTCCGAAGGAGCTTAAGCTTTAACTTGAGCCGGCGCGCACCCCAGCCGGCACCGAACTTGCAGCGCCATGGCGCGGCCCCGCAGCCATGGAGGCCGGGATGCAGCGTCGGGTACAGTCGGGGACATGGACCTCAACACGATCACGAGCGTGGCGCGGCCGCGCCAGCGCGCCGCCATCGGCCCGGTCGCGCCCGGCGATGCGTTCCTCGCCGGCGGCACCTGGCTGTTCTCCGAGCCGCAGCCGGCGGTCCGCCGCCTGATCGACCTCGCCGCGCTCGGCTGGGAGCCGCTCGCCGCGAGTGACGCCGGCCTCGCCATCGCCGCCACCTGCCCGGTCGCGACGCTCGACGCCTTCGAGCCGCCGGCCGCCTGGATCGCCGCGCCGCTGATCGGGCTGTGCTGCCGGTCCTTCCTCGCCTCCTTCAAGATCTGGAACACGGCGACCGTGGGCGGCAACCTGTGCATGGCGCTGCCCGCCGGCCCCATGATCTCCCTCGCCGCCGCGCTCGACGGCGTCTGCACCGTGTGGACGCCCGACGGCGGCGAGCGCCGCGTGTCCGTCGTCGACTTCGTCCAAGGCCCGCAGCAGCCGGCGCTCGCGCCCGGCGAGGTGCTGCGCGCCATCGACCTGCCGCGCGCGGCGCTGACGCGGCGCTTCGCGTTCCGCCGCATCTCGCTCACGCCGCTCGGCCGCTCCGGCGCGCTGCTGATCGGCACGCTCGGTCCCGGCTTCGCGCTCACCGTGACGGCCTCGACGCGGCGGCCGGTCCAACTGCGCTTCGATGCCGTCCCCGACGCCGCGGCGCTCGCCGCCCGCCTCGCCGAGGCGATCCCGGACGCTCTCTATTACGACGACATCCATGGCCGGCCGGACTGGCGCCGCCACATGACCGTCACCTTCGCCGAGGAGATCCGCCGCGAGCTTGCCGGAGAGACGCCGTGAAATTCGTCGTCAACGGCACGAGCCATGACGTGCAGCCGCGGCCCGGCCAGTGCCTGCGCACGCTGCTGCGCGAGCTCGGCTGGTTCGGCGTCAAGAAGGGCTGCGACGCGGGAGACTGCGGCGCCTGCACCGTCCACGTGGACGGCCGGCCCGTGCATAGCTGCCTGTTCCCGGCGTTCCGCGCCGAGGACCGCAGCGTCACCACCATCGAAGGCCTCGGCGATGCGGACGCGCTGCACCCCATGCAGCAGGCGTTCCTCGACGCCCAGGGTTTCCAGTGCGGCTTCTGCACCGCCGGCATGGTGATGACCGCGGCCGCGCTCGACCAGGCCCAGCTCCGCGACCTGCCCAACGCGCTCAAGGGCAACCTGTGCCGCTGCACCGGCTATCGCGCCATCGCCGACGCCATCGCCGGCGTCAGGCATCGCGAAGACCCCGCGCCGGGCGAGGCCGGCGGCCGCAGCGTCCCCGCCCCCGCCGGCCCCGCGGTCGTCACCGGCCGCGCCCGCTACACCATGGACGTGGCCATCGACGGCCTGCTTCACATGAAGCTGCTGCGCTCGCCCCACGCCTCCGCCCGCATCCGCGCCATCGACACGGCGGCGGCGCTGGCCGTGCCCGGCGTGGTCGCGATCCTCACCCCCGAGGACGCGCCGCCGCGGCTTTACTCCAGCGGGCGCCACGAGCACGACGGGGACGATCCGTCCGACACGCTGGTGCTCGACCGCGTGGTCCGCTTCGCCGGCCAGCGCGTCGCCGCCGTGGTCGCGGAGAGCGAGGCCGCGGCGGAAACGGCGCGCGACCTGATCCGCGTCGACTACGAGGTGCTGACGCCCGTGCTCGATCCGGTGGAGGCGTTGCGGCCCGGCGCGCCCGCGGTCCATGGCGACAAGGACCCGGTCGCGACCGGCATCGCCGATCCCGGGCGCAACATCGTCGCCGAGGTCCACAGCCACATCGGCGACGTGGACGCCGGCTTCGCCGAAGCCGACGTGGTGCGCGAGCTCTCCTACGTCACCCAGCGCGTGCAGCACGCCGCGCTGGAGACCCACGGCTCCATCGGCTGGCTCGACGAGGCGGGGCGGCTCATCCTGCGGTCGAGCACGCAGACGCCTTTCCTGACGCGGCGCGCGCTGTGCAAGCTCTACGACCTGCCGCCGGACAAGGTGCGCGTGTTCAGCGTGCGCATGGGCGGCGGTTTCGGCGGCAAGCAGGAGATGCTGACCGAGGACATCGTCGCCCTCGCCGTGCTGAAAACCGGCCGGCCGGTGAAGCTCGAACTGACCCGCCAGGAGCAGTTCGAGGCCACCACGACGCGCCATCCCATGCGGATCACGGTAAAGGCCGGCGCGCGGCGCGACGGCACGCTGACCGCCATCGCGCTGTCCCTGCTCTCGGACACCGGCGCCTACGGCAATCACGGGCCCGCCGTGATGTATCACGCCGTCGGCGAGTCCATCGGGCTCTACCGCTGCCCCAACAAGAAGGTGGACGGCACCGTGGTCTACACGAATACGCTGCCGAGCGGCGCGTTCCGCGGCTACGGCCTGAGCCAGTCCAATTTCGCCGTCGAATCCACCATGGACGAGGTGGCGCGCGTGCTCGGCATGGACCCGTTCGCGTTCCGCCGCCGCAACGTGGTGACGCCCGCCGACCCGATGGTCTCGGTCGATGGCGCGCCGCACGACGTGCAGTTCGGCAGCTATGGCCTCGACCAGTGCCTCGATCGCGTCGCGGCGGCCTTCGCGGAGAAGCCGCCTGCTGTTCTTGGCGACGACTGGCTGGTGGGGCGCGGCGTGGCCGCCGGCATGATCGATTCCGTGCCGCCCGGCGGCCATTTCGCCGACTGCGGGATACGCCTCGCCGCCGACGGCTGCTACGAGCTCGCCGTCGGCACGGCGGAGTTCGGCAACGGCACCACCACGGTCCACGTCCAGGTCGCGGCCTCGCTGCTCGGCACCACCGCCGGGCGCGTGCGCATCCGCCAGTCCGACACCGACGTGGTGGCGCACGACACCGGCGCCTATGGCTCTACGGGCACCGTGGTCGCGGGCGAGGCGACGCGCGTGGCCGCGGCGGCGCTCGCCGACGCCATCCTCGATTTCGCCGCGCGCGTCACGGGCGCGGAGCGCCAGGCGTGCCGGCTCGCCGACGATCGCGTCATCGCCGGCGGCAAGGCCATCGGCCTCGCCGAGATCGCCGGGGCCGCGGCGGCGCGCGGCGTCAGCCTCGCCGGCGCGGGCCATTTCGGCGGCACGCCGCGCACGGTCGCGTTCAACGTGCAGGGCTTCGAGGTCGCGGTGCATCGCCGCTACGGCGAGATCCGCGTCCTGCGCAGCATCCACGCCGCCGACGCCGGCACCGTCATCAATCCCATGCAGTGCCGCGGACAGGTCGAGGGCGGCGTGGCCCAGGCGCTCGGCGCCGCGCTGAGCGAGCGGATGCTGTTCGACGACAAGGGCCGCGTCGCCAATCCCACGTTCCGCGGCTATCACATCCCCGCCTTCGCCGACGTGCCTGTCACCGAGGTGCTGTTCGCCGACACCTATGACGCCATCGGCCCGCTCGGCGCCAAGCCGATGAGCGAGGCGCCCTACAACCCGGTCGCGGCGGCGCTGGCCAACGCCATCCGCGACGCGACGGGGGTCCGCCTCACGGAGACGCCGTTCACCGCCGACCGGCTCTACGGCGCGCTCATCGGGCGCGGCGACCGATGCCGAACAAAAGAAATTGATTGCGGCCCGCTCGCGGAAGCCACCGTTTTTTCCAAAAAGCAGGGCTAGGTCCAATCTACATTCAGGATTCCCATCGCATTGATGCGATGATTCCTTGTGTTCCGGATTATTGATTCGGAGCCCGAGCGATGGTCAAGCGGTACGAACTCACCGAGGCGCAATGGCATCGGATTG
>Ga0180221_1002544_pt1 | contig 10484 bp, 8 predicted proteins | sample eDN5th37CKraftMG_FD_151339 | JGI IMG/M metagenome (GOLD analysis project Ga0180221, IMG submission 151339) | Enriched Miracle-Growth compost microbial communities from Emeryville, California, USA - eDNA 5th pass 37_C Kraft MG (version 2) (version 2) ...
TGAAATGTCCGTGACCGACACCGCCGCATCGCTTCGTGAGCTCGCCGAACAGTCGAACGCCTGGCCGTTCGAGGAGGCGCGCAAGATCGTTGCGCGGCTGAAGAAGAAGCCCAAGGACGAGGTGATCTTCGAGACCGGCTACGGCCCCTCCGGCCTGCCGCATATCGGCACCTTCGGCGAGGTCGCGCGCACCACCATGGTGCGCCACGCCTTCCGCGTCTTGACCGACGACAAGGTCAGGACGCGCCTGATCGCCTTCTCCGACGACATGGACGGCTTGCGGAAAGTTCCGGACAACGTGCCGAACAAGGACATGTTGGCGCAGGATCTCGGCAAGCCGCTGACCAGGGTGCGCGACCCGTTCGGCACCCATCCGAGCTTCGGCGAGCACAACAATGCGCGGCTGCGCGCCTTCCTCGATCACTTCGGCTTCGACTACGAGTTCCTGTCCTCGACGCAGTGCTACACGTCAGGCCGCTTCGACGATGCGCTGCTGACGCTGCTTGCGCGCTTCGACAAGGTGATGGCGATCATGCTGCCCAGCTTGCGCGAGGAGCGCGCCAGCACCTATTCGCCGTTCCTGCCGATCGACCCGAAGACGGGCGTCGTGCTGCAGGTGCCGGTGACCGCGCACGACGCGAAAGCCGGCACGATCACTTACGAAGACCCGGAGACGAAAGAGAGCATCACCACGCCGGTCACCGGCGGCCGCTGCAAATTGCAGTGGAAGCCGGACTGGGCGATGCGCTGGTGCGCGCTCGGCGTCGATTACGAGATGGCCGGCAAGGACCTGATCGATTCGGTGAAGCTGTCCGGCCAGATCTGCAAGGCGCTCGGCGGCACGCCGCCGGAGGGCTTCAACTACGAACTGTTTCTCGACGAGAACGGCCAGAAGATTTCGAAGTCGAAGGGCAACGGCCTCACCATCGAGGAGTGGCTGAAATACGCTTCGCCCGAGAGTCTCTCGCTGTTCATGTATCGCGAGCCGAAGGCGGCCAAGCGCCTCTACTTCGACGTCATCCCGCGCAATGTCGACGACTATTTCCAGTTCCTCGACGGCTATGCGCGGCAGGACGACAGGCAGCGCCTCGCCAATCCGGTGTGGCACATCCATTCCGGCCATCCGCCGCAGGCCGACATGCCGGTCTCGTTCGCGATGCTGCTGACGCTGGTGTCGTCGTCCAACGCGGAGAACGCCGAGACGCTGTGGGGCTTCATCGGCCGCTACCGGCCGGGCGTGACGCCGCGGACGCATCCGAAGCTCGATGCGATGGTCGGCTACGCCATCCAGTATTTCCGCGACTTCGTGCTGCCGCAGAAGAAATTCCGCGAGCCGTCGGAGGTCGAGCGCAAGGCGCTGCAGGATCTGCGGGACGCGCTGTCGAACCTCAAGGGCGACGCCAGCGCGGAGGACATCCAGAACGTCGTCTACGAGATCGGCCGGCGCGAGCCGTTCCTCGATCACGCCAAGAAGGCGAAGGACGGCCGCCCCGGCGTCTCGCTCGACTGGTTCAACATGCTCTATCAGGTGCTGCTCGGCCAGGAGAAGGGCCCGCGCTTCGGCTCCTTCGTCGCCGTCTACGGCATCGACAACACCGTGAGCATGATCGACGGCGCGCTGGCGCGGTCGGCGTAAGCGAGCGCCATACTCCGCTCATTCCCGCGCGCTGACATCGGGTATACCCGATGTCAGCCGTTTAAATATGCGCAAGTCGAGTACACTCGACTTGCGATCGGGAATCCAGGACCACATTAAAACACCGACGATTCCATTACTGGACCCCCGCTTTCGCGGGGGTGAGCGGTCTGTGGATGAAGCGTTCGCTAGCTCGATCGCAGCACGTCGCGGCGGTTCAGCTTCTGCGCCGGCCGCGCGTTCATCGGGTAGAGCTTCGCGAAGGCGGCGATGTCGCTGTCCGCGACCGCGATCGGCGTCGTCAGCAGCAGCCATTCCACCGTCTCGGCGCAGGGCGGCGTGGTGAGCGAACCGGCATAGCGGTAATAGCTGTGTTTCGCCGGCAGCAGCCGGTTCGGGTTGATCGCCTTGTCCGCCTTCACCGCCGGCCCGGCCTGCTGCGGCATGGTGGCGGCGATCGTCCTGAAGGTCGGGTTGGCCTTGCCGGCCGTCATCAGCACGCCGACCACGGCGAGCGCGCCGGAGTCGTGCCGGTGCACGAAATGCGCTTCCATCGGGAAGTTCCTGCCGCCGATCAGGTGCTCGCTCGGCCGGTGGAAATGAAGCTGCAGCAGCGCGTAGCGCTCCTTGCCGAGCGTCAGCGTGTTGTCGCCGGCAAAGTTCACCTGAATGGTGTGGCCGTTGTTGACGATGGTGTCGGCGTGGCCGCGCCACCTGATGCCGAGCGGCGGAAGCTGCGCCCGCACCGTGGCGGCGATGTCGACCGGCGACTGCTGCGTGCCGGCGCCGCAGACCTTGCTGGCGGCGTCGACGTTGCCCCAGTTGGCTGGGCCGGTCGCGCCGTCATAGCTCCACGGCGCGCCCTCGGCGGCGAAGCCGGTCGCCGCGCAGAGCGGACACAGCGCGAGGCCGGCGAGGCCCTTGAGCAACCGGCGGCGATGCATGGCGAGTTCCTTCGGAAACGAATCGGGATGAAAAACCTGCAGCCGCACGCGCCGCGGCGTTGCGCCGCTGCGCAGAAAGCCGACGCCTTACTGGCTCGCCCACATGATGCGCGCGACCCACAGCACGTCGGACATCGCCAGCGTGCGGTCCTGATGCTCGGCGTTGAGCGATTTCAGCTCGATGCTCTTGGTGGTCTTGCGCCGCAGCTCCTTCACCATCACCTCGCCGCGCTTGGTCTTGACCACGACGCGGTCGCCGCGCCGCGTCGCTGCGGCCGGCGAGACGATGATGACGTCGCCGTCGCGATAGGCCGGCTTCATTGAGTCGCCGGAGATTTCCAGCGCATAGGCGTGCTCGTCGTTGACGGCGGGGAAGGCGATCTCCTCCCAGCCCTTGCCGACCGGGAAGCCGCCGTCGTCGAAATAGCCGCCGGCGCCGGCCTCCGCGAAGCCGATCAGCGGCACCGCCTGCACGGCGGCGCGGCCCGAATCGGTGATCAGGCTGACGAACTCGTTGACCGTGGTGCTGGTCGCGGCGAGCGACTTCGCCACCGACTCGGTCGAGGGCCAGCGGGCGCGGCCGTCCGGCGTCACCCGCTTCGACTTGTTGAAGGTGGTGGGGTCGAGCCCGGCCTTCTTGGCGAGGCCGGAGGGCGACAGCCCGGCGCGGGCGGCGAGCCGGTCGATCGCCGCCCAGATCTGGGTGTGAGTCAGCATGGAAGGAGTGCGAACGGCCACGGGCTGCGCCTTGAGATTATTGTCCAATTGATAGGAATTATAACCTTGAATCGGCGTGTCAAGGCAAGGGGAAATCAAGAGGGAATCGAGAGGGAACCAGGCCGGGAAACATCGCGGGGCATGGGCAAATCCTCCGCGCCGCTTTGGACAGCGCGGGCCCGCCCCGTTATAGGGACCGCAGGCCGCCGAGGGCCGTTCCGGAGACCGTTGTGATCGGCTTTTTCGACCGTCTGTCGCGTCCCTTCCTGCGCGCGCTCGACCCCGAGGACGCGCACACGCTGGCGTTGAAGGCGCTGCGCTATATGCCGCTGCGCCCGCCGGGGCGCGACCCGGACCTGCTCGCGGTCAGGGCTTTCGGCCTCGATTTCCCCAATCCGGTCGGCATCGCCGCCGGTTTCGACAAGAATGCCGCGGTGGTCGACCCGCTGCTGCGCGCGGGCTTCGGCTTCGTCGAGGTCGGCACCATCACGCCGAAGCCGCAGGCCGGCAATCCGCGGCCGCGGGTGTTCCGGCTCGCCGCCGACCACGGCGTCATCAACCGGCTCGGCTTCAACAACGAGGGCGAGGCGTCGGCGCGGGCGCGGCTCGCCGCGCGCACGCCGCGCGGCATCGTCGGCGTCAATATCGGCGCCAACCGCGACTCGGCCGACCGCATCGCCGACTATGTGCGGCTCGTCGGCGCCTTCGCGCCCTATGCGAGCTACTTCACCGTCAACATCTCCTCGCCCAACACGCCCGGCCTGCGCGACCTGCAGCAGGCCAGGGTGCTCGACGAGTTGCTGTCGCGCGTGCTCGAGGCGCGCGAGCGCGCCGCGCGCAAGGTGCCGGTGCTCCTGAAGATCGCGCCGGATCTCACGCTCGGCGACCTCGACGACGTGGTCGGCGTGGCGCGCCGCCAGCGCATCGACGGCATGATCGTCAACAACACCACGATCACGCGGCCCACGACGCTGCGCGAGCACGCCATCGCGAAGGAGACCGGCGGCCTGTCCGGCCGGCCGCTGTTCAAGCTGGCGACGCGGATGCTGGCGGAAACCTTCGTCCGCGCGGAGAACGTCTTCCCGCTGATCGGCGTCGGCGGCGTCGATTCCGGCGCGACCGCGATCGCCAAGATCAAGGCGGGCGCGACGCTGATCCAGATGTATACCGGCCTCGTCTATCGCGGCGTCGGGCTGGTCGGCGAGATCAAGCACGATCTCGAAGCCGCGATCCGCCGCGGCCACCGCAACTCGCTCGCCTCGATGGTCGGCAGCGACGCGGCGGCGATCACGGCGGAAAGCTGGCCGGGCTGAATACATAGGTCACGCTGAATGGTCATGCCCGGCACCCGGGCCCGGCCATAGCGCGTCGAAGACGCGCGTGAACGCGCTTATGGCCGGCCCGGGCACAAGCCTTGTGCCGGGCATCCACGTCTTACTTCCTCAATTGCATCCAAGACGTGGATGGCCGGGACAAGCCCGGCCATGACGGTGAGAGTTGATCTCGCCGCACCTGCGCTTCGGTTGCTCACCGCCCGCGCGGCGCGTTGATGAGACGGATGATGAGCCAGATCGGGATCACGATCACCGCGCCGAGCAGGAAATAGCGCCACAGCCAGTAGACCGCGTCGAAGCCCATGTCCCACAGGCGCTGGAACAGCAGGCGGACGCTGTCGAGGATGTTCCAGGGATCGAGCCCGAGCACGCTGAGGACGACGCCGACCAGGATCGAGATCAGGATCAGCCGGCCGAGCACCGCGAGCGGCGAGCCGCCGATCACCCGTGTCACCGCATTGTTAGCCATGGTTGCGTCCTCGTTCGTCCACGCGCGCCGGCGCCTTGGCTGGTGTCTTGGTCGGTGCCTCGGCCGCTGTCTTGCCCGGCGGCGGTCCGGCGCTGCGCCGGCTGCCGTTATCTGCCAGCATTTTCTCCAGCGTTTCAAGCCGGTCGGCCTCGCGCGGCGGCTTGTCCCACCGCAGCCGGCTGATGCGCGGGAAGCGCATCGCGAGGCCGGACTTGTGCCGTGTCGATTTCTGCAGGCCCTCGAACGCCACTTCCAGCACCAGGCCCTTGTCGGCCTCCGCCGTCACCTGCCGCACCGGCCCGAACCGGTCGACCGTATTGCGGCGGACGAAGCGGTCGATCGCCTTCAGCTCCTCGTCGGTGAAGCCGAAATAGGCCTTGCCGACCGGCACCAGCGCCGGGCCGTTGTCGCCCTCGGTCCAGACGCCGAAGGTATAGTCGGAATAGAACGACGAGCGCTTGCCGTGGCCGCGCTGGGCATACATCAGCACGGCGTCGACCGTCATCGGGTCGCGCTTCCATTTCCACCACGGCCCTTTCGGGCGGCCCGGCACATAGGCCGCGTCGCGGCGCTTGAGCATCACGCCCTCGATCGCCTCGGCGTCGTCTCCCGCTCCGGCGGCGGCCGGGTCGGCGCGCGCGGCGATCAGCGCGTCCCAACTCGCGAACGGCACCAGCGGCGAGATGTCGAGTCGCGGATTGTCGGCGCGGGCGATGAAGCGTTCGAGCCGGGCGCGCCGCTCGGCGAAGGGCAGGGCGCGCAGGTCCTCGTCGCCCTCGGCGATCAGGTCGTAAGCGCGCAGATGCGCGGGAAACCCGGCCAGCAGCTTCGCGTCGGCCGTCTTGCGGTTGAGCCGCTGCTGCAGCACGTTGAACGACTGCACGCGACCCTCGCGCACCACCAGCAGCTCGCCGTCGAGCGAGGCTTGCGCGCCGAGCACGCCGGCAAGGTCGGGAAAGCTGCTCGAGATGTCGTCGCCGGTGCGCGAGAACAGCCGCGTGCGCAACGTGCCGTCCTCCGTTTTCACGGCGATGGCCTGCACGCGGATGCCGTCCCATTTCCACTCCGCGGCGAAGTCGGCGGGGTCGAGCGCGGCAAGCTCGTGCTGCTCGATGGCATGCGCCAGCATCGGCGGGCTGAAGCTCGCCGAGGCGCGCACGTCGGGCTTCTCGGCGCGGCCTTCGAGCCAGTCGAAGATGTCGCGATAGGGCGGCGCGCTGGCCGGCCAGATCACCTCGATCTCATTGGCTTCCTTGCCGCCGAGCGCGGCCAGCGCGGTCTTGGCGAGCCGCGCCGAGACGCCGACGCGCAGCCCGCCGGTGACGAGCTTCAACAGCGCCCAGCGGCCGGTCTCGTCGAGCGCGTCGAGCCAGCGCGCGAGCTGGCCCGGAATCTCAGCCTTGCCCAGCGTGCCGAGCGTCTCGACGATCTCGGCGAGCGGCGGCGTGCGGTTCGTCCGCGCGCCGCCGGCCGCCGGCCACATCAGCGCGACGGTTTCGGAGAGGTCGCCGACATAATCGTAAGACAGCGCGAACAGCACCGGGTCGGTGCGCTCCGCGATCAGGCCGCGGATCATCGCGGGCTTGGCATGCTTGAAGGATAGCGCGCCGGTCAGCGCCGCGAGCGCATAGCCGCGGTCGGGGTCTCCGGTCTCGCGCAGGTAATCGACGATCAGCCGCAGCTTGTTGTTGCGCGCCGGCTCATAGGCGAGGCGGTCGAGCAGTTCCGCGAAGCGTTTCATGCCGGTGCGTCCTCGTCGCCGGTCAGTGCTTCTTCTTCCTCGTCGCCATAGCCGACGATGGCCAGCGGCCGCGCCTTCCGGCCGCGCGTGCCGCACCAGTGCACCAGCGCGTCCTCTTGGCCGTGCGTCACCCAGATCTCGGAGGCGCCGGTCGCCGCGATGGTCGCGGTCAGTCCGTCCCAGTCGGCATGGTCGGAGATGACGAGCGGCAGTTCGACGCCGCCCTGCCGCGCGCGGGCGCGCACCCGCATCCAGCCGGAGGCGAAGCAGGCGAGCGGCTCCGGGAAGCGCCGCGCCCACAATTCGCGCGTCGCCGACGGCGGACAGATGGTGACGGTGCCGGCGAGCGTGCTCTTGGCCGCGCCGCGCACCAGCTCGAGCGGACCGAGCGCGACGCCGCGTTCCTCATAGTAGCGGGTGATCTTCTCCATCGCGCCGTGCAGATAGATGGTGCGCTCGTAGCCGGCCTTGCGCAGCAGCGCGATCACGCGCTGCGCCTTGCCGAGCGAATAGGCGCCGACCAGATGCGCGCGCTCGGGGAACAGTTCGGTGGAATCGATCAGCTTCCTGATCTCGGCGTCCGGGTCGCCGTGCCGGAACACCGGCAGGCCGAAGGTCGCCTCGGTGATGAAGACGTCGCAGGCCAGCAGTTCGAACGGCGCGCAGGTCGGATCGGGCGCGGTCTTGTAGTCGCCGGAGGCGACGATGCGCAGGCCGTCGCGCTCGACCGCGATCTGCGCCGAGCCGAGCACGTGGCCGGCCGGGTGGAACGACACCCGCGTCTTGCCGAGCTTGACCGTCTCGCCATAGGCGGCCGCCTGCGTGGTGCCGGCGAAGCCTTCGCCGTAGCGCAGCCGCATGATGTCGAGGGTTTCCCGCGTCGCCAGCACGGCGCCGTGGCCGGCCCGGGCGTGGTCGGAATGGGCATGGGTGATGAGGGCCCTGGCGACCGGCCGCACCGGGTCGATATGAAAACCGGCCTCCTTGCAGCAGAGGCCGTGGGGCGTGGGAACCAGGATGTCTTCAGGCCGCATTCATCTGAGATAGGTATGGGGTGGGTCTTTGACGAGCCCGCCGCTCCCGATGGACAACCTCCAGCCCCTGTTCGACACGTCCGGCGACCTGATCGCCGACCGGCGTTTCGAGTGGGCGCGCGACCATGCCGGCCGTGGCGATCTCGATGCCGCCGCCGACCTGCTGCAGCAGGCGCTGGAGATCGCGCCCGGCTATGCCTCGGCCTGGTTCGTGCTCGGCGAGGTGCGCGCGCGGCGCGGCGACGAGGCCGGCGCGGTGGAGGCGTTCCGCAAGACGCTCGGCCTCGATCCGGCGGACCGGCGCGGCGCGCATCTGCAACTGATGCGGCTCGGCGCGGAGGCCGCCGACGAGATGCCGGCGGCCTATGTGCGCGCGCTGTTCGACGGCTACGCGCCGGTGTTCGACAAGACGCTGGTCGACCGGCTCGACTATTGCGGGCCGGGTTTGCTGTTCCATGCGGTGACGGCGAGCGGCCGGCCGCTGCGGTTCAGGAACGTGCTCGACCTCGGCTGCGGCACGGGGCTCGCCGCCGGCGCGTTCCGCGCGCATTGTGAGCAATTGGTTGGTGTCGATCTGTCGCCCGGCATGATCGCGCAGGCGCGCGTCAAAGGCTTCTACGACCGGCTCGCGGTCGGCGAGGTCGTGGAGTTTCTGTGCAGCGAAGCGGCAGCGGGAACGGCTTACGATCTCGTCGTCGCGGCGGACGTGTTCGTCTACATGAAGGAGCTTTCGCCGGTGCTTGCGGCGGCCGCGCGCGTGATGGCGCCCGGCGCGCTGGTCGCCTTCAGCGTCGAGACCTATGACGGCGACGGCGTGATGCTGCGCGACACGCTGCGCTACGCGCACGGCTATGCGCATGTGCTGGCGGCGCTCGCCGGCGCGGGGCTCGCGCTGGTCAGCCTCGACGCGGCATCGACGCGCAACGAGAAGGGCGTTCCGGTTCCCGGTCTCGTCTGCGTCGCGCGCCGTTCTTAAGCGTTGTCGACGCCGACTGCGTCCGCGACCGAGGTGAAGCCGTCGCGCGCCAGCAGCGCGGCGAGTTCCTGCGTCACGCGGCGCGCCACCAGCGGTCCGTCATAGATCAGCGCGGTGTAGAGCGCGACCAGCGACGCGCCCATCCGGATCTTCGCGTAGGCCTCCGCGCCCGACGAGACGCCGCCGGAGGCGAACAGCACATAACGCTTGCGGTCCATGCGGCGGTAGCATTCGCGCAAACATTGATCGAGCAGCGGTGCGGAAGGCGGGCCGGACACCGCGCCGGGCATCGCCTGCCAAAGGCCGCGCGGCGTGCGCATCGCGCTCACGGGCTTCGCGCTCGGCAGGTTGAACATGAAGCCGCGAATGCAGTGGTGCGGCGCGGCGGCCTCCAGCAGTTGCTCGATCGCGGCGACGCCGCCGAGCGGCGACACTTTCAGGAACAGCGGGCAGGGCAGCGGCGTGTCGGAAAGCGCCGCGAGCCAGGCCTCGAGCCGGCCGCGTTCCGCGAAGAAATCGCGGCCGTCCACGGTGTTCGGGCAACTGAGGTTGAACATCAGGTAATCGGCGCGCGGCGCCAGCACCCGCGCGGCCTGCATGTACTCCGCGACAATCGCGTCGTCGGTCTCGGGCGGCGCGCCGGGACCGAAATTCGTCTTCACGATGTTGATGCCGAGCGGCACCGGCAGCCGCACCGGCACGAGGCGCGCCGCCACAATTTCCGCGCCATCGTTCGGCACGCCATAGGCGACCGCGATGGCGCGGTCGTCGGGCAGGCGGAACAATCGCGGCTTCGGATTGCCGGCGGACGGAAACGCCGACACCGAGCCGATCTCGATGAAACCGAAGCCGAGCCCGGCGAGCGCCTCGACCGCCTCGCCGCTCTTGTCGAAGCCGGCGGCAAGCCCGACCGGCGAGGGAAACGTGAGTCCCGCGACGGTGACGGCGAGCCGCGGATCGTCCACCGCGGTCAGGCGTCGCAGCGCGTTGCCGGCAAAGCCGAGGCGCGCGCCGAGCGACAGCGCCAGCCGGTGCGCGGTTTCGGCGTCGAGCCGGAACAGCAGCGGCCGCAACAGGGTTGAATAAAGATTCATGCTTCCGATGGCCCGCGACGCGGGCATGGTAGCCTAGGGCATGATCCCGAAAAGTGGGAACCGGTTTTCGGGCAAGATCATGCCCAGAAAGAAGCCATGAACGCACTGGTGGAACCGCCGCTGCCGGAGGTTTTCGCGCGCTGGTTCGCCAGGCGCGGCTGGCAGCCGCGCAACCACCAGCTCGAACTGCTGTCGCATGCACGGGCCGGCCGCTCGACGCTGCTGATCGCGCCGACCGGCGCCGGCAAGACGCTGGCCGGCTTCCTGCCGTCCCTGGTCGAGTTGAGTGAACGCGCCGCGCCGGCCGGCAGGCTGCGCTCGTCGGGCCGCAGTGTTGGCCCGTCGCAAGGCCTCCACACCCTCTACATCTCGCCGCTGAAGGCGCTGGCGGTCGACATCGCCCGCAACCTCGAAGCGCCGGTGCAGGAGATGGGTCTGCCGGTGCGGCTCGAGACGCGCACCGGCGACACCCCGGCCTCGCGCCGCCAGCGCCAGCGCCGCGACCCGCCGGACATTCTTCTCACGACGCCGGAGCAGCT
>Ga0180221_1002547_pt1 | contig 10477 bp, 6 predicted proteins | sample eDN5th37CKraftMG_FD_151339 | JGI IMG/M metagenome (GOLD analysis project Ga0180221, IMG submission 151339) | Enriched Miracle-Growth compost microbial communities from Emeryville, California, USA - eDNA 5th pass 37_C Kraft MG (version 2) (version 2) ...
CCGAGGTGCGCTCGCGCGGCTGGGCGGTCGCCGGCCTGCGGTACCGCCGCAGCGTCGTGACCTCGGACCTCGTCCTCGCCGCCACCGTCGGCACCACGATCCTCGTGCCTCGCCTCGGCGCCTCCGTCAGCACCGGTCTCTGGGTCGCCGTCGCTGCTCTCGGCTTCGTCGCGTGCGTCGCGCTGCTGCACGGATACCACTTGCACCGCATCGGGACGGGCGTGCAGGAGTTCCAGTCGGTCGTGCTGGGCGGGGTGCTGCTCAGCGGGGCGGTCATCACGATCGCGTTCACGCTCCAGGCCAGCCCGCCGCGCTCGGTCGTCTTCGTCGGCGTCCCCGGGCTGGTCGTCACCGCGTGCATCGCCCGCTACGTGCTGCGCAAGCGGCTGCACCACCAGCGCCGCCTCGGCCTGGACATGCAGCGCACGGTCGTCATCGGCTCGCCGTCGAGCGCCGCGCGCGCGGCCACCGAGCTGCAGGCCGCGCCGCACGAGGGCTACGACGTCGTCGGCCTGTGCCTGCCGTCGATCGAGGACGAGACGGACGCGGAGACGATCCCGGTGCTCGGCGCCATCGCCGACGTCGTCCAGGTGGTCGCCGACTACGCGATCGACGTCGTCATCGTCACCGGCGGCGTGCTCAGCGGCGACGCCACGCGACGGCTCTCGTGGGCGCTCGACCGTGCCGGAGCCGCGCTCGTCGTCGTGCCGGAGCTCGTGGAGGTGAGCCGCCCGCGGCTGACCGTGCGGCCCTCGGGCTCGGTCCCGATGCTCGAGGTCGAGGTCGCGCCGCCGCGTCGCCGGCTGCTGGCGAAGGCGGCGATGGACTGGACGATCACGCCGATCGCGGCGCTCGTGGCGCTGCCGGTCGTCGCGGTGCTCGCGGTGCTCGTGAAGCTGACGTCGCCGGGGCCGGCGTTCTACGGGGCGACCCGCGCAGGGGTCGACGGACGGCCCTTCACCATGTGGAAGCTGCGCTCGATGTACGTCGACGCGGACGCGCGCCGCGACGAGCTGCTCGCCCGCAACGAGGGCGCCGGCGTTCTCTTCAAGCTCCGCGACGACCCGCGCGTGACCCCGCTCGGCCGGTTCATGCGCAAGTTCTCGCTCGACGAGCTGCCGCAGCTGTGGAACGTCGTGCGAGGCGACATGTCGCTCGTCGGGCCGCGGCCGCCGCTCGTCAGCGAGGTGCAGGCCTACGAGGACCAGGTGCACCGCCGGCTGCGCGTGAAGCCGGGTCTGACCGGCCTCTGGCAGATCAGCGGCCGCTCGGACCTCGACTGGGACGACGCCGTGCGGCTGGACCTGCGCTACGCCGACAACTGGTCGGTCGGCATGGACCTGCAGATCCTGTGGAAGACGGCGCGCGCCGTGCTGCGGCCCAGCGGGGCGTACTGACGCTCACGGGAGGGCGCCGCCCACCCGGATCTCACCCACCGTCGGCAGGGTGAGATCGACGCGCGTCCGCAGCCGCGGGCGCGGCGGCTTCCTAGGCTGACGATGCGGGACGAAGGGGGACCTGGTGGAGGAACGAGCCGCGCGGCTGTCGATCGCGCTCGTCGGGACGCGGGGAGTGCCCGCGCGCTACGGCGGGTTCGAGACGGCGGTCGAGGAGGTCGGCTCGCGACTGGCCGCCAGGGGCCACCGGGTGCGCGTCTACTGCCGCACGGGCAACGACGACACCCGCCGCCGCGAGTACCGCGGGATGGAGCTCGTGACCCTGCCCGCCGTCCGCCGCCGCGAGCTGGAGACGCTCTCGCACACCGGCACTTCGGCCGCGCACCTGCTCGTCCGCCGCACCGACGTGGCGTTCGTCTTCAACGCCGCCAACGCCCCGTTCCTGCCGCTGCTGCGCCTCGCCCGCGTGCCGGTGGCCACCCACGTCGACGGGCTCGAGTGGAAGCGCGCGAAGTGGGGGCCGCGGGGCCGTCAGTACTACCGCTGGGCCGAGCAGGCGAGCGTGCGCTGGTCGGACGCGCTCATCTCCGACGCCCACGGCATCGCCGACTACTACGAGCGGGAGTTCGGCGTCCCGTCCCGCTACATCGCCTACGGCGCCCCGCTGCTCGACGGCGTGGGCGACGACCGGCTGACCGAGCTCGGGCTGGAGCCGAGCGGGTATCACCTCGTCGTGGCGCGGTTCGAGAAGGAGAACCACGTGCTGCAGGTGGTCGAGGGGTACGCGCGGTCGTCCGCTCGGCTGCCTCTCGTCGTCGTCGGTACGGCGCCGTACGCCGGCGAGTACGTCTCCGCGGTCCACGCGGCCGCGGAGGGCGACGCCCGCATCCGGATGCTCGGCGGCGTGTGGGACCAGGACCTGCTCGACCAGCTGTACCGCAACGCGTTCACCTACCTGCACGGTCACTCGGTCGGCGGGACGAACCCCTCGCTCCTGCGCGCGATCGGCGCGTCCGCACCGACGCTCGCGTTCGACGTGTCGTTCAACCGCGAGGTGCTCGGCGAGGCCGGGGCGTACTTCACCACGCCGCCGGACGTCGCCGAGCTCGTCGAGAAGGCCGAGGCCGACCCGTCGGGGACGCGAGCGCGCGGGGACGCCGCTCGGGCGCGTGCCGCCGACTACGACTGGGACCGCGTCGCGGACGAGTACGAGCGCCTCGCCCACGACCTGCACACGCGCGCCGTCCCCGGGCCGCAGCGCCGCGCCCGGCGGTCGGGGGAGGCCGACTGATGCCGAGCTACCTCGAGACGGTGCACCTGCTGGCGTCCGCGCAGAAGGGCGCGGCGCGCGGCGCCCCCGCCTACTCGCGGTTCGTCAACCGCCGCCTCGGGCGGCTGCTCGCGGCCTGGGCGTACCGCCGCGGTCTCACGCCCAACGCGGTGACCGGGCTCAGCGCTCTGGCGACGTTCAGCGGGATCGCGGTCACGGCCCTCGTCGCCCCCGCCTGGCGGGTGGGCGTCCTGGTCGCGGTGCTGCTGGTACTGGGGTACGCGCTCGACTCGGCGGACGGCCAGGTCGCGCGCCTCACGGGGAAGGGCAGCCCGGCGGGGGAGTGGCTGGACCACGTCGTCGACGCGACCAAGATCTCGGCGATGCCGCTGGCGCTGCTGGTCGGCTGGTACCGGTTCGACGCCGTCGACCGGGCGTGGCTCGTCGTCCCGCTCGTCCACGCCGTCGTGGGCCCGGTCTACTTCTTCGCCATGATCCTCACCGAGCAGCTGCGACGTGCCCACGGGGTGCAGAGCTCCGCAGCGAGCGGCGGCCGGTTCCCGTGGCTGCGCTCGTTGATCGCGCTGCCGACCGACTACGGCGTCCTGTGCCTGCTGTTCCTGCTCTACGGGTGGGTCTCCGGGTTCGTCGTGCTCTACGGGCTCGTGGTGCTCGCGACGGCTCTGTACCTCGTCCTGGCGCTCGGCAAGTGGTTCCGCGAGATGGGGCGTCTGCCCCGCCCCTGACGGGTGTGAACCTGCCACCTTCCGCATGATCATGCGGATGTAAGGGCCGCCACGTTGTCGCGCGCGCGTTCCGCCATGCGAGACAAAGACGTCTCAGTGATGTGGCTGTGGCATATGTCACAAAACGGTGACGATGCGCCGTTCACCTGCATGGGGGCCCCTGACAAGCGTGCAGGCCAGACACCCGTACGGGTGAAGGCTCGCGAACAACGGTCACCGTTCCGGGCGTCATGACCGATATCCCGGATGTCTCCGGGTCTACGGGACTCACCCGAATAACCCCTAGGCTCCCCGATCAGTCGATTCCCCCGAACGGAGGACCTCATGCAGAACGCTCGGCACACGCCGACGTCCCGCGAGAGCTCCGCGTCGCACCCTGATGTGACCAGCACCAGCCTCGCCCGCGTTGCCACCGCCCCCCTCCCGGTGAGCACCGCACGCCGCTTCTCCCTCCTCGCCGCTGTGCTCGTCGCCGCACTGCTCGGCGCCGGCCTCGGCTGGCAGGCCGTCCGAGCGGAGGCCGTGGACGTCGCGTTGTCCAAGACGTACCTCAACGACGTCGTGCTCCAGCCGGGCGCGAGCCAGGTGGTCTCCCTGACCGGCCTGCCGTCCGACGCCACGTCCGCCACCTTCGAGCTCACCGGCCGGTACGCGTGGCGGTCCACCGCCCTCACGCTGTGCCCCGGGTCGACGGCGACGACGGCGTGCAAGGCTGCCCCCGCGCTCAAGACGCCCGTGCAGTCGCCCGGCAAGGCGACGGTGACCGTCCCGCTCGGCACCGCCGGCGGCAAGGTGACGGTCCACAACTCGGTCGCCAGCGTCCGTGTCACGCTCGCGCTAGTGAAGTACAGCCGCGCGACGGTGACCACGCCCGCCTCGGCGCCAGTCGTCGACAACGTCGTGCTCGCGCCCGGCGCCACGAAGACGGTCGACATCCCGCAGCTCAAGAACGCGACGTCGGCGACGTTCACCCTCGCGGGTCAGTACGCCTGGCGTCCGACCAACATCTCGGTCTGCGCCGGGGCGACCGCTCCCGCGGCCTGCACCTCGAAGCCGGCTCTCGTCACGCCCACGCAGTCGAAGGGCACCGCGACGGTCACGCTCGACGTGAGCAAGGCGGCCGGCAAGATCACGCTGCACAACTCGACCGCGAGCGTCCGCGTGTGGCTCACGCTCACGTCGTACACGAGCACCACCGCGACGGCGAGCCCGACCGCGACGAAGACGGCGACCCCGACGGCGACGGCGACCCCCAAGCCCACGGCGACCGCCACCTCGACGCCGAAGCCGACCGCGACGGCCACGCCGACCTCGACGCCGAAGCCGACGGCGACCCCCACCCCGACGCCGACCAAGACGGCCGCGCCGTCGACCGGGCGTCCGGGTCCCGACAACACGGGCGTCCCGGCCGGCACCAAGCTCACGGTCCACGAGGGTGACCTGACCATCACGAAGGCCGGCACGGTCATCGACGGGATGGACATCCGCGGCTTCGTGACCGTCAGCGCGAAGGACGTCGTCATCAAGAACTCGGTGATCCGGGGCCGGACCACGGAGTACGACAAGGCGCTCGTCATGATGGCCTCGTCCGTGCCCTCGTCCGTGACGGTCGTGGACAGCGAGCTCGCCGCGAGCAAGGCGTCGCCGCACATCCGCGGCGTCATCGGGGCGAACTTCACGCTCCAGCGCGTCGACAGCCACAACGTGGTCGACCAGGTCCTCATCACCGGCGACAACGTGACGGTCCGGGACTCCTGGCTGCACGACAACGCATACTTCGAGAGCGACCCGAACTACGGCAACAAGCCGACGCACGACGACAACGTGCAGATCTCGATCGGCAAGAACCTGCGGTTCATCAACAACGTCATGACCGACACGCACAACGCGGTCATGATGATCACGCAGGACCGTGGGAAGGTGACCGACCTGGTCTTCCAGGGCAACTACGCCGACGGAGGCGCCTGCTCCGTGAACCTCGCGGAGAAGTCGTACGGGCCGCTGTCCGGGCTGTCCTTCAAGGACAACACGTTCGGCCGCAACACCAAGGTGAGCAACTGCGCGATCATCGCGCCGGACACCACGGCCCCGCTGCTGAGCCTCAGCAACAACGTCTACACCGACGGGAAGGCCGTCACGGTCCACCGCGGCTGACGGTACGTCATCACGCGAAGGGGGCCGGCGCCTGGCGCCGGCCCCCTTCGCGCGCCCGGTCGCGAGGCCTCGCGCGGCGCGTCGTGGCGTGGCCGGCCGGCGTGCCCGTGCGGCGCGTCAGGACGACCGGCGCCGGGCCGCGGTGACGACGGCGAGCACGTCCCGGACGTCGCGTCGCAGCACGGGGACCACGGCTGCCGCCGCAGCGACGAGGACGAGCCAGACGCCGAGCTCGACCACGAGCACCGTCCATGGCGACGACGCGTCCGGGACGGTCTGCCCGACCAGCCAGGCCGCGGCGCTCGCGCCGGCGAGGAACCCGACGACCCGCAGACCCCCCACGACGAGCCCCCGTGCGTGGATGGGTGCCTGCCGGCCGACCCACCACAGCGACAGAGGCCACGACAGCGCCGGGGCGAGGGCGAAGCCGGCAGCGACCCCGACGACGCCCCAGGTGCTGCCGACGACCACGCACACGATCTTGATCACGGCGGAGACGAGCGTGTAGCGCAGGAGCGTCGACGTCGCGCCCGTCGCCAGGTACACCCAGTAGCCGACGTAGGCGAGCGTCTGGAAGGCACCCGCGACGGCGAGCAGCCGCAGGAGCTGGGTGGCGCCCGTCCACTGCGGGCCGAGGAGGATCTCGGTGAGCGGTTCCGCGGTCGTCGCCACCACGGCCAGCCCGGCGACGAGCGAGTACCCGAGGGCCAGCTGGCCCCGCCGGACGAAGTCGGCGAACCTCTCCGGCTGCTCCCGCAGCCGGCTCAGGATCGGCAGCGCCACCGTCGTCGTCGGGGCGCGCAGCTGCGAGAGTGTCGACATGAGCAGCTGCCACGCCCGGTTGTAGAGGCCGAGGCTCGTCGCACCGAACCGCACACCGATGGTGAGCGAGTCGACGTTGTTGCTGGTGTACGTGACGAGCTGGGTGGCGAGCAGGCTCCAGCCGAACGACAGCAGGTGACGCATCGGTACCCCGCGCTGCGGCAGCCCGGGCAGCCAGCCGGCGGCGACCGCGGCCCCCACCAGCAGGACGAGGCTCGTCGTGACCTGCTGCGCGACCAGTGCCCAGTACCCGGCTCCGGCCACGGCCAGCACGACCGCCACGCTGAGCGCGACGACGGCGGCGGTGATGTCGATGACGGCGAGGCGCGCGAACCGCATCCGGCGTGTGAGGTCGGCGCGCAGCTGCGTCGCCATGCCGTTGAGCGCGAAGGTGACGGCGAGCGCCTGCACCACCGAGACCAGCAGCGGCTGGCCGTAGAGGCGCGCGATCGGAACCGCGAGCGTGAAGGTCAGCAGGCTCAGCCCGAGCCCGATCGCCGAGTTGAGCCAGAACAGGTTGGTGCGCTGCGCGCGGGACAGCGAACGTGCCTGGATGGCGGCGGACGACAGCCCGAAGTCCCGGAAGAGCTCCCCGACGCCTGTCACCGCCGTCACCATCGCGATGAGCCCGTACTCGCGAGGGCTGAGCAGCCGGGCGAGGACGACGACGCCGCCGACCTGGAGCACGATCCGCACCGCCTGGGCCCCGAGTGTCACGAACGCGCCGCGCGCCGCGCGCCGGCCGAGGTCGTGCGTGTCGTCGCGCAGGTCCGAGACGTCGGCCTCCGGGGGCCTGCTCATGGTCCGACGGTCGCCCGGAGCAGGTCGGCAGCCGGAGCCAGCAGCTCCTGCGCCCGGTGGCGCACGTCGGCGGCGTCGTCCGCGAGCGACGGGTCGCCCGCGATCTTGAGGACGTCTTCGCCGGCCGTGGTCGAGGAACGCAGGTCGACGGTGCGTGACCAGCCGAGGGCGTCGAGCAGCGGCGCGAACTTGCGGGAGTAGGCCATCGGGACGGCCGGCACGCCGACCGAGAGCGCGTTGAGGCATGCGTGCATCCGCGAGCCGATGACGAGACGCGCCGAGGCCACGACCCGTCGCACCTCGTCCAGGTCGGCGGGGACGACCACGTCCACGTCGGGGTGCGCCGCGGCGACGGCCTCCACGGCCGGCACGTCGTTGTCCGTGCGGGGCGAGTCGAGAACGTGCGCGAGCAACGTGACGCGGCGGCCCGACTCGAGCAGCCCACGACACACCTCGTCGACCGCGGCCCGGTAGGCCGACGAGTCGACGTGCGGCCCGTCGTGCCACAGCAGCCCCGAGACGTTGAGGACGACGTCGCGCGTCGTCGGGACCTGCGGCACCGGGAGCGCGAAGACGACGTCCGTCGTCAGCAGGTCGACCGGGCGACCGAGCCGCGCGGAGGCGTCCGCACTCGCACCGTCGCGGGCCATCACGACGCGGGCCGTCCGCAGCGAGCGGCGGGCGAGCGCGCGGCCGCGGCCCGACTCGAAGGGCCCGATCGTCTGCGGGCCGAGGACGACAGGCACGCCGACCCGTCGCGCGGTCTCCGCGAGGAGAGTCATCGTGGCGAGGCGCCGCGTGCCGTAGATGTCGGCGAAGCTGTCGCCCGAGCGGGTGTCGACCACGAGGTCGTAGCCGGCGATCCAGTCCCGGACGGCGCGTCGGTCGACGTTCTCGCGGACGAGCGACCGCAGGCTCCCGAGCGGGACGGGGGCGGCGCCTCGGCCGAAGTTCTGGAAATCCACCTCGCAGTCGCCGAGAGCCTGCCGCACGAGCGCGGCCGACCCGTGCGCGAGCGCCCGGACGCCGAGGTTCGGCGAGCGGTCGTCCGCCCACGCCACGAGTACTCGCACCAGACCTCCAGGGGATGTGGACCGCCGCGTCGTCGCGCCGGCGGTGTCGTCAATCTAGTCGCGGCTCAGGTGCCGGAAATGACCGGTTCGGGGTGAACTCTCGCCGTCGCCCGGACGAGCTCGCGCACGCGGCTGTCGTACCGCTCGACGCCGAACCGCTCGTGCGCCTCCCGCTGAGCGCCGTCGGCGAGCTGCGTGCGGAGCGTGCCGTCGAGGAGCAGCCGCTCGATCGCGTCGGCCAGCACGGTCGGGTCCCCGGGCTCGACGAGCAGGCCCGTGCGCTCGTGCGTCACGACCTCTGCCAAACCCTGCACGCGGGAGGCCACGACCGGGCGTCGCGCCAGCATCGCCTCCACGGCCGTGTTCCCGAACGGCTCGGTCCGCGAAGGGACCAGGACGACGTCCGCCTCCGCGAGCGCGGGCCAGGTGGGGGCGACGTACCCCCGCAGCTCGACCCGTCCGTCGAGGTCGGGCCGCCCGGCGCGTGCGCGCAGCTCGTCCTCGAACCACTCGTACCCCGGGAACACCGACCCGCACACGGCGAGCCGCACGTCGTGCCCCCGATCGACCAGCTGGCCGACGGCCTCGAGGGCGACGTCCGTGCCCTTGCGGGGCGAGAGGCGGCCCACCAGCGCGAGCTGCCAGGGCTGCCCGTCGACGTGCTCGCGCGGCCGTGGCGCCTCGGGCGGTGCCGCGACGCCGTTGTGCACGACCGTGACGCGCGGTTCGAGGCGTGGCACCGCGCCTGTCATCGTGCGCGCGGCCGCGGCGCTGTTCGCGAGCACCGTCCGGGCGAGCAGCGCCGGCGCGTTGAGGGCGGTCGCGACCAGGCGACCCTGGTCGTCCTCCGCCTCGTGCACGTGCAGCACGGCCGGGACGCGGGCGAGCCGGCCCGCGACGAGCCACCACGGGATCGTGACCGTGTTGACGTAGAGGACGTCGGCGCGGCCGCGCCGCAGCAGCCGAGCCTCCGCGATGGCGGACCGCACCGCCCGCCACGCCGTCGCTAGCAGGCGAGCAGGGTGCAGCAGGCTCTTGCGCAGCACCGGGAACGTCGTGACGAGGACCCGGGCACCGGCCTCGCGGGCCAGCGGCACGAGTGGTCCGTCGTGCGGGAGCACGAGCAGGATGTCCCAGCCGTCGCCGCGCAGCGCCGTGAGCGACTGCAGGAGCTGACGGTCGGAGCCGTACAGGTCCGGAGAGGGGTGGGCGACGACGAGGCGCCGCGTGGGTGTCGTCATCGGTGCAGCTCCACGACCTGGGTCTGCGTCCCGTTCCAGGTGGAGGAGACGTGCCAGCCGTCCTGCGCGAGCAGGGCGTCCTCCTGTGCGGCGTCGTCCGGCCGGTCCAGCCGGCGGACCACCCACAGCGTCCGAAGGTCGGCCAGCCGGTCGACGCGCGTGGCGAGGGGTGCCGAGGTGCCGAACAACGTGGCGCCGCGGGCGGGGCTCTCGACCAGGGTCACGTCGACCGTGCCGGCGAAGGTCGCCGGGTGGGCGAGCTCGACCGTCCGGAGCGAGCGGCGGACCGTCGGTCCACGGAACTCGTCGCGAGGGCCGAAGTAGACGCCGTCACCCGGCTGGACCCTGCCGTCGAGCAGCTCGGCGACCTGCGTCAGGTCCGCCCCGTTCTTCGCGTGGGGGGTGCGCTGCGAGGCGTACACGGGCGCGGCCAGCACGACGAGCGCGGCCACGACCGCGACGGTCGGGCCCCGTGGTGTGCGGACGACGCCGCGCGCGACCAGCAGCGCGACCGCGGGCGCGGTGAACGTCAGGTAGCGCGGGTTGTAGAGAGACGGAACGACGAGCGACGCGCCCAGGAGCGTCACGGACGGCACCAGCGCCCACGGCAGCGCCCACGCCGCGAGCGACCGCCGGGTGTCGGCGTCGTCGTCGGGGCGCAGACCCCACGCCGCGACCGCGACGGCGAGCACCGCGAGCAGGACCGCAGCAGGCTTCCAGAGGTCATCACCTGCGGGGCCCGTGAGGACCGCGACCGCCCCGCCCGTGGTCGGCGTCGGGGTCTCGCCGAGGAACCACTGGTCGACGAGCAGGCCGCGGGCCAGTACCACCGGCGAGCGGTCGGCGACGCCGAGCTGCCCACCCTGGCCGCGGACGACCCAGAGCAGGGGAGCGGTGAGCACCACGGCCGTGGCGGCACTGAGGCCGAACGGGCGCCAGCGGTCGCGCGCGACGAGGGCCACCGTGACCGCGT
>Ga0180221_1002548_pt1 | contig 10476 bp, 15 predicted proteins | sample eDN5th37CKraftMG_FD_151339 | JGI IMG/M metagenome (GOLD analysis project Ga0180221, IMG submission 151339) | Enriched Miracle-Growth compost microbial communities from Emeryville, California, USA - eDNA 5th pass 37_C Kraft MG (version 2) (version 2) ...
CTGGTCAGCCTGGTGATGGCCTCGGAAAGGCGGGCTGCGCTGTTCACAGCGATTTTGTCAGTCATTGCACGCTCGCCTCCGGCCAAATAGAACGAACCACTGCGAGCGGGTCGCAGTCTTCCATCAGCACCATGGTGAAGCGCTTGGTGCCGAGTATTACGGTCCAGGAGCGTTTCATTGCGCCGCCCTCCCCGCTGCGTACCTGGCCTGTCGCTTCTTTGCGCAGGCCTTGTGATCCCCTCGATTGCGAGGCTTTCCGCATTCGTCGCAGAGGTGCGGATGTTCGAGGCCCTGAGTGGAGATTTTCCCGAGGTTGGGCTTAGTCATGGCCAGCCTCCGAGCGCTTGGATTGCCAGTCGAACACCAGGGCAATCCCGCCGTTCTCGCGCAGGCGGTCGACACAGCGCTCACCCAGGGCGGCAGGAAGCTCGTTCGGCATCAGGTTGGAAACGATGATGGTCGGCAGAAGGTTCTGGTAGCGCCCGTCGATCACACTGAACAGGGCGGCCAGTTCGAACTCGGTTGGCTTGGTTGCACCAACCTCATCAACGATCAGCAGGCTCGGCTCGCAGAGCGCTTCGAACGCCTGGGATTCGCTGTAGCCGGATTCGCGATCAAAGCTGCCCTTGATGAACTGCAGGATCGAGCTGACGGTTCGATACGCCGCGGTAACGCTGCGACTGTGGCAGACAACATGGCCGGCGATAGCGTTGGCCAAGTGGGTTTTGCCAGTGCCAGGCTTGCCCAACAGCAGCAAGCAGCGGCCATCACGGGCATTCGCTTCGAAGTTCTCCGCATACTCACGGCAGACCTTCAACACCTTCTTCTGGCCCGTGCTCGTGGCGACGTAGGTGTCGAAGTTGCGGCCATGGAATCGCGGCGGGATCAGCACACCAGCGAGGCGGCGCTCCATCCTCTCGCGCTCGATCTTGCGCCACAGCTCGGCCTGCTCGTCGCGAAGCTTCTCGTCGGCGACTTCCTGGGCGCAGTCCGGGCAACCGGAAGGCTTGTCCGAGTTGCGGTGAATCACTGCCGCGTATTCGCCGTGCTTTTCGCACTTCGCCGGAGACTTCGACACGACGCCGAAGCGGCGCTCAAGCTCGCAGACTTCAAGGTTCAGGGCGTTAGAAGCCATAGGTGCCATCCTCCCGCTGGATCAGGCCTGCGGTGTAATCGCGTTCGGCAAAACCGTGGTGGCGACTAGGCAGGTGGTGGACGTTTCCGGTGTTGCGAACTTCGTCGTTCCAGCGCTCGCCGTTCAGCCAGGTGGTCGGATGGGGGATGAACTGGCCTCCGTCCTTGAGCCACGCCTGACTGGCGCACTGTCGGCGCAGGCCGGCCATGATCTGGTCGAACAGGGTTGGCGTGACCTTGAGCTTTTCCCACTTCGCCCTGGCTTTGGCCTTGCAGGTCTTGTTCGGGTATTCGGACCAGAACCGGTCGAACAGATCGACGTCTTTGGTCGACGGTTCCGCCGTGGGGGTTGGGGGGGTATTGGTATCCGGGATCAGAAGATCAGGAATCAGAAGATCAGAGCGAAGTGCTTCATCCCTTGGTTGAAAGTCCTTTTCACCATGGTTAGAAGTGCTTTGAACATGCTCTACTTCGGGCTCTCGCTCAGTGCGAACCCCTTCTTCCATCGAAGGAATCTCGCTGGCGGTCTCGTTGTTGTGTGGGCGCTGGTGCTTGGTGAAGTTGACAATCTGGATGTAACGCTTGGATTCAACGGTGTAGCGGATGAGGAAACCGGCGTCCTGCAGGTTGTCCAGCATGGCGTCGACGTCAACATCATCGTATGGGAAGGCTTCGGCCTTGATCCGCTTCGGGCGATCTTCCAAACGCCCTTCCCGATCAGCCAGCATCCAGAGGTAGATGAACAGAAGGCGCTCGGCCGGAACGAGCTCGGCCAGGTCTTCGTTGGCCATGATGGCCGGCTTGATGTTGCGCGCTCTGGCCATCAGAAATCCTCCCCAACTGAGGAGGCCTTTTTGATGGCCTGGCGTGCTGCAATATGGGCGTCTATCAGCTTCTGAAGCTCAAAATTGCAGTCGCCATCCAGATAGCTGGTTTCGAAATCTGCATTCCGCATCAGCCAGTGATATACCTCGGCAGGAGCGCAGCTGAAGAACTCGCGAGCAGAGTTCACCCTAAGCTCGTCAAAGGCAGCATGGATCTGTCTTTCAAGTGCAGCCGCGGCCTCAACCTCAACATAGAATTGGATGTTGAAATCGACAGGGACGGAGGTTGACGACGACAGTTCTTTGCAGCGTTGGGAAGGCGCGCGATCGGTGAACCCAATCTTGCAGATGCCTGGCATGCAATCGTTTGTCAGGCAGTAGATAAATCCGTAGCTCATGGTGTAACCTCCACTCATCGCTTCTTGCTTCATCGAATCAGCCGGGCCGCAATCCCGGCTTTTTTGTGTCTGTAATTCAGCCAACCACGCGAAACGGCCGGCCACCGCAGTGGATGGCCAGTTCGTTTTCCATGCGGCGGCGCATCTCGAAACTCTTCGACTCGACCAGGCGCAGGCGGTCGATAGCGGCCGGCAGTTCCGGCACGTCCTGCTCGTCGATCTTCCCGTCAGCCAGGACGGCGCTGCAGCGCTCCACCGCCTCGCCGAGACCGGCGACCAATTGGCCGAACGCGCTCACAGGGCAGCCATCGATGCCTTCTGAGCGGGCGCCGATCAGGCCGTAGCGGGAAGCGAGCTCGTTGATGCAGCGCTCCCGCCATTCGGGCTCCAGGGCTTCCACCCAGGCCTCTTCCATCCAAGCTGGTAGCTCCTGGTCGCCACCCAGCAGGCGCTGAACACGCTTCAACCAGCGGCCGCCGGCCTTCAGGAATTCGGAAGGGTTTGCACACAGGGCGTCGGACTCGAAGTCAGGTACGTCCTTTTCGGCTGCCTTCCCGGGGCAGCGGTCGTGCAGAGCACGGCTCAACGCCTGGGCGAAGTCATCCGTACTGAGGCTGGTGCGCGCGATCTGGTCCGCGGCGTAGGCCACCAGAACCTGGTCGCGCGTCTGGGTATGTCGAAGGCTGGACGTTTCCACGTTGTGCTCCTGCTCGTAGCCTGTCATCACTCGATCAACCGACAGGGATTTCCCCATGGCCGACCTCTCCGAACTTCAGGGCGAAGTGCTCGCGCTTCGTTGCGCGCTTGCCGCCCTACTTCACTCACTGCCGCTGACCTATCAGTCCAAGGTCTGGCCGGCGTTCAATCACTACTCAGAACTGGTGCAGGACCGGCTGGATGACGCAGGCAAGACAGCCTTCAACCATGCGGTCACCCGGCTTGCGGCGCGCCGCAAATGACCGGTCTCAATGGGCGCCAGGCGCTCCGTGCTATCGTTTTGCTTCCACACGAAACGGCCACGGAGGCCCGGCATATGCGTAACGAAAAGATGAATTACCAGCGGGAGTGGTATGACCTTCGGGATGCGAACCAAGAGAGGCTGCGCAAACAGTCCATCAGCCATCCCACGGATGCTGACGTGGCTAGGAATGCTCTTGGCATGTACAAGCTGAAGTGCTTCTGCGAGCGCCTCCGCCGCCAGTACGAGGCGCCGTGGCTCGGCCTCACCCAGGTTGAGGCAGCCAGGCTTTACCTGATCAACAAGCATCACTGGCACCCCGAGCAGGTGAAGGGGTTTGATCTTGGGAGCCTGCTGCTTGTCCTTCACGAGGAGCTTGTTCAGCTTCGGTTGACGGACGAGGAATTTGCTCCCGTTCGTGACTGGACCTCGCATCTCCAGTGCCGCGACGAGATCCAGGCTTCGGCACAGCCGGAAGAACCCGGTCAATAGACGGCTCAAGAAACGAGTAACGGTAAGGAGCGTCTGCGCCACGGGCACGACGGAACACCGTGGCCAGACGCTCAACGAGACGGCGCGGAATGGATGCAGAACAGATGCCCATGGCTCTCTCCTATGAATTCGTGCGGCTGTCGGCTAAGCGGCCGTCTTCGAGGTCTGGGTCGGGAACGGCTTGATCTCCTCGGCGGAGTACGTGCCGTCTTCGTGGCAGGTGACGTAGATGTCACGCCCTACCCGCAGGGCCTTGTTCAGCGCGCCCTGGGTGAGCCCGAGAAGCGCGGCAGCTTTGGTCTGGCCCTTCTCGGCTGCGAATTCTTTGAGAGGAATGCGGTGCATAACCCCGATCTCCATGGTTGCTCCATGGAAGAAGTATTACCGGCGGCTATTTTAAAGTCAATTCCGGCGGCGATGGATACCTATCGCCTGCGGGAATACTCTTCGCGCATGAGTGACAAGAAACGTGAAATCTCCCAATGGGAGAAAGAGGAGTGCGCCAAGCTGAAGTCGGCGCTGGAGGAGTTCAATGCCGGGAAATCCCGGAAGGACAGCCTCACCCAGGGGAAAATCGCTGAAGCTCTCGATATGAGCCAGGGATCGGTTAGCTCCTATCTCAATGGCTACAACGCGCTCAATGCGAGGTTCGCCTCATATGTGGCCTCGAAGATCGGCGTTCCTATCGAATCATTCAGCGAGAGGCTGGCAATGGAGGTGGGTGAAATGGCCAAAGCAATGCATGGATCGCCCCCAGCGGACAATGTCATCACTGCGGACTTCTCGAAGCAGCGCACGAAGAATGGCTTCATTGTCGTCCCTCAATACGACATCGCTGCCTCCATGGGCAGAGGAGCTATTCGGCCCGAGTTCGACGTCGTAATCGACTCTATCGTCGCCAGCATCGATTACCTATCCCGCAACGTTAGGTACTCGGCGCCTGAGAATCTGGCGCTAATCACGGGCTATGGCGACAGCATGAAGCCCACATTTGCGGACGGAGACATCCTGCTGGTCGATACCGGCGTGAACGACATCAAGATCGACGCCGTGTACGTCATGGCGCTGAGGGATGAGCTCTACATCAAGCGCATGCAGCGCCGCGCAGATGGCACCTTCCTGATGATCTCCGACAACGCGGCTTATCCGCCAATCGAGGTGGCAGGAACTGATCTGAAGCGGTTCCAGGTGCTCGCGCGAGTCCTTCTGGCCTGGAATGCCAATAAGCTCTAAACGACACAACAAGGAGGTTGCTATGAAAGCTACTGTACTTCTGCTGCTGGCCCTTCCAGCTTTGGCTTTTGCTGTTGACGACAAAGAAATTGCCGAATGCGCCGCTCAGACCAATACGGTCACTAGGATTGGCTGCTACGACGCGCTTGCGGAACGACACTCCTTGGCGCCGCATGTCGAAAACTCCACCCCACAGGGCACGGGGAAATGGCAGACCAGTACCGATGTTGATCCACTCAACGACAAGAACATCTACCTGGCCACCCTGACTGCTACAGATGGCCGCAGCAAGTGGAACAAATCGATCAGCATGACGGTGCGCTGTTCCGATAACACAACGGAGCTGTTCATCAACTGGAATGACTTCCTCGGAAGCGATGCATACACAACCATCAGGATCGACAAGGAAAAAGCTACAAAGGCCAACTGGACACTCTCGACCGACAAGGTCGCAGCCTTCTACCCAGGCTCTCCCGTTAGCATCCTCAAGAAGCTAGCCGGTAGCAAATCATTCATCGCTAGCGTAACCCCATACAACGAAGCCCGGTTACCGCGGTTTTCGATACAAACGGAGCGGCGGCCGCCTTTGCCGACATCAGAAAGGGTTGTGGGTGGTAGCCAATCAGAGCGGAACTAGCGCCGCTACCGGATGATCATGGGGCAGTAATCGAGAAATGGTCTTCTCCTGTCTTGCGGTTAAAATGACGGCAGGCCTCAGGAGAAGGAAATGGTAGCGATCACCGCAATCTGGCGAGAGATAGCAGATATCGACACGCGCGACATGGCAATTACAGCGGGAGCGGCATCAGTGGCGGGTGGCATCTGCAGCACCCTGGTCCCGTTGCTGCTGCCATATGTCGATAAGAATCTTGCGATATTTATCGCCGGGGCAATTGGCGGCGTCGCCGGACTTTGGCTATCGCGAAGGCTTAAGAAGGGGCGCTGATTGGTACAGCTTCTTTTGTCGAACATCGGCAATGCATCGACAGCGCTCTTCATCCTTTCTTTTGCTCTGGCCATGGCCATGGATTTAGCGAGAGGGCGCCAGGTCATACTTGAGCGGGCCCTTACGTGCGGACTCTCAATGGCTAGCGCTCCCACGGGGATCGCGCTCATGGCCTGTGCATTCAAGCCTGATCTGATCCAGAAATTGGAAGGAGCAAGCCTTAGCTTTGCCGTTGGAGGCGCGGTCCTGCTTTTCATCTCGGTGAAATACGGAATCGGCAAGTAGATTTGCCACAAGCCATAGCGGACGGGGCAGCAGCTAGGCCATCTGTCGGAGCCTGTAAGAAATGGGCATGAACAAACCCACCCAGTTGCTAAAGCACGACCTCAAGTCCATAACGGCGGACCTCAAATGGGCATCCGTCGACCTGGTGAAGATCGCCGAGTGACTGAGCCAGGCAGGCAATGAGACTGACGCCTGGGCCGTACTCCGTATCGTTGGGGTGCTCATCAACGGCGAGGACCGTCTTGGCTCGTACGCTAACGAGGTCAAGGCTGGGCGGATAACGCGCAGCAAGGTCTGATAGAGCAGGCTCGGGCGCCGGTTGGCGTGAGCTATAGGCAGATCATGGGGCAGTAGCCATCCGCCTTCTTTCTGACGCCATTCATCCGTCTGTATATACACACAGATTGAATAGGCCGAGAATCGGCCCTATCATCTGTATATACAAACACGAATAGGAGAGCCGTTTGGAAAACCTGATCATATCGGAGCAGATCGCCAAGAAGCTCCAGGAGAAGCATGGCGGCATCACGCGCCGCGAGGTTGAGCAGTGCTTCGAAAACTGTGAGGGCGAGCATCTGATTGATCAGAGAGAGGAACACAAGACGGACCCGGCGACGAAATGGTTCATCGCCCCTACCAACGCAGGACGCCTGCTCAAGGTCTGTTTCATCTTCGATGATGGCAAGATTTTTCTGAAGACAACCTACGAACCTAACCCTGAAGAAATCCGAATCTACCGTAAATACGCACTCAATGACTAAAGGTGAGGGAGCTATGAGCAACACTGAACTGTGGGAAAGTGGCGAGCTCGGGCATTCCGAAGAGCATGCCGCCGTCGCCACTGGCTCCAAGCAAGAGGTGGATGACGCGCTCGGCCTTCAGCTGATTTCCATTCGCCTGCAAAAACAACTGGTTGGCGACCTCAAGAAGATCGCCGAGTACCATGGCGTTGGCTATCAGCCGATGATCCGGGATCTCCTCAACCGTTTCGCGCGCTCAGAGATCAAGAAGATCATGTGCCAGCGCCTGAACGAGATCGAGGCATCCGAAGAAACCGTAAGCGAATCCAGTACCGCTCCTGTTAAGGAGTTCATGGAAAAGATGCGCGCCTAAGCCGCGCATCGCAATGACAGAAGCCCCGCACCCGCGGGGCTTTTCGTTTCTGGCGATCCAGTCCCTACCTGCTACGCTGAAGCTTCTATGCAGAGAGCCATCCGGCCGCCCGGCCACCTGACCGAGGCGGCCGTTCTTTTTCTGACATCCACACAGGAGGATTCCATGGGGCAACCACATCGACCAACCTTTTGGGTTCTTCTCTGCGCCTGGGCTATTGCTTCGGCGGCGATCGTTTCTGTCATTTGGCTGATGCTGGGGCGAATAGGGCCAGGCTCATAATGCGCATCAAAAGCCCCGCACCGCGGGGCTTTTCGTTTCTGCCCTTCCCTCCCGGCTCTCTACTGAGCTGACGACCGCCCTCCTCCGGCGCTGAACTCGCTCCAGCGCCGCCCCTTCCCGCCTGACACCGAATCCTGAGCCCGCCCAGTGCGGGCTTTTTTGTGGGTGCGATAAAAAATATCTCCGCCGGTATTGACTTATGTATATCCGGCGGCGATAGTTAATCCATAGCCGCAGCCGATACCGCGGCCAGGCAGAGATGCCTCGGCGAAGCCGGAAATCGAGCCAGAACACCGGCCAGCTCCTTGGAAGGGCAAGAACCTGTTACGCGGCCACGTACAGCGAATTGTGGCTCACCGGGAAGCCTCCCCCGGGTCCAGCGCATAGGGCTGGGTAGCATCGGAGACGCTGGCGGAAGACACCGCGGCCGGCGAGCAGCCAGGGCGATTCACTACCTGGCACGACAACCAGAGGAGGAACCCACCCATGCAGTAACAAGCCCAGCCGATGTTCGGGTCGGCACCTCGCGAGCAGCTGCCCACATCACCAGGCCGCCGGGCTGCAGCGAACCCGCGAGATCACCCCTAGTCCCCCACGACCTGCTCCGTAAGCCGATTGAAGGCGCAGCGAGGGAAGCCCAAGGCCAAACACATCGAGTCCGAGCTGCCATCGGTAGTGGTGAGGACAGCACTACGCCGCGCGAGACGCCAGTAGCTGAGCGCGGCGGGAAAGCATCACTTCAGCCAGTTCGATTGACCTGGCTGCGGGATGACAACCAGGAGAACACCATGGCTGCAAAGTCCTTCAAGCAGATGATCAAGGACGGCGACCTGAAGCGCGCAGACGCGATGAAGGCTCGCCTGGAAGACCTCCATGAAGAACCCGGCTTCAACCTGCGCCGCGAAGGCGAAGACCTTGAACAGAGCATCGCCGAGTTGGCTGAGTTCCTGCACCAGGGCGGCACCGTTCCACCGTTGGAAGTAAGACCGCGCGAGGAAGGCGGTATGTACGTCGTCGATGGTCACCGCCGGCGCCGCGCCTACCTGAAGTTGGATGCTGAAGGAAAGCTGCCCCGCGATCCGGATGGCAACTTCTGGGTGCCGATCACCGCCTTTGCCGGCAACGACGCAGAGCGCGTGCTGCGCGTGATCACCAGCCAGGAAGGGCGGAAGCTCAGCCAGTTGGAGCTGGCCGACGGCTACAAGCGCCTGGCCGCGTTTGGCTGGTCGCCCGAGCAGATCGCCAGGAAGATGGGCAAAACCCGGCAGCACGTCGACCAGGTCCTACTGGTCGGCAATGCGAACAGCGATGTGCAGCGCATGATCGCCTCTGGCGAGGTTGCGGCAACAACCGCGGCTCAGGCTGTCCGCCAGCACGGCGAGAAAGCGGGAGAAGTACTCGGCGACAAGCTGCGCCAGGTCAAAGCCGCAGGCGGCAACAAGGTCACCCCGAAATCGATCCGGAAGCCGCAAGTACCACGCTGCATCCTCGATGACCTGCACGGCCTCTGCAATTCGATTGCAACAGGGCTTCCTGGCGATGTTCGCGCAGCAATTGCCGAAGGCGCTGAAGTAGTCACCCTGACCATCCAAGCAACCAGCATTGAGCGACTGCTGGAGCTTGTTGCCAGGGCAGACGAGGCGCTTGCGCAGAGCGCCTAACCCGATCCCCTGGCCCAGCCAGGGCGCATCGGAGAGTGATCGGCAGCCGAGCCAGGCACCTGACTGTAATCAGGCCGTAGCCGGTTGGAACGCAAGCAGCCAACGCAGACGCCAGGGGGACGCCCCGCGCCGATCACTCTCCGATGCGTAAGCATCGCTCCCCATCCTTCGCCCGGTTCGCCGGGCCTTTTCGCCAAGGAATCGACATGCTTCTGATCATCCTGATCGGGGTGTTGCTTTCGTTTGCGCCGCCGGAGTCAGCGCAATACGGATTGCCTACCCGATCCACCGGAAAGCCGATGCGTAGGCACTGGTTCGGGCGATGTATCACCGGGGAGCTAATGCAACCCGGTGCATCGCTTCCCGCCAACAATCCACACAACCGCGCCGAAAGCCCGTGACACCGCACGGGCTTTCTCTTTCGCCCTCTTTCGCATGCCGACGCATCGCCGGCAGCCGAAAGCGCGCACCAGCCCTCGGCCAAGGGCACTCACTCCAAAGGAACGCACCATGACCCGCAAGAAAAAGACCGAGGCTGCTGAAGAGATCGTCACCGCCTACAAAGGCTTCAATCAGGATCTGACCTGCCGCGGCTACCAGTTCGAGATCGGCGGCACCTACAAGCACGAAGGGGATGTCGAGGCATGTGCCTCCGGCTTCCACGCCTGCGAGTATCCGCTGGATGTGCTGGGCTACTACCACCCTGTAGGTAGCCGCTTCGCGCTGGTCGAGCAGTCCGGCGACCTGAGCCGTCACGGCGGCGATTCGAAGGTCGCCAGCCGCAAGATATCCATCAAGGCCGAGTTGACCATCGCGGGCCTGGTGAAGGCGGCCATCGAGTACACCACCAGCCGCTGTACGCCAGTTGATCCTGAGTCGCCAGCGTCGAGCACCGGCTACCGCGGCGCGGCGTCGAGCACCGGCTACCGCGGCGCGGCGTCGAGCACCGGCGACTACGGCGCGGCGTCGAGCACCGGCAACCGCGGCGCGGCGTCGAGCACCGGCGACTACGGCGCGGCGTCGAGCACCGGCTACCGCGGCGCGGCGTCGAGCACCGGCGACTACGGCGCGGCGTCGAGCACCGGCGACTACGGCGCGGCGTCGAGCACCGGCGACTACGGCGCGGCGTCGAGCACCGGCAACCGCGGCG
>Ga0180221_1002550_pt1 | contig 10467 bp, 6 predicted proteins | sample eDN5th37CKraftMG_FD_151339 | JGI IMG/M metagenome (GOLD analysis project Ga0180221, IMG submission 151339) | Enriched Miracle-Growth compost microbial communities from Emeryville, California, USA - eDNA 5th pass 37_C Kraft MG (version 2) (version 2) ...
CCTGCCGCCCGCCTACCTGCAGGCCCTGGACGGCCTGCCCCTGGGCGACGGCCCGGGCAGCGAGGGCGCCTGGGCCGGCGAGGTCGAGCGCCATCCGCTGTGGTCCGCCTACCGCCACCTGCTGCCACCGGAGCTGCGCAGCTGCAGCATCACGCCGATCCGCTCCAGCACCGGCCAGCTGATCGGCAGCTTCGTCTGCTACGGCCGGGGGGAACAGGCGCCCTGCGCGACGCAACAATGCCTGCTGGACATCTGCACGCACCTCTGCGCGCTGGTGCTGGAGCGCGACCAGGCGCGCACGCGCATCCACCAGCTCGCCTACTACGACGACCTGACCGGCCTGCCCAACCGCCACCTGCTGCAGAACCTGGCCAGCGCCGAACTGGCCGGCGCCGCCGCGCGCCGGCAGGGCCTGGCGGTGCTGTACATCGGCCTGGACCGCTTCCGCCAGATCAACGATTCCTTCGGCCGCCCCTCCGGCGACGAGCTGCTGCGCACCATCGCCCGGCGCCTGCGCCAGGCCTGCCGCGACGAGGACCACGTCGGGCGCCAGGCCAACGACGAATTCGTCGTCCTGCTGCCGGGCTGCGACCGCGCGGCGGCCAGCGTCCACCTCGCCCGCCTGAAGGCCGCCCTCGACGCGCCCTGGCGCGTCGCCGGCGCGCCCCACAACCCCTCGGCGAGCATCGGCATCAGCCTGTTCCCGGAGGATGGCGAGGACTTCCAGAGCCTGCTGCGCCACGCGGCGATGGCGATGAACCAGGCCAAGGGCAAAGGCAAGAGCCGTGGCGGCCAGGTGTTCTTCAGCGAGGAACTGGAGCGCCTGGCGCAAGAGCGCGTGGCGCTGGAGAGCGCCCTGCGCGAAGCCCTCGCCAGGCAGCGCCTGCACCTGAACTACCAACCGCTGGTGGACATCCGCGCGGGCCGCCTGCGCGGCGCCGAGGTCCTGGCCCGCTGGCACCACCCGCAGCTGGGCAACATCTCCCCGGAGCGCTTCATCCCCCTCTCCGAGGAATGCGGGCTGAGCATCGAACTGGGCCGCTGGGTGCTGCGCGAAGCCTGCCGGCAACTGGCCGAGTGGCGCCACGCGGGCCTGCAGGTGCCGGAGATATCGGTCAACCTGTCCGCCGGCGACTTCCAGGACCCGCAACTGCCCGTCGCGGTGCTGCGCACCCTGGAAGAGCACGGCCTGCACGGCACCGACCTGACCCTGGAAATCACCGAAAGCGCGCTGATGGAAGCCGACAGCGACACCCTGGGCGTGCTCGACCAGCTGCACGAACTGGGTATCCGCCTGGCCCTGGACGACTTCGGCACCGGCTACTCCAGCCTGGCCCGGCTGAACCGCCTGCCGGTGCAGGAACTGAAGCTGGACCGCAGCTTCGTCCGCGACCTGGAGAGCAACAGCACCAGCCGCACCCTCAGCGACGCCGTGCTGAACATCGGCCGCAGCCTGGGCATGACGGTGGTCGCCGAAGGCATCGAGAACCCCGAGCAACTGCGCATCCTCGAAGCCCAGGGCTACAGGGTGGCCCAGGGCTACCTGCTGTCCCCGCCGCTGCCGGCCGAAGGCTTCGCGGCATGGCTGAAGGCAAGGCAGCTGGCGGGGTGATTCTGTAGGAGCGAGCTTGCTCGCGAACCGGGCAGTCACCGGGTTATTCCCCTTCGGGCCAGTGCAAGCGCTGTTCGCGATGGAGCCGCGTCCCGCACGAGGAAGGATAGGCGTTTCAGGATGACGCCGAATTCGCCGCCCACTCCGAACGGCCCCCTCTCCCTCCGGGAGAGGGCTGGGGTGAGGGCGCTCTCAACCCCCCAGCACCTACGCCACCGGGAAACCCCGTTCGCGAGCAAGCTCGCTCCTACAAAAAACCCGCCCGAATGCGACCCACACACAAAAACGCCGTTTCCCTTTCGGAGAAACGGCGTTCCCGCGACCCTCACCGGGCCTCAGCTACCAACCAGCACTCACTTGCCCATGTACTTGCCGATCTCGTACTTGCCGACGGCCATGCGGTGCACTTCGTCCGGGCCGTCGGCCAGGCGCAGGGTGCGCTGCATGGAGTACCAGTAGGCCAGCGGGAAGTCGTTGGAGACGCCGGCGCCGCCGTGGATCTGGATGGCGCGGTCGATCACCTGCAGGGCGACGTTGGGCGCCACCACCTTGATCTGGGCGATCTCGCTCTGGGCGATCTTGTTGCCCACGGTGTCCATCATGTACGCGGCGTTGAGGGTCAGCAGGCGGGCCTGGTTGATCTCGATGCGCGAGTTGGCGATGTGGTCGATGTTGCCGCCCAGGCGCGCCAGCGGCTTGCCGAAGGCGGTGCGGCTGGTGGCGCGCTTGCACATCAGTTCCAGGGCGCGCTCGGCCATGCCGATGGAGCGCATGCAGTGGTGGATGCGGCCCGGGCCGAGGCGGCCCTGGGCGATCTCGAAGCCGCGGCCCTCGCCCAGCAGCACGTTCTCGTAGGGCACGCGGACGTTCTCGAAGAGCACTTCGGCGTGGCCGTGGGGCGCGTCGTCGTAGCCGAACACCGGCAGCGGGCGGAGGATCTTCACCCCGGGGGCGTCGCTGGGCACCAGGATCATCGAGTGCTGCTGGTGGCGCGGCGCGTCCGGGTTGGTCAGGCCCATGAAGATCATCACCTTGCAACGCGGGTCGCAGGCGCCGGAGGTCCACCACTTGCGGCCGTTGATGACCCACTCGTCACCCTCGCGCACGGCGTTGGCCTGCATGTTGGTGGCGTCGGAGGAAGCCACGCCCGGCTCGGTCATGGCGAAGGCGGAGCGGATTTCGCCGCGCAGCAGCGGTTCCAGCCAGGTGCGCTTCTGTTCCTCGCTGCCGTAGCGGACGAGGGTTTCCATGTTGCCGGTGTCCGGGGCCGAGCAGTTGAACGGCTCGGCGCCGATCAGCGAGCGGCCCATGATTTCCGCCAGCGGGGCGTACTCCATGTTGGTCAGGCCGGCGCCGTATTCGGACTCGGGCAGGAACAGGTTCCACAGGCCCTCGGCCTTGGCGCGGGCCTTGAGGTCCTCCATGACCTGGGTCGGCTGCCAGCGGTCGCCTTCGGCTACCTGTTGCTCGAAGACGCTCTCGGCGGGATATACATAAGCTTCCATGAACGCGGTGACGCGCTCACGCAGGTCCTGGACCTTGGCGGAATAGGCGAAATCCATGGGGGCTACCTTCTGGCAGGGGTTTGTCTTGTGTCGAGGAAGATGCTAGAACAGGCAGCACGATTTACCTAGCCTATTATCCGAATCAATGAACATTCATAACCCGCATGATGGTCCGCCATCCCGGGTATGATCCGGCCACAACAATGACAAGCGGAGCCACGGGATGAACCTGAACAAGGTCGACCTGAATCTGTTCATCGTCTTCGATGCCATCTACACCGAAGCCAACCTCACCCGCGCCGGACAGATCGTCGGCATCACCCAACCCGCGGTGTCCAACGCCCTCGCCCGCCTGCGCGAGACCTTCAACGACCCGCTGTTCGTGCGCACCGCCCAGGGCATGGTGCCCACGCCCATGGCGCAGAACATCATCGGCCCGGTGCGCAACGCCCTGCAGCTGCTGCGCGTGTCGGTGCAGGAAAGCCGCACCTTCACCCCGCAGCAGGCGAGCAAGACCTACCGCATCAGCATGACCGACCTCACCGAGGCCATCATCCTGCCGCCGCTGTTCCAGCGCCTGCGCCGCCAGGCGCCCAACGTGCACATCGAGAGTTTCCTCTCCAAGCGCCGCGAGACCACCAAGGAACTGGCCGCCGGGCGCCTGGACTTCGCCGTGGACGCGCCGCTGAACACCGACCCGCAGGTGCGCCACGTCAAGCTGATGGAAGACCGCTACGTCTGCGCCATGCGCCACGGCCACCCGCTGGCCAGGCCGAAGCTGAGCCTGGAGGAGTATCTGTCGCTGACGCACATCCAGATCTCCAGCCGCCGCAGCGGCCTGGGCTACATCGACCTGTCGCTGGGCAAGATGGGCCTGCAGCGCAAGATCGCCCTGCGCTCGCAGCACTACCTGATGGCCTCCAACGTGGTGCAGCAGACCGACATGGCGGTGACGGTGCCCGAGCGCTTCGCCCGCCACCACAACCTGCACTACGTGGACCTGCCGGTGAGCGACGTGCCCAAGCTGGAAACCCACCTGTACTGGCACGAAAGCACCGACCAGGACCCGGCCAACCGCTGGATGCGCGAGCAACTGATCGAGCTGTGCCAGCAGGTCACCGCCCGCGAGGCGCGGGAAGCGCAGCAAGGCTGATTCACCACAGGCTCTTCAGGGCAATGGCCGGGGTTGCCGGCTGACTCCATTCTCCCCACAGACACCGAACGGCCCCCTCTCCCTTCAGGGCGGGGCGCGCAGCCGAGGGCTGGGGAGAGGGCGCTCCTCCCCCCAGCACCTACGCCGCCGGTCCCCCCGTTCGCGAGCAAGCTCGCTCCTACACCCTTCCCCCCTATCCAAGGTCGGGCCGGCCCCTCCTTGGCCGCAAATAACCCTTCCATGGCCGGATCGGACCTCTCCCTTGTCCGACAATCCTCCCAACAATTACATCAACCAATGACACATTCACCGTGTCAGGCCCTCCGCTCCGCCGGCGCCGCTGCCTGCCCAAATCGCCGCCGGGGCTCGTCGAACAACAACAAGGAGTCGCCCATGAACGCCCAGACCGAACCGCTCCGCGCCCACTTCCCCGTCCGGCGCATGGATTTCAGCTTCACCGAGACGCCGAAGTACTGGTGGGACGATCAGCCCTTCATGTCGCACTTCATGAACAACCTGTCCTCGCTGTTCCCCTACGGCGAGAAGTTCTTCGTCGACAGCGTGCGCGCCGTGCGCGACCGCATCCAGGACCCGCAGCTGCAGAAGGACGTGTCCGCCTTCATCGGCCAGGAGGCCATGCACTCCAAGGAACACGCGGCCTACAACGAATACGCCGAGGAACACGGCATCGACCTGGAGCGCCTGGAGCTGCGCATCAAGCACCTGCTCGGCGCGATCAGCAAGGTCACCACCAAGAAGCAGGACCTGGCCATCACCTGCGCCCTGGAGCACTTCACCGCGACCATGGCCGAGCGCCTGCTGCGCCGCGAGGACCTGAGCACGCAGATGCGCTCGCCGAAGATGTACAAGCTGTGGATGTGGCACGCCATCGAGGAGAACGAGCACAAGGCGGTGGCCTACGACGTCTACCAACAGGTCTACGGCGGCTACTTCACCCGCACCGCGGTGATGCTGCTGACCACGGTGATCTTCCTCGGCGTGATCGGCGGCTTCCAGATCCACCTGCTGCGCCGCGACCGCCAGCTGTTCAACTGGCGCAGCTGGAAGCACGGCCTGGTCACCCTGTTCGGCCTGCGCAACGGCTACTTCACCCAGCTCGTGCTGCCCTGGCTGGACTACTTCCGCCCCGGCTTCCACCCCTTCGACCACGACACCAAGACGCTGGAGAAGTACTGGAAGGACAAGCTCGACTTCGCTGGTTGAGCGCCCCTTCATCTGTAAGCGGGCCCTGCCCGCGAATCGCGCGCAGGGCGCGCTCCTACAGGTGCAGCACGGCTTCTCGTAGGAGCGAGCTTGCTCGCGAACAGACTCTCCCTACTCTCCCTGCAAGGACGGATCTCGGAACAACCGCGTTCCCTCACCCCAGCCCTCTCCCAGAGGGAGAGGGAGCCGTCCGTGCCGAGATGAGCAATGCATTGCGCCGGAAACCTCTGCGGCCGCCGGCTAACGCCATGACAGCCAAGCACACCGAACGGTCCCCTCTCCCTCTGGGAGAGAGAGGGAGCCGTCCGTGCCGGGATGAGCAATGCATTGCGCCGGAAACCTCTGCGGCCGCCGGCTAACGCCATGACAGCCAAGCACACCGAACGGTCCCCTCTCCCTCTGGGAGAGAGAGGGAGCCGTCCGTGCCGGGATGAGCAATGCGTTGCGCCGGAAACCTCTGCGGCCGCCGGCTAACGCCATGACAACCAAGCACACCGAACGATCCCCTCTCCCTCCGGGAGAGGGTTAGGGTGAGGGAGCAGAGTCGGGTTCCGCACCCTGCACGACAGGAACGCTCCTACAACCCCAACGCCTGCAACACCGCCGCCCCGGTGAACAGCAGCAGCACCTGCCGCTCCGCCAGCGCGCAGACCTCGCCCCGTTGCCCTTCCGGCAATTCCAGGTAATCCAGCGACAGCTGGAACAGCTGCCGGCTGATCAGCCGCGACAGCTGCGCCACCTCCTGCGCCGGCACCTCCGGCAGCAGGCGGAACAGGGCGATGTCCTCGGCCATGTCGGCGCCGAAGTCGTCCATCACCTGGCCCAGCGCCTCGCGCAGCACCGCCGAAGGGCCGTGCAGTTCGCGCACGCCGATGATGAAGGCCTCGGGGTGGCGTTCGACGAAGTCGAAGAACAGCCGCACCGTCTCCTCGCACACCCGCTGGCCACGGGCGAAGTCCAGGCCCAGCGGGGTGGCCGCCGCGCCGCCCGCCGCCGGCGCGCGCCCGGCCGCTTCGCGGCGCAGTTCGCGCAGCGGCTGGCGCAGCTGGGTGGCGATGTCGCGGATGATCGCCAGGCCCAGGTCGTCGACGTCGGCGAAGTGGCGGTAGAAGGTGTTGGGGTTCAGCCCGGCCTCGCGGGCCAGTTCGCGCAGGCCGATGCTGCTCAGGCTGCGCCGGCTGGAGGCCAGGCGCAGCGCCGCCTCCATCAGCAGGCGCTTGCCCGGTGCATCCTGGCGTTGTGTTACCGCATCCGGTTCCAGACTCATCCTTGCCCCACCTCGCCCACCCTAAAGATTGGTTGCCCGCGAAGTATACAGATGTCTACATTGGCACCACGTAGACAGTTGTATACGCCTGCACACAAGCATAACAGGAGCCAGGTAAATGGGAACTCAACCTAAGACTGCCGCGGTCAGACACTGCAAGGTGGCCATCATCGGCACCGGTTTCTCCGGCCTGGGCATGGCCATCCGCCTCAGCCAGGAGGGCGAGGACGACTTCCTGCTGTTCGAGAAGGACGCCGGCGTCGGCGGCACCTGGCGGGTCAACAACTACCCCGGCTGCGCCTGCGACGTGCAGTCCCACGTCTACTCCTTCTCCTTCGAGCCGAACCCGGAATGGACGCGCATGTTCGCCCGCCAGCCGGAAATCCGCGGCTACCTGGAGAACTGCTGGAAGAAGTACCGCCTGGAAGGCCGCACCCTGCTGAATACCGAGATCCAGCGCCTGGAGTGGGACGAGGCGCGCGACCTCTGGCACCTGCGCGACGCCGCCGGCAACCACTACACCGCCCAGGCGGTGGTCTCCGGCATGGGCGCCCTGTCGATCCCCTCGATCCCCGACCTCAAGGGCCTGGACAGCTTCAAGGGCCACGCCTTCCACTCGCAGCACTGGGACCACGACTACGACCTGAAGGGCAAGCGCGTGGCGGTGATCGGCACCGGCGCCTCGGCCATCCAGTTCGTTCCGGAAATCCAGCCGCTGGTGGCCAGCCTGGACCTCTACCAGCGCACCGCGCCCTGGATCCTGCCCAAGCCCGACCGCGCCATCAGCGACAAGGAACGGGCGCGCTTCAAGCACTTCCCGCTGGTGCAGAAGCTCTGGCGCGGCGCGCTCTACAGCATGCTCGAAGGCCGCGTGCTGGGCTTCACCTTCGCGCCCTGGGCGATGAAGATGATCGGCAAGCTGGCGGTGCGCTACATCCACCAGCAGGTCAAGGACCCGGAACTGCGCCGCAAGCTGACCCCGGACTACACCATCGGCTGCAAGCGCATCCTGATGTCGCCGAACTACTACCCGGCGCTGGCCGCGCCGAACGCCTCGGTGATCACCGACGGCATCCGCGAGATCCGCGAGCACAGCATCGTCACCGCCGACGGCCAGGAGCGCGAGGTGGACGCGATCATCTTCGGCACCGGCTTCACCGCCAACGACCCCATCCCCCGCGGCACCGTGTTCGGCCGCGGCGGCGTGGACCTGCTGGACACCTGGCCGCAGGGTCCGGAGGCCTACAAGGGCACCGTCACCCGCGGCTTCCCCAACCTGTTCTTCCTGATGGGCCCGAACACCGGCCTGGGCCACAACTCCATGGTCTACATGATCGAGTCGCAGATCGCCTACGTGCTCGGCGCGCTGAAGCTGATGCGGCGCCGCGAGCTGCTCAGCCTGGAGGTCAAGGAAGACGAGCAGCAGCGCTGGAACCTCAAGCTGCAGCGCGGGCTCAACCATAGCGTGTGGAACACCGGCGGCTGCAAGAGCTGGTACCTGCACCCGGTGAGCGGGCGCAACTGCACTCTGTGGCCGGGCTTCACCTGGCGCTTCCGCCTGCTCACCCGCAGTTTCGACGCCGCCGCCTATCATCTGAAGGCCAGGCCGTTCGAGGAAACCGCAGTCACCCAGCAACCCCGCGCCGAGGAGGTCCCGGCATGAAGTCCTTCGAGAACAAAGTCGCCGCCATCACCGGCGCCGGTTCCGGCATCGGCCGCGCCCTGGCCCGCGAGCTGGCCTCGCGCGGCTGCCACCTGGCGCTGGCCGACGTCAACGCCAGCGGCCTCGAGGAAACCCGCCAGGCCCTGGCCTCCTACGGCGTGCGCATCTCCACCGAGGTGGTCAACGTCGCCGAGCGCGAGCAGGTCCACGCCTGGGCCGACAAGGTGGTGGCCGAGCACGGCAAGGTCAACCTGGTGTTCAACAACGCCGGGGTGGCCCATGCCGGCACCGTGGAAGGCAGCGAGTACGAAGAGTACGAGTGGATCACCAACATCAACTTCTGGGGCGTGGTCTACGGCACCAAGGCCTTCCTGCCGCACATCAAGGCCAGCGGCGAGGGGCACGTCGTCAACGTCTCCAGCGTGTTCGGGCTGTTCTCGCAGCCGGGCATGAGCGCCTACAACGCCACCAAGTTCGCCGTGCGCGGCTTCACCGAATCGCTGCGCCAGGAGTTGGACATGGAAGGCGGCGCGGTCTCGGCCAGTTGCGTGCACCCCGGCGGGATCAAGACCAACATCGCCCGCACCGCGCGGATGAACGACAGCCTGGCCAAGGTCACCGGGCAGAACGCCAACGCCGCGCGCCAGCAGTTCAACGACCAGCTGCTGCGCACCACCCCGGACAAGGCGGCCCAGGTGATCATCCGCGGCGTGGAGCGCGACGCACGGCGCATCCTCATCGGCGCGGATGCCCATGCCATCGACGTGATGCTGCGGCTGTTGCCGGTCTGGTACCAGAAGGTGGTTACCGTCAGCATGCGTCTGGCGGCGCGTTTTGCGCCCAAGGGCAAGGCGCGGACGGAGGGGTATGAGGCCAAGTAGGGAGTAGTGAAAGGGGAAGCCCGCTTCTTGGAGCGGGCTTTCTTTTTGATGGGTATCGCTTCGCTCAACGCCATCCTACGGGGTGCTTGCTCTTCGCTCTTCGTAGGAGCGAGCTTGCTCGCGAACAATGGCGTTTCCCGGCGGCTGCGGTGTTTGGGATTGACTCCGCTCCCTCTCCCCAGCCCTCTCCCTGAAGGGAGAGGGGGCAGTCCGTGCCGAGAGAAGGAATGGTTTCAACCGGAAACCGTCGGAGTTGCCGGCTGACTCCAGAACACCGAACTCTGCCCAACGGTCCCCTCTCCCTTCAGGGCGGGGCGCGCAGCCGAGGGTTAGGGAGAGGGGCGTAGTTGAACCACACACCAGCGCAGCCAGGTAACTCCATGGGTTCGCGAGCAAGCTCGCTCCTACAAACAGCCCGCCCCCTCAGAGCCCCATCTGCTTGGCGATGATCTCGTTCATGATCTCCCGCGTCCCGCCGCCGATGGAGAGGATGCGGTTGTCGCGGTACAACCGCTCCACCAGGCTCTCGCGCATATACCCCATGCCACCCAGCAGTTGCACCGCGTCATAGACCACCCGGTCGGCAACATCGGTGGCGAAGTTCTTGGCCATGGAGATTTCCTTCACCACGCTCTGCCCAACGGCCATCTTCGCCGCCTGGCGGTAAGTGAACTCGCGGGAGACTTCCACCTGGGTGGCCATCTCCGCCAGGCGGTGCTTGAGCACCTGGAACTTGCCGATGGGCTTGCCGAAGGCTTCGCGCTCGGCGCCCCATTTCAGGGCTTCTTCCAGGGCCAGTTGGGCGGTCATGTTGGCCATGGTGGCCAGGGCCAGGCGCTCGCTCTGGAAGTTGGCCATGATGCAGGCGAAGCCCATGTTCTCCATGCCGATCAGGTTTTCCGCCGGCACCTTGCAGTCGTCGAAGAACAGCTCGGCGGTGTCCGAGGCCCACCAGCCCATCTTCTTCAGCTTGCGGCCCACCGTGAAGCCGGGGGTGCCCTTCTCCACCAGCAGCAGGCTGACGCCGCCGTAGCCTTCGCCGCCGGTGCGCACCGCCACCGTGTAGTAGTCGGCGCGCACGCCGCTGGTGATGAAGGTCTTGCTGCCGGTCACGCGGTAGTGGTCGCCGTCGCGCACGGCGCGGGTCTTCAGGCTGGCCACG
>Ga0180221_1002551_pt1 | contig 10467 bp, 10 predicted proteins | sample eDN5th37CKraftMG_FD_151339 | JGI IMG/M metagenome (GOLD analysis project Ga0180221, IMG submission 151339) | Enriched Miracle-Growth compost microbial communities from Emeryville, California, USA - eDNA 5th pass 37_C Kraft MG (version 2) (version 2) ...
GGTCGAGCCAGGCCGCGACGGATGCCATATCCGGCCAGGTGGACCTGCTGTTCAGCAATCTCCCGGCGGTGCTCGGCGCCATCCAGGGCGGGCAGCTGCGCGCCCTGGCGCTGACCAGCACCACCCGCAGCGGGGCGGCGCCCGAGATCCCCACCCTGGCCGAGCTGGGCGTCGAGGGCATCGACATCACCTCGTGGTACGGCCTGCTGGCGCCGAAGAAGACGCCGGAGCCGGTGCAGGCGGCCATCGCCGAGGAGATCCGCGCCGTGCTGCACACCCCCGCCACGCAGCAGGCGCTGAAGGCGCAGGGCCTCTCGCTCTCCGACGAGAGCCGGCAGGCCTTCGCCGACCGCATCCGCAGCGAGACGGCCACCTGGGCGCAGGTGATCCGCGAGCGGCACATCGAAGCCAACCTCTGAGGGGCGCCGGGCGATGGAAGCGCGCGCCCTGGAACCCCGCTCGGCCGCCGGGCTCTCCCTCCTGGAGCGGCCCGGCGAGGCCGGCCGGCCGGCGCTGCTGCTGCTGCACGGCATCGGCAGCCACGCCGAAAGCTGGCGGGCCCTGATGCAGGCACTGCCGGGGCCGCACCGTGCCATCGCCTGGGATGCCCCGGGCTATGGCGGCTCCACCCCGGTCCCGGAGCCGGCGGCGCGGCCGGAGCACTATGCCGCCGCCCTGCGGAACCTGCTGGACGCCCTGGGCCTGGAGCGCGTGATCCTGGCCGGCCACTCGCTCGGCTGCCTTTTCGCCGCGCGCTTCGCCGCCACCTGGCCGGAGCGCGTGGCGGGGCTGGCGCTGCTCTCCCCGGCGCTGGGCTATGCGGTGCCGCCGGGCGCTCCCCTGCCCGCCGGGGTCCAGGCCCGGATCGACGACCTCCGCCAGCTCGGCCCCGAGGCCTTCGCGGAGAAGCGCGCCGCGCGGCTGCTGCATCAGCCGGAGCGCAAGCCGGCGGTGCTGGAGGGCGTGCGCCGCGCCATGGCGGCGGTGAAGCCCGAGGGCTATGCCCAGGCCGTGCATGCGCTGGGCGCCGGCGACCTGCTGGCGGATGCCGCCCTGCTGCGGGGCCCGCTGCTGGTGGCGGTCGGCGCGGAGGACGTGGTCACCCCGCCCGCCAATGCGCGGCGCTTGCAGGCCGCGCTGCCGCCGGGCACACCGCTGCACGACATGCCGGAGGCAGGCCATGCCCTGCCGCAGGAAGCACCCGGAGCCACCGCCGCCCTGCTGGCCGGCCTCATGATGGATGGGAGTGCAGGCTGATGCGTCACCTTGGCCTGATCGGCGCCGGCGGCATGGCGGAGACGATGCTGGGCGCCCTGGCGGCCGCCCTCCCCGCGCCGCTGGAGCAGCTTTCCGTGCTGTCCACCGGCTCGCCGCGTGCCACCGAACTGCTGCGGCGCCACGGGGCCAGCGTCGCCCGGAAGGTGGCAGTCTTCGAGGCGCTGGACGAGATGCTGGCCGCCGGGGTGGAGGTCGTCGCCGAATGCGCCGGCCATGCGGCGCTGCGTCAGCACGGCGCGGCGGTGCTGGCGGCGGGGCGGGATCTCGTCGTCATCTCAGCCGGCGCCCTGGCCGATCCCGCCCTGCTCGCGGAGTTGCAGGCGGCGGCGGCCCAGGGCGGCGGGCGCATGAGCCTGCCCGCCGGCGCCGTCGGCGGGCTCGACGTCCTGGTGGTGGCGCGGCTCTCCGGGCTGGAGACGGTGCGCTATGCCGGCCGCAAGCCGCCCCTGGCCTGGCGCGGCACGCAGGCCGAGCGGCTGCTGGACCTGTCCGGCCTCACCGGCCCCGCCACCTTCTTCGAGGGCACGGCGCGCGAGGCGGCGAGCGCCTATCCGCAGAACGCCAATGTGGCCGCCGCCGTGGCGCTGGCCGGGCTCGGCTTCGACGCCACCCAGGTCTCGCTGGTCGCCGACCCCGGGATCGGCCGCAATGTCCATGAGATCACGGCGCGCTCCGCGGCGGTGGACTTCACCATCCGCCTGGAGGGCCGCGCCTCGCCGGCGAATCCCAAGACCTCGCTGACGGCGGGGTTCAGCCTGGCGCGCGAGGTGCTGAACCGGGTGCTCGCCCAGATTATCTGACGGCCCGCCCTATTCCTCCGTCGCCATCGCCTGCCCGGCGCGGTGCCGCCGCAGCAGCCAGAGGCCGATCGCCGCCGAGCCGAGGAACAGCCCGCCGGCCAGCCAGAGCTGCGCCGCGTGGTCCACCGCCACGCCGCCACCGGCCAGGGCGAAGATCGCGGTCTGCGGGACGTAGCCGACCAGCGATCCGGCCAGGAAGGGCAGCGCCGGGATGCCGGAGAGCCCGGCCAGCAGGTTCAGTGCCAGATTGTTCCCCACCGGCAGCAGCCGCAGCGCCAGGGTGGCCCCGAAGGGGCTGCCGGCGAGCGCGTCGCGCAGCCCGCGCAGCCGGCGGCCGAAGCGCCCGGCCAGGCGGCGCTCGGCCCAGCCGCGCCCGACCATCCTGGCCCAGCCGTAGCTGAGCGCGCAGCTCAGCCCCTGCGCCACCATGGCCAGCGCCCCGCCGGCGAGCGGCCCGAAGGCATAGCCGCCGAGGAAGGCCACCGCCTGCCGGGGCACCCCGACCGCCGCCGCCAGCGTGCCGACCAGCAGGAAGGCCGTCTCGCCCCAGAGCGTCTGGTGCAGGCCGAAGCGCCGCACCCAGGCCTCCGCCTGGGCGCCGCCCGGCGCGCCGCCCAGCTCGCGCAGCAGCCAGCCGCCGAGCGCCAGGCCAGCGGCCAGCAGCAGCAGCTTGCCGAGCGAGGCCAGCCCCCCTTTCCGCCGCGGGGGCATCTCAGCCGCCGACCTCACAGGCGGAGCTGTGGCCGTTTCCACCGCCGCTGCAGCCACATCACACCCAACAGGTCCACCACGCCGACCGCCAGCCGGTCGAGCGTGCCGTAGTTCGATTGGCCGCGCATCCGCGGCCGGTGGTTGACCGGCCGGCTAACCACCCGCCCGCCCTGGCGCAGCACCAGCGCCGGCAGGAAGCGGTGCATGTGGTCGAAGGCCGGCAGGCTCAGGAACAGCGCGCGCGGGAAGAGCTTCAGCCCGCAGCCGGTATCCGGCGTGGCGTCGCCGAGCAGCCGGGCGCGGATGCGGTTGGCCAGCCGGGAGGAGAGCCGCTTCACCCGCGTGTCGCGCCGGCTCACCCGCCACCCCGCCACCATCAGCGGCGGCCCGCCGGCGGCCGACTCGGCCTGGGCGAAATCCCAGAGCGCGGGGATGTCGGCCGGGTCGTTCTGCCCGTCGCCGTCCAGCGTGGCGATCCAGCCGCCGCGCGCCGCCCGCACCCCCGTCACGATGGCCGCCGACTGCCCGCAGGAGGCGGCATGCCGCAGCACCCGCAGCGCCGGCGTGGTGCGGGCCAGCTCGACCAGGGCCGCCGCCGTGGCATCGGTCGAGCCATCGTCCACATAGATGATCTCATGCGGGATGGCGGCCAGGGCGGCACCAATCTCCGCCACCAGCGGCGCGACATTCGGCGCCTCGTTGCGCACCGGCACGACCACCGAGAGCAGCGGGGCGGCCTCGGCATCGGTCATGCCGGGGCTCTCGGCGGCGGCGGGGCGCGAATGGTCCGGCATGGCGGCGCGGGGTAGCAGGCACGGCGGGGGCCGACAAGATGAGGATCGCCGCGCCGCGCCCGCCCCGGCCCTGCCCACCGCGCATTGCGGATGCGGCGCCGCTTCTCCACCTTCACGGCACACGCTGTGCTAGAAGATCCGGAAATGCCCTTCGATCCGCACTCCCCTGGTTCCGACCACCTCGCCGACCGCCGCGCCATCGGCTGGTGGCTGCTCATCGTCGCCGGACTGATCTGGGCCATGATCGCGCTCGGCGGCGCGACGCGGCTCACCGGCTCGGGCCTCTCCATCATGGAATGGGCGCCGATCTCCGGCACGCTGCCGCCGCTCTCGGAGGCCGAGTGGCAGCGCCTCTACGATCTCTACCGCACCATCCCGCAATACGAGCTGATCAACCAGGGCTTCGGGATCGAGGGCTTCAAGCAGATCTTCTGGCTCGAATGGACCCACCGCCTCTGGGGGCGGCTGATCGGCCTCGCCTTCCTGCTGCCGCTCATCTGGTTCTGGGTGCGCGGCCGCATCCCGCCGGGGCTGAAGCCGCGCCTCGTCGTGCTCTTCCTGCTCGGCGGGCTGCAGGGCGCGGTCGGCTGGTTCATGGTCGCCTCCGGCTTCGAGGCGGACCGCACCTCCGTCTCGCCCTACCGGCTGGTGATCCATCTCGGCCTGGCGCTGCTGCTCTACGGCGTCATCCTCTGGACCGCGCTCGGCCTGCTGCGCCCGCGGCGCACCGGGCCCCGGCAGCCGGCCGGGCTGCGCCGGCTGGTGCACCTCACCGCCGGGCTGGTGGTGCTGACGCTGCTGGCCGGCGGCTTCGTCGCCGGGCTGCATGCCGGCCTCACCTACAACACCTTCCCGCTGATGGACGGTGAGATCGTGCCGCCCGGCTATGCCGAGCTCACCCCCTTCTGGCGAAACTGGACGGCCAATATCGCCGCCGTGCAGTTCAACCACCGCCTGCTCGCCACCGTGACCGGCGCGGCGGCACTGGTCGCGGCCGTCTGGGGCGCGCGCGCCCTGCCCGCCGGCTTCGCGCGCGGCGCCGTGCTGGCGCTCGGCGGGGTGGTGGCGCTGCAATACGGCCTCGGTGTCGCCACACTGCTGCTGGTGGTGCCGGTCTGGCTCGGCACGCTGCACCAGGCGGTGGCGGTCGGCGTGCTGACGGCCGTGCTGGTCGCGCTGCACGCCCTGCGCCCGCCGCGAGGCCGTGCCGCGTGAACAGCGGCCAGCCGCCCTCCCAGGCCGTCCTGCAGGCGATGCCCACGGCCGCCTGCGTCTTCGGCGCCGACGGACGGGTCGTCTTCCTGAACGCGGCCGCCCGGCGCATGCTGGACCTGCCGCCCGAGTCCGAGCTGGTGGGGCGCAGCGCGGTCGAGATGTTCCGCCTCCTCGCCTATCGCGGCTTCTACGGCCCCGGCGACCCGGAGGCCCAGGCCCGCGCGGCGCAGGAGATGGACCGCAGCCAGCCGCGCCACCGCACCATCCGCAGCACCGAGGGCCGCTGGTTCGACATCAGCAGCCATCCGCTGCCGGAGGGCGGGTGGGTCGCCTTCGTCACCGATGTCACCCTGCACCACCAGGCCGAGGCGCTGGCGCTGGAGCGCATGCGCCTGACCGATCTGGCGCTGCGCGAGAACCCCTCCGGCCTCGGGCTCTACAACGCGGAACGCCGGCTCTGCCTGTTCAACGAGACCTATGAGCGCATCCTCGGCCTGCCGCCCGGCACGCTGAGGCTTGGCCTCAGCTTCGATGAGGTCTTCGACCTTGTCCTCCTCCACAATCCGCTGGACGAGGAAGGTCGCCGGATCGCCGCCGAACGCCGCCATCTCGACCGCCGGCAGCCGCAGGCCTACATCCGGATCCGGCCGGACGGCATGGCGGTCCGTGCCCTGAGCCGGCCGGTGCCCGGCGGCGGCTTCCTGATCTGCCTGGAGGACGTCACCCCCCTGCGCCGGGCGGAGGATGAGGCCAAGCGCCGCGCCGCCCTGCTCGACGGCGTGCTGGAAGCGATGCCGCACGGCGTCTGCGTCTATGGCCCCGACCACCGGCTGCGCATGGTCAACACGGCCTTCCAGCGCATCATGGCCGGCGCCGAGGTCACGGTCGGCGAGCACCTGATGGACATCTGCCGCCGTCGCGAGGAATCCCACGAGTACGAGAACCAGGAAACGCCGGAAGCGGTGTTCCGCCGCCAGCTCGACTTCGACCGCCCGCCGGTCACCCGTGTCCGCCGCAACGGCACCGTGCTCACCGGCCGCACCGCCCCGCTGCCGGATGGTGGCCATCTCTCGGTGATCAGCGACGTCACCGCCCTGCATCATGCCGAGGCCGAGGCGCAGCGCCGCGCCGACCTGCTGCAGGCCATGATCGACAGCATGCGCCACGGCGTCTGCCTCTTCGACAAGGATCACCGCCTGGTCGCCGCCAATGCGCTCGCCGCCCGCATGACCGGGCTGACGCCGGAAGAGCTGTCGCCGGGCGTGCATCTCGATACCCTGCGCCGGCTGCAATACGAGCGCGGCGAATTCGGCCGCGGCGAGACGGCGGACAGGATCTTCCGCGAGCGCGCCGCCGGGATGGTGCCACGGCTCGACCGCTTCAGCCGCACCCGCGCCGACGGCACGGTGATCGAGGTCAGCACCGACCCGACCCCCGATGGCGGCTTCGTCCGCATCTATATCGACGTCACCGAGGAGCGGCGTGCCCGCGCCGAGCTGGAGCGCGCCCGCGCCGCGGCGGAGGAGGCGAATGCCGCCAAGAGCCGCTTCCTGGCCACCATGAGCCATGAGCTGCGCACGCCGCTGAACGCCGTGATCGGTTTCTCGGAGGCGATCGCCACAGAGCCGGAGACGCCGCAGGTGGGCGAGTTCGCCGGCAGCATCCTGGAGGCGGGGCGCCACCTGCTGTCGCTGATCGACGAGGTGCTGGAGGTGGCGCAGGCCGGCACCGGCGCCCTGCGCATCGAGACCCGCGCGCTCTACCTGCCGAGCGTGCTGGAGGGCAGCCTTCGGCTGATGCGCAGCACCGCCCAGGCGGCGCAGGTGGCGCTCGTCCTCGATCCCCTGCCCGAGCTGCCGCGCGCCAGCGCCGATGAGCGGCGGCTGCGGCAGGTGCTGCTCAACCTGCTCTCCAACGCGGTGAAGTTCACCCCTGCCGGCGGCACGGTCCGCCTTTCCGCCGCGACATTGCCGGATGGCGCGGTGGAGCTTTCCGTCACCGATACCGGCATCGGCATCGAGTCCGGGCAGCTCGAACGCGCCTTCGAGCCCTTCGTGCAGTTGGAAACCAGCCATGCACGCCGATATGCAGGGTCGGGCCTCGGCCTCTATCTCGCTCGCGCCCTGGCCAAGGCGATGGGCGCGACCCTGACGCTCGAAAGCCGGCGCGGCGAGGGCACCACCGCCCGGCTGCGGCTGATGCCCGCCACACAACGACAGGAGCAGACGGCATGACCGCTCTCGACACCACCGACCGGCTGTTCTTCCGCGACCTCGACCGTGGCGCCGCCGAGCGCATTCTCTCGGGCGCCCTGGCCGGCGCCGAGGATGGCGAGCTGTTCCTGGAATATGTCGAGAGCGAGGCCATCAGCCTCGATGACGGCCGCATCCGCAGCGCCAGCTTCGACGCCACGCGCGGCTTCGGCCTGCGCGCCGTGCAGGGCGAGGCCGCCGGCTTCGCGCATGGCGGCGAGATCTCGGAGGCCGCCCTGCAGCGCGCCGCCGACACGGTGCGCGCCGTCGCCGCCGGCCATTCCGGCAAGCTGGCGGTCGGTCCCCGCGCCACCAATGCCCGCCTCTATGACGACGCCAATCCCCTCGCCGCCATGGCCTTCCCCGCCAAGACGGCGCTGCTGGCCGAGATCGACGCCTATGCCCGCGGCCGTGACAGCCGGGTGACGCAGGTGATGGCCAGCCTCTCCGGCGAGTGGCAAGCGGTGCAGGTGCTGCGCCCGGACGGCCAGCGCGTCGCCGACCTGCGCCCGCTGGTGCGGCTCAACGTCACCGTCGTGGTCGAGGCCAACGGCCGGCGCGAGAGCGGCAGCCATGGCATGGGCGGCCGCTTCGCCTATGAGCGCATCGTCTTAGAGACGAGCTGGAAGGCCGCGGTGGATGAGGCGCTGCGCCAGGCCGTGCTGAACCTGGAGAGCATCCCCGCCCCCGCCGGCGAGATGGAGGTGGTGCTCGGCCCCGGCTGGCCCGGCATCCTGCTGCACGAGGCGATCGGCCATGGGCTGGAGGGCGACTTCAACCGCAAGCAGACCTCCGCCTTCGCCGGGCTGCTCGGCCAGCGGATCGCCGCCCCCGGCGTGACCGTGGTGGATGACGGCACCATCCCGGACCGCCGCGGCTCGCTCACCGTGGATGACGAGGGCACCCCCTCCGGCCGCACCGTGCTGATCGAGGACGGCATCCTGACCGGCTTCCTGCAGGACCGTCAGAACGCGCGCCTGATGGGTGTCGCCCCCACCGGCAATGGCCGGCGCCAGAGCCATGCCCATGCGCCGATGCCGCGCATGACCAACACCGTCATGCTCGGCGGCGACAAGGACCCGGAGGAGATCCTGCGCAGCGTGAAGCGCGGCATCTGGGGCGTGAATTTCGGCGGCGGGCAGGTGGACATCACCTCGGGCAAGTTCGTCTTCTCGATGTCCGAGGCCTATCTGGTCGAGGACGGCAAGGTCGGCGCGCCGGTGAAGGGCGCCATGCTGATCGGCAACGGACCCGAGGCGCTGACCCGCGTCACCATGATCGGCAACGACATGGCGCTCGATCCGGGCATCGGCACCTGCGGCAAGCAGGGCCAGGGCGTGCCGGTCGGCGTCGGCCAGCCGACCCTGAAGATGACCGGCCTGACCATCGGCGGCACCGCCGTATGATCCGGCCCGCCCGCCCCGCCGAGGCTCCGGCCCTGGCGGCGCTGGTGGAGCGGGCCTATGCGCCCTGGGTGCCGCTGGTCGGGCGGCGCCCGGCGCCGATGGATGACGACTATGCCGCCCGCATCGCCGCCGGCCAGGCCTGGGTGCTGGATCAGGCCGGCGCGATCCTCGGGCTGGTCGTGCTGGAAGCGGCGCCCGACCACCTCTGGCTGGACAATGTCGCCGTCGATCCCGCCGGGCAGGGCCAGGGCACCGGGCGGCGGCTGATGCGCTTCGCGGCCGAGGAGGCGGCGCGCCGCGGCCTCGACGAGGTCCGCCTGCTGACCCACGAGAAGATGGCGCGCAACATCGCCCTCTACACCCGTCTTGGCTTTACCGAGACGGAGCGGCGGGAGGAGAAGGGCTTTCGCCGCGTGTTCTTCGCCATCCCGACGGAGCGTCTGCTGGCGGCGGGCTGAGGCGGCCGGCCATCCCCTCCCCTCGGCTCAGTTGCCGCGGGCGCCCCGCAAGTCCTTGTTCTGCCGCGAGATGCCGCCCACCGCGCGCGGATCGATGCAGGTGGTCGCGGTCTGGCTCTCAATGCTGCGCAGGTCCTGATGCGCGGTGCGCCCGGCCGGGGCCGCTCCGCGGGCGCGTTCCACGCCCTTGTGTTGACAGTTGGCAGAACCTGTCCGCAGCATGGCTCCGGAACCACCCGCAGCCGGCCCGCCCCCGAGCGGCAAAGCAGACACCGGCGCGGCAGAGGAAGGAAACGCCATGTTGCAGCGTCGGGCCCTGCTCGGTGCCGCGCTCACCCTGCCGGCCCTTGCCGGAACGGGGCGCGCGCAGACAAGCTACCCGGATCACGCGATCCGCCTCATCGTCGGCTTCGCCCCGGGCGGCGCCACCGACATCACCACGCGCCTGCTGGCGCCACGCCTGCAGACGGCGCTCGGCGGCCGCGCGCCCGTGGTGGTGGAGAACCGCCCGGGCGGCAGCGGCAATATCGCCACCCAGGCGGTGGTGAATGCCGATCCCGATGGCTACACGCTGCTGATGGGCACCATCTCGGCCCTGGCCATCAACCCGAGCCTCTTCTCCGACCTTCCCTTCGACCCGCAGACCGACCTCACGCCGATCGGCCTCTTCGTGGACGTCTTGAACGTCCTGGTGGTGCCGGCGGATCGGCCCTGGAAGAGCCTCTCCGAGCTGATCGCCACGGCGCGCGAGAAGCCGGGTGCGCTGAACTACTCCTCCTCCGGCATCGGCGGCGCCGGGCATCTCGGCGGCGCGCTGCTTGATCACCTCGCCGGCATCAGGACGGTGCATGTGCCCTATCGCGGCGGCGGCCCGGCCATGACCGACCTGGTGAGCGGCAAGGTGGATTTCTCCTTCGCCACCGCCCCCACCGCCCTGCCGCTGATCCAGGCCGGCAAGATCCGCGCGCTCGCGGTGCCCACGGCCCGGCGCAGCCCGCTGCTGCCCGATGTCCCCACCGTCGCCGAGACGGTGCCCGGCTTCGAGGTGGCGAACTGGTATGCCATGCTCGGCCCCAAGGGCCTGCCGCAGCCGATCGTCACCCGGCTCAGCGCTGCCCTGCAGGAATGCCTGCGCGAGCCGGCGCTGGCGGATGACCTCACGCATCACGGCGCCGAGGCGCGCCCCTCCACGCCCGAGGAACTGGCCCGCTTCCTCAAGGCCGAGACGGAGAAGTGGCGGCCGATCCTGAAATCCTCCGGCGCCAAGCCGGAATGATCCACGGCACGGGAAACGGACAGCGATGGACCTGCAACTGAACGGCCGCGAGGCGCTGGTGATCGGCGGCTCCTCCGGCATCGGCCTCGCCACGGCGGCGGCACTGCTGCGCGAGGGCGCGCGCGTGACCATCGCGGCGCGCGACCCGGCGCGGCTCGCGGCGGCGGCCGAGCGCCTCGCCGCCGAAACAGGCATGGCGCCCGAGACCACCCGCTGCGACCAGGCGGACCCGGCCCAGGTGCAGGCCCTCGCCGCCCGCTACGAGGGGCGCGGGCTG
>Ga0180221_1002552_pt1 | contig 10466 bp, 9 predicted proteins | sample eDN5th37CKraftMG_FD_151339 | JGI IMG/M metagenome (GOLD analysis project Ga0180221, IMG submission 151339) | Enriched Miracle-Growth compost microbial communities from Emeryville, California, USA - eDNA 5th pass 37_C Kraft MG (version 2) (version 2) ...
GCCCGCGCTGGCGCTGGTGGTCCTCGTGGACACCGTCACCGGGCGGGGCTCCTTCGGGGAGGTCTTCGACGGCCTCACCGGCGCCTGGCCCGGCACGCCCCTCGGGCTCCTCCTCGAGCTGGTGGTGCTCGCGCTCGCCGTCGGGTGGGCGTGGTGGCAGCTGCGCCTTCTGCGGCTGAGGCCGACGAGGTGACCGCCATGACCGTCACCGCACCCCTGGTGACGCCCGCCCGCGCGCACCACCGTGCCGCGACGCGCGCCGCCCGGCGCCGCTTCCTGCGGGCGCTCCTGCTCGCCGGGGCCTGGTTCTGGGCGGGCTGGGCGCTGCTGGTCCTGAGCCTCCCGCTGATCGTCGAGCGCTGGGGCGGCGAGGCGGACGGCCTCACCTACGCCGCCGCCGGCGGGCCCGTGCGCTGGGTCGCGTTCGCGGTCGGTGTCGTGGTCACGGCGAGCACGCTCACGGTGCACGTCGCGGCCGGCGGCACCCGCCGGTCGTTCGTCGCCGGCGGCCTGCGCGCCGCGGCCCTCGCCGGTCCCGTCCTCGCCGTCCTCGGCGTGCTCCTCACGTTCGCCGAGCGCGCGGTCTACGCCGGCCTCGACCGCTACTGGCAGGGCCCCGCGGCGGCGCTGGGCGTCGACACCCCGACCGGGGTCGTCGTCCTGGTCGTGGGGGAGGCGCTCGTCGTCATCACCTACCTGCTGGTCGGCATGGCCGTGGTGGCCGGCTACCGGCGCCTCGGCGCCGGGCGCGGCACCCTGCTCGTCCTGCCGCTCCTGGTCCCGGCCGCGCTCGTCGACCTGGCGACCCGCACCGGCCTGTTCGGCATCCCCGTGCGCGGCGGGTACGACGACGTCGCGCTCGGCGTCGTCGGCACCGTCGGCGGCGGGCTCGTCGCGGCCGCGCTGGCCGCCGTCGTCGCGACCCGCCTGCTGCGGCCCGTCCCGTTCCGCCCCTGATGCACCACCCCGAGAAGCGAAGGAGACCCGAGATGGCAGAGCCTGTCGTGGAGGTCCGCAACCTCCGCAAGACCTACGGTCCGAAGGTCGCCGTGGACGACGTGTCGTTCGCCGTCCAGCCCGGTGAGATCTTCGGCATCCTCGGCCCCAACGGGGCCGGCAAGACCACGACCGTCGAGACGCTGGCCGGGCTGCGGCAGGCCGACGGCGGCACCGTCCGGGTGCGCGGGGTCGACACGCAGCGTGACCCCGCCGCCGTCAAGGACGTCCTGGGCGTGCAGCTCCAGGAGTCGGCGCTGCACGACAAGATCACCGTCGGCGAGGCGGTGCGGCTGTTCGCCGGCTTCTACGACGACCCGGCCGACCCGGACGAGCTGCTGGCGATGCTGGACCTCGCGGAGCACGCCGACCGCCGGTTCGCGAAGCTGTCCGGCGGGCAGAAGCAGCGCCTGTCGATCGCGCTCGCGCTCATCGGCAACCCGGAGATCGCGATCCTCGACGAGCTCACCACCGGCCTCGACCCGCAGGCCCGGCGCACCACCTGGGAGCTCGTGGAGCGGGTGCGGGACACGGGCGTCACCATCCTCCTGGTCACGCACTTCATGGAGGAGGCCGAGCGCCTCTGCGACCGGCTCGTCATCATCGACTCCGGAAACGTCGTCGCCGAGGGCACGCCCCAGGAGCTGATCGACGGCCTCGAGGGCGGGCGCACCGTCGTCGTGCGGTTCGCCCCGCAGGACGTCGAGCGCGGGCGCCGCGAGCTCGCCGTCCTGGCCGACCGCGACGCCGAGGTCGAGGGTGTCGCGCCCGTCGAGGGCTCCGACACCGAGCTCGCGGTGACCGGCACCCGCCGCGTGCTGTTCTCCCTGGTCCCGGCGCTCGCCGCCGCCGACCTCGTGCCCGACGACGTCCGCACCGTCAGCCGGTCGCTCGAGGACGTGTTCCTCGCCCACACGGGCCGGGCCTACACGCCCGGGGCCGACGACGACGGCGCGCCCTCCGACAACGCTCTCGTCACCGAAGGAGCTCGGTCATGACCACCACCACCGCCACCGCCGTCCCCCGACGAGCGCGACCGACCGGTACCCGCTGGCGCGGGTTCGGCCGCCTGCTGCGCACCGAGACGGCCGTCTGGCTGCGCGACGCGGCCTCCGTGTTCTTCGGGATCCTCTTCCCCACGGTGCTCCTCGTCGGCGTCGGGTTCGGCATCCCGGGGATGCGGGAGCCGATGACCGACGACGTCCCGCCGGACTCGATCTGGTACGGCGTGACGCCGATCGCGACGTACCTGCCCACCGTGCTCGCGATGGCGGTCGGCACCCTGGCGATCCTGTCGCTGCCGGTCACCTTCGCGACCTTCCGCGACAAGGGCGTGCTGCGCCGGCTGTCCACGACGCCGATGCGGCCGCAGGCCATCATCGTCGCGCACCTGGTCATCAGCGTCGTCACGTCGCTCGTCGGGGTGGTGCTGGCGCTCGTCGTGGCGCAGACGGCCTTCGGCATCGTGCGGCCGGCCCAGCTCGGCGTCGTCGTCGGCGCGTTCGCGCTGGGGATGCTCTCGCTGTTCGCGCTGGGCATGCTCCTGTCCGCGGTGGTGAACAAGCCCTCGACGGCGAACGCCGTCGCCTCCCTCGTCTACTTCCCGCTGCTGTTCCTCGCGGGGCTGTGGACGCCCGGCCCGATCATGCCGGACGTCGTGCGGCAGATCGGGCAGTTCACCCCGATGGGCGCCGCGGCGCAGGCCATGGACACGGGCTGGTTCGGCGAGGGCTTCCCGGCGCTGCAGTTCGTCGTGATGGCGGCCTGGACCGTCGTGCTGTTGCCGCTCGCCGGGCGCCTCTTCCGCTGGACGTGAGTGCTCGCCCGGCCGGCACGGGAGTAATGTCCCACCCCATGCGCAGAGTGGCGGAGCTGGTCGGTCAGTGGTTCGCGGTGCTCGTGTTGCTGGGCGGGGTGGCGGGGCTCCTGGCCCCGACCGCCCTCGCCCCCATCGCGGGCCAGGTCCCCCTGCTCCTGGGGATCATCATGTTCGGCATGGGCCTCACGCTGCGGGGGTCCGACTTCGGGCTCGTCCTGCGGCGGCCCTGGGCGGTGCTGCTCGGCGTCGTGTGCCAGTACACGATCATGCCGCTCCTGGCCTGGGGGATCGGCCACTTGCTCGGCCTGGAGGGCGCCGCCCTGGTGGGGATGATCCTCGTCGGGTCGGCACCGGGCGGCACGGCGTCGAACGTCATCGTGTACCTCGCCAAGGGCGACACCGCGCTGTCCGTGACGCTCACCGCCGTCTCGACGCTGCTGGCCCCCCTGCTCACCCCCGCGATCGTGCTGTGGCTCGCCGGGACGGAGCTCGACGTCACCTACGGGTCCCTGATGACGTCGATCGCCCAGGTGGTGCTGTTCCCGGTGCTCGCCGGGCTGCTGGTCCGCACGTTCGCCGGCCGGCTCGTCGAGCGGTACATGCTGCCGTACCTGCCGCTGGTGTCGGTGGCGGGGATCGTCGTGGTGGTCGCCGGCATCGTCGCCGCCAACGCCGACGCCGTGCTGAGCACCGGCCTGCTGCTGGCGCTCGCCGTGATCCTGCACAACGGGCTCGGCCTCGCCCTCGGCTACGGTGCCGCCCGCCTCGGCCGCCTGGGGGAGGGCTCGAGCCGCGCGGTGAGCGTGGAGGTGGGGATGCAGAACTCCGGACTCGCCGCGAGCCTCGCCACCCAGCACTTCACGCCGGAGGCCGCCCTGCCCGCCGCGCTGTTCTCCGTGTGGCACAACGTCTCGGGCTCGGTGCTCGCGTCGTTCTGGGCGCGGCGCCCTGTCGCCACCGACGACCGGCGTGCGAACGCGGGGGCCTCTAGCCTGCAGCGGTGAGACCGTTCCTCTTCCTCGGCACGCGGGCGGAGGACGTGGCCGCCGACGGCGAGTACGACGCCGTCCTGCGCTACTCCGGCCTGACGCCCACGTCCCTGCGGCGCGTGCGCCTCGAGCGCGACCCGATGCCGCCCGTCGACCTCGCCGAGCTGTCCGGCATCGTCGTCGGGGGAGGGCCGTTCAACTCCAGCGACCCGGAGGACGAGAAGTCCGCCGTGCAGCGCCGCGTCGAGCGCGAGATGGCGACCCTGCTCGACGAGGTCGTGGACCGCGACTTCCCGTTCCTCGGCGCCTGCTACGGCGTCGGCACGCTCGGCACCCACCAGGGCGGGGTCGTCGACCGGACGTACGCCGAGCCCGTCGGGCCGGCCGAGATCGAGCTCACCCCCGAGGGGCTGGCCGACCCGCTGCTGGCGGGGGTGCCGCCGCGCTTCACGGCCTACCTGGGCCACAAGGAGGCGGTGAGCGAGCTGCCGCCGTCGGCCACCCTGCTGGCCCGGTCCGCCGACGCCCCCGTGCAGATGTTCCGGGTGCGGCAGAACCTCTACGCCACGCAGTTCCACCCCGAGCTGGACCTCGCCGGCATCGAGCAGCGGGTCGAGGTGTACCGGTCGTACGGGTACTTCCCGCCCGAGGAGGGCGACCGGATCGTGGAGCTCTCCCGCCGGCACCAGGTCACCGCCCCCATGCGCATCCTGCGCAACTTCGTGACCCGGTACTCCCGCCCCGCGAGATAGAGCACCACCCCCGCGAGATAGAGCACCACCCCCGCGAGATAGAGCAGGATTCGAGCGAGATAGAGAGCCCGGGCACGGCCGCATCCCTGCGGCCGTGCCCGGGCTCTCTATCTCGCTCGAATCCTGCTCTATCTCGCGGTCAGAAGGAGGTCAGCCCTTCTTGCGCGGGGTGGTGACGTCAACGTTCATGACGCCGTTCTTCGCGTTGACGGACTTGACCTTGATCTTCGTGCCCGAGCCGGCCACGATGACCGACCCGCCGGGGTTGGTCTCGTCGTAGTACGCGTACGGGTCGGTGTCGTTGAAGACGTTCTCCGCCTTCTCCTTCCAGGTCCGCAGCGTCGTCATGCCCGCCGCCGTCTCCCGGTGCAGGGTGAACGCGTCGGACTTGCCCTTGCCGAACGTCGCGTCGAACGCCTGGATGCGGTTGCGCGCGACCGTGCCGTCCGACCACCGCAGGGCCTGGGGGTTCGCGTCGACCGGCAGGGCCTGCCCGCCGCCCGGGTGCTGCGAGGTGTTGTTGTCGCCGTAGAAGCTGTTCACGTACCAGACCAGCAGGCCGTCCTGGTACGGGTAGTGCTCCACGGTGTTCGGCTTCGACTGGGTCCAGCCGAAGTTGTACGGCCCGGTCTTCAGGGTCGTGTCGTAGCCGGCGTACTGCCGGTTCTCCGCGACGTAGTAGTGCGAGAACTCGACCTCGTACGTACCGTCCGCCTCGATGAGGTGGAAGCCGTCGGAGGTCCAGTCCCCGAACCCGCCGGCGAAGTCCGCGCTCAGCGCGTCGCCCACGGCCACGTCGTCGACCAGGAACCCGGTCTCGTTGACGCCGCCGTCGCTCGTGTACCGGAAGCGGACCTGCGCCTCCTGGCCGGCGTACGACGACAGGTCGGCGGAGAGGTCCACCCACGCGTCGCCGGAGTCACCCGTGATCCCGCCCTCGGCGTCCGCCGCCGAGACGTTGGTCTCGAGCGCCGTCCACGAGGAGCCGCCGTCGGTCGAGACCTCGGCGTACGCGTAGTCGTAGTCCTCCTCGATGTCGAACCAGGCCTTCGCGGTGAGCGAGGCGCCGTCCGGCACCGTGAACGACGGCGACGTCAGGGTCGAGTCGAGGTTGTTGCCGGTGCCGGAGTAGGCGAACTCCCCGTCCTGCGGGTCGACGCCCAGGTCGACGTCCTTGACGCCGTCCGGCAGGTTCACCACGACCGCCTGCGGGTTCTTCGTGGCGTGGAACGACGGGCCGAGCTTGACGCTCGCCCGCTCGCCGGGCTCGACGGTGGTGTAGTCCAGCCAGCCGAGGAAGAGCTTCTCGGTGGCGCCCATGTGGTTCGGCGTCGTGCCGATGGTGCCGTCGCCGTGGCCCAGCCAGGAGCCGGAGCTCATGAGGTTCCAGAAGCCGGTGCCGTTCTCGCCGCCCTGGGTGTCGTAGTAGTCGGGCAGGCCGAGGTCGTGCCCGAACTCGTGCGCGAAGACGCCGAGGCCGCCGTTCTCCGGCTCCGTCGTGTAGTCGCGGATCCAGATGTCGGAGTCACCGATGCGGATGCCGCCCACCTTGGGGAAGCCCTCCGGCCCGTCGGTGCCCACGCCGGCCTGGTTCACCGCCCAGCGGTGCGACCAGATCGCCGACTCGGGGGCGCCGGCCTCCTCGCCCTCGCCCGCGTGGATCGCCTGGAAGTGGTCGATGTAGCCGTCCGGCTCGTCGAAGACGCCGTCCCCGTCCAGGTCGTAGCGGTCCCAGACGTCGAACGACTGCAGGTAGGCCGTGATCTCCTCGGGCGTCTTGCCCTGCTCGATCTGGTCGGCGTACCAGGCGTCCGCGGTGTCCTGGATGAACCGCGTCATGTCGGCCTGCGACTCGGTCTGCCCGTAGGAGGCCGAGTTGTGGGGGACGGTCACCCAGTCGGACACGTCGCCCTGCAGGTCGAAGCGACCCGAGGACATCTCGTCGTAGACGCCCGCGAACGACTCGCCGTTCTGGTCCTCCAGCCCGGTGAAGAACATCTCCTGGTAGTGCTCCTGGGAGAAGTCGGGCTCCCAGTAGGTGGAGTTGTCGCTGCGGGTGGGCTCCGGGATCTGGTTGTGGACGGGCCCGGCCTGCGGGGCGTCCGGGAAGCGCGGGTCGGCCTCGTCGCCGAAGTCGACGAGGAAGGTGAGCAGCTGGGCGGTCTGCTCGGTCTCGTACTCGACCCACTGGTTCTTGCCGACCTTGATGGCCTGGGACTTGTGGTCGCCCTTGCCGCGGGTGGTGATCTTGGCGTCACCGGTGGCGAGGCGGTCGACCGCCTCCTGCTTGAGCGCGGTGCGCTTCTCGGACAGAGGGTCCGGGCGCGCGTCCTCCTTGACGTGCGCTGCGGGGTCGGACGGCGGGGCGTCCGCCGCCGGCGACGACGACGCCGCGGCGGCGATGCCGGGCGCGAGGACAGCGGCGGTCAGCAGTGCTCCCGCCGCGCCGAACGCGCCCGTGGTGCGTGCTCTCACGGTTTTCCTCCAGGGGTGTCGGAGCGACCCGGCCGTGAGGGGCCGGGCACCGTCTTGCGAGGGGCGCGTCGGTGCGCCCCGGCAAACTATGGCGTCGCACACACAACCACTTCAAGGCTTCACCCGCGCGACGAACAGGTTTCGTGTCGAGGACCGAGACGATCGAGGAACGGTCAGCGCACGAAGAACGGTGGCTCCGACCCGTCGGCCGGGCGGCGCAGCGCGTGGCCGATCCGTTCGGCCGACGACGGGGCGAGGTCCGCGGGCAGGTCGCCGGGCGCGAACCAGGCGACGTCGGTGGACTCGTCGTCGGCGACGTGCGCGCGGGCGGCCGCCTGCGGGCTGGTGGCCCGGCACCGGAACGCCAGGTCGAGGTACTGGGACCGGTCACCGTTCGGGTACTCCACGGGTGCGGTGACGGTCACGGCGACGAGGGCCTCCACCACGACGTCGACGCCGGTCTCCTCGAGGACCTCGCGGGCCAGGCCGACCGCCGGGTCCTCGCCCGGCTCGAGGATGCCGGACACCACCGCCCACAGCCCGTTGTCGGCGCGGCGGCCGAGCAGCAGCCGTCCGCCGTCGTCCAGGACGACGCCGGACACGCCCGGCAGCCACAGCAGGTCGTGGCCCACGCGCGAGCGCAGGGCGGCGACGAACTCCGGGACGGGCACGCCGCCGACCCTACGGCGGCCGGGCGTCAGATCACGAGCGACTGGCCGCCGTCGACGAACACCTCGGTGCCGGTGACGTGGCTCGCCGCGTCGGACACGAGGTACCCGATGGCGGCGGCGACCTGCGCGGCCACGCCAGGCTCCCGGCCGGTGAGGGGGATCGGGCCCTCGGGGTACTCGGCGGGCACGCCCAGGCCCTCGGTGTGGCGCTGCTCGGTGTTGTCGTCGATCTCGGTGTCGATCGCGCCGGGGCACACCGAGTTGACGCGCACCCCGCGGGGTCCGAGCTCGACGGCCGCCATGCGGGCGAACGCCACCTGGCCGGCCTTGCTGGTCGCGTACGCCGACGCGCCCGAGTTGCTGAACGTGCGGGTGCCGTTGATCGACGACACGACGACGACCGCGCCGCCCTGCCGCACCAGCAGCGGGACGGCGTACCGCACGGTGTGGAACGTGCCGGTGAGGTTGGTGGTGATCGTGTCGGTCCACTCCTGCGGCGTCAGCTCCTCCAGGGGCGCCCAGACGCCGTTCACGCCGGCGTTGGCGACGACGACGTCGAGGCGGCCCAGCTCGTCCTCGACGCGGGCGAGCACGTCGCGCACCGCGTCGGCGTCCCCGACGTCCGCGGCCACCGGCAGCGCGGTGCCGCCGTCGCGACGGATCTCGTCGGCGACGTCGTCGGCGCTCTCCTGCCGGTGCCCGAGCGCGACCACCGTGGCCCCCTGGCGGGCGAGGAGCACCGCCGTCGCGCGGCCGATGCCCGACCCCGCCCCCGTGACCAGTGCGACCTTGCCGTCCAGCCTGCCGGCCACGCCGCCGCCCACGCCGCCGTCCACCGTGTCGTCCAGACCCTGCATCGTCCCCGCTCCCTCCGTCGGTCCCGTTCGCTGCGTCGACGCTAGGGACGGCGCCCGATGCTCGCGCGACGGCCGTGGCGGTGGCTCGCGGCGGACCGCATCGTGGACGCGGCTGGACGGGCACCGGCCGGCGTCGTACCGTCGTCGCCGTGGACATCCGTTGGTATTGGCGCTTTACGCCGGCTCCGGTAGGGGCTCGGCGGGCTGACGCCTGACCGACGACACCACCGGAGCCAGCACAGGGCCTGGGACGCATGACGCGTCCGGGCCCTTCGTCGTCAGACGGGCCGCTCCGGTCGGGCTGGACCACGGTTCGAGCAGACGCCGCGACGACGACTCCGAACCCCCGCCCCGACCGCCCCGCCGCCGACACCCTGGAGCCCCCCGATGAGCACCGCCACCCCCGCCACCAGCGCCCGCCCCGCGCCGTCCGAACCCGGCCGGCCGCATACTGACCTGATGGCAGAGACCTCCGACCTGCGCGTCCGCGCGCTCGACCCGCTGCCCGCCCCGGGCGTCCTGCGGGCGGAGCTGCCGCTCGGCACCCCGCGCAGCGACCTCGTGACGACGTCGCGGCGGGAGGTGCGCGACGTCCTGCGCGGCGAGGACGACCGCCTGCTCGTCATCGTCGGCCCGTGCTCGGTGCACGACCCGGCCGCCGCCCTCGACTACGCCCGCCGGCTGGCGCCCGTGGCGCGCGAGCTGTCGGACGACCTCGTCGTCGTGATGCGGGTGTACTTCGAGAAGCCGCGCACGACGGTGGGCTGGAAGGGCCTCATCAACGACCCGCACCTCGACGGCTCGCACGACGTGCACCACGGCCTGCGCCTGGCGCGCGAGGTGCTGCTGGGGGTCCTGGACGCGGGCGTGCCCGCCGCGTGCGAGTTCCTCGAGCCCACCAGCCCGCAGTACATCGCCGACGCCGTGACCTGGGGCGCGATCGGCGCGCGCAACGCGGAGTCGCAGGTGCACCGGCAGCTCGCCTCGGGGCTGTCGATGCCCGTGGGGTTCAAGAACGCGACCGACGGCGACGTCCAGATCGCCGTCGACGGCTGCATCACCGCAGCGAGCGAGCACACCTTCTTCGGCGCGGACGCGCAGGGGCGCGCGGCGGCGGTCGAGACGACCGGCAACCCGGACTGCCACGTCATCCTGCGCGGCGGGCGCGGCGGCCCGAACTACTCCGAGAAGGACGTGGCCGACGCGCTGGCGGTGGCGCGCACGTCCGGCCTGGGCGGCGCGGTGGAGGCCGGCGTCGTGGTGGACGCGTCGCACGGCAACTCCGGCAAGGACCACGTGCGGCAGGCCGAGGTCGTGCGCGAGCTCGCCGCCCGCGTCGCCGACGGCGAGCGGGACGTCACCGGCCTGATGATGGAGAGCTTCCTCGTGGCGGGGGCGCAGAAGCCGGGCCCGCTCGACGGGCTCGTCTACGGCCAGTCCGTCACCGACAAGTGCCTCGACTGGGACACCACCGCCGAGCTGCTCGGGGTCCTCGCCTCCGCCGTGCGCGAGCGCCGCGAGGCCTGACGAGCGCGGACGCCTCTCACGACCAGCCCTCCGCGGCCTGCACCCACGGGCCGACGCGGACGGCCCCGCCGTCGAGCACGTCGAGCTCCGCCGAGGGGACCAGCGCCACGGGGTCGGCGTCGGGGGCGGGGACGACGTCGACGGCGGTCGTGACGTCCGGGTCGTTCGTCGTCGACATGGCGCGCCACTGCACGGTGGCCAGCGCACGCTCGCCGGCGGGCACGACGACGCGGCCGGGGACGACGCCGGGCGCCGCCGGTGCGAGCGTGACCTGCTGCGGCTCGCCCGCGGCGTTCCGGAACACCAGGCCGGGCACGCCGTCGAGCGCGCACGCCCGCCCGGACACGTTCTCGGCGTGCACGGCGAGGAATCGACCGCCT
>Ga0180221_1002556_pt1 | contig 10455 bp, 8 predicted proteins | sample eDN5th37CKraftMG_FD_151339 | JGI IMG/M metagenome (GOLD analysis project Ga0180221, IMG submission 151339) | Enriched Miracle-Growth compost microbial communities from Emeryville, California, USA - eDNA 5th pass 37_C Kraft MG (version 2) (version 2) ...
GGTTCAGCGCCAGGAAGCTCGCGCCGAACAGGACCGCCGCCACCGCATAGGGCGCCCAATGGCCGGCCGCATAGAGATAGCCGCCCGCCGCCGGGCCGAGCACGGCGCCCACCTGCCACGCGATCGAGCTGGTCGCGATCGCGGTGGGGAGGGTGGCGGGTGGCACCAGATTGGGGGCGAGCGCGCTCAGCGCCGGGCTGGCGAACGCGCGCGCCACGCCCAGCAGCGCCGCGATGGCGAAGAGCGCGGGCAGGGTTGTCGTCCCATGCCAGGCGAGCAGGGCGAGCATCGCCGCGCATCCCGCCTCCAGCAGCACGGCCGTGCGGGCGATCCAGCGCCGGTCGATACGGTCGGCGGTCCAGCCGACGACCAGGGTGAGCGCCAGCAGCGGCACGAACTGCGCCACCCCGACAAGCCCGAGCTGGAGCGCCGCCTCCCGGGTGCCCATCGTGCGCCGGGCGATGTCGTAGACCTGCCAGCCGATCACGACGACCATCGCGTTCTGGGCGAGCGTGGAGGCGAGCCGCGCGCCCCAATAGTAACGGAAATCCCGGAACGAGAAGGGAGAAGCGGGGCGTGTCATGAGCGCCCGTCTAGGACGGCGGGGCGGGACGCGGCAACCGCGCGGGGGAAGAGAATTTCTATCGCGCGCCCCATGCGCGGCGCGGGTGCGCCGTCATTCGGTCTGACGGGCGGGCTGGACGCCCGAAATTTCCTCGCGCGGCGGGTTGCGCAGCGCCGGGTTCAGCCGCGCGGCGCTGCATATCCCGGCGAGAAGCGCGAGCCCGGCGGACACCAGCGCGGGCGCCGGGCCCGAGCCGAGCCCGAAGGCGAGCAGCGTCGCCACCATCGTCGCCCCCAGCGTCTGGCCGACCATCCGCGTGGTCGAGATCAACCCGCCCGCCGCCGCCGCGCGCCGCTGCGGCGATGATCCGATGATCAGCCGCGCATTGGGCGAGAGGAACAGGCCGAACCCGGAGCCGGTGAGCATCATGCGCCACGCGATGTCGCCATAATGGGGCGACGGCGGCAGCCAGGCGAGCGTCAGCAGCCCGGCGACGGCGACGGCCATGCCGATGCTGCCCAGCAGGCCGGCGGGATAGCGATCGGACAGCGCGCCCGCCAGCGGGGCGACCACCATCGTCGTCAGCGGCCAGGGCGCGATCATCGCGCCCACCTCGCTCGGCGTGAAGCCGTAGCCGTGCTGGAGACGGAAGGGCAGCGACAGGATCACCGTCATCGATCCGACGAAGGCGGTGAACGCGCCGAACACCGACAGCGCGACGACCGGCTGGCCGAGCAGGTCGATCGGCATGATCGGGCGCGGCTCGTCGATCTCGCGGCGGACGAAGAGCACGCCAATCGCGGCGCCACCCAGGGCGATCGCCACCGAAATCACCGGGGAATCGCCGTGGACGAGGCTTTCCAGTCCCGCGATGATCAGCCCGAACATTGCCGCGCACAGGACGGCGCCCAGCACGTCGAACGGCTCGTCATGGGGCTGCGGGTCGGGCAGCGCGCGGCCGAGGAGGAGCGAGAGGATCGCGAACGGCACCGCGCTGGCGAACACCCATGGCCACGGCGCCACCGCCAGCACCAGCCCGCCCAGCGTCGGCGCGAAGGCGGCCGCGCTCGACACCACGATGCTGTTCACGCCGAGCCCGCGGCCGAGATGGCGCTGCGGATAGGTGGAGCGCACCAGGGCCGAGCTGACGCTGAGCGCGGCGGCGGCCCCCAGCGCCTGCACCGCGCGCACGACCAGGAGGAAGGGCAGGCTCTTCGCGAAGAAGCAGAGCATGGTGGCGACCGTGAAGGTGAGCTGGCCATATTGATAGAGCCGCCGCAGCCCCAGCCGGTCGCCGAGATTGGAGAAAGGGAGCAGCGTCATCACCAGCACGAGCTGGTAGACCGTGACCACCAGCACGGCGGCCGAATTGTCCACCTTCAGGTCGTGCGCGATGGTGGGCAGCGCGACGGTGGCGATCGCGCCGTCGATCACCACCAGCGCGGTGCCGAACGATATCGCCAGGATCGCGACATAGCGGCGGGGGAGGGGCAATCCGTCGGTCATCTCTTCCTTCGGGATACGCAGGGGCGGTCAGGCCAATGTCACGAAGCTGTCGAGAACGCGCTTGCGGCCGGCATGTTCGAAATCGATCTCCAGCTTGTTGCCCTCGATTGCGGCCACCGATCCATAGCCGAACTTGGTGTGGAAGACGCGCGCGCCCGGCGCGATGTCCGATCGGGGCCTGGCCGCGAAGCTGGCGGCGGACACGCGCGATTCGACGATCCGCGCCGGGGCGGCCGCCAGCGTGCCCGCCGCCGCCGCGCGCCGCCATCCCGGCCCGCGCCCGGCGCCCCGCCCGACGTCCGCGAAGGGATCGGCCTGTTCGGACCATTGCGCCCGCCACAGCGATTCGCCGCCCGCCATGGTCGTCTCGCTCTCCACATTGTCGGCGGGAAGCTCGGCGACGAAGCGCGAGGGGATGGAGGATGTCCACTGGCCGTAGATGCGGCGATTGGCGGCGTGCAGGATGATCGCCCGGCGCCGCGCGCGCGTGATCGCGACATAGGCCAGCCGCCGCTCCTCCTCCAGGCTCGCCGTCCCGCCCTCGTCGAGCGCGCGTTGCGAGGGGAAGACGCCCTCCTCCCAGCCGACGAGGAACACCGCATCGAATTCCAGCCCCTTGGCGGCGTGGATCGTCATGATCGTGACCTTGTCGCGCTCCCGGTCCGCGTCATTGTCCATGACCAGGCTGACATGCTCAAGGAAGGCGGGGAGGGTCTCATATTCCTCCATCGCGCGGGCAAGCTCGGACAGGTTCTCCAGCCGCCCCGCCGCCTCGGCCGATCGTTCGGCCTGCAACATCGCCGTATAGCCCGATTCGTCGAGGATCAGCCGTGCCAGCTCGGGATGGGGCAGGTCGTTCAGCCGATCGCGCCAGCGCGCGATATCGCCCACCAGATTGCCGAGAGCGCGGCGCGCCTGCGGGGTCAGCTCGTCGGTGTCGAGGATGCGCGCGGCGGCAAGCGTCAGCGGTATCCCTTCGGCCCGCGCGAGCATGTGGAGCTTCGCCACCGCCTTGTCGCCCAGCCCGCGCTTGGGGACGTTTACGATCCGCTCGAACGCCAGGTCGTCGGCGGGCTGAGCCACGATGCGCAGATAAGCGAGCGCGTCCCTGATCTCCGCGCGTTCGTAGAAGCGGAAGCCGCCGACGATGCGATAAGGCAGGCCGATCGCGATGAAGCGATCCTCGAACTCGCGCGTCTGGAACTGCGCGCGCACGAGGATGGCGATGTCCTCCAGCCGGCCGCCGCCCCGCTGATGCGCCTCGATCTCGTCGCCGACGCGGCGCGCCTCCTCCGGCCCGTCCCAGACGCCGATGACGCGCAGCTTCTCGCCCTCGGCCTCGTCGGTCCACAGCGTCTTGCCCAGCCGCCCGCCATTGTTCGCGATGACGACCGAGGCGGCAGCGAGGATGTGGGGCGTGGAGCGGTAATTCTGCTCCAGCCGGATGATCTTCGCGCCGGGGAAATCCGTCTCGAAGCGCAGGATATTGGCCACCTCCGCCCCGCGCCACGAATAGATGGACTGATCGTCGTCGCCCACGCAGCAGATGTTGCGCCGTTCCTGCGCGATCAGGCGCAGCCAGAGATACTGGCTCGAATTGGTATCCTGATATTCGTCGACCAGCACATAGCGGAAGCGCTGCTGATAATGTTCCAGCACGTCGCGATGCGTCTTCAGGATCGTGAGCATGTGGAGGAGCAGATCGCCGAAATCGCAGGCGTTCACCGCGCGCAGCCGCGCCTGGTAGGCGGCATACAGCTCCCCGCCGCGGCCGTTGGCGAAAGCCTCGCTCTCGCCCGCGTCGACCTGCGAGGGAAGGAGCCCGCGATTCTTCCATCGGTCGATCAGCCCGGCGAGCATCCGCGGCGTCCAGCGCTTCTCGTCGAGGTCGGCGGCCTGGATGAGCTGCTTCATCAGGCGGATCTGGTCGTCGGTGTCGAGGATCGTGAAGTTCGATTGCAGCCCGACCAGCTCGGCATGGCGGCGCAGCATCTTCGCGGCGATGGCGTGGAAGGTGCCGAGCCACGGCATCCCCTCCACCGCGTCGCCCAGCATCCGGCCGACGCGCTCGCGCATCTCGCGCGCGGCCTTGTTGGTGAAGGTGACGGCCAGGATCTCCGACGGCCATGCGCGCCGCGTCGCGACGAGATGGGCGAGGCGCGCGGTGAGAGCGGCGGTCTTTCCCGTCCCCGCGCCGGCGAGGACGAGCACCGGCCCCTCGGTGGTCAGCACGGCCTCGCGCTGGGCGGGGTTCAGCCCTTGCAGATAAGCGGGCTCGGGGGAGGGAACGGCTTCGGTCACGCGCGAACAGTTAGGGAACGACGCGCGCGAGGGCAACCGTGACGGCGCATCGCCGCGAGATCGGCCGCGCGCGCTCCCCCGGCATTGTCGAGAGGCACGGCCGCGGTGTTCGCGCAGATTGCAGTAAATCACATATAATAATCAAAATATGGAAACCTGATATCTTGATAATGCTGCTATATATGTCGCTTACATTTACATGTTCCATATCGACTAGTAAATATAATCCTGTATTTCTTAATTGGCACGTCTGTTGCTTTTCCAATTGCTGCTTTCAAGGCAGGAGGAAAAGATGCGCTTCAAGGCAAAGGCTTACGCAATGTGCGCAATATTCGCCGCCGGATCGGCATTGCCGGCTTCGGCCGCGACGACGATCAGCAGTTCGGCCTATGGCATCTCCGCCAATCTCTCGGTCCTGGGGCTCGTCAACGCGAATCTTGGCCCGGTCGGCGCGGTGGCGGGCAGCGCGCCGCCCGCCTATGACAAGAGCGGCAGCGTGGTTTCGGTGAACCAGAACCTCTCGCTGCTCGCGACGGGGCTGCTGAACGCGGGCGAGCATATCGGCACCGGCCTCGTCACCACCACGGCCAGCTCGCCTTATCCCGCCATCGCGTCAGGCAACGCCAGCGCCACGATCGACGGCCTCTCGACCGCGCTCACTACCCAGGTGCTGCTGGCGCCGGTGCTGACCCTGCTCGGCGTATCGGCCAACACGATCCAGTCGACGTCAGGGGTGAGCGCCGCCGGCGGGCTCAACGCGTTCGGCACGAGCACGATCGAGGGGCTGACCGTCACCGGGCTGAGCCTGGGCCTGCTGAGGATCGACGGCGGCCTGTTCATCAATCCCGATCCGAACACGGTCCTCGTCGACATCCTCGGCCTGCGCATCGTCCTGAACGAGCAGGTGCTGGGCGGGAACGGCGTGACCGACCTGTCGCTGGCGACGAACGCACTGCACATCTCGTTCGACAATTTCGCGCTGGGCACCGGCCTGCTGTCGGGCGACGTGATCGTCGGCCACTCGCAGGCGGCGATCACCGATTATGTCGCGCCGGTGCCGGAGCCGGCGACATGGGCGATGATGATCGGCGGTTTCGGGTTGATCGGCGTGTCGCTGCGCCGCCGCCGGCCGATCCGGGTCGCCGCCTGAGGCGGTGACGCGCCCCCGGCCCGAATGCGCACTCCCGGGGGGCCGGGGGCGTTGTCGCGTCGCCACGGTGCGGCGGGCACCGCATCAAAATCGCGGTCGCGATGAACAGTTTCCGAAGATGATCGTTGCAAGCAAACGGGCACGAAATGAAATGCTCGTCGGCCCAGAACGGAGGTCATGATGAAGGTGCTTATTTTTGCGGCCGCGCTCTCGTTGAGCGGCGCCGCCCTAGCGCAGGACGCGCAGCAGGGCACGGAGAATTATCCCGTCTGCTCGCGCACCGTTACCGACAAATGCGTGAATCCGTCCCAGTCGGGGGAAGGGGGAAGGCATTACGGAGCCGCGCGCGGCAAGGGATGGCATAAGGAGAATGGGACGCATCGCCGCGGCCACCACAAGGCGACGCACAGGAAAACGGCCCACAAGACGACGACAACGACCACCACGACGTCCACACCGGCCAATCCACAATAAGGGCGGCGTAGCGAGGCGGGGCGCAATAGGGGAAGGGGAGGAGCAGGCCCGGCCGGCCGATCCGCTCAACCCCCGGCGCGCAACAGGGTGAGCTTCGCCTTGCCGTGGATTCTTTCCGTGGCAAGGGTGAAGCCGCTCGCGCCCACATTCTCGCGCTGTCCCGTCTCCACGCTAACCCACGCGCCCGGCGCCACCCAGCCGAGCCGTGCCAGCCTCTCCAGCAGGGCGCCGCCGCCGCCGCTGTCATAGGGCGGATCGAGCAGCAGGAGGTCGCACGGCGTTCTGGCCGGGCCGAGCGTCGCCACCGGCTGCGCCAGGATCGAGGCGTCGGCTCCCAATGCCGCGACATTGGCCTTCAGCGCGTCGAGCGCCACGCGATCCTGCTCGACGAAGACGCAATGCGCGGCGCCACGCGACAGCGCCTCCAGGCCGAGCGCGCCGGTGCCCGCGAAGAGATCGGCGACGCGCAGCCCCTCGAAGCTGCCGAGCCGGCTGGCGAGCATGGAGAAGAGCGCCTCGCGCACCCGGTCCGCCGTCGGCCGGGTGGCGAGGCTCGGGGGCGCGGCCAGCCGACGTCCGCGCCACGCGCCCGCGATTATGCGCATGGTCCGCACGGATTGCTCATCGCCGGCTCATCCCAGCGTCTTGCGGAACGCGACCAGCTCGTGCTGGAGCACCTCCTCGACCGCGCCCGGCGGCATGTCGCCCAGCTCGAACGGGCCGTAAGCGGTGCGGATCAAGCGGCTGACCTTCAGCCCCAGATGCTCGAGCACGCGGCGCACCTCGCGATTCTTGCCCTCGGTGAGCTTCATCTCGATCCAGGCGTTGCGCCCGGTGCGCCGTTCGAGATTGGCGTCGATCGATCCGTAGCGCACGCCCTCTATCTCGATCCCGTCGATCAGGTCCTCGAGCTGCGCCTGGCTGATGTCGCCGAAGGCGCGCGCGCGATAGGTGCGGGTAATGCCCGTCGCCGGAAGCTCGAGCTGGCGCTTGAGCCCGCCGTCGGTGGTGAGCAGCAGCAGCCCCTCGGTCGAAAGGTCGAGCCGGCCGACGGGCATCACGCGCGGCAGATCGCGGGGCAGCCGGTCGTAGATGGTCGGCCGTCCCCTGGGATCGCGCTCGGTCGTCAGCAGGCCGGACGGCTTGTGATAGCGGAAGAGCAGCGTGGGCGGGGCAGCCTTCACCGGCTTGCCGTCGACGGTGACGGCGTGGAGCGACGTAACGATCGTCGCGGGCGTCTCCAGCGGCACGCCGTCGATGGCGATCCGCCGGTCGGCGATCATCCGCTCGATCTCGCGGCGCGAGGCGATGCCCGCGCGCGCCAGCAATTTGGCGATGCGCTGCGGCTCGCGCCCGCGCGCGGTGAGCGGTCGATCGGGCTCGCGGCGCGGGGCCGACGGCTTGGGTGTGCGGGGAGGACGCATGGCGCGCCTCTTACACGAAATCGCCCGCCGCCCCAGCAAAAGCTTGCGCCGGCCCTCCCGTCATGCCGGCCCGGCGCCGATCGGGCTGCGCGGCGTCGGCAACGGCTCGATATCCGGCGAGCCGGGCGGTTCGAGGGCGCCTTCCCATTTCGCCACCAGCACGCTGGCCACCGCATTGCCCACAACGTTGGTCGCCGATCGGCCCATGTCGAGGAAATGGTCCACCGCGAGGATCAGCAGCAGCCCCGCCTCGGGTATCCTGAAGAAGGAAAGCGTGGAGGCGATCACGACCAGGCTGGCGCGCGGCACGCCGGCCACCCCCTTCGACGTCACCATCAGCAGCAGCAGCATCGTCACCTGCTGGCCCGGCGACAGGTGGATGCCATAGGCCTGCGCGATGAACATCGTCGCGAAGGTGCAATACATCATCGTCCCGTCGAGATTGAACGAATAGCCGAGCGGCAGGACGAAGCTGGATATGCGGCCGGGCACGCCGAAACGGTCCAGCGCCTCCAGCGTGCGCGGGAAGGCGGCTTCCGACGAGGCGGTCGAGAAAGCGAGCAGGATCGGATCGCGGATATAGCGCGCGAGCATCCGCGCCCGCCCGCCGGCGATCAGGACGGCGATGAGCAGCAGCAGCGACCACAGCAGGATCAGGCCGACATAGAAGCCCCCCATGAAATAGCCGAAGGTGACGAGGATGCCCGCGCCCTCGCGCGCGATCGCGCCCGTCACCGCCGCGAACACCGCGAAGGGGGCGAAGCGCATCACATAATCGGTGATCTGGAGCATGATCGCCGCCAGCGCCTCCACCGCGCGGACGGCGGGCGCGGCCTTCTCGCCGACGGCGGTGATCGCGACGCCGACGAAGATCGAGAAGATGACGATCTGGAGGATCTCGTTGTTCGCCATCGCCTCGAAGATCGAGCGGGGCACCAGATGCGTCACGAAATCCTTGAGCGAGAAGCCGGTCTGCGCGATCCCGCTATCCGCGCTCGCCGGCGGCAGGGCGAGCGCGAGCCCGCTGCCCGGCTGGAGCAGGTTGACGAGGAGAAGGCCGAGCGTCAGCGAGATCAGGCTGGCGGTCATGAACCAGGCGATCGTGCGGAAGCCGATCCGGCCCAGCGCCGTCGTGTCGCCCATATGCGCGATTCCCGCCACCAGCGTGGAAAAGACCAGCGGGGCGATGATCATCTTGATGAGGCGCAGGAAGAGATCGGTCAGGATCGACAGATAGCCGCTGATCGCCGCGATCCGCGCCGGATCGCTGATCGTGGCGTGGAGGACGAGGCCGAGCACGATGCCCACCGCCATCGCCAGCAGAATGAACAGGGTGAGGCGTCTCGCCAAATGGCGTCTCCCGTGATGATGGCGGCGGTGACGCCAAAAAAACGCTAGGTCGGCGGAACGGGGCGTCCGGTCAAGTATTGGCGGCGGCGACGGATGGACCGATCGGGCGTCACCCTATATGGGCGCGTGGAGCGGTGCAGAGTGAGCGTATATGTTGTTCAGCAGGCGACGGCACACGATCAAGCGTATCCTGATCGTCGAGGATGAACCTCTCGTCGCCTTCGATGACGAGCATTTCCTGCGCGACCGGGGATTCGAGGTCGTGGCGACGGTTGATCGGGCGGAAGCCGCCGTCGAGGTGATCGCGAAGACCGCGCTGGACCTCGTCCTCGCCGACGTCCGGCTTTCCGGGGGCGACGGGGGCCTGGAGGTGGCCCGCGCCGCGCGCAGGAAGGGCGTGCCGGTGCTGTTCGCGACGGCGGCGTGCCCGCCCGCGTCGACACTGGCGATCGGCTGCCTCACCAAGCCCTATTCCCAACGCGCGCTGCGCGACGCGATCACCGCCGTCGAGGCGAAGCTGACCGGCCTTCCCGTGCGGCGGGTGCCGCCGGGCCTGACGCTCTACGACCTGGAACAGCCCGAAGCGCAGCCGTGAAGGGAGGCGCGCCGCCGTCCCCCTTCCCACCGGCGCAGGGCACGTTATGGTCCGTCGCCATGAACACCGCATCGGGGGCCGCCCCTGCCGTCCCGGAAACGTCCGACCATGAGACGCCCGACAGCCCCGCCGCCGGGATGCGCCGCTATTTCGAGCCCGCGCCGCTGGCCGCGCTGTTCCTCGGCATCTCGTCGGGCTTTCCCTATGCGATGATCGGCGCGACGCTCTCGACCCGGCTGGCGCAGGACGGGATCGACAAGCAGAGCGTCACGGCGTTCAGCCTCGCCTTCCTCGTCTACAATCTCAAATTCCTCTGGGCGTGGGTGGTCGACGGGGTGCGGCTGCCCCTGATCGGCCGGCTCGGCCAGCGCGTTTCCTGGCTGCTGCTGGCGGGGCTTCTCGTGATGGCGGCGGTGGTGAACCTCGCGCTGGTCGATCCGCGCGCCAGCCTGCTCGCCACCGCGCAGGCGGCCATCCTCGTCGGCGTGGCGGGCGCCACCTTCGATATCGTCATCGACGCCTATCGCATCGAGCTTCTGAAGCCCAGCCAGCTCGGCGCCGGCTCGGGCATGTCGCAATATGGATGGCGGATCGGATCGGTGGCGGCGGGCGCGCTGGCGCTGGTGGTCGCGGGGCGCATCGGCTGGCAGGCGGGTTATCTGTCCTGCGCCGCCTTCGCGCTGCCCGCGATGCTGACCGGGCTGGTGATGGGCGAGCCCGCCCGCCATCGCGAGCCTAACGCGCGGCGCGGCATGGCGGAGGTGATGGAATCGATCACCGGGCCGCTCGCCCAGTTCTTCCGGCGCGAGGGGGCGTGGCTGGTGCTGCTTTTCATCCTCGTCCACAAGGTGGGCGATACGCTGGCCAACCTCACCTTCCGGCTGCTGTTCAACGATCTCGGCTTCACCAATGACGAGATCGCGATCTACGATGTCGGCTTCGGCTTCTGGGCCTATCTGGCGGGGATATTCGTCGGCGGCCTGCTTTATTCGCGCATGGGGCTGAAACGATCGGTGCTGCTTGCGCTCGTGCTGATGGGGGTTTCGAACCTAAGCTTCTCGGGGCTCGCCCTGCTGGGGCACGACAATCT
>Ga0180221_1002558_pt1 | contig 10452 bp, 9 predicted proteins | sample eDN5th37CKraftMG_FD_151339 | JGI IMG/M metagenome (GOLD analysis project Ga0180221, IMG submission 151339) | Enriched Miracle-Growth compost microbial communities from Emeryville, California, USA - eDNA 5th pass 37_C Kraft MG (version 2) (version 2) ...
CCGGTCGGCGTTGTCGAGTTCGTAGCGGGCCAGCAGGCAGTGGTTGACTCCGACCGCGCGCCGGTCGCCCTCCTGTTCGCGCAGCCGCAGGGCGCGGCGCCGGGCGCCGATCGCGTCGTCGAGACGGTCGGTCAGGTAGTACTCGTCGGCGAGGGCCTCGAGCAGATCGGCCTCCTCGCCCGGCGCCAGCTCACCGCCGTATTCCAGTGCGGTGCGGTAGAAGTCGGCCGCCTGGGTGTGCGCCCCGGACCGCGCGGCCGCCCGGCCCGCCCGTGCGGCCGACCGCCGGGTCAGGCCGGTGTCGCCGGCGCCGAGCGCATGGTGGGTCAGCACGGCCGGATCCGGTTCGGGCACAGTCTGATAGGCCGCGATCATCCGCCGGTGCACCGCCACCTCGGCACCCGGCGGGATGACGCTCTCGACGGCCAGCCGGCACAGGTCGTGGCGGAACGCCACACCGCGGTCGCTGCGCCGGATCAGCTTGGCGGTGTCGAGGGTGCGCAGCGTCGGAATGGTGACGTTCAGCGGCGCCAACAGGATGTCGGGCAGCGCTCCCGGTGCACACGCCAACAGGTACAGCAGATCCCAGGCGGCGGCGTCGAGACCGACGGTGCGGGCCAGGATCGCGTCGCGCACCGTCGTCGGCAGGTCCGTCCCGGTGTGGTCGAGCATTTCGACCACGAAAAACGGGTTGCCACCGGTGATCCGGTGCAGCCATCCCGGTTCGACGTCGCGGTCGCCGACGATCTCGGCCACCCCGTCGAGGGTCAGCGGCGGCAGCGACAGCCGGTGCGCCGCGGGCGAGCGGGCGACGTCGCCGAGCAGCAGCCGCATCGGGTGCCCGGGGGTGAGCTCGTCGTCGCGCACCGTGCCGACCACCAGGGAGCTGGTCCCCGCGATCCGGCGCAGCAGCGAGCGCAGCAGGTCGACGGTGGCCTGGTCGGCCCAGTGCAGGTCGTCGACGACGAACACCGTGGGCTGTTCCCGCAGGTCGTCGCAGACGGCGGCGAAGATCTCGTGCGGCGGCCGGCCGTCCCCCAGCACGGCGCGGGTCGACGGGTGCAACTGCTCGGCCACGTCGTGCAACGGGCCCAGCGGTCGCGGGGTGCCCAGCGGGTCACACACGCCCCACAGCACCCGCTGCCCGTCCACCCACCGCGCCAGGAACGTCTCGACGAACGACGTCTTGCCCGCACCCGACTCGCCGCAGACCAGGACCAGGCCGCCGGTGCCGGTCCGTGCGGCGTCGGCGCGGGCGGTGAGTTCGGCGAGTTGATCGTCGCGCTCGCGGAGCAGCACGCCGCGATGGTACCCAGCCGATGCCTTCTCACCAGCAAAAACAGCAGCCCAGCCGCGAATAGGGCAACGTTCGGCAACAAGATAGAGCGGTTCTCCCCATGTGCGCGGACGCCCGGTGGCCGACCGTGAATGCCATGAAACGGTTCCTCATCGAGCGCTCGGTTCCCGGCGGGCTGACCGGAGCCGGACTGGCCGAGTTCACCCACAGGTCCGAGAACGCGATCGCCTCGCTGGGCGTGCCCTACCGGTGGATCCGCAGCTACGTCGCCGGTGAGCGGGTGTTGTGCGTTCACGAGGCCGAGGACGAAAGCGTCGTACGGGAACAGTTGCGGCGCTGCGGGATCGCGGTGACCAGCGTGACCGTCGTGGACGAGGAGCTCGATCCGCAGGTTGGAAGGAACGAAAGATGATGTACGACAAGACGATCACCCACCTGTCGGTGGCGGCCGCGGTGCTGGCGGCCGGGACGCTGACCGTCGTGGGCACCGCCGGCCCACCGGAGCGCGTCGCGGCGCCGCGGCCCGCCGGGGCGGGGACACCCGGAATCGTGGTCGCACCCGTGGCGCACCCGGCGCCCGCCGTGACCGCCGCGGCGAACCCGCTGTTCGCGGCCCCGCCGGTCGGCGTCGCACCCGCCGTCATCGGCGACGCGTCAGCGCTGACGCCGCCGAGGCTGCACAGCGCGCGGCGGGCGCTGCGTGCTGAGCGCGAAACACTGCGGTTCGCACCGGTTTCCGCGCGTCCGGACACAGTGCTGCCGCTCGGGTCGGACGGGCCGCGGCCGGCGACGTTCGCCGGTGCGCCTGCCGGCGCCGCCCCCAACCTCATCGGCTCCTTCGTCGGGATCTTCATCGGCGACGGTGTCGAACCCGGCCAGAACGCCGGTCTGCTGATCGGCAACGGCGGCAACGGCGGGAAGGGCGGTGACGCCGGTGTTTTCGGTAACGGCGGCGCCGGCGGCAACGGCGGGAACTCCGCGGGCGGCGACACCGCCTACGGCGGCAGCGGCGGTTTCGGCGCGCCGGGCGGATCCGGCGGCACCAGCGGCACCAACGGCTCCGACGGGGCCGACGGCGCGCACGGGTGACGCCGTGGGGCTACAGCGTCTGGATCGCCAGCGGCTGGTCGGTGCCCGACACCCGGATGTCGATGCTGGCGATCTGTTCCCTCGGGATGCTGGTCGCCGCCGACAGACCGGTCGCCTCGTCCCCGGCGGGCCGCCACGAGCCCACCGCGGTCTGGCGGCCGTCGCGGGTGGTCACCACGATGTCGTAGCTGTCGACCTCCCGCGCCCAGTCCCTGGTGTACTCGCACGACCAGTGCAGTTCGGTGCCCCACTTCTTCTCGGTGACGGCGAGCTGGGCGGTCACACCCTCGCGCTGGCCGGGCTGCATCGGCGCCATCGCGACCGTCTGCACCGACGGGGTGCGCGGGAAGACCGTCGCCCCCACCACACCGCCGAGCACGGCCAGCGCCGCGGCCGCCGCGACGAACCCGGCGAGCATGCCGCGCCGCGCCCGGCGCTCCCGGCGCGCGGCCGCCTCGGCCAGGCTGGCGACGCCGCCCGGCTCCGCGGCGGCGGGTGCGCCGAGGTCGGTCAGCTCCAGCGCCTCCTGCGGGCTGAGGACGTCGAGCAGGTCGGGCAGGCCGGCCAGCCCGGCGAGGTCGTCGGCGCGCTCGGGGTGGGCGGCGAGGTAGTCCTCGTAGGTGCGACGGTCGTCGGCGTTCAGCGCGTCGAGCAGGTAGGCGGCATCCCACTGCGTGATGTCATCGGGTGTCCGGTCGGTCACTGGACCACTCCCCTCTCCTGCAGCGCGGTCCGCAGCGCGCGCAACGCGTAGTGAAGCCGCGACTTCACGGTGCCCGGCGGGACGTTCTCCAGCGCGGCGATGTCGTTGACGGTCTGGCCGAGGTAGTACGCCCGCACGATCGCGGTGCGGTGCTCGGGGCTCAGCGATTTGAGCGCGTCGGCGAGGACCCACTTGTCGACCGCCGGGCCGATCGCGTCCAGCGAGGGCCGTTCCGGGACATCGTCGGTCTGCAGTTCGCGGGTGAACCGCGCGCTGCGCCGGTCGTCGATGACGAGGTTACGCGCGACGGTGAACAGCCACGCCCGCGCCGACTCGCCGGACTGACGCAGGACCTCGGGTTTGCGCCACAACCGCAGCAGCGACTCCTGCACCACATCCTCGGCGAACGGCATGTCACCGCGGGTCAGCCGCAGCACGTAGCGCAGCAGCGCGTGGCGGTGCTCGTCGTGCACCGCACGCAGCAGTTCGGTCTGCTCGGGCCCGGCACTCATCACTTGTCACTTGTCCACGCTTTCGGCCGTCGTCATCGCTGAGCACAACGACATCCGCCCGTCAATGGTTCAACATCCCGCCCGCCGGCGCGGGGAATCGGCGGGAACGACCGCTCAGTCGATCAGGTCGCGCACCACGGCGTCGGCCAGCAGCCGGCCGCGGTCGGTGAGCACCAGCCGGTCCCCCGTGCGGGTGAGCAGACCGGCGGCGACGACGGCGTCGGCGCGCGCACGTTCGGAGTCGCTGAGCAGCTGCAGCGGCAGCCCGTCGCGCAGCCGCACCCGCAGCATCACGTCCTCGATGTGCATGGTGGCCGCGTCGAGCTGTTCGAAGTCGGCGACCGGCAGCGCGCCGTCGGCCAGCGTCTGCGCATATGTGTTGGGGTGCTTGACGTTCCACCAACGGACGTCGCCGACGAAGCCGTGCGCACCGGGCCCGGCGCCCCACCATTCGCCGCCGTCCCAGTAGCCGATGTTGTGCCGGCACCGCCCGCTCGGGCGGCTCCAGTTGGACACCTCGTACCAGTCGAATCCGGCGGCGCGCAGCCGCGCGTCGAGCAGTTCGTAGCGGCGGGCCAGCACGTCGTCGTCGGGCGGGGTCAGCTCGCCGCGGCGCACCCGCCGGGCCATCGCGGTGCCGTCCTCGACGACCAGCGCGTACGCCGACAGGTGGTCGATGCCGGTGCCCAGCGCCGCGTCCACCGAACGCAGCAGGTCGTCGTCGGACTCCCCCGGGGTGCCGTAGATGAGGTCGAGGCTGACGTGGGTGAACCCGGCGGCCAGCGCCTCCCGCGCGGCGTCCAGCGCCCGGCCCGGCCGGTGGGTGCGGTCCAGCGTCGCCAGCACGTGCGGCGCGGTGGACTGCATGCCCAGCGAGATCCGGGTGTAGCCGGCCGCCAGCAGCGCCTCGAACAGCGCAGGCGAGGTGGACTCCGGGTTGGCCTCGGTGGTGACCTCGGCGTCCGGGGCCAGGGTGAAGTGCGCGCGCACGGCGTCGAGCACCGCGCGCAGCCCGTCGGCGCCCAGCAACGACGGGGTGCCGCCGCCGACGAACACGGTCTGCACCGTGGGCAGGGTGTCCAGGTGCGCGGCGGCCAACGTGAGCTCGGTGCGCAGCGCCGCCAGCCAGCCGTCGGTGCTGGCGCCACCGAGCTCGGCGGCGGTATACGTGTTGAAGTCGCAGTATCCGCAGCGGGTCGCGCAGAACGGGACGTGGATGTAGACGCCGAACGGCCGGCCGGGCACCGGGCGCAGCGCGGGTGGCGCGGCGGGCGCGGTTCGGGCGGTCATCAGCCCAGTGTCCCAGACCGCGGTTTTGCTCATCGTGAGCGCAAATCTGCCCCGGTTAGGGCTGGTGCGGCGGTCGTGGCAGAATTGGGCGCGTGACTGCCCCCCGCATCTACTCCCAGCGCGTGACGCTGGTCGTGCGTCGGCATGTCGATTTCAAGCGCGTCTGTACCTGTTGTTGTCTGCGTTGACGCGCTTGATCTGAGGACCCAGCCCACCCCACGAGAATTTTCAGCTGGCCGCCGGATCTGCGCCGCCGGACAGCCACCGGTGGGTTTTCGCGATCCGAACGCCGGCTCCTGAAGGAGCCACACCCAAATGACTACCGCAGAGTCCAAGCCGCGGCCCAAGAAGACCCGGGCCGAGGGTCAGTGGGCGCTCGGCTACCGCGAGCCGCTCAACGCCAACGAGCAGTTCAAGAAGGACGACAACCCGCTCAACGTGCGCGGCCGCATCCTCGACATCTACTCCAAGCGCGGCTTCGACAGCATCGACAAGCAGGACCTGCGCGGCCGGATGCGCTGGATGGGCCTGTACACCCAGCGTGAGCAGGGCTACGACGGCACCTGGACCGGCGACGAGAACATCGACGTCCTCGAGGCGAAGTACTTCATGATGCGGGTGCGCTGCGACGGCGGCGCCCTGACCACCGCGGCGCTGCGCACGCTCGGCGAGATCTCCGTCGACTTCGCCCGCAACACCGCCGACATCTCCGACCGGGAGAACGTCCAGTACCACTGGATCGAGATCGAGAACGTCCCGGAGATCTGGCGCCGGCTCGAGGAGCACGGCCTGCACACCACCGAGGCGTGCGGTGACTGCCCGCGCGTGGTGCTGGGCAGCCCGCTGGCCGGGGAGTCGCTCGACGAGGTCCTCGACCCGACCTGGGCGATCGAGGAGATCGTGCGCCGCTACATCGGCGACAAGGAGCTGTCCAACCTGCCGCGCAAGTTCAAGACCGCGATCTCGGGTCTGCAGGACGTCGCGCACGAGGTCAACGACGTCGCGTTCATCGGCGTCAACCATCCCGAGCACGGTCCGGGCCTGGACGTGTGGGTCGGCGGCGGCCTGTCCACCAACCCGATGCTGGCCCAGCGGCTGGGCGCGTGGGTGCCGCTGGAGGAGGTGCCCGACGTCTGGGAGGGCATCGTCAAGGTGTTCCGCGACTACGGGTACCGCCGGCTGCGGTCCAAGGCGCGGCTGAAGTTCCTGATCAAGGACTGGGGCGTCGAGAAGTTCCGGGAAGTTCTCGAGCAGGAGTACCTGGGCCGCAAGCTGATCGACGGGCCCGCGCCCGAACCGGTCACCCACCCGATCGACCACGTCGGCATCCAGAAGCTCAAGAACGGGCTCAACGCCGTCGGCGTCGCCCCGATCGCGGGCCGGGTGTCGGGCACGATCCTGACCAAGGTGGCCGACCTCGCGGAGGCGGCCGGGTCCAACCGGGTCCGGTTCACCCCGTACCAGAAGCTGATCATCCTCGACGTCCCCGACGACAAGCTCGACGAGCTGACCGCCGGCCTGGACGCACTGGGGCTGCCGGCGCGGCCGTCGGCGTGGCGCAAGAACCTGATGGCCTGCACCGGCATCGAGTTCTGCAAGCTGTCGTTCGCCGAGACCCGCAACCGGGCGCAGGCGCTGGTGCCGGAGCTGGAGAAGCGGCTCGAGGACATCAACGCGCGGCTGGACGTGCCGATCACGGTGAACATCAACGGCTGCCCGAACTCGTGCGCGCGCATCCAGATCGCCGATATCGGGTTCAAGGGCCAGATGGTCGACGACGGCAACGGCAACGCCGTCGAGGGCTTCCAGGTGCACCTGGGCGGCAGCCTGGGCCTGGACAGCGGGTTCGGCCGCAAGCTGCGCGGCCACAAGGTGCTGTCCAGCGAGCTGGGCGACTACATCGACCGGGTGGTGCGCAACTTCGTGAAACAACGCCAGGATGGCGAGCGTTTCGCTGTCTGGGCGATGCGCGCCGACGAAGCGGACCTGCGATGAGCGAGGTGAACCCAGCGATGAACAACGCGAGGACCGAGGACGAGCTGAAGGCACTGGCCGAGCGGGGTGCCGCCGAGCTGGACGGGGCGAGCGCCGAGGAGTTGCTGCGCTGGACCGACGAGCACTTCGGCGGGGAGCCCGCCGGCGGGTCGGCGCGCTCGGGTTACGTGGTGGCGTCGAACATGCAGGACGCGGTGCTGGTGCACATGGCCGCGCAGGTCCGCCCCGGGGTGGACATCCTGTTCCTCGACACCGGCTACCACTTCGCCGAGACGATCGGCACCCGCGACGCGGTCGAGGCGGTCTATGACGTCAACATCGTCAACGTCACCCCGGAGCGCAGCGTCGCCGAACAGGACGCCGCGCTGGGTAAGAACCTGTTCGCCCGCGAACCCAACGAGTGCTGCCGGCTGCGCAAGGTGGAGCCGCTGAGCAAGGCGCTGCGCAACTACTCGGCGTGGGTCACCGGGATCCGCCGGGTGGAGGCGCCGACGCGTGCGAACGCCCCGTTCATCAGCTGGGACAGCGCGTTCGGCCTGGTCAAGATCAACCCGCTGGCGGCGTGGACCGACGAGGACATGCAGGCCTACATCGAGAAGCACGGGGTGCTGGTGAATCCGCTTGTCGACGAGGGCTACCCGTCGATCGGCTGCGCGCCGTGCACCACCAAGCCGGTCGACGGCGCGGATCCACGCAGCGGCCGCTGGGCGGGCACCGGCAAGATCGAATGCGGTCTGCACGCCTCGTGAGGACCCGGTGACGCTGGTTCTGACCGCGCACGGCAGCGCTGATCCGCGCTCGGCGGCGGTCACGCACGCGGTCGCCGGCCGGATCCGGCGGCTGCGGCCCTGGCTCGACGTGCGCGCGGCGTTCCTCGAGAAGACCGGGCCGAGCCTGGGTGAGACGCTGCGCGGCCTCGACGGGCCCGCCGTGGTGGTGCCGTTCCTGCTGGCCAGCGCGTTCCACGCGCGAGTCGACATCCCGGCGATGATCGCCGAGTCGGGCGCCGAGGTGGACCGCGCCGAGGTGCTCGGCGAGGACCCGGCGCTGCTGACGGTGATGCGGTTGCGGCTGGCCGAGCTCGGGGTCTCCCCCGACGACGACGGCCTCGGTGTGGTGGTCGTGGCGGTGGGCTCGTCGGATCCGGCGGCCAATGCCCGCACCGCGACGGTGGCGTCGGCGCTGCAGTCCGGAACTCGTTGGGCTGCAACGGAGATGGCGTTCGCCACCGGCCCGTACGCGAACCTGCCCGCGGTCGTTGAGCGGATGCGGGCCCGCGGTGTCGAGCGGCTGGTGGTGGCGCCGTGGTTCCTGGCGCACGGGGTGATCACCGACCGGGTCGCCGCGTTCGCCGGCGCGCAGGGCATTCCGATGGCCCAGCCGCTGGGCTCGCACAACCTGGTGGCCGCGACGGTGCTGGACCGCTTCGACGCGGTCGCCGCGCTGGACCTGGCCGCCTAACTCCCCCTTTTCCTCCCGCGAATTCCTCCCGCGAGCAGACACAGAATCGCACGCTTTCCCGCGAATTCACGCGATTCTGTGTCTGCTCGCGGCGTTTGGCGACCCTGTGATCCGGGCCGCAGCCCTTTGACTCCTATACCCCCAGGGGTATAGTCAACGACATCAGAAATACCCCCCAGGGTATAGCCAGCGAGCATTGAAGGGATGCGGCCATGAAACTCATCCAGTACTACCTGGACTGTCTGTCCCACGCGTCGTACCTGATCGGCGACGAGACCACCGGACGCGCCGTGGTCATCGACCCGCAGCGCGACATCTCCGAATACCTCGCCGACGCCGAGAAGTACGGTTTCGCAATCGAACTCGTCATCGAGACGCACTTCCACGCCGACTTCATCTCCGGCCACCTGGAGCTGGCGGAGGCCACCGGGGCCACGATCGTCTACTCGTCGGTCGCCGAGCCGGAGTTCGACTTCATGGGGGTCGCCGACGGTCAGCGCTACTCGCTGGGCGAGGTGACGCTGGAGTTCCGCCACACCCCCGGCCACACCCCAGAGTCGCTGTCGATCGTGGTCTACGAGCACGCCGACGACGAGGTGCCGTACGGCGTCTTCACCGGCGACACCCTGTTCATCGGCGACGTGGGCCGCCCCGACCTGCTGGCCTCGATCGGCTACTCCCGTGAGGAGCTGGCCGAACTGCTCTACGACTCGCTGCACACCAAGCTGATCACGCTGCCCGACGCCACCCGGGTCTACCCCGCCCACGGCGCCGGCTCGGCGTGCGGCAAGAACCTGTCGACCGACCTGGTCTCGACGATCGGCGAGCAGAAGCAGTGGAACTACGCGTTGCGCGCCCCCGACAAGGAGACCTTCATGCGGCTGGTCACCGAGGGGCAGCCGCCGGCGCCGGGCTACTTCGTCTACGACGCGATCCTCAACCGTAAGGTCCACGGTCTGCTCGACGAGGACCGGGCGCCCGAGGCGCTGAGCTACGACCGGGTTCGTCAGGCGGTCGACCGCGGCGCCGTCGTCGTCGACACCCGCACCCCCGACGACTTCGCCCGCGGCCACCTGCGTGGCTCGGTCAACATCGGGCTCGGCGGCCGCTACGCCGAGTTCACCGGTTCGGTGCTGTCCCCCGACGTCGAGATCGTGCTGGTCACCGAGCCCGGCCAGGAGCTGGAGGGCAAGAACCGGTTGGCGCGCATCGGATTCGACCGGGTGCTCGGCTATCTGGCCGAACCCGACAAGGCGATGGTCGAGCATCCGCAGGACGTCGCGGTGGCGTCGCGGCTGACCGCCAAGGCGTTCGGCGACCGGGTTGCCGAGGTGAGCGGGCTGCAGATCGTCGACGTGCGCAACCCGGGCGAGGCGGAGGCCGGCATGATCCCCGGCGCCGTCAACATCCCGCTGGCCCAATTGGCCGGGCGCATCGGCGAACTCGACGCCGCCACCCCGACGGTCGTGTACTGCGCGGGCGGGTACCGCTCCTCGATCGCCGCGAGCCTGCTGCGCCACCACGGCTTCACCGACGTCAGCGACATCATCGGCGGTTACAACGCCTGGGACCAGACCCTTCCAGAACGCCTGAGTACGAAAGGAACCGAAGTTGACAACCGCTAAGCACCGCATCCTGATCATCGGTGGCGGCACGGCAGGTATCACGGTCGCGGCCCGCCTGCTGCGCAAGGGCCACACCGATGTCGCGGTGATCGAACCGTCGGACACCCACTACTACCAGGCGATGTGGACGCTGGTGGGTGGCGGGCAGGCCAGGGCCGCCGCCACCGCCCGGCCCGAGTGCAGCGTGATGCCCAAGGGCGCCACCTGGATCCGGACCTCGGCGACGACCATCGACCCGGACAACAACGCGGTCGACTGCGCCGACGGCTCCCGCTACGAGTACGACGTGCTCGTCGTGTGCCCCGGCATCCAGCTGGACTGGGACCGCACCGAGGGCCTGACGGACACGCTCGGCCGCAACGGTGTCTCGTCGAACTACTCCTACGAGCTGGCCCCGCGCACCTGGGAGTTCATCCGCAACACCCGTTCGGGCACCGCGGTTTTCGCGATGCCGTCCGGCCCGATCAAGTGCGCGGGTGC
>Ga0180221_1002559_pt1 | contig 10450 bp, 9 predicted proteins | sample eDN5th37CKraftMG_FD_151339 | JGI IMG/M metagenome (GOLD analysis project Ga0180221, IMG submission 151339) | Enriched Miracle-Growth compost microbial communities from Emeryville, California, USA - eDNA 5th pass 37_C Kraft MG (version 2) (version 2) ...
CGCGACCCTGCCGGGCCATCTGGTACCCGTCCAGGCAGGTGACGACGGACGAGGCCTCGCCCGGCAGGTTTACCAGGATGGCAGTGGTAGAGCCGCCATATTGCGCGCCGTAGTAGATGCCGGACAACATGATCAGAGACGAGGTCGGCTCCAAATAGAGTGTCAGCGGCAGCAGCATCGAGATCGTGGCAATCGGCCCGATGCCGGGCAGCACGCCGATCAGGGTGCCTATTAAAGTGCCCAGCAGGCAATAAATCAGGTTCTGCAGGCTGAGGGCGACCTCGAAACCGAGCGCCAGGTTGGCGGAGAATTCCATGCGTCACCAGGCCGGGAACGGTTGCATGGGGATGTCCAGGGTAATGACGAAAAGCGCTAGGGTGAAAAGTGCCAGGGCGATACCAAGCAGGGCTACCTCCACGGCACGGCTCTCCCGCGATCCCAAGGCTGCAACGATCGTGCAGAGAATGACGGTAACCACCAGCCCGAGCGACTCAATGGTCAGGGCGAAGATGATCGGCACCAGGAGCACGCAGAGGAGCGGACGGATACCCCAGCGCGTCATAGGCTCCTCGTCCCCACTGAACGAGAGCACGATGATCGCAAGACCGAACCCGCCCATCAGGAAGCTCAACAGCCGCGGCACGTAGCCCGCCCCCATCCGCACTGCGGAGCCCATCGGCAAATCGGAGGCTTCCCAAAACGTCAGGGCGGCAAGCGCGAGCAGGAAAAGGCCGGTCATGAGATCGGCCGACCGTGCAAATCGCGACATCAAAATTACTCTTTCGCTCACGTTGTTATTAGGCTTAGCTCTAGTTGGAACCGCGGGCTAAGCGTGTAGGTGCTCGCCAGTCATATGCCGCAATCAGCTACCGGCACCTCGAACACGCAATCGCGCCGCTCGCAGTCCGATCACGACAGAACCGGGGGCATGCGCACCCCCAGTTCTATCTTCGACTACTGCACCGTGGCGCCGGAAGCCTTGGCGATGGGTGTCCAGCGATCGATCTCTTCCTGGAAGAACTCGTTCGTCCCCTTCACATCCAGCGGATTGGTAACGATCGTATCCTGATGAAGCCGCTCCTGCGCAGCGTCGGACTCCATAAACTCCGTCGTTGCTTGATTTAGCTTGGCGACGATTTCTTCTGGCATGCCCGCCGGCCCCGAGAGCGAGAACCAGGTCGTGGCTACCAGATCCGGGTATCCCGCTTCGGTATAAGTCGGAATGTCCGGAAAATCCTTCAGACGCTCCGGAGAGGTTATAGCCAGTCCCTTTACGGTCCCGGCGCGGACCTGCTCGGCGGCACTCGCCATCGCCATCGAGCCGACCGGCACATGGCCTCCGATGATGTCTGTGATCGCTTCCGCGCCGCCACGGTAGGGAATGTGCTCCATCTCGAATCCGGCGGCCTTTTTGAAGGCTTCACCAATCAGATGCGCATGGGTCCCCGCCCCCGACGAGGCGTAGGTGATCCGCCGATCGCCGGCCTTAGCTGCATTCACCAGTTCCTCGACCGTGTTCACCCCAAGCGAAGGATGAGCGATCAGAACAGTCGGCGGGCCGCCCAGGATTGCGATGTGGGTGAAGTCCTTCATTGGATCATAGCCGACGCTGGGGTTGATCGCCGGCGCGACCACATGTGAACCAATCCCGGAAATGACGAGCGTGTAGCCATCCGGGTCTTCGTCCGCGACTTGGGCCGAACCCGTCGTGCCCCCCGCCCCCGGCCTGTTCTCCACCACGAATTGCTGGCCGAACTTTTCGCTCAAACCCTGCGCGACCAAGCGGCCGAGCGTGTCCGAACTGCCTCCCGGTGCGTAGGGCACGATGATCGTGACCGGTTTGCTGGGCCAATCCTCCTGGGCCTGCGCTCCAGCAAGCGATGCGGCAAAGGCAATAACCCCGGCCGCGACCAGCCTCCCTCCGTATTTCATTCGGCTTTCCTCCCTTGATTTCATGCGCAAGAGCGCAACAGATCTGTTATTTTCTTCGGCGGTTCGCGATGGCTCGGAGTCCTGTCTTCAAGCTGATGGAGAGAACTCGAGAGGCCCCACCGACCTGGTGAGGCCCCGGATTACCGGTCGGTCAGTTCGCAGCCTGCGTGCCGGGCACGTTGTTCGGTCCCTGATACTCACGCCCATAGAAGTGCGGCAGGTCCTTGAACGCCTGCGGTGCATTCTCGCTCGTCCAGACGACATCGTCGGCCACGATCGTCATGACCGGTTTGATGTCGTCTATTTCCTCATCCGGAATAGCGGCGGGATCCAGATAGTTCTCTTCGATGATCTGAAAATCGGCGACCTTGCCCACTTCCAGCGATCCCGAGATCGTTTCCGAGAAATTGAACTCAGCGGGAACGATGGTCGCCAGCTTGAAAGAGGTTACCCGATCCACACGTTCCTCCGGCTCCATGACCTCTTGCGTCGCTGGATGCCGACGATGCACCATGGTTCCGACGTCGAGCCAGGTCGAGCGATCGCTCATGACATGCACGCCCGCATCGACCAAACTCTTGATGGGCGCCTGGAACTCGAAACCTTCCGGTCCATAGAAATCCAGGACGGCTTCGGTCTCGTCGGTGAAGGCGCGGTAAACATCAACCGGCAAGTACAAATTGTATTTCAGCGCGGTCTCGACCATCTCGGGGGCCTTGCCAAGCATAGTGCCATGGGAAAAACCATGACGTTGGCTGCGTATATGCTCCAATGTCAGGTCGGGGTTGACCTTCATGGCGTCTTCAAGTCGGTCTCCGAAATGAACGATCAGCTTGCCACCGATGCCGTGCAGACCCACCATCCTCCAGCCGGCATTCAGCGCATTCAGCAGACCAAGCCCGGTCGGACCTGATTTCTCCTTTTCACCCGTGAGCCAGGGCGGGCAGGTCTCGATCTCGCCCTTCACGTAGTCTTCCTTGCCGGGCAGAGCAGGAAGCTGATCCTGCAGGCAGGCACGCGCGACGGAATCGCCGTCGCCTTCCGACCCGACGCCAAGCAACCAGACCCAGGGGCTGTGCTTCGCGTCGATCGACTGGTCGCCCATGGCTGTATAGAGAAGCTGAGACGTCTCACCGCCGATAGTCGGAAGCCGATGCTGTTCCATGTGCCAGCCGATACGGTAGGGCACGCGGCCGTCGCGCCGAAGCAGCCAGTAATAGGCTCCCGCTTGTTCGCCGGTATCAAGGCGTGTGCTGATCTGGCCGATACCTTCGGGCCAGATATCTGTAAAGGCCGTCGCAACAACGCCTTCGGCAATTTGCTTCTGGGTCGGCAGGGCCTTCCACACCTTCTCGAAGTATGAGCGCAGCGGCGACGACTTGATGAGCGCCCGGTTCCCAGCATCCTCCAGGCCGAAGCTGTCCTTTTCCAGCGCGGCCTTCAGTCCGGGCCAACGTGCGGTCGTCTTGTCGAAGCCCACCGTGTTCATGAGAACGATGCGATGCGCGGCTAATGCGGGATCTGGAGCAACTGCAGCGAAGGCGCCGGCAGTTAGAGCAGCCACTAGAATCCCTCTATTCCGATGTATGGCTTTCCTCATAATCGTTTCCTCGGTGTGCTCGCATCGAGGCGAGCTGTATCGATAACGGCGGAAGACGCGGCGCTCGCGGCGCCTTAGTCGTTTGTCTCTATGACTTCGCGCTTCTCGACAGGCTGGTCGTAAACCCAGGGCTCCCACTTGAACTCCATGACCTCCTCCCAAACGGGCGCGCCACCTTCGCCTGCGCTCAGCTTGTACCAAACGTCGCGTTTGGCATCGTCCGGCCGCTCCTGCACGGTCGCCGCGACGGTCAGCTCGAACATGCGATCGGGAACGATCGCGTCGACATCGTCCTGCCTGATCTCCGCATCCGCATCGACCCACGTGCCCATCAGATTGGAGGCGGTAGCGATGGTCGGGAACCCTTTGTCCGGATCCTCGAAGAGCTGAATGCCGATCCACTCTTCTTCTGCCACGTCGTACTTTGCGCGCAGCTGGTCCACGGCCGCCTTGACTTTGGCGAGGATTTCCTTGGAGGTCCACTCGACACCGGTATTCAGATAGTACCCCGGCGTGAGTTCCGGCAGATTGAAGAGGTCGTATGCCTTCTGCTCGGCGGGACCCTGGATGTGATTATGGCTGTGCACGAAGGCCGGCATCATCGTCATACCCTGAAGATCGATAACCTCGGTCTCTTCGCCCTTCAGCGCGGCGATCTCGTTGGCGGATCCGATAGCTATGATGGTTCCATCCCTGACTGCCAGTGCTTCGGCGATCGTGCCGGGGTTGTCGTTCACCGCCGTGTCGTCAAAGGTGATGATCCTGCCATTGGTGTAGATGGTGTCTGGCCACTGAACCAGGACATCAGGCGGCGCCGCAGCAACGTCCTGCGCTGCTGCCGGCGCGACAGATGCCGCGAGCAGCAACACCGCTGCAGACACGCATGGCAACGTCCAGCCGGAGGCGTGACTTTTCCTTGCACCCATCTTGTACTCCTCCCTTGTTTTTGTTTGCGAAGTGGCGCGGTTTTCACGGACCCCGGGCTTCTTTCCCCGCTTGGCGCTCCTCAACGCCGCCAGCTATTCTCCAGGGCCCTCTCCGGCGCCATCGGCCGGAATTGAAACCGGTGTCGTCGGCAACAGCCGGCGTGCCGCCGGACGTTTTGCGAAGATTCGATCCACACCAATGAGCCGCACCGTCGCAAGCGGCTCGTCCCTTTTTCGAATGACGATGCATCATGCCGGCAGGCCAACTCAGGGAGACCCGCGGCCGACGCGCCACCGCGCGACGCTTGAACATGCATGCATAATCGGCCTCCTCCTTGCCGATATTCAATGACCGGGCAATATCATCAAGCTGAAGCTAACCGCGGCCTATGCAGCTACCTGCAAGCTCCCCCACCCAAGAGCCCCCTCGTCTCGCGGGTATCGTTTATCCTGCTATGCCACGTCCATCGTTCTGCTCGCCAAACGCCACATACCCAAGGCCAGATGGCCTGCCCGGCGTTGGACGCTTCAGCAGCGAAGAAACGGTACAATCGGCTGGAATAAGCGAGAAATATCGAAAATGCTTAGCTCCCATATTCAATTCGTGTTTTCCTTCGCCTTGACTTTCGCCGGACTGAGCCGGGAAAATTTGCCCTACAAATAATGCCGTGCCCGGCCGCCCGTTGGCCGCCTGTATCGGTTCACATCACAGGAATTGATAAGCATGCGGCACACAATATCGCTGGCCTTTCTGCTCGCTTTCATGGCGCCCCAGTGGGCTGGTGCCGAGGACGATTTTTTCTGGAACGAAAACGATGCCATCATCGCCTATCGGAAGGGCATGACGGTCAGGGTTCCCCCGCACGATTTTGTAGAGGCATGCCTGACGCTCGGGCCCGGATCCCACCGGCGCTACGCGTTCGCCACCCCTGAGCCGCTCGATTTCAATGTCCACTATCATGACCCGGCCGGCATCTTCTATCTTACTGAAGCGAAGGACGTACAGAACGAGGCCGGCCTCATCACCACCAAGCACGCAAACGTCTATTGCTGGATGTGGGAGAACAAGGAGCCGGCGCGCGTCGAGCTCACCTTCCGGATATGGGCAGCGCTGGAGTGAAGTAAGCATCCTGGGTGCGCGTGCCGGGGATGCAGTTCACCTTAATATCGGGCGGAACTGAGGAGCCGAGAGATATCGCGCGGCTCGGCCAAAACAGAATCTGGCTGGAAGGCAGCTCATTTGTGGTTGCCCAAAGCCCGATTCGAAATGCCATGCTTGAACAAGCGCAGCTGTGGCTAGGCTGGCCTTGAAACAAGGGAAGGAAAAGAATGGCGGCGACGGAGGAAGAGATAGGTCCGAAGGGCTATTATCACAGCCAGAAGAACCGGGTCTTCGTACGGGGGATTCAAGGTGCCTACAATCTCACGGAGGAATTGAAACGACTACGCGCCGTTCCACGCGTCCGCAAGGCGCGCGACATCAAGTTCGTTGATGGGCCGCAAGCCTATTCCAGGCATTACGTGGAGCCCAAGGACGGCATCACTCAGACCTTTCACATGCATCTTGAGGAATACGGCCCGGGCGGAAAATCCCAGAAACACGGCCATGTCAACGAAGCGGCCTTCTATATTCTCGACGGCGAGGGCTACGAGGTCCACGACGGCGTCCGCTACGATTGGGCCGCCGGAGACGTTGCCATCGTGCACAACAATTGCGTGCACCAGCACTTCAATGCCTCCGACACCAAACCGGCTCGCGCTTTGGTGATCAAAACCAAGCCCATGTATCTTTTCATGAACATGCTGTTCCAGAAGACGGTGGAGCCACGGCCCACCGAGCCCGCTCCCGGCGGCGAAGGGTTCTCGGCCCGCGAGGAGGAGACCGATTTCAACCATCCGGAGGGAGGATACTGAGCATGGCGTGGGCCGAAAACGCTGCCTGGGTGGATGGCGAGCTGAACCAGGATCTCTATCAGCAACTGCTGAACGACGCTGAGACCGCGCCCGAGCGGAACGCCAGGCGCAGAAAGATCATCAAGCCGGCGGAAATGCCTTGGGAGATGTCCCGGCAAGGACTTTTGAAGCACCTGATCCACGAGCAGATGAACACACGCATGGAGACCGTCGACGCCTACATGCAGATCATTCCTCCAGGCTCAAGATCAGGCAAGCACCGCCACCTTGCCGAGGAATGCCTCTATGTGCTGGAAGGCCGTGGTTATGATCTGCACCAAGATTGCGACGTGGAGATCACCGACACCTATCACTGGAGGGCCCAGGACGATGTGAAGCGCTTCGACTGGGAGGCGGGCGATCTCATCTATGTGCCGCCGAACACGATCCACCAGCACTTCAATGCCGATCCGGAACGGCCGGTCCGCCTGATCTCGTCCATCAACCGCATCTTCAAGCAGTGCGGCCTCAATGATTTGGAGCAGATCGAGGACGCGCCCGAATACCGCCCAGGCGTGAAGGTGACGCCGGAGTTGGTGAGGAAGTTCCTGCGCGGCGCAATATAGAGGCGGAGTGCAGGGCCAGGCACCGTGTGCCTGGCGTTTCAGTCTGCCGCCCCGGGGTACACATTCGCTGGATCGTGTATCCTGAAGCAATACGGCCCCGCTGATCAGAGCGGGGCCGTTTGGCATCTGCGAAGAAATTTATTGGACGGTCAGAATCTTGCGGGTGTTCTCCACCACCGCATCCGGTGTGGTATAGACCTCTTCGATCAGCTTTTCAGCAGTATCGCCATCCACCGGATTGAGCTCCAGCTCCAGCTTCTTGGCCTCCGCGACCAGGTCCGGATCCTTGGCCGCGTCCATGAAAGCTTTCCGCAGCGCGGCAAGGCGATCCTCAGGCACGCCGGGCGCGGCAACATAGGGCCGAGCCAGCACGAGCCGTGACAGGATAAGATTGAGCACCTGCTTCTGGTCGTCCGTCTTGGCGAATTCCGTCACCAGCGGATATTTCTCCAGCCCGGGAACCGGCTGCGTGCTCAGCACCACCAGAACCTTGATAGCACCGCTCTCCAGCATGTCCGCGCGGGTGGAAGCAAAGGAACTCCACGAACCGCACATGCCGTCAATTTCGCCCTGCTCCATCGCCAGCGTCACCTCCGAGCTGCCGGGGTAGCCCGAGATGATGCGGATCTTCGCTCCGAAAAGTTCCGCCTGCATTCGCGGGAACACCTCGTTGTCGGAAGCAGCCCCGGTGCCGCCGAGGATGATTTCCTTCTCGCCGTTCACCACTTGCTCCCAGCTTTCGATGCCGGACTTGGCGGAGGCCACGCAGACGCTTGCTTCATCGGTCATGGAGCCGATCCAGTTGAGCTCGCGCGCGTCATATTGCGTCGGGTTGATCTCCAGGAGCGGCTCGACCGGGATGGCGCGGCTCACTGCGCCGATGACGGTTCCGTCCGAAGGCAACACGTTGGCGATCTGGTTGGCGAGCGTGACCGAGCCGGCGCCCGGCAAGTTTTCCGTGATGATCTCGGGGTTCCCAGGAATATGCTCGCTGATGTGCCGCGCAAGCAGACGCGCATAAACGTCATACCCTCCTCCGGGGCTATACCCAATGATGATGCGCAGCGGATTGTTTTTATAGAATTCTTCCACCGTCTGGGCGGAAGCAGGCATAGCAAGCATTCCAGAAAAGAGGGCGCCGACCAGCAGCGCCGCACGTTTGTGCAACATAAACTCCTCCCATGTTACGAGAAAACTTGATAGCAGCGTAGGAAGATTCAGGAACTTCCTTTTCCAACTATGAGCCAGATCGCCGATGTTTCGCTGCACAGCATTGGCGATTTGGCATCGACCCAGCGCCTAAGCGGCGCCGGCGATCTCGAAGTCGCAAAGTGACATCAGACGGTTGGAATGACCTTCAATATCGGAAACCAGGTCCCCAACAGGGTCGGGGGCCAGGGAATGCGCATCAGTTGATCGAAGGTGATGTAAACGAACGCCGTTGTCCCCACGCCCATGCCGAGGAGCAGCTTCCAATTCTCCCGCCGCTCCAGCCACATATAGCCGATCACGAAAATAAGCACCGTGGGCACGATGCCCGCGGTCGCCATCAACACTATGAATCCTACGAGATAAGCAAGGAAGATGGCCGCGCGCTGGAATATAGTCGCCCGATCGAGATCACCATGGTCAGCGATACTGTCCATATGCACTTCCTCGCGCACCTCGCCTGCAAGGATGCGCTCCTCCTGAATTCTTCGCGAGAACACCTGGTTGAGCAGGCTGATGCCGCAGAAGGACAAGGTCGCCGCGCCCACTGAGATCGGGCCGATGCGAGCTGCCCATGGCCAGTTCCAGGCGACGAGCATCGTGTAGCCGACAAGCGCCAAGACAAAGACGTAGAAGAGGTCGCGTGCGGCAAAGCGCGGGGCGCCGAGATGATTGGAAATGCCCTTCATCCCTCCATAGGAGCGAATGGCTTGATAGAGGGGGAGAGCCAGAAGCAGGAACGCACCGCCGAAGAGTATGATGACGATCGGCCGGGAGAGCCATTCAAGGCCGTAGCGCGAGGTGGAGATGAACATGTAGCGCTCGATCAGCTCGCCGAGGACGAAGCCGAGAATGAGCGGTGGCCGCGGCCATTTGAGCTGCTTCATCGTCCAGCCGACCATCGCGAAAAGGAGGAGGGCGTAAAGATCGCCCCAGTTCCGCGACGACTGGAACGATCCTATGTAAACGAAGACGAGGACCGGGGGCAGGATCAGCGTGTACCGCAGCAGCGCGATCTTGGCGAGATATCCGGAAAACGCAAAGCAAAGACCGGCTCCAAGAATATTGGCCATAGCGATCGACCAGACCATCGAATAGGTGATGGCAAGGTTCTTGGAGAGCATGTCCGGTCCTGGCACGATGCCGTGGATCAAAAACACGCTCAAAAGAATGGCCATGGAAGAAGAGCCAGGCACACCGAAGGCGATGGTGGGCACCAGCGCGCCGGCAGTAATGGCATTGTTGGCCGATTCAGGCGCGATCACGCCGCGCACGTCGCCCTTTCCAAAAGTCTTCTTGCCATCCTTCACGGTCTGCGACGCCCAGCCATAGGCGATCCAGTCCACCACCGTGGAGCCCAGCCCGGGAATGGCGCCGACGCCCGCTCCGATGACGCCGCCGCGCACCGCCAGCCACCAGTTTTCCGCCACGTCCTTCAGGCCTCGAATGACGCCGGAGCGGGTGTCGTATTTGGACTCCGAAGCAATCGCAGTGCGGCTGATCGCCATGTCGGCCAACTCCGGCAGCGCGAAAAGGCCGAGAACAAGAGGTACGATCGGCAGCCCATCCCAGAGATAATAGGTGCCCATGGTGAAGCGCAGGATGCCCGTCTGCGGATCCGTGCCGATCATTGAGATAAGCACGCCGACCCCTGCAACGACGAGGCCGCGCAGCGGTGAGGTGCCGGAAAGGACGGCGACCATGGCTATGCCGAAGACGGCAAAGCCAAGCATTTCCGGCGAGCCGATGTTGAGCATTACCGGACGCAGGACTGGAATGGCGAAGGCGAGGAGCATGGCTCCGACGATGCCGCCGAGGAGCGATGACATATAGGCCGCACTAAGCGCCCTGCCCGCCTCTCCACGCTTGGCCATGGGATTGCCGTCCATGATGGTGGCCTGCGCTCCCGCAGAGCCGGGCACACCGAAGAGGACCGCCGGGATGGTGTCGCCCGTGCCCACCACTGCCGACATGCCGAGCAGCATCGCAAAGGCCGCGTAGGAGTCCATCGTAAAGGTGAACGGCAATAGCAGCGCCATCCCCACGAGCCCCCCGATTCCCGGCACGATGCCGAGGAACAGGCCGAGGAAAACGCCCAGCGAAAGCATCATCAGCCGGAACGGGTCCATCAGCGTTATGAACGCATCGGCGGCTGCATCAAGCAGACTGATTTCCATTGTCTATAGTGCCTTTTTACGGTCCCGGCCGGTAGCTTTCTGCGTCCGGGTCCCAATTTCCTGCGTTCAAACACAAGGGCAGTTTTG
>Ga0180221_1002564_pt1 | contig 10439 bp, 8 predicted proteins | sample eDN5th37CKraftMG_FD_151339 | JGI IMG/M metagenome (GOLD analysis project Ga0180221, IMG submission 151339) | Enriched Miracle-Growth compost microbial communities from Emeryville, California, USA - eDNA 5th pass 37_C Kraft MG (version 2) (version 2) ...
CGTCTCGACGGTGAAGGCGAACAGGCCGCGCGGGGTCACCAGCGGCGCGATGCCGGCAAAAGCCGCAAGGTCGTGGAAATATACGAAGACATCCGCGGCGAGGACGAGATCGTAACGCCGCCCCGCCTGAACCTCGTCGGCGGCGAATTGCATGACCTCGCCCAGGGCCAAGCGCGCGTAGACGCCCTTGCTCTCGGCGATTGAGAGCATCCGCGGCGCCAGATCGACGCCGGTCAGCTCATCGCAGAACGGACGGAAGGCGACGCCGGCCAGGCCGGTGCCGCAGCCGAGATCGAGGGCGCGCGCAAAGTGGAACGGGCCGCCGCCGTGCAGCTTCTGGATCGCCTGCATCAAGATCGCGGGACCGCGATAGTCGAGGTGTCCGACCAGCGCCTTCTCGAACTGCGGCGCATAACCATCGAACAGCGCCCGCACATAGCCGGCCGGCATCGGCGCCGCCGCCACCGCGCCGAGCCGCGCCAGGCGCAGCGCGGCGCCCTGCCCGTCGTCCGGATCGGCGTCCCGCGCGCGGGCGAAGGCTTCGGCGGCGCCTGCCCTGTCGCCGAGTTGCTCACGCGCCTCGCCGAGCAGGAACCAGGCCGGCGCGTAGCGCGGCGCCAGATCCAGGAGCTGGACGACCAGATCGGCGGCGCCCGCTGCGTCGCCCGCGGCAAGGCTCTCGCGCGCCCACTCGAACCGGCGGTCGACGATCAGATCACCGGACGAAGCCGGACGCGTCACCGTAGCCATTCTTCTTCCCGCCCCTGCCTCGCAGTTTGGCCCGCAGCCCTTATTTATAACCCATGCGTGCCGAAGACATCCTCGTCCCGACGCCGTCGGGGGTCTGCTGCAAGCGCGGCGGCTTCTACATCGACCCGACCCGGCCGGTCGAGAAGGCCCTGATCACCCACGGCCATTCCGACCACGCCCGCGCCGGCCATGGCGCGGTCCTCGCCACCCAGGAGACGCTCGACATCATGCGCCTGCGCTACGGCGAGAATTTCGCCGGCGCGACGCAGGCGATCCACTATGGCGAGGAACTAAGGCTCGGCGGCGTGACTGTCAGCTTCCATCCGGCCGGACATGTGCTCGGCTCGGCGCAAATCAAGGTCGCGTGCGAAGGCTTCGCGATCGTCGCCTCCGGCGACTACAAGGACGTGCCGGACCCGACCTGCCCGCCCTTCGAGCCCATTCAGTGCGACGTCTTCATCACGGAGGCGACGTTCGGCCTGCCGGTCTTCCGCCATCACGACACCAAAGGCGAGATCGACAAGCTGCTGCGCTCGGCCGCCTTGTTTCCCGAGCGGGCGCATCTCGTCGGCGCCTACTCGCTCGGCAAGGCGCAGCGCGTGATCGCGATGCTGCGCCAGGCCGGCCACGACCAAACGATCTATCTCCACGGCGCGATGGAGAAGATCACGCGCTACTACGAAAGCCGCGGCATCGATCTCGGCCATCTGGAACTCGTGCGCGGCGCCAAGAAAGCCGAACTCGCCGGCCACATCACAATCTGCCCGCCGACGGCGATGGGCGATCTATGGTCGCGGCGTTTCCCCGATCCGGTCTTCGCCTTTGCTTCCGGCTGGATGCGCGTGCGCGCCCGCGCGCGCCAGCGCGGCGTGACCTTGCCTTTGGTCATTTCCGATCACGCCGATTGGGATGGGCTGACGTCGACCATCGCCGCGACCGGCGCCTCCGAAGTGTGGGTGACGCACGGGCAGGAAGACGCGCTCGTGCACTGGTGCGTGTCGAAAGGCCTCAAGGCGCGGCCGCTCGATATCGTCGGTTATGGCGACGAGGAAGAAACCGACGTGACACCGACCGAGGCGGACGCATGAACCGCTTCGCCGAACTGCTCGACCGGCTCTCTTATGAGCCGGGGCGCAACGCCAAGCTGCGGCTGATCGCCGACTATCTGCGGCGCACGCCCGATCCCGATCGCGGCTGGGCGCTGGCGGCGCTCACCGGCGCGCTGTCGTTCAAGCACGCCAAAGGCGGCATGATCCGCGCGCTGATCGCCGAACGCACCGACCCGGCGCTGTTCGCGCTGTCTTACGATTATGTCGGCGATCTCTCGGAGACGGTCGCTTTGATGTGGCCGTCGCCGGAGGCAGAGCGCGTTCCCATCTCCCCGCGCAGTGGTGGGGAGGGGTTAGGGGTAGCGGGCGCTTTGCAGCCTCACGAAGATCGTCCCCCACCCCCCGCCCCCTCCCCACCATCCGCTGCGCGAAGGGAGGGAGGGGAGAAGCAAGCCCCCACCCTCAGCGAGGTCGTCGAAACACTCTCGACGCTCGGCAAGTCGCAATTGCCGGCGCAGATCGCGCGCTGGCTCGATACGCTCGACGAGACCGGCCGCTGGGCGCTGCTCAAGCTCGTCACCGGCTCCATGCGCATCGGCGTCTCGGCGCGGCTTGCCAAGACCGCCGCCGCTTCGCTCGGCGACAAGGAGCCCGACGAACTCGAGATCATGTGGCCCGGCCTGACGCCGCCTTATCTCGACCTGTTCGCCTGGCTCGAAGGGCGCGGCGACAAGCCGTCCAACACCGATCCGGCGCCGTTCCATCCGCCGATGCTGGCGCACGCCATCGAAGAGCGCGATTTCGAGACGCTCGACGCGAGCGATTTCATGGCCGAGTGGAAATGGGACGGCATCCGCGTGCAGGCCGTCGCCGGCCACGATGAAGACGGCCACATCGTGCCGCGGCTCTATTCGCGCACCGGCGAGGACATCTCAAAGAGCTTTCCCGACCTGCTGGAGTCCTTGCGCCTGCCGGCGGCGATCGACGGCGAGCTTTTGATCATGCGCGATGAGCGCGTGCAGTCCTTCAACGTGCTGCAGCAGCGGCTCAACCGTAAAGCCGTGACGCCGAAGCTGATGCTGGAATTTCCCGCGCATCTGCGCGCCTACGATCTTCTGGCCGAGGGCGATCACGATCTGCGCGGCCATCCTTTCTCCGAGCGCCGCGCGCGGCTGACGAAGTTCATCGAGAAGCTGAACGATCCCCGCATCGATCTCTCGCCACTCGTGCCTTTCGAGACCTGGCCGGAGCTTGCCGCGGCGCGCGGCGATCCGGCCTCGGCCGGCGCGGGGCACGATGCCGAAGCGGTCGAAGGCGTCATGATCAAACGGCGCGATGCATCCTACGTGCCCGGCCGGCCGAAAGGCCCGTGGTGGAAATGGAAGCGCGATCCGATGATCGTCGACGCGGTGCTGATGTACGCGCAGCGGGGCCACGGCAAACGCTCGTCCTATTATTCCGATTACACCTTCGGCGTCTGGAACGCCGCCGATCAGCTCGTGCCGGTGGGCAAAGCCTATTTCGGCTTTACCGACGAGGAGCTGCTGGAGATCGACCGCTTCGTGCGTCGCAATACCGTCGACCGCTTCGGCCCGGTGCGCGAGGTAACGCACGACGCCGACAAGGGCCTCGTCCTGGAAGTGGCCTTCGAGGGACTGCAGCGCTCCACCCGCCATAAATCGGGCATCGCCATGCGCTTCCCTCGCATCAATAGGTTGCGCTGGGACAAGCCGCCGCGCGAAGCCGACCGGCTGGAGACGCTGGAGAAGATGCTGAGCAAATTCGAGAACGTCCGGCCCTAGCGAGTACGTCTTGACCGGTTCACCCTTCTTGCGTCAGGTGTGACATGCCAAATGAAATGCAGCAGCAGACGGAGCCGCCGGTGGCCAACGACAACGTGACCAAGTTTCTGGGCGGCTCGCCCCTGGCGGTGCTGGTGCGGCTCATCCTCGTGTCGATCCTCGTCGGCGTCGTGCTGGCGGCGCTCGGCCTCGATCCGTTCGACATCGTGCGCAGCGTCGAGCGCCTCATCCGCTCCATCTGGGAGATGGGCTTCGACGCCGTTCGCTGGCTGTGGCGCTACTTCCTGCTCGGCGCCGTCATCGTCATCCCGATCTGGATCATCGTGCGTCTGGTGAACGCGCCGCGCGGGCGCTGAAACTGGTGACCCAGGCAGAGGTCACCCACGCACGCGTCTTCGCCATCGCCGGTCCGGCGATGCTCACCAACGTCACGACGCCGCTGCTCGGCGTCGTCGCGACCGCCGTCATCGGCCGGCTCGGAGAGGCGCATCTGCTCGGCGGCGTGGCCATGGCCTCGCTCATCTTCGACTGCATATTCTGGCTATTCGGCTTCCTGCGTATGAGCACCGTCGCCTTCACCGCGCAGGCTTTGGGCGCGGGCGACAAGACAGAGCAGCGCGCGGTGCTCGCCCGCGCCCTGCTTATCGCCGGCGCCATCGGGCTTGCGCTCATCGCGTTGCAGGCGCCGCTTTCCGCCGCGATCTTCGGCCTGATGGGCGGCAGCGAGGCGGTGACGGCGGCCGGAAAGCAGTACTTCTTCGTGCGGCTGTGGTCCGCGCCCTTCGTGTTAGCCAACTACGTCATGCTCGGTTGGCTGATCGGCCTTGCCCGCGCCAAGACGGGCATGGCGATCCAGATCTTCGTCAACCTCGTCAACATGGCCTTGATGGCCGCGCTGGTGCTCGGGCTCGATGCCGGCATCAGCGGCGCCGCCATCGCCTCCGTCCTCGCCGAAGGCGCCGGCCTCGTGCTCGGGCTCGCTGTCGCCTGGCGCATTCTCGAAGGTCGATTGGCCCTCACCAAAGCCGTGTTGTTCGACCGCACCCGCCTGCTGCGCATGCTCGCGGTCAACCGCGACATCATGATCCGCACCGCGGCGCTGATCGCAGCCTTCCTGTTCTTCACCGCGCGCGGCGCCCGCGCCGGCGACGCGACGCTCGCCGCCAACGCGGTGCTGCACAACTTCACCCTCGTCGGCTCCTTCTTCCTCGACGGCATGGCGACGGCGGCCGAGCAGCTTTGCGGCCAAGCCTACGGCGCACGCGACCGCACGGGTTTCAGCCGGGCCGTGAAGCTGGTGCTGGGCTGGGGCTTTGTCTTCGGCGTCGCCGCAACGCTGCTGTTCTTCGCGATCGGGTCATGGATGATCGATGTCATGACGGCGAGCGAGGATGTGCGCGCGGTCGCGCGCCAGTTTCTCTGGCTCGCGGCGCTGGCGCCGGTCTGCGGCGTGATGGCCTTCTGCTATGACGGCATCTATATCGGCGCGACCTGGGCCCGCGACATGCGCAACCTCATGGTCGCCGCGCTCGCCATCTATCTCGCGGCGTGGTGGTTCACCCAGCCGCTCGACAATATGGGCCTGTGGATCGCGATCCTGGTCTTCTTCATCAGCCGCGGCGCATTGCAGGCCGCGCGCTATCCGGCGCTCGTCAAAGCGCCGTTCGCGTAACGCTCAGGTCGGCCAGGTCTCGGCCGTGATCTCGGCGGCATCGACGCCGACCATCGCCGCAAGGCCATTGCGGTTGCCGCGTTTGACCGCCGCCGCGAGGTCGCGCTTGATCTCCGCGACGAGGCCAACGCCGCGATAGACCAGCGCCGAATAGAGCTGCACCAGGGTCGCGCCGGCTTTGATCTTGGCGATCGCGGCCGCGCCGGAGTCGATGCCGCCCACGCCGATCAGCGGGAAGGCGCCTTCCGCGCGCACGAAGGTTTCGGCCAGCATCCGCGTCGACAGCTTGAACACCGGCCGGCCGGACAGGCCGCCCTGCTCCTTGGCCGTCTCGCGGTCGCGCAGCGAGCCGGGACGGGAGATCGTCGTGTTGCTCACGATCATACCGTCGACGCGATGCTTGCGCGCGACGCCGACGACGTCGTCGAGATCGGAGAGCGTCAGGTCGGGCGCGATCTTGAGCAGCAGCGGCACGGGGCCGCCGCGCGGACGCGCGCGGTCGCGCGCCTCGACCACACGGGCGAGCAGTTCGTCGAGCGCCTTGGCTTGCTGCAGATCGCGCAGACCGGGCGTATTCGGCGAGGACACGTTGACCGTGAAATAGCTGGCGACCGGCGAGAATGTCTCGATCAGCCGCACATAGTCTTCCGTGCGGTCGGCCGAATCTTTGTTGGCGCCGACATTGACGCCGATGATCCCGGCTTGACCGGCGCGCGTCGACAGCCGCGCCAGCGCCGCCGCCGCGCCTTCATTGTTGAAGCCGAGGCGATTGATGACGCCGCCATCGGCCGTGAGGCGGAACAGACGCGGACGCGGATTGCCGGCCTGCGGGCGCGGCGTGATCGTGCCGATTTCGACGAATCCGAAACCCAGCCGCAGCAGCGCATCCGGCGCCACGGCATTCTTGTCGAAGCCGGCGGCAAGCCCCACCGGATTGGGGAAGTTCAAGCCGAAGGCCTGCACCGCGAGTTCCGGTGGATCGGCCGCGGGTTTTCCCGCGCGGACAAAACGCAGCGCTTTGAGGGCCAGCGTATGCGCATCTTCAGGGTCGAGGGCCCGCAACAGCGGCAGGGACAGTCGATCGAACAGACCGATCACGAATTTCGGCTCCACAAGGATGGAATGGCGGCGACCCTATCGGCGAGCACCGCCTCAGTTCAAGCCTTGGCCGAAAGTTGTTGCTAAAAGGGGGCAAAATAAGGGTATAATTCCTATAAACGACATTCACGCCCGTCCGTCTTACGAGGGGTCTCTGGCCATGCTGACACACGCTCAGATTTGGAACGCGATCGACCGTCTTGCGGCGCGCAACAAGCTGACGCCCTCGGGCCTTGCCAAGAAGGCCGGCCTCGATCCCACGACGTTCAACAAGTCCAAGCGCATCACGCCGGAAGGCCGGGCGCGCTGGCCCTCGACGGAATCGGTCGCCAAGGCTTTGGCCGCGACCGGCACCAAGGTCGACGCTTTCGTGACGCTGATCACCGACACCGCCAAGCCGCCGATCTACAACGTGCCGGCGATCGGCTTCGCCGAGGCGGCCCAGGCCGGCTATTTCGACGACACCGGCATGCCGACCGGCAAAGGCTGGGAAGAGATCAACCTGCCGACCGTGACGGACGAGAACTCTTACGCGCTGAAGATCTCCAGCGACTCGATGAAGCCGACCTATCGCGCCGGCGACGTCATCGTGGTCTCGCCTTCCGTGCCCGTGCGCCGCGGCGACCGCGTCGTGGTCAAGGCCAGGGACGGCGAAGTGATGGTCAAGGAATTCAAGCGCAAGACGACCAAGCAGCTCGAGCTGAAGGCGGTAAATGGCGACCGCGAGCGCGTCGTGCCGATGACGGACGTGTTGTGGATGGCGCGCGTGGTCTGGGCGAGCCAGTGACGGCGGCCCTTCGTCGCGTAAACGCCGATAATTCTGACGGAATAATTTACGGTGCGATTATTTGGCGGCGCGAGCCCGCCGGCGGTAGTCTGCTATCCGCAATCAACGGGGGCATACCATGACTGACACCATCACTCATGCGAGCGGATGCTCATGCTGCGGCGACTTGCTGCGGACACGTTTCGACCGTCGCCGGTTCCTTCACCTCTCGATCGGCGCCGGCCTTGCGGCGGCGTTGCCGTCCTTCAGCCTCGCGGCCGAGGGCAATTACGAGGCGATGCTGCTGACCTGCATCGACCCGCGCTTTCCCGAGCCGACCATCAAGTACATGAGCGGCCGGGAGATGATCGGGAAATACAGCCAGTTCGCGATCGCCGGCGCCTCGATCGGCGTCGTCGCGCCCGCATTCAAGGACTGGTCGAAGGCGTTCTGGGACAATCTCGGCGCCTCGATGCAGCTCCACCACATCCCGAAGGTGATCGCGCTGAACCATCGCGACTGCGGCGCGGCCAAGATCGCCTATGGCGCCGACGCGGTGAAGGACACGGCCGCCGAAACCGAGACGCACAAGGCGGCGCTGATGGAGTTCAAGAAGCAGGTCGGCGAACGTCAGCCGAGCCTGCAGGTCGAACTCGGCCTGATGGCGCTGGACGGATCGGTGCAGACGTTCGCGTGAGTTCATCCTTCCCCTGAAAGGGGAGGATAAGGGCCGGCGCTACGCCCGCCCCTCCTTCGAGACGCCGCGCTGCGCGCGGCTTCTCAGGACGAGGACATCGTTAGGCGCTGCGCGCCAGCGCGCCGTCGATCATGTCGACCGTGTTCTGGATGCCGAAGGCGGCGACGAAGGAGCCGAAGCGCGGCCCCTTCTCCTGGCCGAGCAGCACCTGGTACAGCATGTTGAACCAGTCGAGCGACACGCCCGGCTTGCCGTCCTTCGATTTCTTCTTGTGATCGAGGAAGGGCTCGCGGCGGCCGATCTCGTAGACGACGTTCTGGATGTCCTCCGCGGTCGCTTCGGCGGCGAGCTGCGACAGCGCATCGCGCAGATCGGTCAGCGCCGCGCGCTCCTGATCGGACGGCTCGCGGAACTTCTTTTCCGGCAATACGAAATCGCGGAAATAGTGAATCGCGTAGCCGACCAGCTCGTTGAGCTTGGGATGCGATTGCGCGGTGACGCCCGGACGATAGCGGCCGATGAAACCCCAGAGCGTTTCGGCGTTCTCGGCGTTCGACGACGACACCAGGGTCAGCAGCATCTGGAACGACACCGGCATGTCCGCCTTCGGCGGCTCGCCGTTGTGGATGTGCCAGACCGGATTGGCGAGACGCTGCTTGCCGTCCTGCCGCGCATAGCCGTCGAGGAACTGATAGTAGTCGTCGACATTGCGCGGGATGACGTCGAAGTGCAGGCGCTTGGCCGCCTTCGGCTCGCGATACATGAACAGCGACAGGCTCTCGGGCGAGGCGTAGCGCAGCCACTCCTCGATCGTCAGGCCGTTGCCCTTCGACTTGGAGATCTTCTGGCCCTTGTCGTCGAGGAAGAGCTCGTAGTTGAAGCCTTCCGGCGGCATGCCCCCGAGCGCGCGGCAGATCTCGCCCGACAGCTTGACCGAGTCGATCAGATCCTTGCCGGCCATTTCGTAGTCGACGCCGAGCGCGGTCCAGCGCATCGCCCAGTCGGCCTTCCACTGGCACTTCACCATGCCGCGCGTGACGGGCGTCGTGACGCGCTCGCCGGTGTCGGGATCTTCGTAGGTGATGGTGCCGCGCTTCTCGTCGCGCGCAACCATCGGCACCTGCAGCACGATGCCGGTGCGCGGCGAGACCGGCAGGAACGGCGAATAGGTCGCGCGGCGGTCGGGGCCGAGCGTGGGCAGGATGATCTCCATCACCCTGTCGTAGTTGGCCAGCATCTTGAGCAGCGTCTCGTCGAAGCGGCCGGATTTGTAATACTCAGTCGAGCTCGCGAACTCGTAGTCGAAGCCGAAATGGTCGAGGAAGGCGCGCAGGCGCGCATTGTTGTGCTCGCCGAACGAGGGATGCGTGCCGAACGGATCGCGCACCTTGGTCAGCGGCTTGCCGAGATCAAGCGCCAGCGCATCCTTGTTCGGCACGTTGTCCGGCACCTTGCGCAGGCCGTCCATGTCGTCCGAGAAGGCGATCAGGCGCGTCTTGACCTTGTCGTCGGTGAGCACGCGGAAGGCGTGGCGCACCATCGTGGTGCGCGCCACCTCGCCGAAGGTGCCGATGTGGGGCAGGCCCGAGGGACCGTAACCGGTCTCGAAGATGACCTCGTCCTTGGGCCGCTTCTTCAGCCGCGCGACGATCTTCTTCGCCTCCTCGAACGGCCAGGCGTTCGACTGTTCGGCGAGGGTCTTCAGTTCTTGCGCGATTTCGGCGGTGGTCATCGACATTCTTCAATCACTCCGGCCGCGCAGACATAGGCAAGGGGCGCGGACCCGTCAAATGAGCGCTCAAGGCGTCGTCATTCCGGGACGGTCCGACGGACCGGCCCCGCAATCCAGCCGTTGTTTCCCTCATCCTGATGCTGGACTCCGGGTTCGCTCGCGTTCCGCGCGCGCTCCGGGATGACCAAGCAGGTGGCATGACGGGCGGAAGGCCGCTACATGCTGCGGATGACGAAACCCGCCCGCACGCCAGACCTTCCCCCCGCCCGGTCCCCGCAACGATCAGCCGCCGTGATCGGCGGCGGCCCCGCCGGCCTGATGGCGGCGGAGGTCCTCGCGCGCGCGGGCCTTGCGGTGACCGTTTACGACCGCATGCCGTCGCTCGGCCGCAAGCTGCTGATGGCGGGACGCGGCGGGCTGAACCTGACCCACAGCGAGCCGCTGGCGGACTTCCTCAAGCGCTACGGCGACGCCGACGCGCGGCTGCTCAAGGCCGTTTCGGATTTTCCGCCGGCGGCGCTGCGCGCCTGGGCCGATACGCTCGGCGCCGAGACCTTCGTCGGCACCAGCGGCCGCGTGTTCCCGAAAGCGCTGAAGACCTCGCCGCTGCTGCGGACGTGGCTGCTGCGCCTGCGCAATCTCGGCGTCACGGTGAAGCTGCGGCACCGCTGGGAGGGCTGGGATGACGAGGGCCACCTGCGCTTCGACGCCGGCGGCGAGACCGTTTCCGTCAAGCCGGATGTCGTTGTGCTGGCGGCGGGCGGCGCGAGCTGGCCCAAACTCGGCTCCGACGCGCGCTGGGCGGAGGTCCTGCGGCAGCAGGGCGTCGCGGTGGCGCCGCTCGAGCCGGCCAATTGCGGCTTCACGACCGCG